>VFQN01005521.1_pt1 | contig 15389 bp, 11 predicted proteins | sample 3512371 | NCBI WGS metagenome assembly VFQN01 (sample SAMN10412370, study PRJNA504923) | tailings metagenome | isolation source: Replicate 2 from Balatoc abandoned mine | place: Philippines: Itogon, Benguet | collected 2017-08-28
GCCGAACACGTCGCCAATCGCGGTCGCCTCGACGCGATCGAAGTCCACGGCACCGTTGGCCGCGGCGTAGATCGCGCCCACCTCGTCTGGAGCGACCCCGGCTTCGTCCAGGGCCGCGCGCATGCAGCGCGCCAATGGCCCCGGATCGTCGGGCCAGGCATTGACCGGGGTGACGCCGGCGGTCGCGCCGACGCCGATCACCTCGCCGAGTGCCGTCGCACCGCGCGCCGCCGCGCGGTCGGCCGATTCCAGCACGACCACGAAGGCTCCCTCGCCCATGACGAAGCCGTTCCGCGTGGAATCGAACGGCCGGGCTCCTTCGGGAAACCGGCCGGCGTGCGACAGCACCCCGAACCAGTCGTGGACCCGGAAGTACAGGTCGTAGATGTCCTCGGCCCCGCCGGTGACGAGGGCACCCGCCTTGCCGCCGCGCACCAGGTCGGTGGCCAGGGCCACGGCCGCGAGCCCTGACGCTTCCTTGTAGCTGACCGTCGTGTTGGGCCCGCGCAACCGCTCCTCGAGCGCGACGAGACTCGCCGCGGCGTTGCCGACGGTGTTGCTGAAGAGCAGGGCTGGCGCGCCCGTGGGACCGAGGTCCAGCAGGCGGTCGAGGAACTCGCCGGTCGAGTGCACCCCACACGTGCACGTGCCCAGCACGACGCCCACGTCGTCGTAGCCCTCGGCGGACCTGGGCAACCCGGCCGCGTCGAGCGCCAGGCGCGCGACCGAGACGGAGAGGCTGCCCACCTCGTCCATGCGCCGAAGCTTCATGGGCGCGATGAACACGGCGGGGTCGAAATCCCGTAGTTCGGCCGCGTACGTGGACTGGCAGTCGGACACGTCGAACGACGTGATCGGTCGGATGCCCGACTGGCCGCGCATCAGCGCGTCCATCAGGGAATCCGTTTGGCCGAGACTCGAGCAGGCAGCCACGCCGGTGATTGCCGCCCGTTGGCGCACGGCGGGTACGTTACCATTTCGCGTCATGGCGCTTCAACGGCCGGTTCGACGTCTCTTCGCCCTCGTGGCCGCCTCCGGGCTGCTCGGGCTGGCGATGGTCGCGCCGGCGGCCACTCATGCCCAGCCGACTCCTGCGGCGCGAGGCGCAGACCTGTTCGATGAGATCTTCCGGCGCGGTGCGCCGATGGAGCGCACGCTGCAAACCGTGTCGGCGTCGTTCGTCGAGACGACCTCGTCTACCCTGCTCAAGACGCCCCAGGTGGCGCGTGGGACCCTGATCGCCCGTCGGCCCGGTCAGGTGCGCCTCGACTACACGGGGCCCGACCGGCGCACGGTCATCGTCAACGGCAACACGCTGGCGCTCGACTGGCCGTCGCGACGCATGCGCGACGTGCGCGACATCGGCGGCACGATGCGCCGCGCCAGCCGATTCTTCCAGGTGGACTCACCCGCCGACCTCCGGAAGCACTTCGACATCGAGGCCGTCGTCGCCGTGGATCGGACGGACACGTGGCAGGTGACCTTCAAGCCCAGGCGTGCCCAGATGCGGGAAGGCGTGTCGCTGGTCCACCTGTGGATCGACCAGTCGTCGCTGATGCTCCGCGCCATGCGGATGGACTACCCGGGCGGCGACACCCGCCTGATGGAGTTCGCCGACGTCCGGGTCAATCCACCCGTGGAGCCCTCCGCGTTCGCCGTGCCGACAGGCGCGCGCTGACGCAGACACCCGTGGCCTTCGTTCGCGCGTGACTCGACTCATCCAGGCGCTCATGACCTGGGCACGGGCCCGGCGCGTAGCCGTGCTCGTGCTCGCACTGGTGCTGGCTCTCGCGAGCGCCCTGCCGGTCAGCCGCATCCGGTTCGGCACCGACGTGCTCCAGTTGATGCCTCGCGAGGCGGGCGTCGTGGACGCGTTCGAGACGTACCTCGAGCGCTTCGGCAGCCTCGATGCGCTCTACGTCTACGTCGAGGCGCCGGAGGACGCGGCGGTGGCCGACTACGCCGACTACGTGGACGCGCTGGCCGCGCGGCTGGCGACACTGCCCGAGGTCACGCGCGTGGACACGGGCCTGTTCGACGACACGCGCGACTGGACGTATCTCGGCGACCGGCAGTTGCTGCTCCTCGACGAGCCCGCCTACGCCGACGCCGTGGGGCGGCTCGCACCCGAACGGATCCCGGAGCAGCTCCGGCGCACACGCGAGCTGCTGTCGCTGCCGTCGCCCGAGACCAAGGCCCTGGCTCAGCGCGATCCCCTGGGCTGGTTCGAACTGCTCGGTGGACGCCTGCAGGGCGCGGCAGGCGTGCTCGGCCTGAGCCCGACGCGCAGCGACGGCTACGTGACGACCGACGGACGGGCGCAGCTCCTGGTGGTCCACCCCGCACGGCCGCCGTTCGACACGGCGTTCGCGCGCCGGCTCCTCGACGCGATCCGAGCCGCCGAACGAGAGACCCGGAATGCGTTCACCGCGCAATGGGCCGAGGACGATCTGGCCGCTCCCCTCACCGAGATCGCCGGTGGACACCGGACGGCCGTGGAAACCGAATCGCTGATGCGGCGCGAGTCCATCAGCAACTCGGCGTGGTCACTGGCGGGCGTGCTGGCGCTGCTCTACCTCGCGTTCAGGAACTGGTGGCTGGTGCTCTTCGGCGCGGTTCCCGTCCTGCTCGGCACGCTGGTGACGCTGGCCGCACACCAGGTCGCCGGCGTCCCGCTCTCGGCCGCCGCCACGGGCGCCTCGGCGATGCTGTTCGGCCTGGGCGACGACGGTCTCGTCCTGCTGTTCGTGACCTACCGCGACAGACTCGCCCGGGGGTTGTCGCCGATGGAAGCCGTGCGCGAGCTCGGCGGTACGGGTGTCAGCGTGTTCCTCGGTGCCGTGACGACGTCGGCCACGTTCCTCGGTCTCGGCTTCGTGAGCTTCCCGAGCCTGCAGCAACTCGGTGGCGTCATCGGCCTGGGCATGCTGCTGACGGTGCTGTTCACCCTCACGGTGCTCGTGGCGGGCCTCCCTGGGCGCGCATGGGTATCGCGCTCGCGTGACCTCACGTTGCCCGGGCTCGGCCAGTGGGTGACACGCCACCGGCTCGCCATCCTGGTCGCGGCGGTGGCAATCACGGTGCCGCTGGCGGCCGGCCTGCCTCGGCTGAGGGTGGACCCACGGATCGAACGCCTGCGACCGGTGACCGACGGCCTGGCGCTCGAGACACGCATCACCGACCGATTCGGGCTCGCACGCGACGTGTACCTCGTGATGAGCCGCGGGCCCGCCCTCGAGCCACAGCTCAGGGCCCACGAGTCCCTGTTGGCTGCAGGGCACGGACAGCACGGGCTCGCCATCGTCGGCCCTGGCCTGCTGCTGCCCTCCGAAGCGGCCCAGCAGGCGCGTCGCACGGCGCTTGCCGAGCTGACTGTCGATCCCGACCGCATCGCCGATGCCGTCGAGGCTGCTGGCGACCGGGAGGGCTTCGTGACCGGCACGTTCGACGCGTTCCGGCTGCGCCTGCCCCACCTGCTCGATGCGCGACAGACCCTCTCGCTCGACGGCCTCGAGGAGCATGGCCTCGGCGATCTCGCCGGCCGCTTCATCCGACGTGATGGGACCGGATTCGTGGTGGCCAGCTACGCCACCGCCGATGGAGCCGCGGCGCTGGCACGCCTGCGCGCGGACGTCGCGGCCCGTGAGGGGCTGGTCCTCACGGGACTGCCGCTCGTCAACGCAGCGCTGGCCTCCAGGTTCCCCCGCGAACTCGGACGCGGACTCGGAGCCGGCACACTGGTCGTGGTCCTCCTGATCTGGCTCGAGTTCCGGGCCGTCCGCCCGACGGCCCTCGCGCTGGTGCCGACCATCTGCGGCATCATCTGGGGACTGGGGGCGCTCGGGTGGGCGGGCGTGGTGCTCGACCTGTTCAGCGTGTTCGCGGTCCTGATGTTCCTCGGCATCGGCGTGGACTACGGCATCCATCTCCTGCACCCGACCCTTGGTCGGGATGGCGTGGGCATGGATGCCGCCCTGGCGGTGGTGGGACCGGCCATGCTGCTGGCCGGAGCCACGACCATCGTCGGATTCGGCACGCTGGCATGGTCGGCCTATGCGCCGCTGCGTTCGCTGGGCCTGGTGGCCACGGCGACGATTGCCGCCGCGCTCGTGGCGTCGCTGCTCGTCCTGCCCGCGCTGGTGACCGCGCAGGAGCCGCGCGCATGAAGGTCTGGGCAGTCATCCCGGCCTTCAACGAGGCGGCGACGATCGCACGCGTCGTCGCCGGCGCTGCGGCACACGTGGACCGTGTCGTGGTGGTGGACGATGGCTCCACGGACGGGACGGGCGACGCGGCATCGGCCGCGGGTGCACGCGTGATCCGGCTCGACCGCAATGGCGGCAAGGGCACGGCCGTGCGCGCCGGACTCGGCGAGGTGCTCGCCTCCGATGCCACGCACGTGCTGTTCATGGATGGCGACCTCCAGCATCGGCCCGAGGAGATCCCCGCGCTCGTGGCGACGGCCGCGACGACGGGGGCCGCGATGGTCGTCGGAGAGCGGGTGTTCTTGCGCGATCGGATGCCGGCGTCGCGGTACTGGGCCAACGTGATTGGCAGCTGGGCCCTCGCGACGCTCATGGGCGTGGACCTCAAGGACACGCAATCGGGCTTTCGCCTGGTGCGCACCGACGTGCTGCGCACCCTGCGGCTCGAGGCGACCGGCTACGAGTTCGAGACCGAACTGGTGGTGAAGCTCGCCAGGCGCGGCGCGCGAATCGCGCGCGTGCCGATCGCGGCAGTGTACGGCGGCGAGCAGAGCAAGATCCGACCCGTGCGAGACACGACACGCAACATCGTCCTCGCCCTGGTCTACCGCTTCCTGCGACGGACGGAGGACGTTGGCCGATGACCGCACAGCCCCCGCAGCGGTGGGTGACGCACAGGCTCAACGGCACGGTGATCGTGGGCGGCAGCTACCTCGGGTCGCGGTATGCCCCGCTCGCGCTGTCGTGGCCCGTCGCGCACGCCGGCGCGTGGATCGTGGGCCACTGGATGGCGAGCGTCCGCGACGCGCTGGTGGACAACCTGCGGGCGGTGTTCCCGCACGAAACGGACTCGCAGCTCCGTCGGCGGGCGTACCGAACCTGCCACACCTACACCGACGACTGGATGGACTTCATGCGGTCGCTGTCCTGGTCACGCGAGACCGTGATGGAGCGCTTCTCCTACGAGCGCGCCGACCGGCTGCAGGACGCGCTCGCCCTGGGGCGCGGCGCCATCCTGGTGACCGGGCACTTCGGCAACTGGGAGGCCGGTGCGGTGCTGATGAAGGCCCTCGGGATTCCGCTCACGGTGGTGGCCATGCCGGAGCCCGACCCCAACGTGAACTGGATACGGCATCGCGTCCGTCAGGAACTGAACGCCGACACCATCGAAGTGCGCCAGTCGCTCGACACGCCGCTGCAGATCCGCCGCCGACTCTCCGAGGGACGGGCGGTGGCGATGCTGATGGACCGGCACACCGACCGCGACCGTGTGCCGGTGACGATGTTCGGCCGGCGTGCGCACTTCATGGGTGCGCCTGCCCTGCTCGCCTACCTGACGGGGGCCCCGCTGGTGCCCATCTTCCTCGTACGCGAGGGCCGCGGACGCTTCCGCGCCAGGCCGCAGGAGCCGATCCTGCTCGACCGGACCGCCAACCGCGAGGAGCAGGTGCAGCGCGCGGCCCAGCGAGTCGCCACACTGCTCGAGCGCGAGATCGCCGCGCGTCCCGATTGCTGGTACCAGTTCTACCGGTACTGGCAATCCGACGAACCTGCAGGCCCCGGTGCCGTCCTGCCCGCCCCTGCCCGCACGACTGCAATCGGAGAGGCTGGAGGGGATGCGCCCGCGCAGACCGCGGCCAATCCGCCAGAAGGCGCCGCGGTCCGCCATGCGGACAGGGACTCCTCGTAAGGATGGACCCGGTCTCGCACCTGCTCTTCGCACGGATGGTGGCTGCGCTGCGCCCGGAGCGCGCGTGGCCACGCGGCGTGATTGCCGCCACCGTGCTCGGCGGCATCGCGCCCGACGTCGATGCGGCCCTCATGGCCGTGGGGTGGGACGTGTACCTGCGCGCGCACGAGATCGGCACGCATGCGCTTGCCGGCACGCCTGCCGTGGCGCTGCTGACGGCCGTGGTGGTGCGCACGTGGGCGCCGGCCACACCGCTCGGCATGCTCACGTTCGGCGCCTGGCTGGGCGCCCTGAGCCACGTCTTCTTCGATCTCTACTCTGGAGCCTCCAGCCGCGTCCTGTGGCCGATCTCGTCGCAGGTGTTCTCGGCACCCGTGGTCGCGATGGCCGATCCCCTCGCGATGGCTGCCCTGGCCGTCGGCGCGGCCGCCATGTGGATCTGGCCGCGCGAGCCACGCGTGGCCGGGGCCCTGGTGATGGCGCTGCTGGCGGTGCTCAGCGGGATCAAGCTGACCACGCGGGTGTGGGCAACCGAGGCCTACTCCCAGGCGGTCGCCAGAGAGGGGGCGACACCCGCGATGTCGGCCGTCGAGGCCGTCTGGGGGTCGTGGCGCGCCTGGCGGTTCGTGGACCGGTTGCCCGACGACACCGTGCGCAGCTTCGTCGTGGACGGCTGGACCGGAGACGTGGCGCAGCGCTTCGCGCAGCCGGGCGGGCGCGAGTCGGACGCCGCACGCGCGTCGGTCACGCAGTTTGCCACCGTGCGTAACTTCCTGCCGACGCATCCGTACGCGTTCGCCACCGTGAGGCACGGCCCGGACGGCTCGGTGGTCTTCTGGTCGGACGGGCGGTTCTGCTGGTCCGACTCCGAGCGGCCGGATCCGCAGGAGGGCGTGCCCCATCAGGACGTCCGCCCCGCGGTCGGCGCCGTCCGCTGCGCGCTCTGGTTCGGCGGGTCGCTCGACGCGACGGGGCGGCCGCACGAGGCGCTCGTCTGGCTCGGCGGCCACCTCCAGCGCCGGGCGCCCCAGCGCTGGGGAGGACGGAGGATGGAGGACGGAGGTAGGGGACAGGACGGAGGTTGGAGGTAGGGGCGAGGACTGAGGAAGGCCGCAAGGTCGCAGGCGTCGACCTTCAGGTCGACGCACTGGGACTCAGTCTTGCGGGGGGCGCTGACGCCAGTAGGAGGCCAGCACGCTGCCGGCCGCGTTCATCCACGGTCCGAAGATCGCGGCCGCCAGGCCGGCATCGGAGCTGTGGAGCACACTGATGGCCAGGCCCGACGCCATGCCCGCGTTCTGCAGGCCGACCTCGATCGAGGCGGTTCGCGAGTCGGACTCGTTCAATCCGAGGCCCCGGGCGCCCCAGTAGCCGAGCAGGAACCCGATCCCGTTGTGCAGCACGACGACGGCGAACAGCGCGCCGGCGACGGCGAGCAACTGGTCGCGCGAACTGGCGGTGATGATCGTGATGATGGTGCAGATCGCCGCCATCGAGACGATCGGCAGCACGCGGGGCATCCAGCGTTGATCGCGCAGGAGGCGGTTGAACACGAGGCCCGCGACGATCGGCAGGATGATCATCTGCAGGATGGACAGCATCATCGCCCAGGCGTCGATGGGCACGAAGCGGCCGGCGAGCTGCTGCATGGCCAGTGGCGTGAGCAGTGGCGACAGCAGCGTGGACACGGCCGTCATCGTGACCGACAGCGCGACGTTGCCGCCCGCCAGGTAGGTCATGACGTTGGACGCGACGCCGCCCGGCGCCGCGCCCACCAGCACCACGCCGGCGGCCACTTCACCGGTGAAGCCGAACAGCGTGGCCAGCGTGAAGCCGGTGACGGGCATCACACAGAACTGCAGGACCGTTCCGACGAGCACGCCGCGCGGCATGGTGAGCACGCGTGTGAAGTCGCCCACGCTGAGCGTCGTGCCCATCCCGAACATGATGATCTGGATGAGCGGCACGATGAGGCCGGTGAGCTTGTAGCCGCCAATCGTCAGGAACAACCACGGGAAGCACAGGGCAGCCGTCACGCACGTGAGCACGGCGGAGGTGAAGGTCAGCCCCGCGAATCGCGGGGACCGGGCGATCGCCACCGTGAGCGCGGCCAGCACACCCACCGCGACCATGCCGAACAGGAGAGTGGAGGTCATCGAGGGGAATCATACGAGGACTGAGGAGAGAGGAGGGAGGACGGAGGAAGGGGGAGGGGCGAGGCCGGGGGGAAGGAGGAAGGATGAAGGAGTCGGCAAGGGCGACCCGGGCGAGTTCGACTGGCTGCTCTCCGAGACCCACGAGTTCGCAGCCATGCTGGTGGTCTCCATCTCTACCCTCTGCCCTACCTCCTTCCTCCCACCTCCTTCCTACCTCCGTCCTCTCTCCTCGGTCCTCAGTCCTCGTCATTCGCTCCAGAGGCGATCGTTGCCCTGCGGCTTGTCCCACTGCGGCGTGGGCGCGAAGTACTCGCCCCGGATGTGCTGCTTCACGACCTCTTCGTTCAGGTCGATCCCGAGCCCCGGTCCGTCGGGGACGACCGCAAAGCCCTTGTCGATCATCGTCCCGCCGCCGGTCAGGGTAACCATGCTCTCCCACCATGGCACGTCCATGGAGTGGTGCTCGAGCGCCACGAAGTTCTCGGTCGCCGCCGCGCAGTGGACGTTGGCCATGAACGACACCGGCGTGCCCGCAAAGTGCATCGCCATCGCCACGCCGTGTTCCCACGCGTAGTCGCCGATCTTCTTGGTCTCGATGAGACCGCCCGACGTCGCGAGGTCCGGGTGGATCATGTCCACTGCGCCCATGTCGATCAGCTTGATGAACTCTTCCTTCAGGTAGATGTCCTCGCCCGTCAGCACGGGCACGGTGGTGGCGTCGCGAATCTGCTTGGTGAGCTCGCCGTACTGCCAGGGCACGATGTCCTCCATCCACGCGAGGTTGTGCTTCTCCATCGCCTGGGCGAGCTTGATGCCGCTGTTGACGCCGATGTGCCCGTAGTGATCGGTCGACAGCGGGATCTCCATGCCGATCACTTCCCGGACCGCGCCCACCCAGTCGGAGAGCCACGCCACGCCCGCGGGCGTGATCTCGATGCCGGTGAACGGATGCGGCACGCGCCCGCCCTGCCCGATGCTCGCCCCCGAGGGCGCGCTGATCAGGCCGGGCTTGTCGCGCAGCAGGCCGATGCCGAAGTCCTGCTTCAGGTAGGTGATGCCCCGATCCATCCGCTCGCGCAGCCGCTTGCCCTGCTCGCGCGGGTCGTCGGTCTGCGTCGTGTCGGCATAGAGCCGCACGCGATCGCGGAACTTCCCGCCGAGCATCTGCCACGCGGGCACGCCCCACGCCTTGCCCGCGAGATCCATGCACGCCATCTCCACGCCGCACACGCCGCCACCCTGTCGTGCGTGACCGCCGAACTGCTTGATCTTGCGGAAGACCCGATCGACGTTGCAGGGATTCTCGCCGAGCAGCCGGCTCTTCAACATGAGCGCGTAGTTCTCGGTGGCGCCGTCGCGCACCTCGCCCCAGCCGACCAGGCCCTGGTTCGTGTCGAGGCGGATGAGCGGACACGTCATCGGTGCCTTCTCGACCACGGCGATCCGCAGGTCGGTGATCTGCAGCTTCGACGGCTCCGACGCCCGCCGCACGTTGTTCTGCACGAAGCTGGCCGCGGCCTCGGCCGACTGCTCGGCCGTCAGCACCGCCGCGGCGCCCGCCGTGAGACCGAGCGTGCGGAAGAAGGTCCGCCGGTCGACGTCGGCCGGCGGGGACGAGAGCAGTTCACGGACTCTGGATTTCATGAGCGATACCTTTGCTGCGGGCGCCTGCCCGCGGTCAGAAGTCGACCTTGACGGCAAACTGCATGCTGCGGTTGTCCACCACCGTGGTCGTGATCCGTCCGACGGTGGGCGATCCGATCGCGGCGTTGGGGAACCCGAAGCCCGGGTTGTTGAACAGGTTGAACGCCTCGACCCGCACCTGCGCGTTGCTCCGGCCGCCGAACAGGAAGAAGCGCTTGGTGAGCGAGAGGTCCACGTTGAGGTGGCCGGGCGAGTAGAGGATGCCGCGGCCGACGTCGCCGTAGGTGTTGGGCGGCGGGGCCACGAAATCGGCGGGATTGAACCAGAGGTTCACGCTCGGGTCCTCGAGTTCGCCCGACCCGATGCGGTTGGGCCAGCTCGGCGCGCCGTTGTTGACCCCGACCGCGAGCGACACGTTGAAGGGGCGACCGGTCGTGGCCGTGACGATGGTGCTCGCCTGCCAGCCGCCGACGAGTGCGGCCAGCAGACCGCCCTGGTTGAGCCACGGCCGATTGGGGCCCCACGGCAGCTCGTACACCGAACTGATCACGGCGCGGTGACGCACGTCGAACCCCGACGGCCCCTTGCCCGCCGCCAGGTTGGTCACCGTCTGGGGCCCGCCCGTCTGACCGCCGCCGCTGGCGGCCGATCCACCGTAGTCGAGTGCCTTGCCCCACGTGTAGCTGAAGAGCAACTGGAACCCGTTGGCGTACCGCTGGTTCACGCGCGTCTGCAGCCCGTGGAAGGTCGATCGGTTGCGCGGGTCGCACTGCACCATGTTGTTGACGTTGGCCAGCGGCTGCAACAACCGGCGCGACGCCTGCGAGCCGGTGCCGGGCTGCACCTCGTTGGGGTTATAGCAGAACACCAGGTGCTTGCCCGCGCTCCCCACGTAGCCGATCTCGGCCACCAGCGGCCCGAACAGCTGCCGCTCGACGCCGAGATGCCACTGCTGGGCCGAAGGCGTCTCGTTCTCGAAGCCGTGGCCGAGCACGCGCGGGTTGGCGGCGTTGAGTTCGGCCGTCGTGCGGGGCTTGACCTGCTGGATCGCGGGAAACGGGTCGTCGATGCGTCGCACGTTGGCGAAGTTCACCGGGTTGACCTCGGGGTTGACGTTCTGGGAGACGGTGTACGGCACCTGCTGGCCCAGCAGGTTCGACGCCGAAGCCGCCAGCGGGAAGTACGTGATGCCGTAGCCGGTGCGCAGGATCGTGCGCGCGTCGTCGGTGAGCAGGTAGGTCACGCCGAGCCGCGGCGCGAAGTTGTTCCGGCGCGTCTTCAGGTTGACCGACGCAGTGGCGCCCTCCTCACCCGCGTAGATCAGGCGCAGGTTCGCGGGGTCGAAGTTGACCAGCCGATCGCGCTCCTCGGTGGGCGCCGTGAACACTTCGTAGCGGAGCCCGGCGTTGACCGTGAGGCGGTTGCCCAGCTTGATGTCGTCCTGCACGAAGGCGCCGTGTTCCTGGGTGCGCATCTCGTAGGGTTCGATCAGGAAGCCGCGCGCCGCCCCCGTCATGTACCCCACCAGCAGCGTGGCCAGGCCGGTGCCACCCGCGTTGGTCACCGGGTTGTTGGTGAAGTTGCGGTTGAACGTCAGCGTGCTGCGCGTGTCGGTGTTGGTGAAGGGCGAGACGAAGCGATCGACCAGCCGGTAGCCGAACTTCATCGAGTGCCGTCCGGCCACCCAGTTGAGGCTGTTCTCGATCTGCCAGTGGGTCTGCTTCGGGTTGACCGGCAGGAACGCGGGGCCGCCGCTGAGCCCCGTGAAGTCCTGCACGTTGACGTTGGGCAGCCCCGTGGTGAACTCCGTGATGTTGATGCCCCGGATGCCGAGCGACTCGGCCGCCATGCGGCCGAAATCGGACTGGAACGTGAACGGCACGGTGCGCGCAAAGCCGCCGCGCAGTTCGTTGACGACCGTGTTGCTGAACACGCGCGTGTAGTTCACGCCGGCGCCCTGCGTGCTCAGCCGCGTGTTCTGGATGCCGGCGACGTACGGCCCGAGATCGAAGCGCGCCGCCGCCTCGGCCGGCGTCTCGAGGCAGCAGGCGGCCTGTCCCTGCGGCGCGTCCAGCACGAAGCGTCCCCAGTTGTAGCGCACGAAGATCGAGTCGCGATCGCCGAACCGGTGGTCGACCCGCACCGAGATGTTGTTGTCCTCCGACACGCGATTGGCCGTGGTCACGTAGTTGTTGAAGTTGCCGTCCTGGTTGGGCAGCGGATAGATGCTCGCCACGTTGAGCCCGACGGGGTTGATGCGATTGGGCGGGATGACGTTGCCCGGGAACGGATCGCGCAGGAACTGGGGATTGGCGACGCTCACCGGGCGCGACGGGTCGAAGGCCGGGTTGAGCCGCGTGGTGAGCGGATCGTAGATCGTGATGAGGTTGCCGGCCGCGTCCCGGAAGTCCGAGAAGTCGCCGATGCGCGTCCGCGCGGTGGGCACCGTGTTGACGAACGCGAGGCCGCGCGTCTCGCGCAGGCCGGCGTAGTCGAAGAAGAAGAACGTCCGGTTGCGCAGCACGGGTCCGCCGATGGCCGCGCCGAACTGGTTGCGATCGAGCGGAGGCTTGGCCGCGGGGGCCTTCGGGGCGAAGAAGTTGCGCGCGTCGAACCGTTCGTCGCGGTAGAACTCGAACGCCGTGCCGCGGAACTGGTTGCTGCCCGACTTGGTCGACACCGAGACGACGCCCGCCCCGCGGCCGAACTCGGCCGAGAAGACGCCCGTGAGCACCTTGAACTCGCGGACCGACTCGACCGACGGCGTCACGATGACCGTGTTGAACGTGTACTCGTTGTTGTCGATGCCGTCGATCAACCAGCCGTTGGTATTGGCCTGGTGGCCCAGCGCGTTGAAGTTCGAGGCACCGCGGGGGTTGAAGGTGCTGGCGCCGGAGAGGTTCTCGTTGGCCTGCCCGGGCGTCACCCCGGGCACCAGGTAGACCAGCGCGGCGAAGTTGCGGGCGTTGAGCGGCAGTTCGCGAATCGCCTTCTCCTCGATGGCCGCGCCGACCTCCGACGACTCCGATCGCAGCAGCGGCGCCGACGCGACCACGACCGTGGTCTCCTCGAGCGTCCCCACCTCCAGCGTGGCGTCCACGCGCCCGCGCTGGTTGACCTCGAGGGCGATACCCGACCGCACCCACTTCTTGAAGCCGGCCATCTCCACTTCCACGGTGTAGGTGCCCGGGTTCAGGAAGGGCGCCGTCCAGGCGCCGCCCTCGTCGGTGGTGTAGGTGCTGCGCGTGCCGCGGTTCTCGTCGAGAATGGTCACGATCGCGCCCGGCACCACCCCGCCGGCATCGGTGACCGTGCCGACCAGCGTGCCCGTGGTCACCTGGGCCACGGCCGAGGGACCGGCGACGAGGACGAGAACCAGGAACACACCGGAACGGGCGAGACGCCTCATCACGAACCTCCAGCGACGACGTGGACTCGATGTCAACGACGCGCCAAGACCGTGGGAGGCCAGCCCGCAGCGCATGGGTGGTCACGCACACACGCGTGACGCAACCGGTTTACTGGGTGCGCAGAGGATGCGACAGGAGCCGTCGCGTGTCAACCTCGGGCGCGGACGCCGGCAACGATGAGCACGTTGGCGAAGGGCGTGCCGTCGCCCATGGGCTGCGCGTGCGGCGCGAAGCCCTCCTCGTACAGCAGCGCGCGCCAGCCGGGCTCGGTTCGGAAGGCGAACCGCTGGCGCCACTGTCCCGTAAGCAGGGCCTTCAGCGTGTTGCCGAACCGCACGAACTGGAATCGCCACCCGGCCGAGGCATCGGCCTCCCTCACGAGCAGGCGGCCGTTGGGCGCGAGGCTGGCCCGGATGGCGCGCAACACCTGCCGCTGGTCCGCCTCCGGCATCATGTGCAGCACGTCGAACACGACGGCCACATCGTGGGGCGGCAGGCCGACCTCACGGGCATCGCCGGTCACGATCTCGGCCTCGTGCTCGAGCGCGCGCGCGGCGATGCGAGCGACCCGGCTCCGGGTCTCGACGCCGACCAGGCGATCGAAGCGCGGCGGGTCCGGGCGGGTGGTGTCCCACGTGCCCTGCCGCGCCGTGTCCTGCGCCTCGGCCACGAGCGCGAGCGTGAGCCCCTGGCCGCAGCCGATGTCGAGCAGCGTGCCCGTGGCCCCGGCCAGTTCGGCCCGAAGCACCGCGGCGTAGACCGGATCCCCCGAGAGCTTGCCGCGCGCGAACTCCCAGGCCGTGATGCCGGTGTCGAGGTACCGGTCGCTGGCGCGCCGGACCAGCAACTGGAAGAAGGGATCCCGGGCCGGCCGCCGTGCGGCGAATGTCACGAAACCGCCGACGGCGCCCACTAGGAGTCCGACGACCACACTGCCGATCACGAGGTCGGCGCCGAAGGTCCAGATGCGCGAGGGCTCGAGCATGTCCCACGACAGGCTGAGCAGCTGGCCGCGGCGCACGAGCGCCCCGGCCTGGACCTCGGCGTAGAACAGCGGCGGCAGCACGAGGGGGTTGATGACGTTGGCGGCCAGGTACATCTTCAGCCGGTTGAGCCCGAACGCCGCGCCCGCGAGCCAGCAGAGGCCGAAGTGGACGCCCCAGAACGGGCTGCAGCCGATCAGCAACCCGAGCCCGATGGCGAGCGACTCGCGACCGCGCGTGTCTCCCTCGGTGCGGAGCGCGTGGATCGCGCGCTGCAGCCGTGAGGCGCGCGACAGCGCCCGGGCGCTGCCTGCCAACGGTGCCGTGCTCATCTTCGGGTATTATGACCGCTCGACCCGCGCCCCCGGCGGGGACGCCGCGCAGTGATGCCCAAGAACACGGCCACCACGCCGGCCGACCTCTGCCCGCTGTCGATTGCCACGCCACCCTGGGTGGACGACCTGATCGGCTCGTCGCCGGACCGGTCCGCGACGCGCGCCCCCGAGATGACGACCGAGGTGCGTACGGGTGCGCACTTCACCCATGTGGCCGTCACCATCCCACGGGCCGACACGCTGCCTCCGGCCACGCTGCAGGACCTGGTGCGCGACGCCTACCTGTCGGTGGCCGCGACGCTGAACGCCCAGCAGCGTCATCCCGTGCGGTTCTGGAACTTCGTGCCGCGCATCCATACCCCGTCGGGCGACGGCCTCGACCGCTACATGGTCTTCAACGGCGGGCGGTTCGCGGCCTGCGAGCACTGGCACGGGTCGCCCAACGCCTTCGATCACACCCTGGCGGCGGCTTCCGGCGTGGGCGTCCTCGGCGAGGCGCTGGCCATCCATTGCCTTGCCGCCGACGTGGCGGGCGAACCGGTCGAGAACCCGCGCCAGGTGCCCGCCTACCGGTACTCGCGCCGGTACGGACCGCGTCCACCCTGTTTTGCCCGCGCCACGCGCCTGCGCGTGCCGGTGCAGGGCGCCTGGTGGCTCCTCGTCGCAGGCACCGCGAGCATCCGCGGCGAGGAGACCATGCACGTCGGCGACATCGACGCGCAGACCCTCGAGACGCTCGACAACCTCGATGCCCTGCTCGATGCCGCCGAAGCGCAGCGCGGCAGCGAGGCGCCCCGGCCGCGGTTCACGAGCCTCCGCGTGTACCTGGTGCGACCCGACGACCTCGCCCGGGTACGCGACCACATCGCTCGACGATACGGCGTCATCGCCGACATCGAGTTCGCCCAGGCCGAGTTGTGCCGCACCGATCTCCTCGTGGAGATCGAAGGCATCGCGGAACTGTAG
>VFQN01005522.1_pt1 | contig 15387 bp, 12 predicted proteins | sample 3512371 | NCBI WGS metagenome assembly VFQN01 (sample SAMN10412370, study PRJNA504923) | tailings metagenome | isolation source: Replicate 2 from Balatoc abandoned mine | place: Philippines: Itogon, Benguet | collected 2017-08-28
CAGTCCGCCAAGCGCCGGCTCACCGACTCGGTCGAGACCGCGCTCCAGCTCGCCGGCGGCCTGATCGTCTTCGACTTCGTCGACCTCGACCCCAAGGACCCCGGCCGCGAGGTGCGGTTCAGCGAGAAGATGGCGTGCCCGAACGAGCACCCGATCGACACCGATGAGCTCGAGCCGCGGTCGTTCTCGTTCAACTCGCCGTTCGGCGCCTGCCCGACCTGCCACGGGCTCGGCACCCGGCTCGAGGTCGATCCCGAGCTCGTCGTCCCCAACCCGCAGGCGACCCTCGGTGAGGGCGCGATCCAGCCGTGGAGCCAGGCGCACGTCGCCGACTACTTCCTCCGGCTGATGGGTGCCCTGGGCGAGGAGCTGGGCTTCGACCTCAACACCCCGTGGGAGGACCTCCCGGCCAAGGCGCAGAAGGCGATCCTCAACGGCCACCCGACGAAGGTCCACGTGGTCACCCGCAACCGGTACGGCCGCCAGCGCGCCTACTACGCGGAGTTCGAGGGCGTCGGCGCCTACATCGCGCGCCGCCACAACGAGGCGGAGTCCGACGTGAGCCGGGAGCGGTTCGAGGGCTTCATGCGTGAGGTCCCCTGCCCGGCGTGCCGCGGCAGCCGGCTCAAGCCGGTGTCCATGTCGGTGACGCTGGGCGCGTCGCTCCAGGACGGCGGCAAGAGCATCGCCGAGGTCTGTGCGTTGCCGATCAACGAGACCGCCGACTACCTGCGCAACCTCGATCTGACCGCCCGCGAGCGGCAGATCGGCGAGCGGGTGCTGAAGGAGATCCAGGAGCGGCTCAACTTCCTGCTCGACGTCGGCCTCGACTACCTCTCGCTCGACCGACCGTCCGGCTCGCTGTCCGGCGGCGAGGCGCAGCGGATCCGGCCGGCCACCCAGACCGGGGCGGGCCTGGTCGGCGTGCTCTACGTCCTCGACGAGCCGTCCATCGGGCTCCACCAGCGTGACAACCACCGGCTGATCGAGACGCTGGTGCGGCTCAAGGAGTTGGGCAACACCCTCATCGTGGTGGAGCACGACGAGGACACCATCCGGGTCGCCGACTGGGTCGTCGACATCGGTCCGGGCGCGGGGGAGCACGGCGGCCAGGTCGTCCACAGCGGCAAGGTCGCCGACCTGCTGACCCACCCCGGCTCGATGACGGGCCAGTACCTGTCAGGTCGACGCGAGATCCCCGTGCCGGAGGTCCGCCGCCCGCGTACGAAGGGCCGCGAGCTGACGGTCCACGGCGCCCGGGAGCACAACCTGCAGAACGTCGACGTCTCGTTCCCGCTGGGCATGTTCGTCGCCGTCACCGGCGTCTCCGGGTCCGGCAAGTCCACCCTGGTCAACGACATCCTCTACACGTCGCTGGCCAAGCAGATCTACAACGCCCGCGCCGTGCCCGGCCGCCACCAGAAGATCAGCGGCCTCGAGCACGTCGACAAGGTCATCCACGTCGACCAGTCGCCGATCGGCCGCACCCCGCGGTCCAACCCCGCGACGTACACCGGCGTCTTCGACCACATTCGCAAGCTCTTCGCGTCGACGCCCGAGGCGAAGATGCGCGGCTACCAGCAGGGCCGGTTCTCGTTCAACGTCAAGGGCGGTCGCTGCGAGGCGTGCGCCGGTGACGGCACGATCAAGATCGAGATGAACTTCCTGCCGGATGTCTACGTCCCGTGCGAGGTCTGCCATGGCGCACGCTACAACCGCGAGACGCTCGAGGTGCACTACAAGGGCAAGACCATCGCCGAGGTGCTGGACATGCCCATCGAGGAGGCGGCCGACTTCTTCGCCGCCGTCCCGGCGATCGCCCGGCACATGAAGACGCTGGTCGAGGTCGGGCTGGGCTACGTCCGTCTCGGCCAGCCGGCGACCACGCTCTCCGGCGGAGAGGCGCAGCGGGTGAAGCTGTCCTCAGAGCTCCAGAAGCGCTCCACCGGGCGCACCGTCTACGTCCTCGACGAGCCGACGACCGGTCTGCACTTCGAGGACATCCGCAAGCTGCTGCTGGTTCTCGGCCGACTGGTCGACCAGGGCAACACCGTGCTGGTGATCGAGCACAACCTCGACGTCATCAAGACCGCCGACTGGCTGGTCGACATGGGGCCCGAGGGCGGTTCGCGCGGCGGCACCGTCGTCGCCGAGGGCACTCCGGAGGCCGTGGCGGCGTTGCCGGGGAGTTACACCGGTCAGTTCCTCGCCCCGCTGCTGGAGGGCCGGGCCGCGACCCAGTCCGCCACGCGCCGGGCGGCGCCCGCGCCGGTGAAGAAGGCGACCCCGAAGAAGACCGCGAAGAAGACCGCGAAGAAGACGGTCAAGTCGGCGGCGAAGCGTTCCTGAGAGCTCGGACGAGCCTGAACCGAGCGGTCTCCTCGCACGTGGGTATCAGCGAGCGACCGCGCACCGCCTATCGAGAGGACGATGATCGTGACCGCTGGCCCGAGCTTGGATCCACCGAGTTCCGCCTGCTGCGCGCCACCATCCGGGCGCCCTGGCGGCGTCACCGACGCTCGACGGACAACCAGTACGACGCTCGCGCCGGCTCCTGGCCAGCCCACCCGCCTGGCGACGCTCGCGACGCCGCAACTCGGTGGCTCCAAGCTGAGCCGCCGTCAGACCCTGACCGGAGCCGCGGCCCTCGGGGCGGTGCCGATCTTGGCCGCCTGTGGGGGTGCGGATCCGCAGGAGTCCGCCGCCGAGGCGCCGGCCGCCGGTGAGGCTCTCGGCGCGACGTCCGGCGTACCCGTGGGCGGCGGCACGATCTACGCCGCCCAGAAGGTCGTCGTGACGCAGCCGACCGAGGGCGACTTCCGGGCCTTCTCCGCCGTCTGCACCCACCAGGCCTGCCTGGTCTCCAGGGTGACGGCGGAGTCGATCGACTGCACCTGCCACGGCAGCAAGTTCTCCGTGCAGGACGGCTCGGTGCTGGTGGGGCCGGCCAACTCACCGCTCGCGAAGGTCGACGTCACGGTCGACGGCGACCAGATCACGACCAGCTGACCTGCACGGGCGCCGGGCCGGCGGCCCACACCGTCGAGACCGCTTCGTGTGCGGGGAGACGCGGGGAGGACGCTCCGGTGCGGACCGCGCCGTCAGGCGGGCGTGGCGGGGGACGCAGTCGGCGCGCCAGCGGCGGTCGCGCGGCGAGGGCCGTCGGTCGAGCCGAGCGTCGAGCACGAGACGCGCCTCGTCGTAGCGTCCTGCGCGGAGCAGGGCGGCGATCCGCGCCTCCTCGACGATCTCCCGCTGCGCGTCGGAGCCCCCCAGCCGCCACAGCTGGGGGCCGAGTGCGGCCAGCATGTCGGCGGCCGCCGAGCAGTGGCCGAGGGCCATGGCGTGCAGGGCCTCGGCGAGGGGGGCCACCACCTCCCGGTGCGTCGGGTGGTCGTGCCCTGCCGCCCAGCGACTGAGCGCCGCGAGCCCCGGCCGGTCGCCGAGAGCGAGCAGCACCACGGCGGAGTGGAGCGCGAGGAACGGGGTCGCGGGGCGGTGGAGGGTGGCCTCGGCCGTGACGGCGGCGACCTCCTGGATGTTGGGTACGTCGCTCGCCTCGGGCGTGAGCGCCCACCGGAACAGGAGCGAGCCGGTGTCGACCAGAGCCCGGCAGCCGGTGGCCCGCTGGGGTCGCAGCTGCGCGTCGTACCGGCGGCGTACGGCGTCGAGGTCGCCGATCGACAGCTCGTGCAGGGCGGCGTGCCAGGAGAAGTGGCTGAGGCTCTCGGTGCCCGCCCCGTCGCCGAGCACCCAGTCGTCCATCCAGGCGAGGCCGGCCCGGTGGTCGCCGGTCTCGTAGTGCGCGTGCGCCCGCGCATGCGCCGAGTGGCCCGCGGCCGGCTCCACCGCGAGCGAGCGGCACGAGAGCTCCATGGCCTCGTCGAAGCGCCCCTGCTCCTGCCGGACGAAGGCCAGCAGGCCGGTGAACCACCAGTCGTCGCCGTACGCCGGCGCGGCCCGCTCGACGATCCGCCAGGCGTCGGACGGGACCTCGGTGACCCCGGCGAACGCGATCGTCGGGACCGCGGTCGAGAGCAGCAGGGCATCGAGCGGGAAGTTCTCGAGATGTCGCACGATCCGACGGGAGTCGCCCCGCAGGTGGGCGGCGACCGCGTGCACGTGGCTGCGCTCCCACTGGCTGGCGCGCGGCGCGAGGGTGAGGGCGTCGGTGATCCGTGCCTCGATGTCGACGGCGACGCACATCTCGTGGCCGAGCAGGGCGAGGGTGGCGTGCCCGAGGGCGAAGGTCGGATCCAGGGCGATCGCCGCGGCTACCGCCTGGGCCGAGCCGGAGCGCAACCGCAGCAGGTCCTCGATGCCGCGTGCGTAGGCGGCGGCCGCCTCGGGGGAGGAGGTCATCACGTAGCCGTACCGGTCCGAACACCGCACATAAGTAGAGTAAGGCACGCGACAAATGAAAGCCGGAAGCACGCCGACTCAGCTGTCGGAGGCGGCCCGTAGGCTGGCTCCGTGCCCGCTGCTCCACCTCCACGCAATACCCGAGGGGCACTGGCCTACCGTCCCGCGCCCGGGTCGGTCCCGACCCAGCCGGGCGTCTATCGCTTCCGCGACGTGCGCGGCCGCGTGGTCTACGTCGGCAAGGCGAAGAACCTGCGCGCCCGCCTCTCGTCCTACTTCCAGGACATCGGCAACCTGCACCCGCGGACGGCGACGATGGTCACCACCGCGACCAGCGTCGAATGGACGGTCGTGGCCACGGAGGTCGAGGCGCTCCAGCTGGAGTACTCCTGGATCAAGGAGTTCGACCCGCGCTTCAACGTCAAGTACCGCGACGACAAGTCCTACCCGTGGCTCGCGGTCACGGTCGGCGAGGAGTTCCCTCGGGTGATGGTCGGCCGCGGCGCCAAGCGCAAGGGCACCCGCTACTTCGGCCCGTACAGCCACGCGTGGGCGATCCGCGAGACCGTCGACCTGCTGCTGCGCGTCTTCCCGATGCGCTCGTGCAGCAACGGCGTCTTCAAGCGGTCGAGCCAGATCGGCCGACCCTGCCTGCTGGGCTACATCGACAAGTGCGCGGCACCGTGCGTCGGCAACGTCACCGCCGAGCAGCATCGGGAGATCGTCGACGACTTCTGCGACTTCATGGCCGGACAGACCACGTCGTTCGTGCGCCGCATCGAGAAGGAGATGTACGCCGCCTCCGACGCCCTCGACTTCGAGAAGGCGGCCCGGTTGCGCGACGACCTCGGCGCGCTCAACAAGGCCCTCGAGAAGCAGGCGGTGGTGTTCGGCGACGGCACCGACGCCGACGTCATCGCGCTCGCCGAGGACCCGCTCGAGGTCGCGGTACAGATCTTCTACGTCCGCGGCGGCCGGATCCGCGGCCAGCGCGGCTGGGTCGCCGACCGGGTGGACGAGGGCGGCACCCCGGAGCTCGTCGACGACTTCCTCCTCCAGTTGTACGCCGGTGCGGGGAGCGACGAGATCCCGCGGGAGATCCTGGTCCCCGCACTGCCTCCCGAGGTCGCGACGTACGAGGCGCTGCTGGGCGACCTGCGCGGCTCCAAGGTCGCGATCCGGGTGCCGCAGCGCGGAGACAAGAAGGCGCTCCAGGAGACGGTGGCGCGCAACGCGGGCCAGGCCCTGGCGCTGCACAAGACGAAGCGGGCCAGCGACCTGACGACCCGCAACCGGGCGCTGGAGGAGATCCAGGAGGCGCTCGGCCTCGACGAGGTGCCGCTGCGCATCGAGTGCTACGACGTCTCCAACCTCCAGGGCACCGAGGTCGTGGCCTCGATGGTCGTGTTCGAGGACGGCCTGGCACGCAAGAGCGAGTACCGGCGCTTCGTGATCCGCGGCGTCGACGGGCAGAACGATGTCGCGTCGATGCACGAGGTCATCACCCGGCGGTTCAGGCGGCTGCTCGACGAGCAGTCGTCGAGCCTCGAGCAGGTGACCGAGAACGGCCCGATGCTGGTCGACCCCGAGACCGGCCGGCCCCGGAAGTTCGCGTACGCGCCGGGTCTGGTCGTCGTCGACGGTGGTCCTCCGCAGGTCGCGGCCACCCAGCGTGCGCTCGCCGAGCTCGGGATCCTCGACATCCCTGTCTGCGGCCTCGCGAAGCGGCTCGAGGAGGTATGGCTGCCCGATCAGGAGGATCCGGTGATCCTGCCGCGATCGAGCGAGGGGCTCTATCTCCTCCAGCGGGTCCGCGACGAGGCACACCGCTTCGCCATCACCCACCACCGGTCGCGGCGCTCGAAGTCGATGGTCGAGAGCGTCCTCGACGACGTACCAGGCCTGGGCGAGGTACGCCGCAAGACGCTCCTGAAGCACTTCGGCTCCCTGAAGAAGCTGCGCGAGGCCGAGATCGAGCAGATCGCCGAGGTGCCCGGCATCGGCCCCCGCACCGCGACCGCGATCAAGGATGCGGTGGTCAGGTCGAGCCGCAAGACTGGACCCGTGAGCATCAACACCGCCACCGGCGAGATCGAGGAGGGCTGATGACGACGGAGCCGCAGGAGCACCGCGGCGAGCTGGTGGTGGTGACCGGGATGACCGGCGCCGGCCGCAGCACGGCTGCGAAGGAGCTCGAGGACCTCGGCTACTACGTCGTCGACAACCTGCCGCCGAGCCTGCTCCGCGACGTCGTGCGCCTCGTCGACGAGAGTCGCGGCACCAGCCAGCCGATCGCGGTCGTGGTCGACGTGCGCTCCGGCTCGTTCTTCCAGTCTCTCCAAGCCAATCTCGCGCAGGGGGCGACCGGCCGGCACACGACGCTGCTCTTCCTCGAGGCCACCGACGACGTCTTGGTGCGCCGGCAGGAGGCGGCTCGCCGTCCGCACCCGCTCCAAGGCACCGGGCGGCTGCTCGACGGTCTCAAGCGCGAGCGCCAGGTGCTCGCCGAGCTCCGCGGCGACGCCGACCTGGTCGTCGACACGAGCGGCCTCAACGTCCACCAGCTGACCGACCGGATCGCCGAGGCGTTCGGCACCCCCGACACCACCCGGCTCAAGGTCACCGTGACGAGCTTCGGCTTCAAGTACGGCATCCCCGTCGACGCCGACTTCGTCGCCGATATGCGCTTCCTGCCCAACCCGTTCTGGATCCCCGAGCTCCGCGGGTTCTCTGGCAAGGACGCCGCGGTGGCGGCGTACGTCATGGAGCAGCTGGGGGCCGCGGAGTTCCTCGACGGCTACGTCCCGGTGCTCGAGCGCGTCGCCGAGGGCTACCTGCGCGAGGGCAAGCGGTTCATGACGGTCGCGATCGGCTGCACCGGCGGCAAGCACCGCAGTGTCGCGATGACCGAGGAGGTAGCCCGCCGGCTGAGTCGCGCCGGATACGAGACGCGCCCGACCCACCGCGATCTCGGGCGGGAGTGATGCGCGCAGCCCCGCGGCGCAGCGACCGGGCCCAGTCGGTCGTCGCGTTCGGCGGCGGCCACGGTCTGGCGGCGTCGCTCCAGGCACTGCGGCTGCTCGTCGCCGACCTGGTCGTCGACGACCTGACGGCCGTCGTGACGGTCGCCGACAACGGCGGGTCCTCCGGGCGGCTGCGCGGCGAGTTCGGCGTCCTGCCGCCCGGCGACCTGCGGATGGCGCTGGCCGCGCTGTGCGGCGACAACCAATGGGGCGACACCTGGGCGCGCGTCCTGCAACACCGGTTCGCCGGTCACGGCGCGATGAACGGCCACGTCATCGGCAACCTGCTCAGCGTCGGCCTCTGGGAGCAGCGCGGCGACCCGGTCGCAGCGCTCGACTGGGTGGGCCGCCTGCTCGGCACCACCGGCCGGGTCCTGCCGATGGCGCTCACACCGCTCGACATCACCGCAGAGGTCCGCGGTCTGGCGCCGTCCGGCACCACCAACGTGCGCGGCCAGGTCGAGGTGGCCACGACGATCGGAGAGATCGAGTCGATCGCGCTCGACCCGCCCGACCCCCAGCCGTGCCCGGAGGCGCTGACGGCGGTTCGCCGTGCCGACTGGGTGGTGCTCGGGCCGGGGTCGTGGTTCACCTCCGTGATGCCGCACCTGATGGTCCCCGCGCTGCGAGAGGCACTGGTGCGCACCGAGGGGCAGGTCGTCGTCGTGCTCAACCTGGTCGACGAGGCGGGGGAGACCTCCGGCTTCGGTCCGGGGGACCACCTCGCCGCGCTGCTCGAGCACGCCCCCGGCCTACCGATCCACACCGTCCTGGCGGACCGGGCGAGCGTCGGCGACGACCACGAGGCGCTGGATGCCGCGGTCGCGTCGTACGGCGCCCGGCTGCACCTGGCCGACGTCGCTCTCGACGACGGCACGCCACGCCATGACCCGGCTCGCCTGGCCGCGGCGTACACCGAGATCATCACCCGCGGTTGACCGGTCCACCTCCCGTCCGGGGTCGTTGACGCGCGTGGCAGGATCGGCGTTATGGCGATGACGGGGCAGGTCAAGGCGGAGCTGGCAAGCATCCACGTGACCAAGACCTGTTGTCGCAAGGCCGAGGTCGCCTCGATGCTGCGCTTCGCCGGCGGCCTGCACATCGTGAGCGGCCGGATCGTGGTCGAGGCGGAGTTCGACACCGGCGCCGCGGCCCGCCGGCTGCGCACCAACATCGCCGAGGTCTACGGCCACCGCTCTGACGTCGTGATGGTCCAAGGCAACGGGATCCGCAAGGGCAGCCGCTACATCGTCCGCGTCGTCAAGGACGGCGAGGCCCTCGCGCGCCAGACCGGCCTGCTCGACCAGCGCGGACGTCCGGTGCGCGGCCTGCCGCCGGCCGTCGTGTCGGGCGGCGGCTGCGACGCCGTCGCCGCGTGGCGGGGCGCGTTCCTCGCGCACGGTTCGCTCACCGAGCCCGGCCGCTCGTCGGCTCTCGAGGTCACCTGCCCCGGCCCGGAGGCGGCCCTCGCCCTCGTGGGTGTCGCGCGACGCCTGGGCATCGGCGCCAAGGCCCGCGAGGTCCGGGGCGTCGACCGAGTGGTGATCCGCGACGGTGATGCGATCGGCCAGCTGCTCACCCGGCTGGGTGCACATGAGGCGCTGATGGCCTGGGAGGAGCGCCGGATGCGGCGCGAGGTCCGCGCCACTGCCAACCGCCTGGCGAACTTCGACGACGCCAACCTGCGCCGTTCGGCCCGTGCGGCCGTGGCTGCCGGCGCCCGCGTCGGTCGTGCGATGGAGATCCTCGGCGACGACGTCCCGGATCACCTGCGGCTCGCCGGCGAGCTCCGGCTCGAGCACAAGCAGGCCTCCCTGGAGGAGCTCGGCCAGCTCCACGAGCCGGTGCTGACGAAGGACGCCATCGCCGGGCGGATCCGCCGCTTGCTGGCGATGGCCGACAAGCGCGCCGAGGAGCTCGGCATCCCGGACACCGAGGCCTCGCTCACCCCGGAGATGCTCGCAGAGGACGCCTGAGGTCCCGAGTCGCAGGGGCTTTCGTCAGTTACCTGCACGTAGGCCGGACTCGGGCGGTGCGCCGCCACAGTCGGAGGATAGGGTCGGACCGTCCCCTTGCAGACGGATCGAGAAGCAGGAGCCAGTGCTGTGACTGTTCGAGTAGGTATCAACGGATTCGGCCGGATCGGCCGCAACTTCTTCCGCGCCGTCCGCGCCTCCGGCCTGGACATCGAGATCGTGGCCGTCAACGACCTGACGGACAACAAGGCCCTGGCGCCGCTGCTGAAGTTCGACTCGATCCTGGGCCGCCTGGACGCCGACGTGACCCACACCGAGGACGAGATCCGGGTCGGCGACCAGGTCGTCAAGACCTTCGCCGAGCGCGACCCCGCCGCCCTCAAGTGGGGCGACCTCGGCGTCGACGTGGTCGTCGAGTCCACCGGCTTCTTCACTGACGCCACCAAGGCGCGCGCCCACGTCGACAACGGCGGCGCGAAGAAGGTCATCATCTCGGCCCCGGCGTCCAACGAGGACGTCACGGTCGTCATGGGCGTCAACCACACGACGTACGACGCCGATGCGCACACCGTGATCTCCAACGCGTCGTGCACCACCAACTGCCTGGCGCCGATGGCGAAGGCGCTCCACGAGGGCCTCGGCATCAACAAGGGCCTGATGACGACCATCCACGCCTACACCGCCGACCAGAACCTCCAGGACAACATCCACAAGGACCCGCGCCGCGCCCGCGCCGCCGCACTCAACCTGGTCCCGACCTCGACCGGCGCCGCGAAGGCGATCGGCCTGGTGCTGCCGGAGCTGAAGGGCAAGCTCGACGGCTACGCGATGCGCGTCCCGGTGCCCACCGGCTCCGCGACCGACCTCTCCTTCGAGGCGTCCCGTGAGACCTCGGTCGAGGAGGTCAACGAGATCGTCAAGGCGGCGGCGGACGGCAGGTTCCTCAAGTACTCCACCGACCCACTGGTCTCGACCGACATCGTCACGGACCCGGCGTCCTGCATCTTCGACGCCCCGCTGACCAAGGTGATCGGCAACCAGGTCAAGGTGCTCGGCTGGTACGACAACGAGTGGGGCTACTCCAACCGCCTCGCCGACCTGATCGCGTACGTCGGCGAGACCCTCTGACCGTGGGGGAGTACGCCGGCCTGGGAGACGTCCAAGGCAAGCGCGTCCTGGTCCGCTCCGACCTGAACGTGCCCCTCGACGCTCTGCCCGATGGTGGAGCGACCATCACCGACGACGGGCGCATCCGCGCCAGCGTCCCGACGATCAAGGCGCTCGCCGACGCGGGTGCTCGCGTGGTCGTGGTCGCCCACCTCGGCCGGCCGAAGGGGGAGCGGGACGACCGCTACTCGCTGCGACCGGTCGCGACCCGGCTCGGTGAGCTGCTCGGTCGCGACGTCGCGTTCGCGAGCGACACGATCGGGGTCGAGGCCCGGGCCGCGGTCGACGGTCTCGAGGACGGCCAGGTCGCCGTGCTCGAGAACGTCCGGTTCAACGCCGGCGAGACCAGCAAGGACGACGTCGAGCGGGGCGCGTTCGCCGACCTGCTCGCCGAGCTCGCCGACGCGTTCGTCTCCGACGGATTCGGCGTCGTCCACCGCAAGCAGGCCTCGGTCTACGACGTCGCGCAACGGCTACCGCACGCGATGGGCCAGCTCGTCGCCCGGGAGATCGACGTGCTGCAGCGGCTCACGGAGCGCCCGGAGCGGCCGTACGCCGTCGTCCTGGGCGGTTCGAAGGTCTCCGACAAGCTCGGCGTGATCGACAACCTCCTGGAGAAGGCCGACCGGCTGCTCATCGGCGGCGGCATGGTGTTCACGTTCCTCAAGGCCCAGGGCCATGAGGTCGGCAAGAGCCTCCTCGAGGAGGACCAGCTCGACACCTGCCGGGCCTACCTCGAGCGGGCCGAGAAGTCCGGCGTCACGATCGTGCTGCCCACCGACGTGGTCGTCGACACCGAGTTCCCCTCGGGAGACCGGGAGCCCGAGCCCCGGGTCGTCGCCGCCTCGGAGATCCCGGCCGACAGCCTCGGACTCGACATCGGCCCCGACTCGGCGGCCGACTTCGCGGCCGAGCTCGTGGACGCCAAGACCGTCTTCTGGAACGGTCCGATGGGCGTCTTCGAGGTTTCGGCGTTTGCCGCCGGCACTCGTGCCGTGGCGGGTGCCCTGACCCGTGTCGACGGGCTCTCCGTCGTGGGCGGCGGAGACTCCGCCGCCGCCGTACGCCTCCTCGGCTTCGACGAGGCCGCGTTCGGCCACATCTCCACCGGTGGTGGCGCCAGCCTCGAGTTCCTCGAAGGCAAGGAGCTGCCCGGCATCAAGGTCCTGGAGGACTGACACACATGGCCAAGGCCCGCACCCCGTTGATGGCGGGGAACTGGAAGATGAACCTCAACCACCAGGAGGCCATCGTCCTGGTGCAGAAGCTCGCGGTGACGCTGTCGGACAAGCGCCACGACTACAGCCGCGTGGAGGTCGTCGTACTGCCGCCCTACACCGACCTGCGTTCGGTCCAGACGCTCGTCGACGGGGACCGGCTGCAGCTGCGGTACGGCGCCCAGGACGTGTCGACGCACGACTCCGGCGCCTACACCGGCGAGATCTCGGCGGCCATGCTCGCCAAGCTCGGCTGCTCCTACGTCGTGGTCGGCCACAGCGAGCGCCGTGAGTACCACGCGGAGACCGACGCGGTCGTCAACGCCAAGGCCCACCAGGCGCTCGCGGCGGGCATGACCCCGATCGTCTGCGTCGGCGAGGGTCTGGAGGTCCGGCAGGCCGGCGAGCACGTCGCCCACTGCGTGGCGCAGCTCGACGGGTCGCTCGCGGACTTCTCGGCGCAGCAGATCGCGGGCCTGGTCGTCGCCTACGAGCCGGTCTGGGCGATCGGTACCGGGGAGGTCGCGACCCCGGAGGACGCGCAGGAGGTCTGCGCCGAGATCCGGGCCCGGGTCCGCGAGGTCCACGGCGACGCAGCGGCCGACGGCGTACGCGTCCTCTACGGCGGCTCGGTGAAGGCGGCCAACGTCGCCGGCATCATGAACCAGGCCGACGTGGACGGCTGCCTGGTCGGTGGCGCGAGCTTGCAGGCGGACGAGTTTGGCGGCATCTGCCGCTACTACGACATGCCGGTCCTGTGATCGACCCGGACCTGACGTAGGCTAAGCGATCGTGGAATTGATCTTCACCATCATCTTGATGCTCACCAGCGGCTTTCTCATCCTGCTGGTGCTGCTGCACAAGGGTCGCGGCGGCGGCCTCTCGGACATGTTCGGCGGCGGTGTCTCCAGCTCGCTGGGCGGCTCGTCCGTCGCGGAGCGCAACCTTGACCGGCTCACGGTCGGCATCGGCATCATCTGGTTCGCCTGCGTGCTGGCCCTCGGCCTGATGCTGGCGTACTGAGACCCGCGTTCACGCACGTCAGAGAACTCGAGAAGGAGACCCCGTGGCTGGTGGAGGAAACGCGATTCGCGGGAGCCGGGTCGGTGCTGGCCCGATGGGCGAGGCCGAGCGCGGCGAGGCTGCCCCGCGGCAGGCCGTGACGTACTTCTGTGCGCGCGAGCACCGCTCCGTCGTGACCTTCTCGGTCGAGGCGCAGGTGCCGGACTCCTGGGACTGCCCCAAGTGCGGCCTCCCCGCCAGCCTGGACTCCGACAACCCGCCGCCGGCGCCGAAGATCGAGCCCTACAAGACTTGCCCGGCTGTGGGGCGCGTCTTGCCCGGTTTAGGCGATCCACAGGCGTCGCTGCCCGCGCGCCTGTACGCCGGCGGGCTGCTGTGCCACTCGAGCGCCAGCGCATCCCACGGAAGCGCGGGATGCCGTCGAGCAGCTGGTCGCGGCTGAAGGAGCCGAGACGGAGCATGGCATCCATGCCGGCGATCGCCTCGTCGGTCCAGCGCACCCGGCCGAGATCCCAGGCTGTCCGGATCGGGGTCGAGACCCGTAGTCCATGCACCTCGACGATGTCGTCCGGGCTGAGATGGCGCTCGCCACTCGTGCTGAGGCCGTTGCGCAACCGGCCGTGTCCTGACGGTCGAAGAGGGAGAGCGGCCGGAGGATCTTGTGCTCACCCGGTGCGAGGACCATGGGCGCACCGTGGAGCCACCCGGCGTGGCGGTCGACGACTACGCAGTCCTCGGGCGTGACGAGTTGGAGACAGGCGGCTCGCACGCGCACGTCCTCCTTGACCTCGGTCGCCAAAAAGACGCCCTTGATCGGGCGCCGGATCAGTCCGTGAGCGACGAGCTGGTCGAGAGCGCGTCGCGAGAGTCCGGCCTCCAGCGCTTGGCCGCGGGTGAACGGCATGGTGCGCGGAAGCGGAAAGGAGTCGTCGAGGCATCCGTCGTACAGCATCTGGCGAAGGTCCATGCCAGGGAGCCTCGGCGACGCGGCACGCCGCCGCCAGGGGGTCGCACGGACCTGTGGAGAAGATGCGCCCACTCGGGCCAACTACGCGGGCCCGATGCGCCGAGTCGGGCCGAGTCGGGGTCAGAGCTGGCTGGCGGCCTCGCGGTCGAGGAACCAGACGGTCTCCTCGCGGCCGGTGACCCCGGCGGCGGGGATCTCGTGGACGTCGGCACCGCCGAGGGCGACGGCGACGGCCGGAGCCTTGGCGGCGCCGCTGACCAGGAACCACACCGACCGGGCGCGGTTGAGGGCCGCCAGCGTGAGGCTGATGCGCTCGGGCGGAGGCTTCGGGGAGCCGGTGACGCCGACGGCGATCGCTTCCTGGACGTCGAGCTGCGGGAAGCCGGGGAAGAGCGAGGCGATGTGGCCGTCGGGGCCGATGCCGAGCATGACGATGTCGAACTCGCCGGCACCGTGCTCCCGCAGGGTGGCGGCGTACGCCGTGGCGCCGGCGTCGACGTCGGCCGCATCGGCGGTCGACGGCATCTCGAACACCTGGGTGGCGCCGACGGTCTCGAGGAAGGCCGCCCGCGCCTGAGCGCTGTTGCGGTCGGGGGAGTCGGGGGCGACGAAGCGCTCGTCGCCGAACCAGACGACGACGCGGCTCCAGTCGACGCCCGAGTCGGGGGAGAGCCGGGCGATCTTGCGGTGGATCGCCTCGGCGATGGTGCCCCCGGTCAGGGCGATCTGCGGCGTGCCACCGCCCGTCTGGGCGTCGGCGAGCCGGTTGAGCAGCTCGCCGGCGACCGCCGTCGCGAGCGCGGCAGCGTCTTCGTGGACCTCGACGAGAGGCTCGTTGGTCACCTCTTCGTCCCCATCTTCAGCAGTCGCTTGGTGGTCTCGGCGTAGACGTCGTCCTCGTCGAGCCGCCGCAGCTCCTCGGCCAGGAGCTCGGGCAGGTCACGGCGCTTGAGCGCGACCGGCCGGTCGGGGCGGTCGGGGGAGCTGAACGTCGCCAGCCTGCCGTCGCTCCGGGAGATCCGGATCGGCCCCTCCTTGGTCTCCATCACGACCTCGGTGATCCCGGGGCCGGAGGAGTTCTTGCGCTGGACGTCGACCTTGAGCCGGTCCGCCAGCCAGGCGGAGAGCAGGTCGGCGCTCGGGCTGACCCGCTCGGCGGTCACCGACGCGCGCGTGACCTGCAACGGCTGCTGGTCGAGCGCGGCCGCGAGGAGCGCCCGCCACGGCGTGACCCTGGTCCAGGCGAGGTCGGTGTTGCCGACCGTGTACGACTCGCACTGGCGGCGGATCGCCGTGGTCTTCCCCTTGGCGGCTGCCGCGGCGTCGGTGATCCGACGCTGCGCCAGGCGACCGAGCGGGTCGTTGGCCGGGTCCGCAGGGGGGTGGTTCGGCCACCAGACGGCGACCGGGGAGTCGGGCAGCAGCAGGGGGAGTACGACGGACTCCGGGTGCTTGACGACCTCGCCCTTGAGGCGGATCAGCGCGGTCTCGCCGGTCCAGCCCGAGCCGGTGCCGACCTGGGCGCTGACCTCGGCCGCACCCCGGGCGTCACCCAGGATGACCCCCAGCACCCGAGCCGGATGCTCGTGGGAGGCCGCCCGGGCGGCGCGCATCGCGCCCTCCGCGTCGTCCTCCTCGACGACGATGACCAG
>VFQN01005523.1_pt1 | contig 15385 bp, 26 predicted proteins | sample 3512371 | NCBI WGS metagenome assembly VFQN01 (sample SAMN10412370, study PRJNA504923) | tailings metagenome | isolation source: Replicate 2 from Balatoc abandoned mine | place: Philippines: Itogon, Benguet | collected 2017-08-28
CCTGAACAGGGGAATGGGAGTCATCCACCAGCTGATGCCCGACGGTTCATCATCCACTGGCAGGCACCTGCCACCGGCACGCCTTCCCTGTGGGTCCGGGCAGACCACACAGGCGGACGAGGACTGGAATCTCGCCCGAGGTAGGAATCGAACCCGGGTCGGATTCCCGGGAGAATCGGGACTAAGCCAATTCTAACGCCCAAATTCCTTACCTAGTTGATGGACTGAGGACTGTCGGCAGACATGGCAAGCGCGTTGGCCTCATGGATACGGCAGCCTTGAACTTGTCATGGAAGCAGTGGTGTCTGGTGGCGGGCTCTGCTGGAGGTACCAGTCATGCATCCTGGCCTGCCGCCTCGCCTGTCACGTGCCACGTGCCGCCGCCAGGCCACCTGCGTGTTGCGAAACCCTCGCTCCATGACGTTACGAGGGAAACAGAGTCCCCCGTATCCTGCTGCTGTCCTTGCAACACTCAACACTCAACAACGCCGCCCGTCGAGTAGCCGAATATGCGCACCACACCAGGCGGTCCCGGAACCACTCGCGTATTCTCCAGTCAGGTAAGCACGTCTGGGTGAGTATAGAGTGAAGTCCCACAATCTAGAACCCACAACACCGCGCGCCTGTCCAGCAGACCTTTAAAATCCCTGTTCGTCTGCCCATCCTGCCCATCCGCGCTCCTGCCACCGTGCGCTCGTACCGTCTGTCCTTTCCTTGGTGCAGTCTGTGCGCAACACAACTGTGCGCAACGCAACGTACTGGTACCAACGCCCATGCCACGCCTCTCGCTCTCGCAAATTCCGCGGTCACAAATATCCCGGTCACAAATGCACAAAACACCAATGACTCCACCGTCAATACCTCCCGAAGTTCCAAAGCCAGTTGCCACTTGATCCTTCGCACCTCGCAGCATCCACATGAATGCCTTCAGAGCCGAATCCTATCCAGCCTCGTCCCCGCACAGTACACACTCTGCGCTTGCGCGTGCGCTGCTTGGTTGCCCAGATGTTGCGGGCCAGCCCCTTGTCCTCCCCGCACACGCCACTCTGCGCAGGCGCCACTGTGCGCTGCGTGTTGATGCTGCCGCGTGATGCTGCCGCGCGATTGCACCAAGCACGAAACGAGCAGCCACAGTCCGGTAGAAGCCACATGATAGTGGTCCTCCCCTCTCGTTCCCTGCCGCTCCGCAGGCCTGCTCCCCTCACACGTTGCGCTTGAGCGTGCGCTGCTTGGTGGCCCGCTGCACCACCTTCTCCTCCACGGGCAGGCCCTGTACGGCACAGTACGGCAGTACAGAGTACGGAGCAGGCGCGTTACTCATCCGCTAGTTTGGTGCATGCTGCTGGTAAAACAGGTGAGGGCGTGGGACCGCAGATCTGGCAGCGGTGACAAGACACCCCTAGCCACCACACCCTTTCTCTGTCGCACTGCGCCCACCAGATCGCATGCGCAGGCAGGTGAGGCCATCCTCGTCCATAACCCCCGCCTCATGCGCAAGTAACCCCAAACTAGGCATCCCATTCTGGCCATGGCGCGACAACTTGCCTTTCTTCTCCGCACTGCGTCCACCAGCTTGCGCGCCAGGTTGGTGAGTCCGCTGCCGTCCTCGCCGTGCTCCTCGCGCTCCTCCTCCGTGGTGGGCACGAAGAAGGGGTCAACCTACGGGCAGGGGGAGGAGGGTGGGGTTGCGGGTCAGGTAATATTCAAATGTAATGATGCTGCGGTGTGACAACGCTGTGCAGCAACGAGCACTCCTCCTCCGTGGTGGGCACGAAGAAGGGGTCCACCTGACGGGGGAGGAAGAGCAACATGTGCGTTGACGTGTGATAGGGGTATAGTTTTGCCGCTGCTTTCTGTACTAGACGGCGAGGTGCGCTGCTCCAACGAACCAAAATGCACATGGCATGTCGCAACCCCCTTGGCACCTGCAAGCGCTCCCTGTGGCTGAGCAGCAGCGTCATCCCCCATTCGTGGCAGCGCAGTAGCCATAATTGCTATCCAACAAGCTCGCGTTTTGCCGTGAACAAAGTGTGCACATAGCCCTACGACAGCCCTCCCCCCCTCCCTCCCCGCCCACCTGCAGGCGCTCCCAGTGGCTGAGCAGCAGTGAGGCCGAGGCCGCCCCGCTGGACCTCCGCCGCATCTCATCGGCCAGCCCGAACGACGCCTCGGCGGGTAGGTAGCACGACACCTGGGACATGGGGACACAGGACATGACCGCAATAAGTTTTAATGATATGAAGGAACAACGCCATGTCGGAAGGCTCCTGGGAGCGCAGCTCGTGGCTAGCAAGACAGCTGGGGCAAGACGGGACGCGGGCACGTGGTGGGAACGTTTGTAAGCGCTGACTCCCGCACGCAGGCAGGGCCGTCCGGCAGGACGAAACCGACTCAGCGGTGCCACAGGCCCATCGCCGCAGGACCCACCAGGAAGGTGTCGCTGCCCTCGCGCATCTCTTCCCGGAGGATGCGCGCCCGCCGCCGCCCCAGCACCGCGTACATGCCCGACAGCGCCTCCGCGCTCGCGGTCAGCTGCGAGGGTTACATTGGATCAAGTTCAGTGTGCGTGTTACGACAGGTGATACATGTGTCCCTCCACTGCCCCAGCCGCGTACATGCCGCGTGCATGCCTCGGCGCTGGCGGTCAGCTGCATGCATAGCAACGGAGTAAGAGGGACGCCGTCCATGTTTCCATAGCAACGCCGTTGACAGGTATCAGCTCTCAGCCGTGTAGAACCTGTGCGAAAGCAATCTAGCGCCCGTGGTGCCGTGCCGCTAAGGCCTTGCGTTCTTCCATTCCAGGCTCTGAATTAGTTATCCGCCCATGGTGCGGCAATGCAGGCTTATGTAGGCTTATGCGTGTGTCTACTGAGCTGCTGTACCTGGCACAGGTACTGCGCCTCCACCAGCCGTGCGTCGGCCTCCAGTACGGCACGCCGGCACGCGGCGGCAACCGCCGTCATGACCTGTGTTGGGTAAAACGCCGATCAGGTGAAGGAAAAGGGGCCACGGGGGACGGGAATCGTGGTGGTGGGTAGAGGTTCGCTTGTGCAATTTCAACCAGGGTTGCTGCAGAGATTCGGGCACTACCCACCGGGTGCGTACGACCCATCCCAACGCCACGCACCTGCCCCGAGAACGGGCCGTACAGATCCTCTTGCAGGTCGAACCTACTCCATGTATGCATATACATTAACATAAATAGATGTACTGACACCGAAAATGATTATAGTGCTACTTCGCCCCTACCCACCTGCCCCGAGAACGGTCCGTACACGTCCTCCTGCAGGTCCAGCCGCGAGCTCCAGCCCGTCAGGTCCCCGGACCCGCCCTCCGCCGCCCCACCATCCGCCTGCCCCCCTTGCCCCTGCTGCTGCTGCTGCTGCTGCAGGCGCACCTCCAACTCAAACGCCACACCCCACAGCGGCTCCTCGCAAAGCGGGCCTGCGCAGGGGCATGGGCTCTGTGTGTATTAGCCACAGAACTAGGCTTCCGAACACCGCTGCAGGACGGTGCGTGGCAGTGGCTTTGCGCAGCACAGCTCCGTGGCCGCACCTGGCCCACGCTCCCTGGCTACGAGCAACTGATCGCCTGCTTGGGACCCCACCAGCGGGCCTGCACATGAACAGAGGTCTAGCACCGACATGGCTGCAGGGCGCAAAAGCAGCATCCCGAATGCAGTACAACTATGTGACCGTATCCGACCTGCGGCCTCTGCCAGAACGGTGCATCGGCTTCCGCCACACAACTCTCCAGCCACACGATTCTCCAAGCCCCCATTCCCCACATCCAGGTACTACACCCACCTGACGCCGTGGCGATCTGGAAGCCCGCCGCCACCCCCGACTCCACGCTTGCCACCACGTGCCTCAGCCCCTCCGGCACCTCCCCCTCGCCGCCCTCCCCTGCCCCGCCGCCGCCGCCACCACCCGACCCATGGGTCGCCTCCGCCGCCAGCACCGCCGTACGCCCCTCCGCCGCCGCCGCCGCCATCGCCTGCATGCCCCCTCCCACCTCGTCCTCCGCCGCCTCCGCCCCCGTCACCCATCTCAACGCCAGCGCCCCCATCGGGGCGCCCAACCGCAGGTCCAGCGTCGCCGTTGGCGGCGGCTGCGCCGCCGCCGCCGCGGGCCCGTCCGCCGCTGCCTCCGCCTCCGCCGGCGCCGCCGCCGCGCCGTCTGGCTGGCCGCCGACGGTTGGTTTCCCGGCGGTTGCTTTTGCTGCCCGTACGACAGTGTTTGGGGGCACGTCGAAGAGGCTTCCGGCCTTCTTGGACGGGGCCAGAAGGAGGTTCGGGCCGATGCGCTTGGGACCTAGCAGCCAGGCGCGCTGCGGAGGGGCAAAGGAAAGAGTGAGGCCGTTATGGGGTACATTTCCGACATTGTCTTGTCTGCAGAGGCGTGAAGCGCGCTGTGAGGCACAGGGGGAGAGCGGCTGTTCAAACAGCCGGCACCAGCGCAACAAGGACGGGAGCCGGTACAAGCACGACGCCAGGCCAGCCGTGGCAGCCGTGGCAGCCGTGGCAGCCGTGGCAGCCGCTGTGCACGTAATGCAAGCGCTACACTAGTACCAGTAGCACTAGCATTACTAATAGGACGACATCTAGGGAAAACAAGAAACGCAAAGGTACACCCAGCCACCCGCAAACCCAGTAGTGCGCAACCCGCCCACCTGCAACAGCGCTAGGAGCCTCGCTTCGTGCTGCGGCCCCGCCGCTGCCGTCTCCGCCATCAGCTCCTGACGCAGCGCCGCCACCTCCGCCGCCAGGCTGGCCCCACTGGCGCCGCCAGCCGCCGCTCCGGAACCATTCGACTGCTGCTGCTGCTGCTGCTGCTGCTGCTGCTGCCCCTCGCGGCCGCCCTCTTTCTCCACCAGCACACGGCGGAGCAGCTCCTGCCGCCCGTCCAGCGCGCCGGCAATCGCGCCTGCGGGATCGTTACATACAGGGTCATCACATCATAACCCACGCCCTGCTTAACCACGTATTCAGCGAACACACAATGCACCACGGCTTCCCGTTGAGTCTTGCCCCAGCAGCGACAGACATCTTGCCATATGGGTGCAAGTCAGACGTACGGCGAGCAAAGGAGTGTGCTCACCCGGCAGCGGCAGCGCCCGCACGCGCACAGTAAAGCCACCCCTACTGCGCAACGCATGGGCATGACACTGTACATCTACCAAACTTCCGTACAGTCAGGCAGTGTGCTCACCCGGCAGCGGCAGCGCCCGCACGCGCACCACGCAGCAGCCGCTGGGCGTGGCCGCCTCCACCACCCTTGGCGGCCGCGTGCCGCCCACCAGGCCGCCCAGGGGAGTGCCCTCGCCCACCTCGGTGGGGCAGAACACGGACTCGCGGAACGCCACCAGAGGGGGGGATACCTGTCCGGAGGCGTGAGTGGAGAGTCAATGGGACCGCATCCGAGGTCAGCGGATGCTCCATTGAGGACTGACTTGCCAAGCGGACTGCAAGCAGACGTAGGGACACCTGCGACCAGCCCTGAACAGTGACATGCCTTTTTGAATTTGTGTTACATACTCGTGTTTTCCCGGCTCCGCGACACTTTACCTACACCTCCCAGTCACACTCCGGTGCAGCAATCCCGCCTGGTGACTCGCCCTAAGATCCACCGCCCTCGTTCTCCCCTCGCTCCTTACGTGGGCCGCAGCTCTACCCTCCTCGCCCTCCCCCTGCCCCGCACGATGGCTAAGGTGACACCCTCCAGCCCGCACCCCACCCAGCGACTCACCCGCAGCTCCACCTTGGCGAAGCGCTCCTGCAGGTCCTTAATACACGTGCCCAGGTGCACCTCCCCCGCCGCGCCGATGACGTGCTCGCCGCTGTCCAGCACGGTAACCTGGGAAAGGGGACAAATGAGCCATGCAATTCAGTGAGATTGTGTATCAGTACTGATGTCCACTGCCAAAACTACGGGCTCAGTGGGCAAGTGACAGCAGTGGAGCATTGATGACGCACACACAGCTCAACACACATCATCCTCACCTCCACGAACGGGTCTGCCCTATTGAGCAGCTGCAGGCCGCGCATGAGGGCAGGCAAGTCGCTGGGGTGGGCCGGCTCCACAGCAACCTGTTGGGGCGGGTGGAGTGGATGGATAGGACGCACACCGTCTCCGGCCCAAACACTCTCCGTCAAGGCGCGTGCAACAAGTGCCCACACAACGGATATTTGTAGCCACCATGCCAACCACCATGATGATCTTTTCTGGCCACCACGAGAATTACGGTAACGGTCGCCTGAAACCGCTTTACTGGTACGCGCAGCGATTGGTATGTTTGGCCAGGACAATACGGAAACCCGTGTCGTTGTATCATCGGTGTACGACACAAACTCGGCACAAACTTCAACCTACCATGACGATTGCTGCTGCCTGGAACATGAGCGGCGCCAGGGGCCTGCATGCCGGGGTGGACGACAGGGTGGCGGACTTGAGCACCGCAGCGTCCAGACCGCTGATGGCCAGCACATTGCCGGCGGGGACCTGCCGAGGGGCAGTTGTGGGCAGGGCCAGGAGCAGGGGGGCACACATACGTTGGGATCTGGAGCTCTGGCCGAGGGATGCGAAGAGTGGAGTCAAAAGCTGCTGGTGGCGGGGGCCTGAGGCCATGATTGCGAGTAAGTAGGCAGCACGGATGCACGCAGCCAAGGCATGGGTGCAGCCGGCGGAGCATAAGCGCTCCCGCACGCAGCACCTGCTAATACACACGCGCTAATACACATGCCCACCTGGTCCACGCGCTCCAGCGCCCGCCCCATCATGAGGTACAGCTGGCCCAGCTCCAGCACTCACGCACACCAGCACCCGCTAATACACCCCCTAATACATATGCCCACCTGGTCCACGCGCTCCAGCGCCCGCCCCATCATGAGGTACAGCTGGCCCAGCTCCAGCACTCACGCACAACAGAACCCGCGAATACACACGCTAACACACATGCCCACCTGGTCTACCCGCTCCAGCGCCCGCCCCATCATGAGGTACAGCTGGCCCAGCTCCAGGCTCTGACGCTGGGACGTGGGCTGCGGGGCGGAGGGTGCAGGGAAATAGGGGGATACCATTGCGGAGCAGTAAGATTCAAAATCAAAGCCAGGAGTTGGCTTTGTGCAACGCATTAGTTCGCCTCCAAGCACGCGGCCCCCAAGCCAGTCCTGCTTATAAGAAGTTCCCTAGCCTCCCCCAAACACCCTTACAGATACAAGTTCGGCAACAGCACGCACCGCCCTTGGTGCCCGCCCCTGACATCACGTGCAGACCCACCTGCGCCGGGTTGTAGGCGGCACTGAGCACGTGCACCCTGCACCCGGGTCGGGCGACGCCTGAGAAGACGCGGCCGAAGCCCAGGAACACCTCCTCGTCCGCCGCCGACCCGTGCGACCCGTGGGTCGGCTCGCCGGGCGCGCGTGGGACAAGGCCACGTGGCACCGCCACCATCTTGGACACGTACACCACCAGCGGGGCGGAGGGGGAGGGGTCGCCAGAAGCGATGGAGGCCTGGTGGAGGGGACAGGAGGGCACAAAGGTGGCACGCAGCGGCTAACGACGGGGATGTGGATGTGGAGGGCAAGGAGGTTTGGTGGTTGCGCTTCGCGAGTACCGGTGCCTGTCAGAACCTCCCAGCATAGCACAGTGCTGTGGTCCTCAATTGCGGCCAGAAATGGTACCACAAGTGCAGCGACTACTGCCACCACCGGCGCACGCAAGGTTCCGTCTGCCCTTCCAATCCGGTACCACGCCCACACAAGCCACAGCACCCCCAGGCTCACCTCCACACGGGCGAGCTGCTCCGCTGCAAAGTCGGGCATGCCGGGGGGTGGTGGCGCCCCTGGCTGCCCTCCCAGTAGCCGAGGGGCGCGGGCCGGCGCCGCAGCCGGGGGCGAGGGCAGCTGCTCCGCCGCCATGCCCAGGACCGCCTCGGATAGCGGCAGCCACGCGCGCATGACGGGCTGCGGGTGCGAGGGAGGGGGCACGTGTCTTAGCCGTGTGTGTATTAAGGGTGTGGAGGGCAGCTAATTCGCCGCCATGCCCAGACCGTCTCAGACAGGGGCAGCCAGGCGCGCATGACCGGCTGCAGGTAGCAGGAGGGCATTGTAGTAAGGACGTTCGCATCAGGATTGTTTTACGGAAGCCCTTCGACCATCAACATCCACCCAATACTACCCTCATGCTATGCAATGCTAACTCACACATGCTAACCCACACCCACCCGCAGAGCCTGACGAGGATCTGAGTGCTCCAGGGCCTTGGCGGGCACCTGCGCCCCCAGGCCCCGGGAGCGGACGATAGCGCCCAGCGTCCACGCCACGTCCTCCCCCGGGTCGCACACCGTGTAGGCCTGTGGGGCGTGGTGGCCCGTTGCGTGTGTAAGCGGCCTAATGAAGAATAGCACAGACGGTGGAATGCAGCTGTCCCTGCGGCTTCCTCCCCGGGGTCGCACACCTGTAGGCCTATGGCGTGGGGCGTGCTGAATGTGCCTCCTAGTACATCTTTGCACAAAGTGAACATCGCCCAAGAGTCCCGTGGCCTTGTGACGTGCGCGCGTTGCACGGAACCCTACATACCTTCCATATGGGGTCCAGCGCGAACTGCACAAACATGGGCTTGAGCTTGCTGCCGCCGCCAGCGCCCCGCCGCCCACACCGGACCACCCGCTTGTCCTGCGAGTCAAAGATGCCATGGGTCGGTAATTAGGGCAATGGTCCTGACACCAAGCGTAGGAGCTTTGCACCCTTACACCCCTTCCATGCCTCAACCCCCATCCCCTAGCCATACATATTCCCAACACTAACCTCCCAGGCTCCTTGAATGTTCCCATGCCACCCCTGCGCCCCTAAAATCAACCGCGCCCTACCCCACGTTCCTCTCACCTTGGGGCTGAACGCCCAGTCGCCCCACAGCCCGCGGACCAACGCCTCAGGCTTGCACCCCAGCTTGGCCGCGTACCTAAAAGGGGATGTAGGGGTAAACGTACGAGGTCTGGTTGAACAGCCGGCGTTTCCACGAAATCGTTTTCACAATCACGTGCCCTCGCGCTGCGACGCGTGGGACATAAGGCGCGACGTGTTGCCTCCATTAGCAACACCATCGTGGACATGCATTTGGCTTACCTCATGGCGATCCCCTTCACGGCCTCTCACCCCACGAATGCCCACTCCCCCGCATGCTTCCCCTCTACCCACCCCCGTCCCTTCCCTCGCCACTTACATCTCGGCAAACTGGCTCAGCCGGAAGGCCCACCCATCCGCCGCGCTTCCAAACGCCACACTCCCAGCCACCGGGTCAAACACGTCCTTGAGCCCCTCCTCGTCCTCGTCCTGCTGCTGCTGGCTGCTGGTGCCGCCGCCCGCCTCCTCCCCGCCCGCCGCGTCGGACGCGTCGGCATCGGCACGTGCCGCCGCCGCGTCGGCACGTGCCGCCTCCACGGCCAGTACGGCATCGGCCTCGCGGAGGAAGCGCTCGGAAGCAAAAGCCGACCAGATCATGTTGGCGTGCGTCACGATGTCGCGAAGCCTGTTGCAAGGAGGGGTGGCAGGTTGGTGTGTTCCCGAAGCAGGCAACAGAGAACAGAGAAAGGAAACGGAAACGGAAACGGAAACGTCGGGCTGGTAGATCATGTTGGCCTGCTCACAATGTCGCGCAGCCTGTAGCAAAAGAAAGGGAACGGTGGCGCGTCAAGCGAAAGGAAGCGGGAGGTGTGCCCAAGTCGGCATGAATGGTCGCAGAGAAAGGGCAAGGCGTAATACGGGATGCCATACCGCAAGTGGGTATGTGCATGTTGCCGCGCCCCGTAGCCGGTTGTGCAGTACGGCCATGCATGCTTATCCCACCTGCCGTACGCCTCCTCTGGTGACATTCTTAGCTCCAGGATAAGGCGATCGATCTTGTTGATTATGAGCACGGGCCGGACCTGTGCAGACGAGGCGTGACGACAGCAGTGGGTCAAATCTTGGCACCACTGAGCTATCCACGACCACGACTCCTTCCCGTCTCTTAACCCGCAACCTCTCCTTACGCGTACCGCAGCAAGGCACACATCTGGAGCACACTGGCCCTCCTTGTCCTCAACACACACATACGCTGCCTCGTACGCCTGCCGCTGCAAGGCACGCATCTGAAACACACTGGCCCTCCTTATCCCTAACACACACAATGTAAACCGGCTAGACACAAAGCCGTGAAGTTGAAGAACGAAACTTGGTCTTGGTGGACAACACACACATGTTGCCGTGAATACACACAGTATCCCACCTTCTCCTCGTACGCCTGCCGTAGCACAGCGTGCGTCCGGACGCACTTTGGCCCCCTTACCTCCCAATACACATGTGCCGCCCTTGCTGCATACCGTAACCCACCTTCTCCTCGTACGCCTGCCGTAGCACAGCGTGCGTCTGGATGCACTTTAGCCCCTTTACCTCCTAATACACATGTGCCCCTCTCGTTACACGCTGTAACCCACCTTCTCCTCGTACGCCTGCCGCAGCACGGCGTGCGTCTGGATGCACACGCCCTCCACAGCATCCACCACCACCAGCGCGCCATCAGACAGCCGAGCGGCAGTGGACACCTGGGGAAGGGAGTGAGGGTGCAATCTGACCAAAAGGCGTGCACTGGGAGCCACCGCGGTCGGTGGACACCCGGGCAGACAAGGAGGGGCAGGGCGTGGAGACTCGCCGCTGTGCATGTGTACGGGTTGCCATCTCAGATAATCCAAGAGCTTGCATCCACCACCACCACCAGCGCACCGTCGGACAGCCGGGCCGGGGTGGAAACGAGCACGTGGCCCAGCCACGACCACACGTGGCAAGTCGTTTGTGGCCGCCTCCTAATACACAAGCTGTGACGACCGCTATCGGCATGGTACCCAGACTCACCTCTGAGCAGAAGTCCACGTGTCCCGGCGAGTCGATGAGGTTGACCAGGTAGCCGCGGGATAGCTTCTCGGAGTCTGGGACACTCTTTGGGCCCTGCAGCAGAAAGGTTGACGGATAGAAATGGCTGTGTAAGCTTCTTCCGTGAGCTGCGCTCTGTCGTGAAGTGCGCGCGCGCGTTGCTGCCCCGGGAACGCACAGCATCGCTGCTGCACGGTAGTCTCCATGCAAGACTTCTGCCGTGTAGGTATGCCCACCTCTGGCCGCGTTGCCGCCCCCGGCACGTACAGTAGGGCGATGGCTGATGCCTTCATCGTAATGCCGCGGGCCTGCTCGTCCTCACGGCTGTCCAGGTAACGCAGCTCGCCCTGGGGATGTGTATTAGCAGACAGTGGGCATTTGAGACTGAGCGTGTAGGCATGCGTGTACACTTCTGCGGAGTTGCAACGCAATCCCGGTGAGGCTGCGCAGTGCGCCCTCAAGCAATGCTTGATGATGTGGGTAATAGCAAACCATGCGCAACAGCTGCGGCATGTGTTAATGGACCTGTGCCCAATGCCTGCCCCGGCCCTTGACTGCGCACCGCTCACACCTCCTGGGTCCGGCCTAACCTCACCTACACATGCGCCTGGCATGCCCACACGTGCACCCGCACCGTAACCCAAACTCGCACCCGGACCCCCTCCCACCCTCAAACATCGTCCTCCCCTCCCACCGCCTCCCATCTCCCACCCGCACTCCAGTCCCCCACCCTCGCCCGGACCCCCCTCCCACCTGCATGCGCGGGTGTATTAACCCGTTGGACCCAATCAGGTGGTCCGACAGCGTGGTCTTGCCGTGGTCCACATGCGCCAGAATGCACAGGTTGCGCACGCGGTCCTGCGTACCGCAAAAATGTGTACAGCAAAACAAAGGTCACGTGAGTTACTATCATTTCTATGACGCAGCTATAGGGGGTCCATAAACCGCGGCCCCGCTGCGGTGTGTCAGCCCGTGCCGACGCAGGTAGGCCCCGCATGTACTGTTCGGGAGCCGTACCGTCCTTCTGAGCCCTGACTGCTCGTGTCTCAGGCCCAGGTGGCTGTCGCTGGGCCGTGGTCCGGTCATGGACCCCAGGCACTGGCCCTCGGTGTGCCACTGTGTGCAGTACAGCTGAGCACAGCTGGCGCCACGGCCGTGTGACTTGGATTGCCGAGCATCTTAGTAACCGTTCATACTACGGTACCGTTCTCGCTGATTCGGTGTCTGTCCTAAAACGGTATCTGCTAGTGTCATCCCAACTCCGCAGCGCTACACGGCCCAAGACGGCACCGGGCGGACAGAGCCTCTGGGAAGGCACACCACCGGGAATGCCACCGCAGCACCCAGCTTCTCAACCCGTGCCACCTCCCCTCCTGCTGCCACCCGCCCACTGGTACCGTGTACCACTTTGCAGCTGGAGAGGCGCAGCTTTCAGGAGCCAGGAACGCAACATGGCCGCGCGTAAGGGCGGGCGCGTGCAGGCAGAGCACAGGACTTCGCTTGGGCTGTGCAGCGCAACCAACCTCCAACCTCCATATGGCGTGTCCTGGGTCCCACCTGCTTGGACTGCAGGGCCACGAGAAGCTCCGTGTTAACGTTCATGTTGCTGCAGCTGCACCCAGCTCCGAGGACAGCTCACGCGCCCGGGCGGCGCAGAATCGTGCAGCGGAGACGGCAGGCTCCGGCCCCGTAAGGGTCGCGCCGCAGTTGAACGACTGTCACAATTGCGAATTTGAGTACAAGATTAAGTGGTAGTCCGGCCAATGCGACAACGTAAGCGTACGCGATAGCCCTGCTTCTGCTTCGGTGACAGCGCAATATTGGGCTATTTGGTTGATACGCTGAGCTACTCGCATGTCAATGATTCAGAGCACCTCAACGTAACCTAGACATTGAGGGCCGCACCTTCCATATCGTGCTGAGCATGCAGTGGCAACATCCCTAACCCCTGCATGGAGGTTCCCACCTCTTTGAAAGCGGCGACAAGGCCCCATGTAGAGGTCCTTTGACACTGTATGTGTCCTCTTTCCTCCCATGGAATACGCTGCCGCCTTTGCTTGAGCTGCGCGCCTTGAGCGCGCAAACGAGGAGCAACTATGGACGATGACGCCGCAGTCTGTGAAGTGTGCGGGACTGACCAAAGCGTGGACTTTATGATCCTGTGCTCAAATGTCGCAAGGTGAGCGCTGGGACAGCAGGAGGAGGGCCATCGCTTCTCGCCTCAGCGCGCTGAGCTGCTTGGCCCTGTACGCATGCACTGTAGCGGCTGCCGCATTATAGTAGCATGTTGGCATGCGGCATGTGACAGTATATCAAACCCCGCTCGGCTGCAGGTGCGGTCTCGGACGCCATATATACTGCATTGAGGGCGTTGTCGTGCCAGATGTGGTGACAGACAAATGGAAGAAGCGAAACGTCGGGACGATGGTGTGCTCGCTCTGCTCCTTGGACGCGCAGCGTACAGCGGTCCCATCAGGTGAGACGCAAACACCGAGCCCGAGCACCCGAGCACCCGGCCCCACCGTAGTGGGCGGCCATGCACACCTAGCAGTTACATAGCCGTCCAGGTAAGCGACGTCTCGCCTGCTCCAAATCCTGTCTCTCACACGCGTGGCAGCGCTGTTGTCGCTTCTACCGCCGAAACGGCGCCTTGGGCCTTGTGCAACGGCGGGACAACTTCCCTTGCATTCTGCACCCTCACCACCCCATCCCAATCGGCCCGCGTCCCATACACACAGATGCACAGCCGGCTGCTTCAAGGCAGCAGCAGCAAAAGGCGCAACATCACGAGCAGCCTCGGAAAGGAGCCCCCAGCGAATCTGATGAGGACGTGCCGCTTATACGGAAGCTAAGCAAAGGCAGCAGGAGCATTCCGGACTCCGACCTGGCAGACGTACCCTTGGACAGGCGCAGGAAGGTGCAGCAGCAGCAGCAGCAGCAGCAGCAGCAGCAGCAGCAGCACCAGCAGCCGGGTCGCGCTCCCGGCCCAGGAAGCGCCTTTGCCCACGCAGGGGCACAGGACGACCTCGACCACGATCTGGGTCAGGGCGGGGGACGGACAGCCGCAGCGCGGGACAGCGAAGAGCCCGAGGATGGCCGTGCGCCCGACTTTGGGTTCGTCGGCCGGGAGCCGCCGGCGGGCTCCGGCCCCGCTGGGGGTCCAGGGGCGTCAGGCAAGGACAAGGGGTCCCGACCCACGGGTCTGGGCGCACAGCTGAAGGCGCTTACCGGCCGGGCATCTGGGGCCCAGGGCACGGGGGGCACCTCGGGCGCTGCGGGGCCCGGCGGGCCGCCTAGCAAGCGCCCGAGGCTGGACGGCCAGCCGCCACAACAGCAGCAGCAGCAACATTTACCAGGGGAGGACAAGGGCAGGGTGCAGGGACAGGCCCAGGGTGCAGCGCTGCGGCAGCATCAGTCCTGGCCCGGGGCTGGCCCTGGCCAGGGCTCTTCGGGTGTAGGCGGCCCGGGGCCTGGCCCGGGCCTCAAGCAGCCTCACAAGAGTCTCACAGAGTCGTACCGCGGGCAGCTGAAGGACCAGGGCCGCCGTACGGTGACGTCAGAGCCGGGGGAGCTGCCGGCGCCGCTGCCCGCGGGCCCGCGGCGGCGCGACTTCAAGTCGCAGCGGCCCAACGAGGGCAAGGTGGGCTGCCGGCCGTCCAGGCCGGCCGCTGCGGGGGATGATTACGGGCTGGACGACTTTGATGAGCTGCAGGCGGGGCACGGCCCGCCCGCTGCTAAGACACAGCACCCGCAGCAGCAGCAGCAGCAGCTGCACGGGATGGGATCAGGGTCGGGGTCTGGGCTGGGCCGGGTGGGGTCGGCGACGGGGAAGGCGGGAGGGGCACCCCCTGGGGGCGGCCCTGGGCTGCAGGGGCGGGAGTCGCTGCCGGGGAGGGAGTCCGAGGGCGGCGGCCCGCCCGGCCGGGTGTCTACCAGTGGGGTGGGTGCGACTGGGACTGGGACAGGGACAGGAGCAACCCAGCCGCGGCCCGGGGGCAACAACCCCCCTGGGGCGGCCGGGACCGGGGCCTCCTCTGGCCCCGGTGCGGGAACTGCTACCGGGTCCGGCGCTGGCCCGTCTGGCAGCAACGTGGTCATGGATTGGGGCAGCCGAGGTAACCCACAAGCGACGTGGAAGGGCGCGGCGGGCGGCGCCGCGGCGCGCGGCCCCGCGCCCGTTCCCGCCGGCCGCGGGGGCGCGCCGGCGACGGGGCGGGGGGGCGGGCCGATGCCGGGGCGGACGCTGCCGGGGCGCGGCGGGCGGGGGCGAGTGGCGGCGGGGCGCAGTTCCTTCAACATCAACACCGCAGTGGGACTCAACGTGAGTGGGATTGGCGTGTCGTGGGGGAAGGAGGGGACAAGAGAGTGGTGGGTTACAGGGTAGTTCGGGGAGGCGCTTGGGGGGTTAGCACCGCTGCGGGTGGCACGTGGGCGGGGTGGGGGTTGCGGGGAGGCAAGAAAGTGTGGGAGAGGGGACTG
>VFQN01005524.1_pt1 | contig 15382 bp, 17 predicted proteins | sample 3512371 | NCBI WGS metagenome assembly VFQN01 (sample SAMN10412370, study PRJNA504923) | tailings metagenome | isolation source: Replicate 2 from Balatoc abandoned mine | place: Philippines: Itogon, Benguet | collected 2017-08-28
GCCGCCTCCCCCCCCACCCCCGCCCCCGCCGCCTCCACCCCCTCCGCCTCCCCCTCCTCCCCCGCCTCCACCTCCCCCACCCCCTCCCCCGACCCCTCCGCTGCCTCCTCCCCCTCCACCACCCCCTCCGCCGCCCCCACCCCCTCCCAGCCCTCCTGCTCCGCCACCCCCATGCGACACCTGCTATACCATGTACTTCGCGTACAAGACGGCAGCTGGGCCCGAGCCTGTGCCCCCGCCGTGGCGGTACACGCGTGAGAACTGCACCTTCATTGGAACCGGGATGACGCGCTACTTGAACGGCATCGCGAGGAACAACAGCATCTCGATGATCAGGCAGTTCACGTCCAAGGGCTGCATCCTTGTCGACCAGTACGGTGCTCGTGGCGTGCAGGGTGAGTTTCGCCTTCCGGCTCTAGTATCATATTATGGATCAACACATTCAGATAGTTGCATTTGTGTCACTCAGTCACTGCGTGCAGTAATTCAAACTTTCAAATGCATCGTTCGCTCTAAACAACTAAACCCATACGGTTACTAATACGCTTTCTAACCATCGCTTTGTATCTTTGCAGTTTGCGGAACTTTCCGTTCTGCCGAGGACGCCGCGGTCCTGAGCACCTTCCTCAACACCAATCCTGAGAACCCCGATTCGCCGGCGCGCTACCTCACCGGCCAGCTTGGCAAACTGGGCAAGGACTGCTCTATGCCCGGCTACGCCTTCCTTGCGAACTACACAACCCTGCTGACCACCTTCGTCGCGGACCGCGCACCCTGGGGCCCCGTCGTCGCGCCCTGCGGGCCCTTCGTATTCGCGGACGAGTTCTGCAACGTCATCATCCCCGCACCGCCGCCCCCTGCGCCCGTGCCGCTGGTCAAGACGCACATCTGCGTGGACCGCAGGTGGGCTGCCAGACATCCCCTGCACCACCTGCGCAAGGCACGCTGCATCACTCAGTCCATTCGGGCGCATGCATGGCACCTTGCTGTTTGCCCCCAGCCACTGCGCGCTTCCGCCTCCCCACCCCTGCCCTGTTTGCTGTGCTCGTCTGCCCCCCACCTTCAAGGTCTCCACCATCAGCCCTTTTCACTCACCAACCCACTGCGTCCCCACACTCTAGCCCCGGATCCACTCCGCCCTGCCACCCCTGACGCTTTGCACTACACCTCCCCCCACACCACACCCATTCCCCTCCTTCGTCCACCCTCCTCTCCCCTCCCCTCCCCTCATCCTTAACCCACAGCCACGAGGTCCCCGTCACCCTGGGCAACGTGACCGTGTCCCGCAACGCCACCACGGGCCGCACCACCATGTGCGTGCGCATGCGGGCCACGGCCTGCAACCGTACGGCGCCCTGCTGCACCATGGACGTGGCTAAGATGGAGCTGCCGGTGGCGCCCGTGTGCAAGCCCCTGCTGCAGTCCATCTCGATCAACGGCGTCATCATCCCGCACAGCTGGGGCATGTACGACACCTTCACCACCATCAAGTGGACCATCCTCAACCAGTGAGTTTTCGTTTCGTCGCTGCTTGCAAAAACTTACCAAAGGCATTGTGTAGAATACCGGTGATTGTGCATGAGTCATGAGTCAGCACGCGGCAGTTGCAGCGACCGGTGCAGGAGCAACAGGTGGTCCATGGCCGGTGCACCACGATGGCGCCGTAAACAGGCAGACTAGCTGCCTCCCCACATGCAGCACCAACACGTCCTGTAGCTGTCCCTGTCGTCGCCCGCCTCGCCCCTGACCTGCCCCCGGGCCCCTCCCCTGCCCCCGCCCCTGCACCCGCTCCCCCGCAGGCGCATCCCCAAGTACGACAATGCCCTACTGTGCTGGGAGGTACGGCCCAGCACCACGTGCAGCACGCCCGAGCGCTTCTGCCTGAGCAGCACGTGCCAGGCCAACGTGTTCTCGTCGGACAACAAGTGCTGCCCCGCCACCCTCACTAACGCCAAGTGAAGGGCGTGATGACAGGATGCTGTTGATTCGCTGTGTTGTGTGTTACATAGCTATCTTAGCTTGGTAGGTAGCTAACTAGCCCAGCTGGCTAGCGGGCCAAAGGGTACCTTGCATTGTCCTGGGTGCAGCTGCGGGGCTGGGAGGGATGAAGTCCATATGCGGTCGAATTGCGGTTGGCTGGGTGCGGCTCGGGGACTGGGAGAGAGCAAGCCAATGCGTGGTTGGCTGCACGGAGGAGCAGGAGGAGGGGCAGGAGGAGGCGGGACAGGTTCAGCTATTACAGCGTGAGGAGTGTTTGCGCTTGCCAGTCAAGTAAGTAGCCCAGGTGGAGCTTGTGTTACAACAGGGGGGTACAGGGAAGGGGCAGTTGCTTGTTGTGGTGGTATTACATACAGCTGGGCATGCTGTGGGCTGTTTGCGTGCGAATTGTGGAAGGACCGAGCATATGCTGTGCAGTTGTATGTGTGCATGGCAGTAGGAAAGTCGTTGTGATGGCCGAGGATTGTGTTCGGTCGTGCGGCACGTAAGAGACAGCAGGATGGCATTATTCTGTAGGTGCAGGAGTTTGTTGGCAGGCGTGCAGTAGCAAGATATTCTAGTTGACATGCATATATCTACATATTGCATGGATACACACGTAGCTCATGTGTTGACCTTGCAGTTGGTGGTTGTTGGTTGCTCCAACGGCAACGCAACATGCATGTGTCAAAGAAATGGCCATACGATGTGGCGTACGGTGGGAGCGCTAGCTTATTGCTTGCGTATATTGTCTTTCTCTTCGTACTGTTCACGCTTGCTTCTTACTCGCTCCAGGTTGGCTCTTGGCAGCACATAGCCCGTGTCGCTACGTGTTTCTTCTGTTGCTTCTCGTGCACCATGGTTCCATGGCCGCCCAAGCACCGTGTGTGGTGACCATGCGCCATGCCATAAGCTCATGCACAACCCGTGCAACACATCTATTCCATGGCACTTGATTCTTCGAGCATGACCATCGCAAGCTAATGGTGCACGCCAACCGCTCTGAGCGGGGGCCCTGTTACAGAGCCGGCCCTTGCATTCGGCACGGACACCAACCATATGGCACAAACTCAATCGTGCCTTGTAACTTACGGAATCGGCAAGCAACTGAGTGTCTTCATGTCCTTTCCGCTTCGGTGGTTACCAAAACTTTTTTTACGCTTCAAGAACTACGAGCAGGGCACGTGCATGTGCCGTTACGAGCCCCCCGGCTACGAGGTCTCTTCTGTGGAAAGGCTTCTGTTGCAGCATCCGAGCATCTTGCGATGGGCACAGCCCACGGCCCCTTGCACAGGAAACCAACGACCAGTACCTTATGTGACCACGGTGCTGCAGTTTGCAGTTGTTCCCCCACACCGACAGCAGTGCCGCAATGCAGTTCGCCCCCAAGGTACACCAGCAGGCCGTCGGGTAACACGACGGGCGACACCACACAAATTGCGCTGCCGCACACGCTTAGACCTACGCCCAATGGCTAAGTACCGGTACCATAGCCCCCAACTTGTCTGCACCATGGCCCCCAGCTAGTCTGCAATGCCACCCTTTGCCTGCCCCTCCGCCTGCTCCCTCGACGCAGCTACTCCCCGGTAGCAAGTACGTCTTAATCATCCAGCGCTGGATAGGCGCAAAGTACAGGTAGGGTGGGCAAACGGTACATAGTAACTGTCACAACGAACCACAGCAGGTGGGCTACCTCCACAGCAGGGGCAGGTGGGCTACCTCCACAGCAGGTGGGTGTGGAACCACTGCTCCACCGCCCGGTGCATCGCACCCGTCTCCTCATGCCCAACACCCTTATCCACCACCAGCCTCAGCCTACTCCCCACCAACGCCTCCACCGCCTCCGCCTCCGCCTGCGCCGCCTCCGCCGCCGCGCGCGCCTTTTCCGCCGCCGCCACCTCCGCCTCCCCCGCTGCCTCCTCCTCCACCCTCGCCGCCTCCAGCGCCGCCGCCGCCTTCGCCGCCGCCACCTTCGCCAACAGCCCCACAGTCCTCTTACCCTCCGCCTCCTCCTCCATCGCCCCCGCTGCCTCCTTCGCCGCCTCCGCCCCCGCCATCGCCTCCTCCCTCAGTGCCTCATCATGCACCATACCCGCCTCCTCCTCCTGCACCGCCGCCGCCGCCCTCGCCTCCACTGCCCGAGCCCTCACCTCCTCATACTCGACCCACGCAACCTGCTGCGCCCGCTCCGCCTCCGCCGCCACCGCCTCCTTCGCCGCCACGTCAGCCCTTGCCGCCGCTGCACGCTTCGCCGCTGCCTCCGCCGCCGCCGCTGCCGCCGCCGCGGCAACATCTGGGTCCACCGGCCCCTCCTGCTCCTCCCCCTTCTCCTCCTCCGCTTGCTGCCATCCCTCCTGCCCGGTGGCCACACCCTCTTGCCCCACTTCCTCTGCTGCCCCCACCTCCCCCTGACCCGCACCCTCCTCCGCTCCCGCCGGAAGCCCCTCCACCTTACCACCCTCGTCACAGGCAACCCCTGACACCACAACAGGCACCCCATCTCCGCACACCCCTCGCGCCTCCCCGCTCACGCCGCGTTCCACAGCCCCATCCTGCCCCTCCTCCCCAGCCGCTCCCTGGTCCCTTGCAGCCCCCCTCTCCGCCACTAACCCCGCCGCTTCCACCTCCTTCTCCTTCTCCCGCGCCTCCTTGGCCGCCCACCACTCGCGCTCCCGTACCGCCCGCCTCTGCTCCCTGGCCCATGCGGCGTACGTCGCATGTACGGCGTTGTACGACAGCATGAGGCCAGGCAGGGGGCAGCGCGCGTCTAGCTCCCCGTTCGCAATTAGCAGCGGCCGCGGGGCGATGCATGGCAGCGACTGGGGGGCGTCCCACTGCGACATCACGCCTGCACGGGGGTGTTCCATTGCGGGGCTGAGCACACAGAGACGGAGCTGCTGCAGAAGAGCCCCCCCCCCCTGCTGGACAGGACCTGTTACTGAGGGCGGCTGGCACAGCGGTGTCCCTTGACGACCTTTAACCAAAGCGCTGTGCCGAAGTGTGCCCGTACCTGGCAGCAGCTTGTCCCAGACGGCACGGACTACCTCCGCATCCACCTGCAGACAAAACACAAGTGTGCGTCACCGTGGCTTGAGTGCAGTGTCTCGCTGCATGAGCTACATCACATGGGCTACACGGGCTACATCACATGGGGTACATCACATGGCCCCAGATCCAACCTCGTGACTCGGGTTAAGCGGCCGCTTGCAGGTGCGACACGACCGCCCAACGCCAACGGAACGGTGCGCAACGTGGAAAGGCCTCGAGGACCCTCCCCCTAGACGCTATCAATCTGTTTCTCTGCAACACTGACAAGCATGCCACCGACGCCGCGGCAGTACCCCTGCTGCCTGCATCTTCAACACAAAACCCCCTGGACATGCTCCCCGCCCACCTCCTTCCGGCCCATGTCGGCGGCCGCCACTTTGAAAACCAGCGGTATGCTGTCCACACGTGCGTGCCACGCGTCGTGCTGCAACGCCCACGCGAAGGACTGCACCCCGATGAGCGGCGCGGCGGCGGTGACCCGCGGGTCGGCCGCGGCAGTCAGCCACGTAATCATGCCGCCCAGCGACACGCCTGCAGGGGACAGTGACACGTGGCGTTGACACGCAGAGGAATGAACCTCGGGTCGGTCTGCGACGCAAAGTGTGGCACGTGGCCACACAGCTGGAGCCACATGCCCGAGCATGACCTTCTCACATGGCTGCTTAATCTAAGATCTCAAGCTGCCCGCGCAACGAATGCGATCACCCACAGCACACGTGTGCGGGTGCCAGCTTGACACACGTGCAATGTGCCCCGGAACCAGAATCTCATGCCCCCCTGGCTCCCCTTGCCTCATGCAACGAAACACTCCGTCTTGCTGCGCAAGCCGCTCCCCCACACGTGCCCTTCGGTGAAGCCGACCGACTGCAACTCAATCCGACTGCAACTCCACATTCGTGCTGCCGGCGCATGTGCCTTGTGCCACGCCAGACCTGCCATATTTCCTGGTGCCCCGCACATGCTGCTTACCCAGGAGGGCTTCCCGCGCTGCTGCACGCCCCAGCCCCCACCGCACCCGTGAGCCCGATGCGTTCCGGGTCCACGTCCGCCCGCGCCAGCAGCACGTCCACCAGGTGCATCACGTCCCACACGCTGTCCAGCAGCACGGGCCGCTCGCCGCTGCCGCGCCACGCCGCCACCAGCGCAGTCTCGTACAGCCTGCCCATGGGCGCAGAACAGCGCGGGACAGGCGGGGGTGCTAGTGAGCTGGCTACATCAGCGACACTCCGGTGACAAACGTCGGACGGTTGCCGCGCTATGCCGCCACCAGCACAGTCTCGTGCAACCTACCAAAGGGTGAAAACCCGAGTGAAAACCGTGCACATAGCTGAGTGGAAGTGGGGCAAAGCAAACCTGCCCCTTTACGGTCTTGATTGGGCGCCATGTAGTCGGTCCTTCAGGGAGACCGGGGAGACTAGACCCTGGGGAGACCGAATATTGCATGCCCGCAAGGCTAGACCCTGAAAATCCCCTTCTCACTTGCGCACTGTGTCCTTGTCGCCTGGCGCCCCGGGTGCCGTACACGCGCTTCTGCTGTACGGCGGCCGGACTGCAGGCCCGGCAGCGCCCGGAGTCGGCGCCGGCGGCAGCGTTGCGAGTACGGCAGCGGCGGTGGCGGCGCCATGGTGCTTTTTGAGCTCCTCGATGGCCCCTAGCCATGCCTCAGGGGGTGCAGGCGGGAGCGGGTGGGGGTCCAGGTGTAGCCGCTGCGTGCGGTCGGGGGTAGCTGCGTCAGCGGTGGTGTTCCCATGTGGGTTAGCAAGCGGTGCTGCCATGGCAGATGTGCTGCTCCAGGAGCTGTAGCCGGCCGCTGCGTCGGCCTTTTCAAGAGCGGACACCAGCCGCGCGTCGAGCCCTTTGAGCGTGTGCAAGACGGCTGTGGCGGCGGCGGGCGCCGGCGGCTGTACGGCAGCGGCGGAGGCGTGCGCGGCGGCGGCGGACACGTGGTCCGCCAGCTCTGGCGGCAGGACGGCGCGGCGACCGTGATAGCGGGAGTCTATGGCGGCTGTGAGGTAGCCCATTCGCGCGTACAGCTCCTGCCGGTGCCGCACAGCGTCCATGCTCTGGCCTGCGGGCGGGGACAGCACGTGGCGATTGGCGGTAGGAGGGAGACGCGCTGACCCGCGGGCCGGTGGGCGCAGGCAGGCATGTGATGGGTGCTGCACAGGGACACGGCGCCCGTTCCCTGGCAAGCGGGTGCGGGAGTAGGGAGAGTGAGGGCAGCCCGTGTACGGCGCGACTGCAGCGGCCCGGCTTGCACAGTGTAGACATTCGACGCAGCATACCTGCAGCACCAGGATAGCCCTGCACACCCCCCGCAAGCCCTACTTGATCATCTCATGCAGAACTGCCTGCAAAGCCTTTGACCTACACCCTGACACCCGCAACCTTCCTCCCACCTGTCGGGTGCAGGAAGATGACGACGGGCCGCCGCTTCACCTCGCGCTGCTGCCCCTGTCGCTGCTGCTGCTGCTGCTCGTGCCGCTTGAGGAAGGGGAACATGGCTGCCAGGTTGGAGGCGGAGGCAGTGGCGCCGTCATCAAGGTTGGCGGAAGAGGGAGTGGCCTGCAGATCCGGGGTTGAACTAGCCTCCTGTACCTGCTGCCCCTCCTGCTGCTGCCCCTCCCCCTTCTCCTGCTGCCCTTCCTGCACGGCTTCGCTTGCTGCAGCAGCGACTGAACCTTCGTTGCCTTGTATCCTCGCCACATCGCCATTGCCGCCCCCTGCCGCAGCCGCTGCCTGCCCCTTGCCCCCTTGCCCCTGCTCCTGAACATCCTCCGCCAGCTGCTGCTGCTGCTGTTGGTGCCGCTGCTGCTGCTGCGCTCCGTGCGCCTCCCCATGCGGCTCCACCACATGCATGCGGCGGCCAGCTGCCCCGCCCTCCTCCGGCCCAACTGGCTCCCCGTCGCCCTCCCCACCATGACCCCCATGAACCTCAGAGCTCTGTGCTGATGGTGCGTGCCCAGACGGGTGGGGCCCCCCAACGGGCTCGTCGGGGGGTCGGACGATCCGCAGGGGCACCCACCCTTGTGACCCCGACTCCACATAGTACTCGAGTTCTTCAACGACAAGGCCTGCAGAAAAGGTGGTTGACTGCCCGTTCAGCTATGAGGACAGGTGCACTGGTGCAAAAGACGTCATGTGCTGATGGCCTGGTTCATGTGTCCACGGCACGGCTTACGTGTTCATCTTGCTAGCAGCGCGTCTGCGTGCGGTGCTAACCAGGGGCTACGTACCGTCGTGGATGGGAGCAGGCTGGTAGCCCTCGGCCACCTTCTTAACCTGGGTTGGTAGGACAGTGAAGCGGCACCGATACGGTGGGCCACGGCGGTCAAGCTATTGGGAGGCTGCTGAGCCGTGGCACAACATGCAGTTGACAGGGCTCGCCCTTAGTCAGGCGACCTTGCGCACGTCTCTGTCGCACCAGCAACTGCAGCATGTGATGACTTACAATGTGCGGTATGACACGCCTGCGGCCCCGGGCAACGGCCCGCAGGAGAGCCTCCCGCACCGCTTCCGGTGGAACATCTCCCGCCATAGGTAGGTAGCTGAGCGGCTGCAGAAAAACTCAAGAGCTACGGTAACATGTTGTCTAATAATGATCAAAGAGCATAGTCCTTGTCGGAACGTGCCGGGGCCCGCTTCTCCTGGGCCTGCCATCCAAAAATGCACGGCAGTTTGGCAGTGGTAGGCTCCTGCTAGACTGCTCCAAACGCACAGCCCACCGCAACATTATCATATACAGTAGCTTTATATTATTTTCGTGCACCGCTGTGTCTAACCCAGTTTCCTGTGTGCTACACAACTCGAGTGGCCTGTTTGTCTGCGTTACAGAGGCGAAAATGACTACAGGACAGACTACTGACAACCATCTTAAGCAGCTGTCTTTGGGCTTGTCCGACGCGCATGTTTCAGCGGTCGTCAAGTGCCCCAAGGTGGTTGTTCTGGGAGTGGCGGAGCTTGGCCTGAAGGCATCCCTGTCACTGCACGACCCAGAGGGCGAGGAGAAGCCTATCAGCAAGCGGCTATCGGGATCAGTCACAGTGAAGGTGAGCAGCGTCGCGAGGGATTGCGCAAGGGTGTACCGCATCAGGGTAGCCTTTCGCCGGTCATATGGGTCTGGATAGGCGCCCGACAGCGTATCCTGTGATTTTGTCATGCAAGTGGCTGTCGTCTCGGTTTATTCGCGCGGTCTTGTTGGGGCACTGCAGCCACAGTCCCGAATTATCGGCGGCGATGTGTAGCGCTTGCAACAAAGGTTTTATACCCTGACCCTGCACGAACAGGATGTGCTCCTTCGCGGCAAGTTCGAGCTCCAACCGGCGGAGCGCAAGCTGCACTACAGGTGCGACCAAAGTGCAACACCCCTTGTGAGCCGCGGGGACCTGCTGAAGCCCACGCCACCACCCCCGCAAACCCTACTTCACCGCATCACAACAATTTGTTCCAAACCCGCTGCCCTATCCACGCATACCCTTCATTTTACTCCCCTTTTCCCTCGTCCCTTAAGACCTGCAACACATGAATTGCCGCCCGCAGCAAGAAGTTCCGCCTGCCGTTCCTCAACACCGAGCTGCTGCGCGTGCGCCTCACGGCGCAGCTCCCCGGCGGCTCCTCCGCCTCGCCCGCCGCCCCCACCATCGCGGTGCCAGGCATCTCCAAGTCCACCTCTGGCGGCCTGCTGGGCCGCAACCTGCTGGGCGTGACCGTGTCGATCAGCACCGACCGCCTGCACCAGCGGTCCATCGTGCGCAAGGCGCCAGAGTACTCCATGCAGGTGCGCACCGGAAATGGTCAAGATTTACGGTTGTTGTTGCTAAAGTTTCACGTGGCAGGGCAGGTTTAAACCAGTTTTGGGGTTCAGGAGAATGCATTCGCCTAGGCAGTCGTACTAGCGTGACCTGTGAGGTGTTTCGGCGGCAGGCGGAGCGCAGCGGCGCAGGATGCGTTCTTTTGTCTTACATGGTCCGATTACCGACAACAGCAATATTTCAAAGCAGGCGAAGAAAGCATTCACCGGGGTGTAGGCTGGTGCAACCTGAGTGTACTAGATGTAGCAGCGGGATCAGCCTCCGTGCCCGTCCAACTAGTATGTGCCAAAGCTCCCCGCGCAGTGACCTTCCTGTCCGCCCTCCTTTCAACTTTGCCTCGTTCAGATCCAGCCGCGGCTGGGGCTGCCGCAGAGCGTGTACAGCAAGCTGGGCGTGCCCGGCAGCGTCTACCTCAAGGTGGGTTACCCTGTGCTAGGCCATGCGTTTGTGCCAGGGCATTGTTGGTGCCTGAAGACCTCGCAGGCGCACAACCGCCTTTGGTTCTTGCAAGCGTGCAATAGCAGATCGTGGCGACTGGCGAGCGCTCCATTAGTGCTGCTGGTTTGCTGGGGTGCGAAGCTGTGGAAAAGCGTCCTGGATGTATTGAATTCCATGTGCAACAGTGCGATGCGGTATGGACGGATGAGCTACAAGGCATGCGAGAGGAGGTCAGGAGAGCGCTTTACAGCTGCTGCCTCTGCACGTTGCCCCTGCCCCGGCTCTCCAGCACGTTCCGAGCTCTGAGCCCTGCCCCTGCCCGTACCTCGCACCCCGTACCCCGTACCCGCAGGCCGACACCACGCTGCACCTGTCCGACGCCGCCTCCGCCAAGGACGTGACCGCCCGCCTCGACGTGCACTCCGCCCGCCTTGTCGTGCGGCTGTACGACGCGTCGCGCGTCAAGCCGTGCCTGGCGGGCCGCAACCTGGCGGCGGCGGCGCGCCGCCTGACGGACCGCGACTTTGCGGATGACGTGGCAAAGTCCGACAGGCTGACCCGCGGGTCGCGCAGCGAGGCTGCGGAGGGCGAGGTGGTGGAGCCTGACGTCATTGACAAGGCGGCGGCCAAGGCGCGCGAGTGGGCGCACGCCGTGCTGGTCAACACGTGCATCGCCACGCGGCACCTGCAGGAGCACGCGGTGGCGGCGGGCGAGTGGCTGAAGGGCGCGGGCGCCGGGGCCAAGACAGCGTGAGGGAGCCGGGTTGCGGTTGTGCAGCGCGGCGGTTGAACCGGTGGTTTGGATGCTGGCGTGCACGTGGAGCGAGGAGGAGGGAGGGAGGGAGGCGGGAGGACCCGCGCTGGATGGGGTTACTGCGGCAGGGAAATGGGTTTGCTGGGGGCTTGGTGCAGCGTCTTGCTGCTTGGGTCACGCGGGGGTCTACGAGGGAGGCCCTCTGTTGCGCGTGACAATGGGCTGACGTACATGCAGCTCAGTTGCGGTAGGGTATCATGGCGATGGCTTGAGGAGGCTGCGGGGCGGTTGCAGCGAGAGGGAACGTGGTAGTGGGAGGGAGGCAGGGGAAGGGGCTTGCAGGGTCGATATGCGTTTGGGAGGTGATGCATTGGGAAACCTAGGCGTGTCGCCGCTGCGAGGTGACGGTGTGGGGTTTGTTGTGCGGCTTGATGCGGGTTAGAGGCTGCGCTGGCCATGTGCAGTTGCAGGACCTTGTCACGTAATGCGTCCGGCTCCTTGTAAGGAGCTGGGCCAGGTGGTGGCAGAGGAAATATCCAGGTAGCAGGCCGCATGGGCGTTGGCCATGGATGGGATACATGTCTGAGACAGCGGCGGGGCGACGGGCTGTAGGGGAGTGTCCTGGCGGCATGTGCCGTTGTGCTTTGTCTAATCCAGAGAACTTGACGGTTAGGACTGGTGTGGCCCGTGAAGCTTCCGTGCACGAGCAGTGTACACCCATGTTGGGCATGGTGCACGTCTTGCATGCCATTGTTTTACATTCTTGTGCAGCTTGGGGCTTCGTCAGTGCTGGCCGGTGCTGCCAAGTGGACTCGTGGATGGGGGACGCGTAGCTAGCCTGATAGCCTCGACTGCCCACTCCTTACTGCGTTTCTTAACCGGTATAGACAGCGATTGGTGCGTCTAATTGGTTGGTGTGGTGTCAGATACTCTTGGCGCGTGTCGACCGGACGTGACCGGACAACATGCTTGCATCTGCTAGTGTTGACTGAATGGGTGTTTACGGTACAGGAGCAGGGGTGCACCCCTGGTATAAGGGCTTTGAGTGTGCGGCGCCACAGTGCTCCTTAACGCTGGGCGGCTGCTTGGAAATCCGGTGAGTATAATAGAGGCAGCAAGGCAGCACGTGAGGGCAAGCGAGAAGTCTTGTACTGGATGACAGGTTGGCGCTTCGTGTTGTGGTTTCCCTGCTCGACATGGCAGGCCTTAGCTTGATCCGCTGCCACGGCCCATTCGTGCAATTGCGCTGTGCGCCGCTGCCTGGCTGCTTGGAGTGTTACGTAACACACGGAAATGTTGAGCGACGTCACGCTGTGGATTGTAACCTGCTGCTAGCCTACTACGGTTGTTGTCCCTACTACGACAGTCAAGGCTCGTTGTGCGCTGGGCGCACCATGCAGAGCCGTGCCTTACACAGTTGCTGCAACAAAGACGGCTGTAACGGCGAAGGAGGGCGAAAGCACAGGTCGAAAGCCTGCGTGTTGGTCATCCCAGGCGCTCCTCGCGTCATACACAAAGGCTCCTTACCGATAGGCTCCGAGCCTCAGACCCCCAGTCTCACACTCGAACCGTAAGGGCATATACCAACGCAAAGATGCAGCCCACTTTCAGTCGCCAAGAACCGTACGATCTAGTATGATCACACATATCACAGAGTAACTTGCCTGTCTTCAGCTTCGTGTTACACGAGTACCATGAGCGAACCGCTTGCATAATAGACCTCTGCTTTCCTATGGGCCATTAACGTGAAACACTTCGGCCAGCTTCAGGTAGAGGATTGGACTGCCAGCGTTGGCAGCCAGCAAGCAATAGCACATCATCAGGCAGTATGCGGCACGCACTGCTGCGCCTTCGTGCTGTTGCCCGAGACGACCTCCCCGCAAGTGACCTCTGCGGCCATTGCTGCCCTGCACACGTGTGCGCACGCAATGCCACGTGTCAGCCACGTGTCAGGCACCACGCGTCAGCGTGCCGTCCGCCACCAAGGCCAGCACCATGCGCTTGGCGGCCTTAGTAATGGGCATCACGTGCATGCCGGACGCACCGCCGCGCTGCACCACCTGCGCGAGGGGGGGGGGACACGTATGCATGTCACGACTGCGGGTGCATGACACGAGGACACGGCCCGCAAAAGCAGTACGCAGAACCGTGCACGCTTGCTCCTCCGCAGCCCCAGGCCACCACACGTGCGAGGTCCATGCAGCAGGGCAGGACTGCAGTACATAGACACTGCGCACGCAGCAAGCCTGACCTGGCACGCTACAAGGCATGCCTCGTCATCCCTTACTCACAGCCCGCGCCCGTCCCCCACCCATCCATTACCCAGCCCCTACCAGCCCACCTGGTCCACCAGCCGCTTGTTGAGCTCCAAGAAGTACCGCTGCACCGCCTCCTTGCCGCCCGCACCCGCCTCCGCCCTCCCCGCCTCCTCCACCAGCCTCCGCGCCTCCACCGATCCTCCACACCCGCTCAGGGCCATCCAGAAGCTAGCGTTGGTCGCGCTGCTCAGCACCGGGTGCCCTACAAGCAGCCGGACTGTCCCTGGGGCAGGGGCTGCTGGTGCGTGGGAGGGAGACTGCTGGCCGGCTGCGGATCCGGTGGGGTTTGGGGCGTCGGGTGTGGCCAGCGGGGCGGATGCAGCTAGCAGGCCGCGGCGTTCCGCGTCGTCCATCCACCGCAGGAAGGCGGGCCAGTCGAGCGGCGGCTGCGTGAGCACCACCTGGGCTCCGAGCTCCACCTGTGGAGAACCAAAGCGAGGACTTTAACACATGGTTGCATACGCCTACCGGATCGCTAGTCCGTTCACTGGCCCTACGATAGGTAAGGAACGCTGGCTGCAGACACGTTGGGCGGAACTAAGGATATCCCGGCACCTTGCCCGCCGCATCCCACCCCACAGCCGCACAGCTGCTGCCCGACAACGGCACGTGCACCGTCCGGTTTGCACACGGGGTACTGCGTCTCCAACACTTTCCCATGACCACGCCGTACTCCACCATGGTAACTCCCATTGTCCATTGTCCGCTGGGCCCCGTGCCCCACCTTGCGCTCCAGCAGCGACGCGTCCCGCTCCGTGTTGGGGTTTGCAACCACCCACAGCTGCGTGGAGGCGGGCAGGTCCCCCTGCTGCTGCAGCCGCCGCGCTAGGCGCAGCGTGTCTAGGCTGCTGTGCGTGAACCTGCGGCCCAACCGGACACTGGTCATTGCCAGTCCGAGTACACGATGCGCACGCTATCGCGCGTGCTTTGACATCCGTGCTAGTAACACTGTGTGCATCAAGAACAGTTATGCTACGGAAGCCTGCGGCCATGCGGCTTGGCCGGGATGGGCACCTGTGTCCGCTGGTGCAATAGTCACACGCTTAGGGAACCACACTTGCACCCTGGCATAGGTTCAACCCACGTCAGGTCACAAGGCTGCGCGCCTGTGCCGTACTTTGCTGATGGCAACTGCCTCACACTGACAGCTGCATGCCAAGGGCTGCCTGACGCCCTGAACTAACTTCCATTTGGCGGTACCATGGCAACCGGCACGTGCCATGCGTCCCCTGCTACCGGCACGTGCCACGCTTCCCCTGCTACCGGCACATGCCACGCTACGCTGCTACCCCGGTCTGCCCCACATGCTACATGCTGCTGATGCCGACTCTGCTGCCACCACCAGGGTAACCTTCACGTGCCATGCTGCCCCGCCGCCGCCACGTGCCCTCCGCACCTGGCCACCAGCGGCAGGCTGCGCACGGGGTGCGAGCCCGACACGCACAGCAGCGCGTCGGCGCGCTGGCGGGCAGGGGACTCCCCTGGCGCCGACCCGTGGGTCTCCCCTGTCGCCTGCAGCAGACGCTCCTGGATGGCGCCCAGGCTGCGCAGCTGGGCCGCAGCCGTTACCACCTGCGTGCCGTATGGTACGCACGGGGAGTGGATTCGGTCCAAGGCCCACGCAGTGGGTTAAGTTTGGGGATGGGGGTTTGAGCTCGTCCAGTGGGGTGGTATGCAGGGTAAGGGGAGTGCAGGCATGCCATGAACCTATGTACAGGAGCACCACGGGACTAGCACAGAGTATGCGAGGGCATCCGGGTACGGTGGACGGCCTGACCCTGTTCCCTGCGACCCCAGACGTTTCTCCCCTTCGCTTGCAGTTTACACCAGACAAAAAACACAAGCCGAGGCGCCTTGAACGGAACTCGGTCTTGCCGGCGTTCTTGACATGTCCGTCTTCGGCTCCAGCGGCAGGCAAAACAGAGCTCGTGCAACTGCGCCCCGTGCTCACCTGAGTGTTACTCACCTTGGGTATCCCAGGATAAACGCTGATAGCTGACCAGGCTGGCCGGTCCGGCGGCCCGAAATGCCCCTAG
>VFQN01005525.1_pt1 | contig 15377 bp, 11 predicted proteins | sample 3512371 | NCBI WGS metagenome assembly VFQN01 (sample SAMN10412370, study PRJNA504923) | tailings metagenome | isolation source: Replicate 2 from Balatoc abandoned mine | place: Philippines: Itogon, Benguet | collected 2017-08-28
GCGGCGCTCGAGTGCGGCAAGTGCGCGGTGGCCGGCGTTGGGTTCGGCGGTCCACGCCGGATGTGCGAGCCGCGACTGCCAGGACAGCCTGCGCACTTCGGGGTCGGCGACGTAATGGCGGATGTCGGACATCTTTTCCGCCTTCGGGTTGAGCGTCCACACGCCCTGCGGCCCGCGGAAATCCGGAATGCCGGAGTCGGTGGAAATGCCGGCACCGGTCATCACGACGATGCGCTCGGCGGCGTCGATCCAGCCGCGGATCACTGCAAGTTCAAGGGTTCCGTCCATGGCCGCCATGATGCCCGGCAGCGCAACACCGGGCCAGTCTGCAGCGGCAAGCCCTGCCGGACGGCCATTTCAGCGTGCCGGCGTGAACGATGTCACGGATATCGCCTGATGCCGGCACGATGTGCTGGCAGCCCGCCGTTCAATTCAATTTTACTTACGCATAACTTGAGCAAATAACAGCTATTGCGATGCAACAACAGCACTGGAATGTGCTCTAATCATCACCGTAACGCAATGAAATATATCGTTCATTTTGAAATGATAAGCTTATTGCGAAGCGTTAGAAATATTTGATCAGGAGATTGCCATGAACAAACAGAGCTCATCCGCATACAACATGCTTGATCGCCTGCCGTTGACCGCCAGCCAGCGCGTCCGCGCCGAAGCCAACATGCGCCAGAGCGAATTCCTCGTTGACCTGATGCTGAGCGCGTTCCGCGCCATCAAGTCGACGGTGGGCGGACTGCGCAGCGAAGCCAAAGCCAAACCGGCACAGCGCCTCGGCACTGCCAGCTGACCGGCCCGCGGCGCCCGCAGCAGTCAAGGGCGCCGCATGACCGGCAGACGGTCAGCACCGGCTGCGCCGGCAGCGAAATGCGGCGCAGCCTGAGCAAGTACAACAACCGCGCCCCTCGGGGGCCGCGGACAAAATCCGCAATATGGGCGGCGCAGTCCAGCGCCGGAGCGGCCGCTATAATCGGCGGGCCGCCATGCCTCTCGTCCTGATTCTCGCCCTCTCCAGCATCACCTTCATCACGATGAAGGGCAGCCGCATCCTGATGACCCTGTTCGCGGTCGACATGGGAGCCGGCCCGCTGATCACGGGCATCCTGTTTGCGCTATATGGACTCTTTCCGTTCCTGCTGGCGATCGCCGCAGGCCGCATTGCCGACCGCTTCGACAACCGGCTGCTGATGTACTGGGGACTGGGCAGCTACACGATCAGCCTGGTGCTGCCCTTCTTTTTTCCGTCGCTGACGATGCTGTTCATCGTCGCGCCGCTGTGGGGTCTGACCAGCATGCTGTGGGTGGTCGCCACCCAGAACCTGGTCGGCGTGCTGTCCAGTTCGGAAACCCGCACCCGCAATTTCAGCTTCTACAGCCTCGGCGAATCCACCGGCTCGGTGCTGGGCCCGATCATCGTCGGCCTGTCGATCGACGGCCTGTCGCACCAGCCCTCCTTCCTGATCATGGCGGCGATTCCGGCGCTCTGCGGCCTCGCGGTTGTGCTGAAACGCAACACCATCCCCGGCACCACGGCAGCGCCTGCAGGCGACGGTACACAGGCGCCGCGCAACATGAAGGATATGCTGGCACTGCCTGCGATGCGCAACGCGCTGCTGTCGAACGCCGCGGTGATGACCGGCCTCGACCTGTTCAACCTCTACATGCCGCTCTATGGCCACAGCCTCGGATTCTCGGCGACCGCCATCGGCCTGATCATGGGCGCCTTCGGCGCCGCGGCCTTCATCACCCGGCTGGCAATACCGCCAATCAGCAGGCGTTACGGCGAACGCGCGATGCTCGCCGGCGCGCTGCTGCTGTCCGCCGCCGCATTCACGACCTTTCCGCTGACCACCAGCGCGCTGCTGCTCGCCGCGGCGGCCTTCGCTCTCGGCCTGGGCCTCGGCTGCGGTCAGCCGCTGTCGATGATCCTTGCATTCAATGCCGGGCCGCCGGGCCGTTCGGCCGAGGCGATTTCGATGCGGCTAGCGGTCAGCTACGGCGCCCATGTCGTCGTGCCGCCGGTATTCGGCGTCATCGGCGCGGCGATCGGCGGCGTCGCCCCCATTTTCTGGACCTGCGCGGTGATCATGGGCGGCGGCTCCTGGATAAACCGTGGCAGCGCACGCCGCAAGGACAACAACTGAAAGAGAAAAGGAAAAACTGATGGCGAATTACCCCGAACTCAAGGGCCGAGTCGCGCTGATCACCGGCGCGGCGCAGGGCATCGGCGCCGAAACCGCGCGCCTGTTCGCGGCCCAGGGCTGCAGGGTCGCGGTGGTCGACATCGATGCCGCCAACGGCGAGAAGGTCGCCGCAGGAATCCGCGACAGCGGCGGCAGCGCGCAACTGTTCCGCACCGACATCACCGACGCCACATCAGTCGAGCAGTGCATCGCCGGCATTGCGCAGGCCTGCGGCGGCCTCGACATAGTCATCAACTGCGCCGGCGGTTACGGCCGGCTGGCGACTGTGGAGGACATGCCGATCGACGAATGGGACCGCACGGTGGCGCTCAACCTGCGCAGCGTGTTCCTGATCTGCAAGATGGCGATTCCGCTGCTGAAAAAATCGAAGGCCGGACGCATCATCAACGTGTCATCGATTTCAGGCCGCACGGTGCATGCGGCCTCGTCGCCGGCCTACGGCGCGGCCAAGGCCGGCGTGACGCAACTGACCCGTTTCCTCGCCTTCCAGCTCGGGCCCGACAACATCACCGCCAACGCGATCGCGCCGGTCACCACGCTGACCGCACGCGTCGCCGCGCTGCGTACCGAGGCCGACATCGAGCGCATCGCCTCGCAGGTGCCGCTGCGCCGGCTCGCGGTGCCGGAAGACCACGCGCAGGCGATGCTGTTCCTCGCCTCTGACGCCGCCGCCTACATCAACGGCGTCGTGCTCGACGTCAACGGCGGCCGGGTGATGATGTAGGGCCGCAGCGCGCTAGCGGCCGAACAGGCCGCGCAGCGCCTTGATGCCTTCCTGCACCGGATCGACGGCCGGCGCAGCCGTACCGCTGCCGCCCTGCGATTCCTGCTGCGCCGGTGCACCACCGGCGCGCGAACCGCCACCACCCATGCCGCCCTCCTCGCCGAGCAGCGCGGACGCGGTGGATTTCAGCCGCACCTTGACCGCCCACTCGGGATTCCACGGCGTCTTCGGGTCCTGCGGCCGCGGCGGATGGGCAAAATTGGCCTCCTCGCCGTAGGCGATGAAACGCAGGAAGGCCGAGGGTGCGGCGGCGACAAACTGCGAGGGCACCGTGCATTCGGTTACCGACGGCGCCAGCACGACCTTCTCGCGCACCAGCCGCGCGACTTCGGCCGGCGGCAGCCAGGTCATCAGCAGTTCGCCGAATTCGCGGCTGCTGCTCGAACTCCAGAACACGACATCCTCGCTGCCATCCCTGCTGCCCATCGCATTGGCGAAATAGCCCTGCGCGTTGGCCACGCTGTTCCAGGACAGGTTGACGCCACCGCCGCCGCTGCGACGCTGCGCAAGGTTCACCGGCTCCATGAAATCGTGTTTCTCCGTGAGCGTGAAACGGATGTCCGGCGAATAGTTGCCCTTGACCGCGTGTTCGCCGCGCAGGCTGCCGTCGGCGGCCACGCGCGTGCTGTCGCGCTGGTTGGGCCAGTCGCCGTAGGTCCTGCTGCGCGACGGCGAGGGGCCACGCTGGACGTTGATGCGCCGGCCGAACAAGCCGGGCGGCACCTGGCCCTGTGCCATTTTCGCGAAATCGACGACATAGGGCTGGCCGGAACCGGCCTGTTCGCCGCAGCCCCAGAAAATCAGCAGGCGGCCGCGAGGCTTCTCGAAGTTCTCCGGCATGCCGTCTTCCCGCGGCTCGGCACGCGGCGCGCGCTGCGGCGTCTCCAGCGGCAGGCTGGCACCCATGTTGAGTCCCGGCGGAATGTCATGCGCTGCGGCGGGCGTGCCGGATGCACTGCGCTGCGAGCCGAGTTCGAGCAGCATCGAACGGCTGGCGCCGCCGCCCCCCATGCCGCCCCCCATCATCATGCGCCCGATGTCCATCATCGAGGGCGCACCGCCGGAGCCGCCCATCGGCAGGCCCGAGGCGGTATCGATGCTCATCCAGTATGTGGCGATCGGCGGACTGACCTTCTGCTGCGCCAGCGCAGACGATGCGCAGGCGGCGGTAAACACGGCGGCTATGCAGGCTGAAGTATTGTTCATGGCGGCTCCCTGGGTTTGTTCCGGCGCGCCAGTTTACGCCGGTGCGCGGAGGACTTTATGACATGCTACGCTGCGCGTGATCCGCAGAAAAAACAAGGGAGGAGTTGACAATGTTGCGCCTGATTTTGACGGCGGCACTGGCCGCCGGCTGCACCGCCACCGCTGTCGCGCAAAATTTCCCGAACCGCGCCGTGCGCATCCTGATCCCGTTCACGGTCGGCAGCGCCGCCGACGTCATTGCTCGCGCGATGGAGCCGGCGATGCGTGAACGCCTGGGCCAGCCGCTGGTGGTCGACAACCGCGCCGGGGCCGGCGGCAACATCGCGGCGGAACTGACCGCCAAGAGCCCGCCCGACGGTTACACGATATTCCTCGGCACCATCGGCACCCAGGCGATCAACTACAGCCTCTATTCGAAGCTTAACTACCATCCGCTGAACAGTTTCAGCATGATCGCGCGGGTTGGCGACAGCCCCAACGTGCTGGTGCTGAACCCCAGCGTGCCGGCCAAATCGGTGAAGGAGCTGATCGCGCTGGCCAGGGCCAAGCCGGGCGTGCTGAACTACAGTACTTCGGGTGCCGGCACTTCGGTGCACCTGTCGGCGGAGCTGTTCAACAGCATGGCCGGCGTGAAGACCGTGCATGTGCCCTTCAAGGGCGCCTCCGAAGCGCTGACCGCGCTCATTTCCGGCCAGACCGACCTGCAGTTCGCCAGCGTGTCCTCGGCGATACCGTTCATCAAGGCCGGCCGTTTGCGCGGCCTCGGCGTCACCTCGCCGGCGCGCATCCCCTCGCTGCCGGAAGTGCCGACCATCGCCGAGTCGGGACTGCCCGGCTATGCCGCGGTGGCCTGGTACGGCATCGTGGGTCCGGCGGGCATCCCGGCACCCATCGTCGCGACCCTGAGCAAGGCGGCGCTCGATTCGCTGGCGCAGCCCGATGTCATCAAGCGCCTCAATGCGTCCGGCGTCGACGTCAATCCCGGCGGCCCCGAGGATTTCCGCAAGCTGATCGAAGCGGAAATCCCGAAATGGGCCAAGGTGGTGAAGGATTCGGGCGCCCGGGCTGACTGAAGCGTGCCGCAGAAACAAAAAAGCCGTTTGCCCGGTACCCTGCCGGGCAAACGGCCTTTTCATCGATGCCGGAACGTCAGCCGATCCTGACGGCGATCTTGCCCACCATGCCGCTGGTATCCATGCGCTCTTTCGCGGCCGGCAGCTCGTCGAAGGAATAGACCTTGTCGACCAGCGGCACGATGCGGCCGTCGACCAGTGCCGGCAGCACATCACGCTTGAAGCCGGCGGCAGCCTCGGCCTTGCCCGCGGCGGGCAGGTGGGCATTGGACACGCCGAAGATCTCCAGCCGCCAGGCATGCACGGCATTGAGGTCGATCTCCGCCTTGAACACATTGTCGACATAACCCACCGTCGCCAGGCGCCCGCGGAAACCCAGCGTGCGCAAACACTCGGCGAACACCGAGCCGCCGACGCCGTTGATCACCAGATCCACACCCTTGCCGCCGGTCAACTCGCGCACCTGCGCGGCGAAATCCGGCTTGCGCGTAGCGATGCCGACATCAAGGCCGGCCGCCTTCAGCTGGTCGAGCTTCTGCTGGGAGCCGGAGGTGCCGATCGAGCGCGCGCCGATCAGTTTCGCGAGATGGATGCTGGCGACGCCGGCGCCGGAGGAGGCACCCATGATCAGCAGGGTCTCGCCCTTCTGCAGCCTGCCGAACTGGTAAATCATCTCCCAGGCCGTGATGTAGCTCACCGGCACCGCGGCGGCCTGCTCCCAGGACAGGCGCTCCGGCTTCATCATGATCTGCGTCGCATCCATCACCGCGTATTCGGCAAAGCCGCCGCGCACGCGGCCGAAGACCGCATCACCGATCTTGACGCCGGTCACGCCTGCACCGATGGCGTGCACGGTGCCCGAGGCTTCGTTGCCGCCGAGTTTCTCCGGGCCGCCATGCACCACGCCGCCGACAAACATTTCGCCGCGGTTAAGCGCCGAAGCCATGACCTTGATCACGATCTCGCCGGCCTTGGGTTGCGGCTGCGCCACATCGCGGTACTCGAGGACGTTTTTGTGGTCGCGCGTGACGATCCAGCAGGATTTCATAAAATATCCAATAAAATCAAATAGTTATAAGTTTACTGCTCGCCGCCCGCTTCGCGCACGATCGGTCCCCAGCGCTGCAGTTCCTTCTGGATGAACTGGGCCGCGCGCTCCGGCGAGGACGTGGTCACGGGTTCGGCGCCGGCCCTGCGCAGGAAATCCTGCATGTCGGCATTGGCCAGCACTTTCTGGTTAGCCTGGTGCAGCACATCGACCAGCGGCTTCGGCGTGCCCGGCGCAAGGAATATCGCGTTGAAGGCCTGCACCACGAGTTCCGGCATGCCGGCTTCCGGCGCCGTCGGCACATCGGGCACCGCCTTCAGCCGCTCCTCGGAACAGATCGCCAGCATGCGTAGCCTGCCCTGCTTGTGGTACTCGAGCGGCGCCGGGCTGATGGTCGGGGTGTACATCGGGATGTGCCCGGCGATGAGGTCGGTCAGGCCGGGGCCGGCGCCCTTGTACGGCACGTGCACGATCTTCAGGTCGCCGTTGAGTTTCTTGAACAGTTCGCCTGTCAGATGGGTGATGCTGCCGGTGCCTGCAGAACCGAAGGACAGCTTGCCCGGATTGCGTTTCGCGAATGCGATCAGTTCCTTCAGGTTCTTCACCGGCATCGAGGGATGCACTGCAACCCCGGTGGGCACCAGCGTGATGATGCCGAGGGCGGTGAAGTCCTTCAGTGGGTCATAACCGAGCTTCGGATTGCCCAGGGGGCTCAGCACATGGGTCGTGGTATTGGCGATCAGCAGCGTGTAACCGTCGGGCTTCGAGCGTGCGACTTCGGAGGCGCCGATTGCGCCCGAGGCGCCGGCGCGGTTCTCGACGATCACGTTCTGGCCGAGCACCTTCGACAGATCCTGCGCCCAGCGCCGGCCGATGATGTCGTTGACGCCGCCGGGCGCAAAGGGCACCACCAGGCGCAGCGTGCGATCGGGAAACTTGCCCTGCGCATGCGCGGCGGCGGGAATGAACTGCGCCGCGGCCAGCGCAAGCGCGGCGAGGCCTCCGGAAAAAAGGGTGCGGACGATCATTGCTGTTCTCCTCGATTCTGTTTTGATTTGCCACGGAACGGCGGAATACGCCAGAGCGGGTTTCATGCTAATTGTTATCCGGCACAGCTGCAACCGCCGCGGCGGCGGATGCGCGCCGTCAATCAGGCGCGCAGTCCCACTCGCGCCAGCCGCCGAGCAGCGGAAAATAAAGGCCCAGCCTGATGCGCTGTTCGCCGCCGACGCGGAGCAGCCGCGCGTAACGCTCGAGCTGGCCGCGGTAGCGCTCGCGCTCGTTGTCGAGAAAGGCGTCGACGTCGGCGCCCTCATGCACGCTGGTCTTGTAATCGATGATCCAGCGCACGCCTGCGGCATCGACAAAACTGCGGTCAATCACGATGTTCACCAGCTGGCCGCCGCTGACGCCGGTCAGGCGCCACTCCGAACGGGCCTGGTCCTGGCGGCCAAGGATCCACCGGCCGCGTTCATCGGCAATGCAGTTGGCCAGCGCCCGCGAAGCCCGCGCGGCTGCATCGTCGAGCTCGCCATCGCCGACCCCCTGCGCCGCAAGCGCCGCGCGTATCGCCGGCATCTGCGCCCCGATGCGCGGGCCATCCCAGGCCGCCGCGCCGTCCTCGGCAATGCGCTGCAGCCAGCGATGAACAACCGTGCCGACATGGCGCGCGGTTTCGCCCGCCCAGGAAAACTCCAGCGCGTCCTGCACCCGCACCGCGTCCGCCGGCGCGTTCCAGCGCGCTGCGGCCGGCGCCGCCGGCAGCACCCAGCCCGCAGGCAGGCGGCGCAGCGCCTGGTCGATGGCCGCCGCGCTTGCAGGCTGCGCATCCTGCGGCCGGTGATCGCGCGCCGCAGCTTCGAATGCCGGAGCCACCACCGGCCACAGCTTGCCAAGCAGCGACTGCGATGACGGCGGAGTGATGACGGCCGTCCCGTCATCGCCGGGCTTCGCCTTGACATTGCCGAACAGGTGCAGGCGGCGCCGTGCGCGGGTCGCCGCAACATAGAGCAGGCGCCCGTCCTCGAGATGCTGCCGGTGCGCATGGAAACGCCGGATCCAGTCGTAGATCGGATCGCTGTCCTCCTCCGTGGCATGGATCGGCGCCAGCAGCAGTGCTTCGCTGCCCGCGGCCTCCGGCTGTTCCGTCCACAGGAACAATTTCTTGTCGTCACCGCGCGGCGCACGCGAGAGCCCCGGCAGGATCACCTCATCGAACTCGAGGCCTTTGGACTTGTGAATGGTCATGATCTGCAGGCCGTCGCCGGCCGCCGGATCGGGGGCCGCATAAAGACCGTCCAGCCCCTCCTCGAAAGCCTCGCGGTCGGGCAGTTCGCCGGCATCCTCGTGTCCGTCGAGGTAACGGAAGTAGGTTTCCGCATCCTCGAGGTCGGATGCACTGTCGACGCAGGCGGGACCCCCGAGCGCATACCAGGCGCCGGCCACCTGCTCGCGCAGCGGTTTGCGCGCGCGGTGGGCGATGCATTCGGCGAGCACTCCGCGCAGCCGCAACACGCGTTCGCGGCCATCCGCGGAAAGCCCGGCAATGCGGGTTCCGTCACACAGCGCATCCCACAGGATGGCCGGCATCGCATCGGCGGCCAGTACATGCAGGTCCGCCAGCGTCAGCCCGCACCAGGGCGCGCGCAGCAGCGCGAGCCAGGCCACGCGGTCGGCGGGATGCGCCAGCGCCCGCGTCAGCGCGAGCAGGTCCTGCACCACCGGGCGCTGGCCCAGCGGCTCGATGTCGATGGCGCGGAAGCGCAGTCCGGCCGCCTTCAGTTGCGGAACGATGTGCCGCAGATGGCCGCGGCTGCGCACCAGTATCGCCACGGTCGCGGCGGGATCGTCCCGGCGCGCTTCGGCCACGATGCCGGCCACGCGCCTGGCCTCTTCCGTGCCGTCATCGCCGATCAGCGGATGAACGGTGACGGCCTCACCCTGCAGCGCCTTGCGCACCGCGGTCGACGCCGTATACGGCACGGCGCCCGAAGCAATGTCTTCGACACCCGGCATGACCCGCGCAAATGCGGCATTGACCCAGTCGACGATGCCGGCCTGTGACCGGAAGTTCGAGGCCAGCGAAAGCGGATGCAGGGTGATGCCGCCGATGCCTTCCTTGCGCGCCCGCAGGAAAAGCCCGACCTCGGCCTCGCGAAAACGGTAGATCGACTGCATCGGATCGCCGACGGCAAACAGCGTGCGGCCGTCGCCCCCGGTCCAGCCGGCCATCAGGCGGGCCACCAGCTGGTTCTGGCTGATCGAGGTGTCCTGGAATTCGTCGATCAGCAGGTGGCGGATGCGGTAATCGAGCGCGAGCGCGAGATCGGTGGGTTCATCGTCGCTGCCCAGCGCCTGCAGCGCGCCCTGCGCGACTTCGGTGAAATCAACCTGGTGCCGCGACTGGAACACCAGTTTCAGCTGTGCGACGGCATAGTGCAGAAGGCGCAGGATTGCGCCCAGCACCCGCCACTGGGCGTCGCTGTAGCGCTCCGGCGGCAGGCGGCGCATGTCGTCCAGGGCTTCACGTGCTCCGGGACCCGAATCCAGTTGCGCAAATAGCGCCAGCGCGCGCTCTTTCCACGGCTGCCCTTCCTTGCCTGCAGGAAAACCCTCGTTTTTCGTCAGCTTTGAACGCCACTCCGATTTTTCCTTCAGCAGAAACACGCTTGCCAGGATTTCCCAGCATTCGTTGTCTGAAACAAACGGGCCCCGCCCGAGATTGCCCATCACGTAATCCGCGACAGCCCGCAGTTCGGCGGCGGCTGCCGCAGGCAGCGCGGCTTGCAGGCGCTGCAGCGCGATGTGCCGGGCATGCCGCAGAGAGGACTCCAGTGTCTGCCGTTCGTGACTTCCCGCACGGCGTATCCACTGGTCGCGCCGCGCCAGCATGTCAGCGAGCAGGCCCTCGACGCGCGACACGTCATTGTCAAGGTGCGACAGCAGGACTTCGACGTCGTCGGCCACCGCCGTGTCCTCATCGACCAGTTCAAGCGTGGCCTGCGCCGCTTCGCGGTAGAGCAGCGACGCATCCTCGATGCTGTCGGGCTGCGCGCCGAAACGCGACAGCAAGGGCATCTGCCGTGTCAGGCCCGCGCACAGGGCGTCGATGGTCTGGATGCGCAGCCGCGAGGGGTTCTCGGCGAGGTGCCAGCCGAGGGCCCGGTCGCGGCGCAGCGCGGCGCCGGCGAGTTCGAGGGTCATCGCTTCGTGCGGTGACTCGGGATCGCGGCCCGACTGCGCATCACTCAGGGCCTGCAGCACGCGCTCACGCATTTCCCCGGCCGCCTTGCGGGTGAAGGTGACCGCGATGATTTCCTCGGCATGGTCGACCGTCGACAGCAGCCCGAGATACCGCTGGATCAGCAGTTCGGTCTTGCCCGAACCCGCCGGCGCCTGGACGATGAACGAACGCTGCGGGTCGAGCGCTTCGCGCCGCCGCGCCTGATCGGGTGCTTGCATGGCGCTCATTCCGCCCCCCCGTCATCGGCCATGCCGGCACTGCGTTCGCGGATGCGGCAGAAGGGACCGAGGTCGCAGTACGTGCAGGTCTGGGGCTGGCGCTTGGGATCGACCGTGGCCACCCCGGCAGCAAACTGCGCCGCGAGGCGCCCGAGTTCATCGCGCCAGGCGGCGACCAGTCCGGTCCATTCGCCGTGTTCGAGCCGCGCATCCGCGAGCGCCTTGACGCCGGGCAGCAGGTCTTCGTCGCGGGCGAGCCCGACGTAAGCCCGGCTGCCGGCTCGCACCCGGGCAAAAGCCACCGCGACAGCCTCCGGCTCCGCGGTCACCAGGTAGAGCGGCAGCTGTGGTTCTTCCGGCCGTTCGCCGAGCATCTGTCCGGCGGCGGCATTGCCGGTCTTGTAATCGATGATGATGCGGCGGCCGTCGGCGGTTTCATCGACGCGGTCGAGCCGCGCCCTGAGTTCAAGCCCGCCGATCGCCATGCTGCGCTTGTCCTCGACGGCAATCACCGTGAAGGGACCGCGCCGGCGGTCCTCTTCAAGCCAGGCCCTGGCCAGGGCGACCAGCCGGCGCTTCTCGATTTCGGCAAAACGCCCGGACAGCACGGTCGGGCGGTCGCGGCGGATGCGTTCGATCGCGCCTTCGGCTGCGGCGACCAGCAACGCATCCAGCCGCTCGCCGTCAACGGCCAGCAGCGTCGCGCTGTCGCGCAGCTGCATCCAGGCCTGAGCCAGCACCCGGTGCACCAGCGTACCGCGCTCGGCGGCATCGAGGCCGGAATGCGGCGCCGCCGGCACCATCGCATGCAGGCGGTGACGGGCAAAGGCCCGGAAGGGACAGGCCGCCTGGTCTTTCAGCAGCGTGGTGCCGCCACCGGCCACCGTGCTGCCGGTCAAGGCCGGCGCGGCATCGCCGGCTTCGGCCGTCATGATCCGGGCCGCGTGAATGGCCGCACCGAATTCGGGATAAGCCGCGATGTCCGGCCGCATTGCGGCGATCGCCGCAATCAGGGGGCTGGGCTGCAGTTCCCGGTCGCCTTCGTGCAACGGGTGACTCAGCACGACCTCGGGCGCCGCGGCACACCAGCGCGCGGTCACGCGCCGCGCAACGGCCAGCGCGGCATCGGCGGAACCCTGAGGCAACCCGGCCGCCCGCTGCAGCGCAAGCGGCAGGAAGGGATTGGGACGGCAGGGCGGCGGCCACTGATCGTCACTGAGGCCCATGACCCACAACGCGTCGAAGCTCTGCCCTGAAGCCTCGAGCACGCCGAGGACCTGGATCGGCAGTTCCGGCGATTCCGGCTGGAACAGCGTATCGGCGGCCATGCGGCGCAGCCGCGACAGCGCCTCGGCATAAGCCATGCGCGGCACCACGCGGTCCAGCGCCGCAAACGCGGCAACCGTGTCATGCCAGCGCTTCAGCGTCTGGTATTCGATCGAGTCGAGCGGCCGCTCACCGGGGAACCCGGCAAGCGACAGCGCGTCGGACATCGCGCGCGCCCAGGCCGACGGTGCCTGCGCGCCGAACAGGCGGTCCTTGCGGAAACGGCCCAGGACATCGAGCACATGCATCAGCCGCGGGCAGTCACCGCCGTAAGCCCCGGCCATCACGCGCAGGCGTTCAAGGGTGACCCGGGGCTCGGCGTGCCTGCGCAGCTCGGCATCGAGGGCGGCACGCGCCGTGCGCTCGGTTTCGCCGCCGGCGACGAACGGCGAACGGATGAGGCGACTCGCGCGCTCGAACTCGATGTCGCGGCCCAGCAGTTGCAGCAGTCCCAGCGCCGCATTGACCAGCGCATAAGCGGCAAGCGGTTCACCCAGGGACAGATTGAAGGGCAACACGCCGTGACGCACGCCGGGCAGCGCGTAATCCGGCGCCATCGCCGCGCTGAACAGGCGCACGATCGCGGCGCGGCGCGCCGCAATGTCAGGGACCACGATGCCGATGCGCCTGCAGCCGGCTTCCAGGCGGGAACGGGCCCAGGCGGCGGCCATGCGGATCTCTTCCTCCGCATCGGTGCAGGGCGCACGCAGGACGGCCGCATCGAAATCGGCGGGCCCCGACAGCGCCACTGCACATCCTGCTACGCGCAAACCACCGAGGAATCCGCGCTGCTGCGGCGTGAAACTGTCGAAGCCGTAAGCGATCACCTGCTGCGGAAGCGCAATCCTGCGGTCCGTGATGAACGGCAGCACGTGGTCGGCCAGTTCGGCGGCATCCAGCTGACCGTTGCGGCGCAGGATGCGCTCGTAACGCGGCGCCCACTCGAGGAATGCCGAAACATCCTCGTTCGGCATCGCCTCGCGCAGCCCCTGGCGCAGCCGCCATGACACGATCAGCTGCCAGGCCTCGTGCGCGAGCCCGGCAGCCTCGGCAAGCGCGAGCAGCGACGGGCCGGCGTCGGAATCGCGCAGCACGCGCTCCCACAGCACGCGTGACTGCTCGGTCGCCAGCAGCACGGGCGGCACGGCAGGGCCCGCATGGCGTGCCGCATCGGCGGCGCGTTCGATGAATCCGGTGAAGGAAATGACGTCGGGCGTGTCCCACAGCGCCAGTCCGCGTCCGATCTGGCGCGCCCCCGCCTCCCGCAGCAGCGACTGCGCGAGCCGGCGGTTGGGCGTGATGACGCAGACCTGCCCCGCCGGCCCGTGAATCAGCCGCGCGAAAACTTCTTCATGGGAGAGGTTCGGAAAATCCGCGGCGGCAGATGATGGCGACATGGGCAGGAATGATAAACCCGCCGCCGCGGGGACGCCTCGGGCGCCGGTGCTACTTCTCGATCAGGTGCTTCTTGTCCTTGACCTTGGCCCACTCGTCCGCATCCGCGGGCGCATCCTTCTTCTCGATGATGGGTTTCCAGGCCTTGGCGAGCTCGGCGTTCAGTGCAATGAACTCCTGCTGGTTGTCGGGCACGTCATCTTCCGCAAAAATGGCCTCGACGGGGCATTCGGCCACGCACAGCGTGCAATCGATGCACTCGTCCGGGTCGATGACGAGCATGTTCGGCCCTTCGCGGAAGCAGTCCACCGGGCAGACATCGACGCAATCGGAGTATTTGCACTTGATGCAGGACTCGGTCACTACGTAAGTCATGGAAATTCCTGGGATCCTGTAAAAACACGGCCTTGAAACGGCGGCAACCGGCCGCATTTTAGCAGATGCTGCGAGGCAATAAGCGGCGCGCGCCGCCGCTTCCCAATGGCCGGGAATTTGGATAGCATGGAGCCATCCATTCTCCTCGCCGCGGCCCCGTGGCGACCCCATTTTCAATTCAGAAGGCAGGACCCCATGAGTGAGCATATTCATCACGTGACGGATGATTCCTTTGACCCCGAGGTGCTGCAGTCCGCGACCCCGGTGCTGGTGGACTACTGGGCGGAATGGTGCGGCCCCTGCAAGATGATCGCACCGATACTCGACGAGGTTGCCCGGGAGTATTCCGGCAAACTCAAGGTGGCCAAGCTGAACATCGACGAGAACCAGGCAACGCCGCCGAAATACGGCATCCGCGGCATTCCGACGCTGATGCTGTTCAAGAACGGTTCGGTCGAGGCCACCAAGGTCGGCGCGCTGTCAAAATCGCAGCTGACCGCGTTTATTGACAGTCATATCTGAACGCTATAACCTTCCGCCAGCGCCTGACCTCATAGCCGCTCACGGCACCGAATAAAGAGAGCCCGGCAGGCGCCGGCGAAGTTCCAGCACTCCTGCAACACCCGCTGCCCTTCCCGCTTCACCCCCCTTAAATTCCCGTCTTTCCCGCGATCAGCGCCCGAAGTCCATGCACCTATCCGATCTGAAAAATCTGCACGTCGGCGAGCTCGTCGACATGGCCGTCAAGAATGAAATCGACGGCGCCAACCGGCTGCGCAAGCAGGAACTGATTTTCGCGCTGCTGAAGAACCAGGCGAAAAAAGGGGAATCGATCTACGGCGGCGGCACGCTCGAAGTGCTGCCCGACGGCTTCGGCTTCCTGCGCTCGCCCGACACCTCCTACCTGGCGGGCACCGACGACATCTACGTGTCGCCTTCACAGATCCGCCGCTTCAACCTGCACACCGGCGACACCATCGAGGGCGAGATCCGCACCCCGAAGGAAGGCGAGCGCTACTTCGCGCTGGTCAAGGTCGACAAGGTCAACGACGATTCTCCGGAGAACTCGAAGCACAAGATCCTGTTCGAGAACCTGACGCCGTACCATCCGACCGAACACCTCAAGCTCGAACGCGACATCAAGGCCGAGGAAAATTTCACCGGCCGCATCATCGACATCATCGCCCCCATCGGCAAGGGCCAGCGCGGCCTGATCGTGTCGCCGCCCAAGGCCGGCAAGACCGTGCTGATGCAGCACATTGCCCATGCCATCACCGCCAATCACCCCGAAGTCGTGCTGATCGTGCTGCTGATCGACGAACGGCCGGAGGAGGTGACTGAAATGCAGCGCTCGGTCAAGGGCGAGGTGCTGTCCTCGACCTTCGACGAGCCGGCGAGCCGCCACGTGCAGGTCGCCGAGATGGTGATCGAAAAGGCCAAGCGCCTGGTCGAGCACAAGAAGGACGTGGTCATCCTGCTCGACTCGATCA
>VFQN01005526.1_pt1 | contig 15376 bp, 14 predicted proteins | sample 3512371 | NCBI WGS metagenome assembly VFQN01 (sample SAMN10412370, study PRJNA504923) | tailings metagenome | isolation source: Replicate 2 from Balatoc abandoned mine | place: Philippines: Itogon, Benguet | collected 2017-08-28
CTGCATCTGCTCGACACGGGACATTTCGCGCTGGAGGAGGACGGTGCCGCCATCGTCGACTATATCCGCCGCTTCGCGTCTGTCTGACCGATGAAAGCTCGGCTCGCTCAAATCGGGCGGCCTGAGCAATGCTGCGCGGCTGGTCTTTTTGTACTGGCGCCCGAGAAGCTTGATTGTCCTGCGCGCCATGGGCTGCATCCCTCAGGATCAGTTTGGAGCATTCTAGGTCGGCGGCAGCGTAGCTCCTCCAGCGCCGCAGCCGCCCCCCAAGAGTCAATGGAAACGAAACGCTCGCAGAGGCGCGGAGGGTGACTGATCGGGCTGCTTCCCGGGTCCAGAGGCCTTGAAGGCAATGCTGGCGAAGACGGGCCGACGGCTTTTCGATCTTGCCGTCTTTCAGGTCGAGGGACCAGACGTCGGTGTTGACGCAGGACTTGCCGTCCCGTGCCGCGCCGGCGGCATCGATACGAATGACCCATGCCGCCGTCTGATGCTCAATCGGCCGAACGAAGATCATGAATGTCTTCGGATGGTGTCGTGCTCATCCAGATCTCATGCACTATCCTGCGCAGGAGCAAGGACTCCTCCCATCGATCAGAAAGATCGTTGCCGTCCGCGCCACTGATCGCGTAGGGCTGCGGACCGAGTTCGCAGACAAAGGCGAGGGTGTCGTCGGCATCGGCGCGGCTGCGCCAACTCTCGACCCCGTAGGTCCACCAGCCTTTGAACAGATCGACCCATTTGCGGTGGTGGTCGAAGGAAAGTTCCACCTGAATCTGCTCGCGGCTGGCGACGCGACCGTGAAATGCCCATGCACTGTCGAGAATTCGGTAAATCTCGGCGTGATTTTCCGTCGAGACTGGCCACGCAAATTCGCGGCCGACCAAATAGTGCGAAAGATCCGCAAGGAGCTTCAATTCGGGCATGCGATCGAGCAGGTCGAGGGTGAAGTGGAGGTCGGTCGTCATGCGATCGCGGTGCGTTTCGACCAGCACCGGAAAGTCGACCTCTTCCGCCAACCGCTGCCAACCTTCCAAGAGCGTCAGGCATTCAGACAGGGTCCTGGGACGGACGTCGGCGTGCAGGTCGATGTGACCCACGCCGAATTCGGCCGCGATGTCGAGGACCGGCTTCAGTTCATCGATGGTGCGTACGAAGCATTGCCCCTCGTAATAGCCGCAGGAAGCCGGCAGCAGTTCTCTGATACGGCGGACCGCCTGCCGGTCATGACAGTGTGCACTGACGCCGTTGAAGCCGGCCGCGACGATCATGGAATGTTCTCCTCCAGTGACCGCTCTTGCCCGTCGGTATGGCGACGCTCCATGGCCCAGAGCGACTGCAGGATCGCCAGTTTCTGCATTCTGCGTCTTCCTTTGCCGTTGGGTGTGCATCTAGCCCATCAAGCGCTTAACAGATAGCATTTTTTGTAGTCAAGCGCTTGACTATCGGCAATGGCCGGTTATTTTGTCGACCCAATGAGCAAGCGACCTGCAATCGACGAGCAAAGCGAGCGTCCGGTGAAAAGAGCCCGGGTCAGAGCGCTCGACGTCGCGAAGGTTGCCGGCGTGTCGGCGGCGACCGTGTCGTTGGTCGTGAACGGCAAGGCCGACAAGCGCGTGCCGCCCGAGACCCGTCGACGGGTGCTGAGCGCAGCTGCCGAACTCGGCTACACGGTCGACCGCAGGGCGCAGGGGCTGGCAACCGGTCAGAGTGGCCTGATCGGGTTCCTCGTGCCCGACATCATCAATCCTTTCTTCAGCGTGGTGCATATGGAGCTGCTGCGCGAATTCGGCAGCCGCTACCAGGTGTTGACGGTTGCAACGGATATCGGCGAGGAGATCGCGCGCCAGAACATCGAGCAGCTTCTCGCTGTCGGCGTAGACGCCATCGTCGCGATCTCGGTCGACAACGCTTATCTTCGTCCAATCGAATCGAACGTGCCGATGATCCTAGTCGATACCGACCGGTCCGGCCCTAACATCGCGGCTGTGAACTTCTCGATAGAGAAGGGGGCGCGGCAGCTTGCCGACCACCTTCTCGAACTCGGGCACCGCAAGGTGGTCTATTTCGATGGCCAAACGCCATCGCGCACCTTCGCCGCTCGCCGGCGTTCGTTCCTCGACCGGCTGGCAGCGAAGGGAGCGGAGCGGCCAATCCTGGTCGGATCCACCGTCGACATGAGCCATGCCGAGCAGGTGGTCGCGAGCGGCGTACGCCATTGGCTGGCGCTGGGCGCCACTGCCTTGATTTGCGCCACCGATCTGCAGGCCTATGGCGCGCTGGTCGGTTTGAAGCGCGAGAACGTCGCCATCCCGGAGGACATGTCGCTGGCCAGCTTCGACGACCTGCCGTTCTCCAGGGTCGTCACGCCGGAGCTGACGGCCGTGCGTCTGCCCGGCGACGCGTTGGCCAAGGCTGCCGCCGCCGAGCTTCGCAGCATCCTCGCCGGCAAGGCGGCGACCATCGCCAGCGACATGATCGATGTCGAGCTGCAGCCACGCCGCTCGACCGGCCCGGCGAGAAGAACCTGATCTGAAAGACGGACTCCAGCTTGCAACCTGCTTATGACGACCGGTTAGTTAAGCGCTTGACTGAAATCGCTATCCAAGAATGGGCCAAGACCGCGATGACGAAGATGCATGTGAAAGTCGATCTGGAAGCCTGTCAGGGCCATGGGCTCTGCTACTTCGCGGCCGAGGCGCTCTACGAAATCCGCGACAGCGACGGCCGCGCCATCGTGATTCTCGACCCGGTGCCGGACGAACTTCGGGGAGCGGCCCGCAAGTCCGCCGAGGTCTGCCCCGAGCGGGCGATCACAATCATCGAAGAGTGATGGTTGCCGTTCAGCTCGCGTCAGGAGGCCGCACGTGAAGGATATCGACTTCGACCACAATAGCCCCGCCCATGTTCGCGAAGGTTTCGACACGTTCCGTGAACTGCGTGCGAAATGCCCGGTCGCGCACACCGGCAACCACGGCGGCTTCTGGGTCGTCTCCGGCTACGACGAGGTGTTCCAGGTCGCGCGTGACGACTACATCTTCTCCTCGGCCAAGGGCGGCGTACTGCCGATGACCGATGTCGGCAGGCTGCTGCCGATCCAGGCCGATCCGCCGGAACTGGAGCGCTACCGTTCCCTGCTCAACCCGTTCCTGACGCCGAAGGCCGTGAAGCGGCTCGAGCCGTTCATCCACGAGAGCGTCGATGAGGCCATCGACGCCTTCATCGAACGCGGAACGGCCGACATCGTCATGGAACTCGCCAATCCAGTCCCGGCCATGGCGACGATGCGTCTGCTCGGGCTCGACCCGGAGGAATGGGCGATGTTTGCCGAGCCGCTCCACCAAGTCATGTATACGCGGACCGGCTCGCCCGAGAACGTTGAAGGCCAGCGGCGGGTGCGGGCCTTCTCGGACAAAATCGTCTCCGAGGTGGAGGCGCGTGCGCGTGCGCCGCGCGAGGACATGATCTCGGCGTTGCTCGCGTCCGAATATCAGGGCATCAGGACGAGCCAGCAGGAAGTCGTCGATCTGGTGCGCATGGTGATCTTCGGCGGCATGGACACCGTCGTCGCCGCGCTCGGCAACATCTTCCTGCAACTCGACAGGCATCCGGACATCCGCAGCCGGCTCGTCGCCGACCGCAGCCTGTTGCCCACCGCGGTCGAGGAGTTCCTGCGCTACGAGCCGCCGATCCAGGGGTTCGCCCGCCATGTAACGCGTGGCACCAAGGTGGGAGAGCAAGAGATCGCCGCAGGCGAGACGGTGTTCATGCTCTGGGCCAGCGCCAATCGCGACGAGAAGGCATTCGGCGAGACGGCCGAGACACTGGACATCGACCGCGTGCCGAACCGCCACATGACCTTCGGTGTCGGTGGCCATCGCTGCCAAGGATCGTCCATGGCGCGAGCCGAATTGCGAATCGTGGTCGACCGCGTGCTTGAACGCCTGCCGGATTTCGAGGTCGTCTGGACCGAGGTCGTGGGACCGGAGACGGTAGGCTCCTCTTATGGCCAGCGCTCGGTGCCGGTGACCTTTACGCCGGCGGCAAGAATGACGGCAACGGCATGAATATGGGGGCACCGAACTCTACTCGTATCGCGATCGTCGGTGCTTCGGTCGCAGGGGTTGCCGCGGCCGAGGCGCTGCGCGCATCCGCCTTTCGTGGCCGGATCGATCTCGTCGACGCGCAGCACGAACTGCCCTATGACCGGCCGCCGCTTTCCAAGCAGTTCGCGGCCGGCCTATGGGACGAGGCGCGGTTGCACTTCGGCGACATGGGCCGCTGGCGCGAACTCGATGTGACGCTGCGGCTCGGATGCCGCGTCGTCGAGCTGTCGCGGCAAGGTCGCAGCGTCGTTCTCGCCGACGGCCGGAGCCTCGACAATGACGCGCTGATCATTGCCACCGGCGCTGACGCACGCCCGCTGCCGATGCTCGCCGGCTACCGCAATGCCGGCATGCTGCGCACGCTGGGCGACGCCCGGCGGTTGAGGGCGGCGCTCCGTTCGGCCAAGAGCATCTGCCTCGTCGGCAGCGGCTTCATCGGACTGGAGGTAGCGGCGGTCGCAGTGTCGCTCGGTATCGCCGTCGGCATTGTCGAGATCGCGCCGCAGCCGCTCGCCGCACGGCTCGGCGCCGTTGCCGCAAGACGAATCCAAGCGTTGCACGAAAGGCATGGCGTGCGTTTCTTCTGCGGTCGTAGCGTTGCCGCAGTCGAAGGTGGCGACACCATCTCCGCGCTCCTGCTCGACGACGGGGCGCGGGTGCCGGCGGACTATGTGCTGGCCGGAGTCGGCGTCGTGCCGGCAGTCGGCTGGCTGGCGGGGTCGGGCCTTGCCGTTGTCGACGGCATTTCCTGCGACGCGTTTGGTCGCACGTCGCTGCCACTCGTCTATGCGGCAGGTGATGCAGCAGCCTGGGCCCATCCGGCAACGGAGCAGCAACGTCGCATCGAGCATTGGACGACGGCTCGCGCGCAGGGCAAAAAGGCGGCGGCGAACTTGCTGGCCGAACTGGGCGAATCCGCACCGGCCGCTGAGCCGCTCACAGATATTCCCTACGCGTGGTCGGATCAGTACGGCTTGAAGGTCCAACTCGTCGGCCAGCCTTCGCCGGCGGCTGATTTCCGGATCGATTTCGATGATGCCGCTACCGGGTTTTTCGCCGGCAGCTACTGGCACGCGGGAGGCATGACAGGCGCAGTCGCCATCAACCAGCCGGCCAGGGTCATCGCCTACCGCAAGGCCCTGCTCGGCAGCCGGATGGCCATTCCACAAGAGGGAGCCCAAACCCTACCGGTCGGCTGACCATCAATCATAACGAGGCCGAAGGCCCGGTTCGAAGTGACGAACAACACAAACCAAGGGAACACGATATGCAGAACAAATCCAACGGCCACAAAGCCATTCTCGGCGGCCATCTGACGCGACGCAGTTTCATGAGTGCCACGGGCGCGGTGCTGGCGACGCCGCTGCTCGCCAAGGTAGCTCCGGCGGAGGGAGGCGTGGTCGCATTGGTTCACACCCAGGCGGCGGGCGACAGCGGCCCGATCGACGGCATGATCGCGAGATTGAAGGGCCTCGCGACGGAAAAGGGCTTCGAGCCGCGTATCGTCTACGCTCAGGATCCATCCACCTACGAGACGATCCTGCGAGGGCTGGCACAGGCCGGCGCGCGGATCATCGCAACCACTTTCGCCGGCATGGTAGAGCCATTGAAGACCGTTGCCCCGGCCTTTCCGGACACCAGGTTCGTTCATATTTTCGCCGACCCGATGCAGCCGCCGGTCCCCAACGTCAGCACCGTTTCCTACGACTATCACCATGGCTGCTATCTGTCGGGGCTCTTCGGCTCCAGGTTCAGCCGCTCCAAGAAGCTGGGCTATGTGGGTGGCGCCAACCTGCCGGGCCAGATTGCCGATCTCAACGCGATAAAGCTCGCGGTTACAGCCGCCGACCCATCGGTGAGCGTGACCGGTGCCTTCGCGGGGTCTTTCCAGGATCCCGCCAAAGGACAGGAGATCGCTACGCAACTCTACCAGTCGGGTGTCGACTATATCCAGACGGACGGAGCAGCCACGGATGTCGGGTCCATACGCGCATCGATGGAACATTCCGGCGTGGTGGTCAGCGCCCAGTCGCGGGAGCATCCCGCCATGTCGCCCAAGACGGTGATCTCGATCGTGCTGATCGATTTCGGCCAGTCGCTGCACAACGCCGTGTCGGCGGCGCTGGAGACCGGCTGGACGGGCGGGCACCATGCTTCCGGACTGGGCGACGGCGTCATCGACTTCCAGCTTTCCGAACCTTTTCAGACTGAAGGCGATCCGGACATGGTGGCACGTGCCAAGGCTATCATGCCCGAGATCGAAAAGGCGAAGGCCGAGATCATCGCCGGCACGCTGAAGGTGCCGTTCGAGGGTGCGATGTGAGGGGGCAGAGGCGCGGCTCGAGACAAGCGCGATGAGTGAAGAGCCGGTCCTGGAGTGTCGCAACGTCGGCGTGCGCTATGGCGAGGTCGTGGCGCTCGCCGACATCAGCCTCGCCTTCGCACCGGGCAAGATCCACGCCGTGGTCGGACAGAACGGCGCCGGCAAGACCACCTTCGCGCGGCTTTGCGCGGGTATCGTGCGGCCTACGATCGGAACGGTGACGGCCAGCGGGCTCGATATCACCGACGGTGGTGTGAAGCAGGCGCGGGCGGCGGCGGTGGAACTCGTCCACCAGAGCTTCGCGCTACCGCTCTCCTTCACGGTAGCCGAGGCGATGGAGTTCGGCTCGACCAGGCACGCTCCTCCGATCTTCTCGCGTGCCGGCCTGACCATGAGGTGGGCGGATCATCTTGTTCAGATGGGCGTGAACGCCTCGCCAGGCATGCGCATCGGCGATTTGCCGGTCGAGACGCAGCAAGCGGTGGAGATCGCGCGGGCGCTCGCCGGCTCCGCCCGCATCCTGATCCTCGACGAGCCGACGGCCGTGCTTTCGCCTCCGAGCACAAAGCTGCTGTTCGAGCGCATCCGCCGCCTACGCGACGCAGGAATCACCATCATCCTCGTTCTGCACAAGATCCACGAAGTGCTTGATATAGCCGATACCGTGACGGTGTTGCGCGGCGGCAGGCACGTCGTGGGTCCTGTAGCCAGCCTGGAATTCGACGCCGACCGCCTCGCCGCGGCGATCGTCGGTCCGGCCAATGAGACGCGGACGGCTGGTGGTAAGGACGCGACGCGGGCAGGCGAGATATCGTGCGGAGTAGTCGCGCAGCCCGCCCGGGAACGACAGGCCGAGGTGCTGGCGGTCGAGGGTCTCAGCACCGCCGGCCTTGCCGGTGACCAGGCGCTGAGCGAAGTATCGTTCAGCATCGGCACCGGCAGGATCGTCGGCGTGGCGGGCGTCGAGGGGAATGGCCAGCGCTCGCTCGTCGGCGCGCTGGCTGCGCTCGTGCGCCTCGAACGTGGACAGATCCGGCTGGGCGGCGACGACCTAACCCGAAGCTCGCTTCTGGAGCGACGGGCAAGGGGACTGCGCATTATCCCGTTCGAGCGCAATATCGAAGGCCTCAGCCTCGGGACGTCGCTCTGGGAGAATTGGGCGGTGCGGCAGTTGCTGTCCGGCAGACTGCTCGACCGTGTCATGCCGCAGCGCTTGCGCGGCGCGTGCCGTGGAATGCTGGAAGAATGGTCGGTCCGTTTTCGCTCCGTCGATCAGCTTGCAGGCTCGCTGTCGGGCGGCAACGCACAGAAAGTCATCCTCGCGCGCGAGCTTGACGACGCTTCGACCATGATCGTGGCCGCGCAGCCGACGAGAGGGCTCGACATCGCCGCGACCGCCTTCGTCTGGCAGTCGTTGCGCGCGGCGCGACGGCGGGGTGCTGGCATCCTGTTGATCTCCTCCGACCTCGACGAATTGTTCGACATCGCCGACAGCATCGTCGTGATGCTGTCGGGAAGGATCGTCGGCGAATTCAGGCCGCCCTATTCGATCGAAACGATCGGCAAGGCGATGACGGGAGCGGGGGCATGAAAAGCGATCTGACCGCCACGGGACGCGCACTGGGCTTCGTGCTTCTGGCACTTCTGATGTGCGCGGCGGCCTTCGAGACGGCGGGATATTCGAGCGCGACGATGCTGCGCGCCATAGCGGAAGGCGCTTTCATGTCGCTGCCCGCCTGGCAGAACACGTTGCGTTGGGCGCTGCCGCTGTTCATCTCGGCCTGCGGCGTTCTGGTGGCATTCCGAGCCGGTTTCTTCAATGTCGGTACGCAGGGGCAGTTCTATTGCGGCGCCATGGCAGCAGCCTTCGCGATGCATGTCCTCGCCGGGTTGTCGCCGCTGCTCGTGGTGCCGCTGGTCATTGCAGCCGGCATGACCGGCGGCGCGCTCTGGGCTCTGTGGCCGGGCTATCTGCGCCTGCATTCGGGCGCCAACGAGGTGCTCACCACGCTGATGGGCAACTTCATCGCAGCGCTGCTGCTCGTCTACGTCACCTCCGGGCCGCTGAAGGACCCGTTGGGTACGTCCGAGCTGAGCGCCACGCCGCCGGTTGCCAGTGCCTACCGGATCGGCTCTTCGACCGGGTTGTCGCCGGCGATCATCGCAATCGCCGTCATCGTCGGCATTGCCGTTTGGCTGCTGATGAACCGCACGGTGTTCGGCATCATTGCCGGCATATGTGGCCGCAACCCGGTGATGCTCAAATGGCAAGGCGCAAACACGGCGCGGGTCGGGGTCGCGGCCTTCCTCGTCAGCGGTGGGTTGGCAGGGCTGGCCGGCGCCGTGGACTACGTCGGCCCCAGCGGCCGCCTGGTGAGCGGCTTCCTGCCTGGACACGGCTTTGCCGCGATCGTCGTTGCCCTGGTTGGTGGGCTGACGGTGCCGGGCGTCGCGGTGGCCGCGCTTTTGTTCGGCGGGCTGGCCGCCGCGAGCCTCTACCTGCCGATCATCGCGGGACTGCCGTCCTCGGCGGTCGATATCATCAATGCCGCGATCGCCTTCCTGATCACCGCCAAGGTGATGCCGCGGTTTTCATTCGCGCGCGCGTTGGTCAGCCGCTATGCCAAGGGTCGGACATGATCGACTTCCTCGTCGCAGTACTCCGTTCTGGCACCCCGCTGATCTACGTGACGATGGCCGGAATGATGGCGCAAAGGGCAGGGGTCTGGCACCTCGGTCTGGAGGGGCTGATGATCGTTGGTGCATGCGCTTCCGTGCTCGGCGCAGCTTCGAGCGGATCGGTGGCGTTCGGCCTGCTGGCTGCGATTGTCGCCTGCGTGGCGCTATCGGTCCTGTTCTGGTTCGTCGTCGACCGTCTCAAAGCCAATGCGATCATCGCGGGCCTCGGCCTTACCGGCCTCGGCCTTGCCGGCACGGACCTCGCCGTGCAGGCCGTCTACGGCAGCCAGGGCGCGGTGCGCTCCGCGCTTTCCTTGCCTCGTATGACGATCGTAGCCGGCCTGCCGTCCCTGTCGGTACTCGTCCTCGCCATGCCGCTGGTTGTCTTCGGCCTCTGGCTGTTGCTGCGCCGCACCCGCTTCGGTCTGCGGCTCGCCGCTGTCGGCGAGCATCCATTCGCAGCGCGCAGCGTCGGGGCCGATCCATCCCGCATGCGGCTCATTGCGCTGGCCGGCGGCGGCGTGCTCTGCGCATTGGGCGGCGCGGAGCTTGCGCTGGGAAATCTGCAGGTGTTTTCCATCAATATGACCGCTGGCCGCGGCTACATGGCGTTCTCGGCTGCCGCCTTCGGCGGCGGACATCCCGTTTATGCCGCATGCGCCGCCACCTTCTTCGCTGCGGTCGACACGCTGGGCATCCGCGCGCAGCTCATCTTCGGCGATATCGTCCCCCGTCACGTCCTGCTGATTCTGCCTTATGTCGTCACCGTGCTGGTGATATGGCTCAGCGCCCGCATGGATGGTCGGCGTGCGGCTGCGCAGACGATGGAATTGCGCGACATATGAGTGGCACCGACCTACATCAGAGTGCCAGCAGCCCGTCCGTCGGCAGATGTTCCTGCCATCGCCTCGTGTCCGAAGCCAATGGTCTCTTGCGGTCCAATAGGACGGGGAGGCGTTCGAGCTCCGCCGCATCGAATCCGCGTCGCTCTCCTGGTCGACATAGTCGGCAATCGCCCGCCCCAGCGGCTCGGCGCCTTCCTGATCGCCGCAAAGGAGAGCCTCTCCTTCAGCTGCTGCCGCTACGGGCATCCCAGAGCAGAAGTGGAAAGCTTGCGTTTCTGGCACTCCATGCGCGAAGGGTCGCGGTGCAAGGAACTCACGCACACCGCGGCTGCCGAAGATGGCTTCTTCGCGCCTGGTGAGACACAGAGCCCGATTGCGCAAGGACGCGTCCTGCCGGGAGGGACGGCGGCGGCCGGATGCGAACTTCGTTACCTCCACTACGAAGCTGCCGTTGCCGACCCGCCGGAGCATACATATCTCTGCGGGGGCATTCGTCGCGTTCGGCTGATCGGCCTTGTGCCTTATCTCGTCCTGAACGGCCGGCTGCCCCGCTGGGAACGGGCGGACCTGACCGTCAGCGAAGGGGCCGCGAAGTGACGGCCATGTCGTCAGCCCGGTAGCCCTTGGTGCGGCCGTATCTATCGCAGAAGCTCGTCCCTCCACGCTGCCGCGTAGTGTCTCCAATGGTTGGGCGAGGCCTGCTCGAACAATGGCATCGGGGCGGGCTTCTCCGGGGAGGCCAACAAGGCGGCGCCGATGGTGGTTCCTGTGGTGGTCTCCGCCGAAGTCAGCACCGGCCGGCCGGTGGCGGCAGCGAGCATGCCGGTGAAAGGCTGGTTCCGGCCAAGGGGACCCTCGACGATCGTCTGGCCGGCGGCGCCGATCAGATCCAGGCAGGTCGCAGTCATCAGCGAGAGATAGAACGACGCCGCGACGGCGCGGTCGGCCGATGAGGCGGGTTCGACCGGGAGCCATTTCGATCGGCGGTCGCGGAAGGGCCCCGAGCCCTGCAGGACGGCGGGCAACAGCAGAATTCCCTCGGCCAAGACGCGTTCGACATCGGCATCGGTCCAATGCGCGCCATGGCCGGCCGTCAGGATTTCGAACTCACGGCCCCCCATGAAGCGGGCCGATGGCACCGGATGACCAAGCGCATCGACGTTGAGGAGCGTATCGCGCTTAGCATCGAGCGTCACTGTCTTTCCGCCCATCGCCATAGACACCACCCATGTGCCTGTCGAAACGACCGCGAAGGGCTGGCTGTGCGACAGGAGGTGCGGCAAGAGCGAGGCGTTGGAATCGTGGATGCCGCAAAAGACCGGGGTGTCGGCGGCCAAGCCTGTTTTCTTCGCGAGATGGGGGAGGAGCGGGCCCAGGCGATCGCGCGCCGGGCGGATCGGCGGCATCAGGGTCCGCCATCCCTGGCCGTCGACGAGCGAGGAGTAATCGCGGGCTGTTGGATTCCAGAGGTCGGTGTGACAGCCGAGAGAGGTCACTTCGCCGGCGAGTACACCGGACAGGCGCCAAGTCCAGTATTGCGGGTAGGTCACGATCGAGGCCACGCGCTCGAAATCGCCCGGGAAGGTTTTCGCCAGCCAGAAGATCTGCGCCCCGAGATTGAGCCCATCGGGCAGGCGCGGCGAGCCCGTCTCCTCGAAAGGCGGGCGTATCGCGGCATAGGCGGCAGCGATCGCGTCGGGGCCGTCATGCTCGTAGTCGAGAACCGGAAAAGCGAGCTTGCCTTGTGTGTCGAGCAAGGCGGCGGTTGCGCCATGGGTCGTCATCGAGATTGCGTCGACCGGATGGTCGCGGTCGAGCACGGCGAGGCTCTCCAGGATGAAATCCCAGAGCGCATCGGTGTCGAAGTGCGGGTAGGGGGCTTCCGGGCGAACGATATTGGGGCGCGTGCGCACCGCTTGTTCCGTGGTCGCCTCCATGTCGACCAGGGCGACCTTGGCGTTGGTCTTGCCGATGTCGATGACGGCGACGTGGTGGCTCATTGGGGGCGGCATTTGTCTGGTTCGCGACCTGGTCGCTCGCCCGTCGCGTCGTCCATACCAACCCGTCGGCGTTTCGCCGGATGATCAGGCAGGACGCCTTTCGGGTGATCCATGCAGCTACCTGACCGGGCGTATGCGGATCTTGTCGATGATGCGCGGGATGGCGATGACGGCGATGAGCAGGAAGCCGATATAGACGCTGACGACCTGGCCGGGAATGTTGTTGAGCGACATGCCGAAGGTGACCAGGCCGAGCACCAGGACCGCGAGCACGACGCCGAGAATGGAGCCGACGCCGCCTGCGATCGAGACACCGCCGAGGATGACCATGGTGACGATGTCGAGTTCCCAGCCGACGCCGATATTGGAGCGCATGGAGCCGAGACGCGCGGTGAGAAGGGCCGCGGCGAGGCCGGAAAGAACGCCCGAGTTGACGAACAGCAGGAAACGCAGCCGGTCAACCGGAATGCCTGAAAAGCGCGCGGCAACGGGGTTCGAGCCGATGGCAAAGAGTTGGCGTCCCACCGCCGTCTTGTGCAGGAACAGGCCGAACAGCACGGCGAGCACGAGAAAGATCAGGAACGACAACGGGACGGGCGGCACGAACAGCCAGGGGACGCCCGTTTCCTTCATCTTGATGAAGTAGCTCTGGCCGAGGTCGAGGAATTCCTGAGGATATTTCGTCTTCGCCTGGTCGCCGAGGATGACCTGCGTCAGGCCGCGGAACAGCGACATGGTGCCGATGGTGACGACGATGGACGGCAGGCTGAACCAGGTGACCACGAAGCCATTGAATATCCCGCACAGGAGCCCGACGCCGATGCCGACCGCGAACAAGGCGTAGGGACCGAAGCCCGCTTCCGCGGCATAGCCGATCGCCATGGCGGCAAGCGCCACGATCGCGGCGACCGAAAGGTCGATCTCGCGCACCAGGATGAGCAACGCCATCCCCAATGCGATGATCGCCTTCTCGGAAAAATTGAAGGTCGCGTCTGCAAGGTTGAAGACGTCGAGGAAATAGGGCGAAACGATCGTGTTCACCACGATGGTCGCCACCAGAAGGATGACGAGGATGACCTCCCAGCGCAAGAGCACGTCGCGCAATCCGCGCTGCGGCGCATCGAGCACGGTGTAGCGATCCTGGGGCGGCATCGGCGCGTTCATCGTCATACTCGCTTCAGGCGCCGGGCCTCGGGCAGGATCAGCTTGTCCGGCCTGCGTTCAGCCCGCGCATTGATGACGACGGCGGCGAGGATCACCGCGCCGGAGATCGCCATTTGCCAGAAGGGCGAAATCTGGAGCACGGGCAGCGCCGTCATCACGATGCCGAGGAACAATGCGCCGAGCAATGTGCCGGCGACCGAGCCGACTCCGCCGCCGATCGACACGCCGCCGATGACGCAGGCTGCGATGACCGTGAGCTCATAGCCGCTCGCGATCTCGGAATAGGCGACGCCGTAGCGCGCCACCCAGAGATAGCCGCACAGCCCGGCGACGGCTCCCGATATGGCATAGGAGAGCAGTTCCTGCCGGCGCAGGTCTATGCCGCAGTAGCGTGCCGCGACAGGATTACCGCCGACGGCATAGAGGCCACGGCCGGCGCGCGTGTGGTTCAGGAACAGCCAGAACAGGAATGATACCGCGATGGCGATCCAGACCGGGCTCGCGAGGCCGAGGAATACCTGCTTTGGGAAGGCCTGGAAGGCTGCGCCCATTTCCGAGGCGTTCACCTGGTCTCCGGCGGCAATGATGATGATCATGCCGCGGAATACGGCCAGCGTTCCGAGCGTCATCACGATCGGCGGAATGCCGAGAAAGGCGATCAGCAGGCCGTTGAAGAGGCCGAGCACCAGCCCGGAGAAGACACCGACGAGGATCATGAGGACCAGCGGCGTATCCTGATAATATTGGCTGACGAGTGCCGCCAGCATGCCCGACAGCGCGAGATTCGCGGCGACCGAAAGATCGATGCCGCGCGTCAGGATGACTGTCATCTGGGCAAGCGCCATCATGAACAGCACCGATGTCTCGGTGAGCATGTCGCTGATATTGTTCCAGCGCAGGAATACCGGCTGATATGCGCCGATCGCGGCGACCCCGATCACCAGGATCAGTGCCAGGATCAATTCGCGATTGTTGAGCAGGCGCTTCACGCGGCCTCCTTCGCGGCACCCGTTGCTGCCCCGACGATCGCCTCGGCGCTCCACTGGCCGCGCCGGAATTCGTCGACGACCCGGCCTTCCTTCATGACGAGCACGCGATCGGCGAGGCCCATGACCTCAGGCAGTTCAGAGGTGATGAGGATGACCGCCAGCCCGTCGCCCGCCAGTTCGCCGATGAAGTCGTGGACAGCCGCCTTGGAGCCGACGTCGATGCCTTTCGTGGGCTCGTCGAGCACGATCACCTTCGGGTGCGTGGCCAGCCATTTGGCGATCACCACCTTCTGCTGGTTTCCGCCGGAAAGCTCGGCGAGCTTCTGTTCCCAATTGGCCGCCTTGATGGAGAGGCGCTTGCCGAGGCGGCGCGTTTCGGCCTGTTCAGACGAGCGGGACAGGAAAAGGCCACGGACATGCCTGGCCAGATTGGCGAGCGTCAGGTTCTCGCGGATGCTGAGCGACAGGATCGCTCCCTGCTCCTGCCGGTCTTCCGGAACATAGGAGATGCCGGCGGCGATGGCATCAGACGGCGTGTGGATGGAAAGCGTCCGGCCCGTGAGCTTTATGGTGCCCCCGGTTCTGGGCGTTATGCCGAACAGACCCTGCATGGCTTCCGTGCGGCCGGCGCCGACCAGTCCGTAAAGGCCGAGGATCTCACCCTTCCTCAGGTCGAAGGAGACATCGGCATATTCGGTCGCATTGGAAAGGCCGGCGACGGACAGGATGACGTCGCCGATCGCCACGTCGCGCTTCGGGAAGACCTGGTCGACGGGACGCCCTACCATCATACGGACGAGTTGCGGCTCGGTAACGGAGGTGATCTCACCTTCGCCGACCTTCTCGCCGTCGCGAAGGCACACGAAGTCGTCGGCGATGCGGAAGATCTCGTCGAACTTGTGGGAAATGAAGACGATGGCGCGGCCTTCGGCCTTCAATTGCGCGACGATGCGAAAGAGGTCGTCGATTTCGTTGGCCGAGAGAGCAGCCGTCGGCTCGTCCATGATGACGACACGGGCTTCGTGGGAGAGGGCTCGGGCAATCTCCACCAAGTGCTTCTGCGCCACGGAGAGCCGCTTGAGCTTGAAATCGGTGGGGATCGCGGCGTCGATGCGCCTCAGGAGATCCGCGGACCTCGAATGCATCTCCTTCCAGTCGATCAGGCGGGTCTGGCCTTCGGGCATGTGGCCCATGAAGATGTTCTCGGCCACAGTCAGTTCGTCGAACATCACCGTTTCCTGGTGGATCGCAGCGATGCCGGCAGCCCAGG
>VFQN01005527.1_pt1 | contig 15373 bp, 19 predicted proteins | sample 3512371 | NCBI WGS metagenome assembly VFQN01 (sample SAMN10412370, study PRJNA504923) | tailings metagenome | isolation source: Replicate 2 from Balatoc abandoned mine | place: Philippines: Itogon, Benguet | collected 2017-08-28
TATATATAGAACATATATAGGGCAAAGAGTCGACCTATACTTTTGGCCAACCCTAGCCACGGCCCAACGGTTCATTTGCACAATCAGCACTTTTACAGGTCACACAGCAAGGGTCCTGCTGTGTCGCACAGCACGGTGTGCATGAACGACATTCCAGTCCTTACGACGGGCGGCACATTGCAGAAGTCAGCCAGTCAGTGTTACACGGCGGGGGTCTCCCCTCCGCAAGTGCAACGACCGTGTACGAGCCGGGGGCTCAAGGGTCTCCATACAATAAACCAGGGCGTACAGATGGTTATCGTGAATTGAAACAAAGCAGCGCCTTCAGCACCCGATTGCTACGTATCTGCCGTGTGTGTGTCTTTCACGCGCAACTCACTTCCCTCCGCCGAAAAGGGCACATTCCAGAGGCCATTTCCAGGGCAGCAACCAAAGAGGTTTAAGCTTGCAGCTCCCGAGCCACTTCCAAACATGCAACAAACGCCAAGGGGCCCGCTACCAGAGCAACACGCACAGAGCAGCATGCCAGGGGCACACGTGCAGCCTGAGGCTCCCAAGGCCTCAGCCAACCGAGTCCAACACACAACGATGCGACCTACCGTAATTCCAGGGCACAAACAAAGAACTTCAGCAGGGCAGCTCCCGCGGCCAGTCGCACATCCAAAAGCACTAGGGGCGCGCTACCAGGGCAACACGCATAGAGGCGAACGCAAAGGGCACACGGGTAGCTCGAAGCCCCCAAGGGCTCAGCCAACCTAATCCAGCGCACCAGCACGTAACCAATTGCGAAAGTGCAATTGACGCATGCCATCTTGTACACGTTAGGGTATTGCACAGCGTCAGATGCACAACTGCACTAAAGAGCTGCGGTTGTAAGCGGAGGGCGCTATGAGCGGCATGCCGCTCAGCCGTCCAGGTGGTGCTACAAAGTCTTGCGTGCGACACGCATGAATCCCACACCACAGCCAACACCGCCTCAGGCCTTGTCCGTTTCTTCCGTCTCCGGTTCTTCCGTCTCCCATTCTTCCGTCTCCACATCTTCCGTCTCCGCTGCTTCCAAACTTCGCACCCACGCCGCGTCCTCCTCCTTGAGGTCAACACAGTTCTGCTCCCGGTCTTCAATCGCCTCCTCCAGCTCCGCCCTGCTGCCCATCGGCGCCCCCTGCTCCACCAGCCACCGCAGCGCCGGCACCGTGCAGCACCACGTGTTCACCGCCTGCACCACCACGTCGTCCGCGCCCCACGGCACCCCCAGCCGCTGCAGGGCCTCCACCGTGCCCCGGTCGCCGTTCGCAGCTGCAGCCACGTACGGTGACAACTCCCACGGGTCTGCGAGGAGGCATCCCGGCTGCTGCACCAGCCACTCCAGCAGCGTCTCGCAGCCTGCGTCAGCAGCAACCGCCAGGACGCTCCAGCGCAAGAAACGTTCCGGCTGCGGCATCTGCTGCAGCAGGTACTGCACCAGGGCCAGGTCGCCCCGCCGTACGGCGGCATCAAACGCATCATCCCTGTCGCCGACCTGCTCCCCCTCCGACGGCGGCTCGTCCTCAACCCACTCTTCAACCCACCTGCAGAACCCCGCGCCCACCACCAGCTGCACCGCCTCCAGCAGATCCCGGCTGTCAGCAGCCGTGTTGTTGGGCCATACGTTAATGATGCATCGAAAGTCCCAGCCGGACAGCCCTGCTGCCGACAGGCCCGCCTCAAGCGCCAGCCACCGCACCATGGGCAGGTGGCCTCGACTGGCTGCCTCGCAGTACGACGCGGGCTCAAACACCGCGCCCGCATCCCGCAGGCACTCCGCCATGGGGATGCTTCCTGAGCGCGCCGCCACCGCCGCGATACCCCAACCAAAGCTGTAGGGATCTCTCTGCAGCACTGCGGCAGGGCCATAAGCTGCCAGCAGGTGCTGCATCACCTCCACCCGCCCTGCGATGGCCGATGCACCAGCCAAACGACGCACGGTGTCGCCCCTGTCCAGCGCAGGAGCCCCCCGCTGCTGCAGCCACTGCAGTTTGGCCACGCCGTCAGGGCCCTTGACAGCCGTCTCCAAGCGATAGCGCCAGACGTCCGTGTCCGCATTCACCGGCGGCAGGCTGCACAGCCCCTCGTCCACCAGCCACTGCAACGAAGCCAGGTCCAAGTGCTGCAGGGCGCACGCAAGAGCGGCTGGCTCGGTAGGGCAACCCTGGTCCCTCAGCCAGCGCAAAGTGCCCATTTGCCCTGCATCGATGGCTGCTTTCACGGCGCTCGGTTGCAGACGGCACTCTTGGCCGCCCTGGTCGCGGACCCACTCGACTTTGGCCACGGCGTCCGGGGTGGCCGACCCTGCGGCCCCGTCCAGCACCCCGTGGTCCAGCTGAGGAGGGTAGCGGATGACACGTCTGCCATACCCGTCTTGCAGCATCTGCCACACTGCCTGCAGCCCCGCCAGCTCGCAATCCCGGGCTGCGAAGTACAGCACCCTGTTGGGCTCAACCAGCTCTGGACACCGCTGCAGCAGCCAGCCCAGCACACGCGGCTGGCCCGCCCGTAGCGCTGACATACTGACGTTCATAGCGTGTGAAGAGCCCTTCCTAGGCGGTAGTACCGGGAAAATGCTGGGCTGCACCACAGCCCAGGCCACCTCCAGGTTGACCTCGCTGCCTGAGGCTGCTGCGGTACCCAGGAGCCGCAGCCTGCGCGTGAGGCTCAGCTGCCGCACGACAGTCTGGGATGCCTCCTGGGCCCAGGGTGCTGCGTGGGGCGGCAGCGGCTGGGAGAGGGAGGCGGTGGAGCAGAGGGCGCTGCTGGCGTCTGGGCACACGAAGCGGCCGCTGAGCGCCTGCTCATTGGGGGGCAGCAGCGACAGGATGTGCAGCTGGAGTGTGGAGGGCAGCTGCCGCGGTCGCGTGTGCGTAGTAGCATTCTCGGGACTCTGCTGCACCGTGGCCATGGTGGTATCCCAGGGGGTTACAGGGAGCGCTGGCCGGGCCTGGGGACAGGCAGGGGGGAGCAAGGTTGGCGACGTTGAGGTAGGCGAGGAGCAGTGCAATGTCACCGCCTAATTGACATAAATGTAATTCACTGTCGATCTCCGCATGGCTTCCAAGGCGATCTTTGCCGCGCGTTCGAAATCCCCGCGCTTAAGACTCCGGCACCCTGCTGCTTCCGCCACGTCACAAGCAGGCCCATAGTAAGGGTTGCTTAATGTGAGTATCAACGCCCCTCTTACCGATCAGAGGGAACGGCGGAGTTAAAATGCTGTAAAGCCCAGGGGAGCGAAGAGCTACCCTATTGGGTTCCAACTAGACAACGGGAGTTGCGTGAGTATTCAAAGGCGAATAGATGTTCCGCTGCGAAAAGACTTTCCACCTGCACCGCGAGAAGCACAGCGGTCACGTCCAAGGGCTGCATGCGAGGAAGCGCAATGGGGTGTGTGGGAACCGGGGACCTGGTGTTGCGGTGACTCAGGGACCCTCCCCTGCCCGTGTGGCCCAGCGCGCCAACGAGCCCTCTATTGGATGAGCAGACCTTTGGCATGAATGCGAGCAACTGTTGGGCTAGATGCCGCTCGCGAATGGTACCATGCATGTGCTGTCCTGAACTATCCTACCTGTAACTACACCACCCAACAACTGCTGGCCGCAGACACCATCACGTGGGCATCGCCAGGCGTGGCCCGCAACGCAGCCGCCGCCAGCAGCAGCGTCCCCATGATGCAGGCCGTGTTCCAGGCCGGCTTGACATTCACCTGTGACGCCTACAGGATGCGGCAATGTGGCATTCTTCAGATCGGTTGGCGTGCGCTGGAGGCACGCAGGGCCGTCCACCCAGCGGCAGCTCGCTCGAGCCACGTGCCCCGGCACAGGTCACCTGGTACAGGTGGTTCGCTGCTTGCGGCGCAGTACACGAGCCGACGGCCAGGGCCCTTTGAAGGCAGTGCAGTTGCTCGTGAGGAGTCGCTGCCAGGAGTAGGACATGAGGACAGCGAGTGCACAGAGCCATGGAACGGGGCGGCGCTGGGCCCGGTACAGGACGTGGCAGGGGACCTGGTACGTGATGACAATGCAGCAGCTGCCGTGGGCTATCAAGTATGTGGGTCTGTGGGATTGCCGACGGTGGGTAACGGCGGTTGCTGCGGCGAGAGCATGGGGAACACGTGGTGGTGCGGGTGGTGTTAGCGGGGCACGTCGGGGTGCCGGTGCTGCTGTGGCTGGTAACGCAGGGGGCGGCGGCGAGCGGGAGGGGCGAGCTTGGCGGGCGGTGGCGGAAGAAGTAGTGGAGGAGGGGTGCGTGGTGGCGGAGCGCTGAGGAGGCGTCGTGGATGCAAGGCTTGGCGGCGGGGGCTGCTGCAGTCGGGGCAGCCGGGGAGGCAGGGGTGCACGCGTGGACGTGTGGACGGAGACACAGCGCTCCAGGGATGGGGAGATCAGGGCCGCCAGATGGGAGGCGCTTTGTTCGGTGTCGGACGGGGATGTCGTGCAACGGCAACTAACGGCGGCGAAATCACCATGCAGGTGTTGGGACAGGCTGGAACGAACAAATCTGCGAGCTGCATGTATAGCTTTCGGCTGGTCCACTTGAGCGGCACATGCAGTCTACACCTTAATGCAGGCACTGGCGCGGTGGCATAGCGCATAGCAGCATCCTAGAGTGCAGGAACGTCGCATGGACAGGTACGGTATACATACGGTTGAGCTTTAGCTAGGGAGCGACGCAGGCCTGAAACTCTAAATACCCGGGAAGCCGGTATGGCAGTGCGCAAGGAATCCTCCCTTGTCTCCCAGGGAAAGGGGGTTCGCCTTCAGTGCTGGCAGCCTGCTGGCAGCTGACACGGTACTCGAGTCGCTGAGACGGCCAAGTGTGTGGCCGGAGACCCGCAGTGCGGCACAAAGAGGAACGCATCCCCGCTACCTCATATCCTTACACCTGGCCTCCTGTACTTCAATAATACCACGGCATTGCGCAGTAGCACCGCCTCTGGCCCTGTGCATAACCGGGACAGCTCTTCCCATCACACGAAAGCGGGCATGGCGCTCAAGCTCCGTCCCAGCCTCTCAAGACCTCGCTGTCACCAGCGTTGACACGCATGCCAAAAGCAGCATGGAAATTTCTCTAACAGCTCCAATACCCTGCCCAGCGGCGTAGGGCCCGTGCTGGTAAGCTCCGCAGCCATGCCGCGTCCTCCGCCCTATTGTACGTAAGGCTCTGCCAGAACTTCATTGCCTCCTCCAGGTCCGCCCTACTGCCCACCGGCGCGCCCTGCTCCACCAGCCACCGCAGCGCCGGAATCCTGCAACCGAACAGCTTCACCGCCTGCACCACAACATCCTTTGCGCCCCACGGCACGCCCAGCCGCCGCAGGGCCTCCAGTGTGCCCAGGTCACCGTTCCTGGCCGCCGCTGCGTACGGCGACGGCCCGCACGGGCACGGGTTTGCAAGGCAACCCGGCTGCTGCACCAGCCACTCTAGCAGCGCCTCGCAGTCTGCCTGAGCCGCAGCCGCCAGGACTCCCCAGCGCAAGAAACGTTCCGGCTGCGGCAGCTGCTGCAGCAGGTACTGCACCAGGGCCAGGTCGCCCCGTCGTGCGGCGGCATCGAACACGTCTCCCTCGCCCCACCTGCAGAACCCGGCGCCCACCAGCAGCTGCACCGCCTCCAGCAGGTCCCGGCTGTCAGCAGCTGTGTTGCTGGGCCACTGCCCCATGATGGTTTAAGGTCCCTGCCGGGCAACCCTGCTGCCGACAGCCCCGCCTCAAGCGCCAGCCACCGCACCATGGGCAGGTGGCCTTGTCTGCCTGCGTCAACGTACGCCACGGTGTTGAAGTCCATGCCGGCCCGGCGCATGCACTCCGCCAGGGGGACGCAGCCCGAACCCGCCACATCCCCCGCGAGCGTAGGACCGTACATGGCAGGGTCGCTTTGCAGCACTGCGGTCGGGCCGTAGGCTGCCAGCAGGTGCTGCATCACCTCCACCTGCCCTGCACGGCCAGCTGCGCGAACTAAAACGAGCAACGTGTCACCTCTGTCCAGCGGAGGGGCCCCCCGCTGCTGCAGCCACTGCAGCTTGGCCACGCCGTCAGGGCCCCTGGCAGCTGTCTCCAAGAGATGACCCCATAAGCTCGGGCGCTCGCTCGCTGTCGGCAGGCTGCACAGCCCCTCGTCCACCAGCCACTGCACCGAAGCCAGATCCAAGTGCCGCAGGGCGCACGCAAGAGCGGCTGCCTCGATTGGGCAGCCCTGGTCCCTCAGCCAGCGCAGGGTGCCCATCTGCCCACCACGGACTGCTTCTTCCGCGATGCTCGGCTGCAGACGGCACTCGTGGCCGCCCTTCTCCCGGACCCACGCAACTTTAGGCACGGCGTCAGGAGTGGCCGAACCCGCAGCAGCACTAAGTTCCATGTAGGTGAGGTATGGTTGTCTAACAACGCCTCTGCCGTACCCCTCCTCGAGCATCTGCCATACTGCCTGCAACCCCGCCAGGTCGCAGTGCGTTGCTGCAGATCGCAGCACCTGTTCAGATTCCAGCATCCCCGGGCACTGTTGCATCAGCCAGCCCAGCACACGCGGCCGGCCCGCCTGCAGCGCTGACTCACTGAAGCTTGTGAGGTGCAAAGCGCCCTTGCTATGCGGTAGTTCCGGGAAAATGCTGGGCTGCACCACAGCCCAGGCCACGTCCAGGTTGGCTGTGCTCCCGGAAGCCGCTGCCGTGCACAGCAGCTGCAGCTTGCGCCCGAAGGGCAGCTGCCGCACAAGAGTCCGGGCTGCCTCCTGGGCCCAGGATGCTGCGTGGGGCGGCAGCGGCTGGGAGAGGGAGGCGGTGGAGCAGAGGGCGCTGCTGGCGTCTGGGCACACGAAGCGGCCGCTGAGGGCTTGCTCGTTGAGAGGCAGCAGCGACAGGATGTGCAGCTGGACGGCGGTGGGCAGCTGCCGTGGTGACGTGCACATAGACGCATTCTCATGACTCTGCTGCATCGTAGCCATGGCGGTGCTGCAGGAGGTTACAGGGACAGCGTCGGGGCACTGGCCGGGCCTGGGGACAGGCAGGGTTCAGGCGGGGACGTGGGCGGGGGGCAACGCTGGCGTCTTTGCAAGGCAGAGCTACGAGGAGCAGTGCAATGCCACAGTCCAGAAAACATAATTGCAAATTCCGGCTGGTGTCTGCAAGGCTGTCAAGGCAATCTTTCTCGCGTTTTAACACAGTTCGCGCGCGTATATACCCTCGCCATGCGGTCTCAGCCACAAGTAGGCATGTTATAAAAATTCACATGGTCAAAGCAGCAGCGCGCGCTTACCGGTCAGTGAACGGCGGGGTTAACTAGAGCCATGTCGCGCTACCCTTATCGGTCCAAACGACGGTAGGAGTGGCGCAAGTAGTACAAGGTGAATAGATGCTCCGGTGTAAAATACGTTCCAACTGCACCCGCGAGAGAGGACGGCAATCGGGCTGCATGCAAGACGTGCAAGGGGGTTGGTGGGGGACCGGGGAACTCACGTTGCGGTCGTTGGGGGGACCCTGGGCGCCACGTGTCCTTGTACAGGTGCTTTGCTGCCAGCCGGACAAGCTACCAGCCGACAGCCAGGACCTAAAGGTTGGTGCAGTTGCTTGTAAGGAGGCGCTGTCGCGAGTAGGACATGCACACAGTGGCCAATATAGTGCAGGTCAACGGGGCTATTGGCTCTGGTGCAGTGCATGATCCAGCAGCTGCCGACACCTGCCGTGGGCTAGGGATCATCTGAGATTGCCGGCAGTGGGGACCAGGGGAGACGGTGGGGAACGTAATCGCTGCGGCGATAGGGAGCTGCGAGGCGCTGCTGGAATAGCTGGTGGAGCGAGCAGCGGCAGGCGGTGGTGAAGGCTGCTGCTGCTGCTGCTGGCCGTGCCGGCGCTGCACTCGCATGCCCTGCACGCCCTACGACTTGCCAGTGTCGCATAGGCTTAGCGGGTGTCTCAGTGTCAACGTGCCGTACGCACCAGGGCACGTACGTGGCACATGCTGTACCGTACGGTCTGTGCATCGTGTCTGTGCATCGTGTCGGCAAGCTCAGCATAGGCGTCCACGTGCCCGCCCAGGCCCGCCCGCCGCGGCAACCGAACGTGACGCACAGATGTAGATAATATGTAGGTTACAAGACGACCCGACGGCATACGTGGATTCTGTACTTCGCGCATTGCATCATGTCCAACACCAGTACAGAACAGCGCCACGGAAGAAGCGTACGGTACCTGTCCAGCCAGGCCTGTTCGCGTACAGACAGGACGAGGGTATGGTGCACCCGGGGCGCAACGCAAGCGAACGCAACCCCTGTACGTCACAGGCTGGCAGCCAAGGAGCCAAACAGGACAGCACACAGCGCCAGGTTCCTATCACAACCCATTACCCTGTGAAACATACTCACCAGCCGCGGCTACAGTTCCCTCCCTCATGCAGGCCGGTAAGGCCCTTCATGCGCCGGGGGGCACTGTGCCCGTAACCCAAGCAGACGAACTGCCAACACGCACGGCAGAGCGCCTGACCGCAAAGCAGCCACATATGTCCCTTCCGAATAGACCGCACTATCTGGTGTTAAATGCACATACAGACTGTGCCCCGCAACCCCATCGTCCTGGGCCAGAAGGGCCCCTTCTGTCCTGGGCAATAGCACCTGCCCTGCCTGGTCTGACCTGCAGAAGTGGTGCATGTAGTTGCTGCACCGTCAAAAGCAAACTCACGGTATCCTGCGTACGTACATTTACCTATGTGTGTGGTTAATATGTGACAAACCCAAAAGTATGACCAGCACACATGGTCTGGCCAAAAAGCGGCCCAGGCCAAGGATTAATGAAGTAATAAAGGCATATCCTGACAAGTGGCAAGCGGAGCGCCTCCCAGCGGCAGCAGGGAGCAAGTCACAATCTGCTAGCTACCCAGTGATTTGCTCCAGCATATGAGATGGAATGTGGGTCCTGCACCCTTACCTGCAACAATGAGCGAAGGTGAAGAAAGAAGATGGTCCTAGTCGGCTACGGGCCATGTGTGCATGAGCATGGTATGATCACATCGGAGCTTGTACCACAGTAAGGGTGCTCCTTCGCCGGCGTGCCCACTCCGACACATACAGTGTGCACAATGTTGCTGCAGTTCAGCCTCAGACATGATTAAGAAGCGGCACAAACAAACTGGCACCCGCTTGAAATCCATTGCGGGCTATGCGCCACACCCACACGCTCACAGAATATAGGGTGCAGCAACAGTACTACCCTACCGCGCAGTCTCAGCGCCCAATGCAGCACAAACCTTGCAGCATCTGACCACCAAACCCACACCGCCGCAGGCCACCCCACACGCATAGCTGCCCGCAATGGTAGGGTCCTATCCCAACCGACGAACCTACTCCACAACCTCAGCCCCAGTCCTCACGAACCTGAACGTCAACCCGCCCCTGCAGCAGAGGATATTGACCCTGCCCCGCGCCCCTCACACCACTCCGGGTACCCCCTCCGGCGCGCCCTCCGCGCCCCTGATGCACTGCATCACCTCGACCGGCGTGGATATGCCCTTGAGCTTCATGCAGCCCAGGCTCACGCCCGCGACGCTCTGCAGCAGCCCCTCCCCGCCCTCCGCCGCCGCCTCCCACACCGCCCCGCTGCACAGCACCTGGCCGGGGGACGCCACGCCCGCGATGCGCGCCGCGCGGTTCATGACCTTGCCGCGGTACGACAGCCGACCGGACGCGTCGGTCAGGCTGTGCGCCGCGAAGCCAACATCAATGCCCACCTGTGCGTGGGTACGGCAGCACAAGTGGACAAGAGGGCGTAAGCATGAAGCTGCAGGGCTGGTGCCACGGAGGGCAGTCCAGGCAGGAGTCTCAGGGGCAAGCAGTAACCAAAGGTGATGCAGCGGGGGCATCGCATGATCGCAAACAGCGGCTTCACCTTGATGCGGAGCCCGCGGTACAGCGCCGAACCCTGCCGCTGCAGGGCGTACGACCGACTGACCGCCAAGACCGGGCGGGCGGAGGCCGCCAGCGCTGCCGCGTCCCCAGGCCCGCTGGAGCCGGATCCGCTAGCCCCGCCCTGCCTCCCGTCTCCGGTGGTGTGGCGGCTGGGCAGCGGCGGCGGCAGGGTGGCGTGCCTCCCGCTGCCCTGCCGTATTGCCGGCTCCACCAGCCCCCCGTTTGCGCCGAACGAGATGACCTCCTCGCACAGCTCGTGCGCCAGCAGCTCCGGCTCCCACTCCTCCTGCCGCATGGCCTCCATGCACTCCAGCGCCCACCCCACCGCCGCCGCCGGGCTGCCGAACGCCGCCAGCACCAGCCCCTCGCCGCCCTCCACCAGGTAGCCGGGCGCGGAGCCCAGCAGCCCGCCTGCCACGCGCTGGAAGCGGTCCAGGGCGCGACCCGCGGGTCGGGGCAGCTCGGCCAGCAGCGTGGCGGCGCCGACAACCTGGAGGGGCAGCAGGTCACCGAGAATGGGGTTGGAGCGATGGAGCAGTGGTTGCTACCCATAGCAAGGCATAGCGAGTGCCCTTTTGAAGTCCATGCGGTACCAGTGAAACACGCAAGCTGTGAGCGTGCTTTGTTTTGAACCACACGTGCCACCACTAGCCCCGTCCTCACGCACCTTCATGAAGGCAATGGTGACGCAGCCTGTGGGCGCGGCCAGGGACCCCAGCTGCAGCACGCGCTTGGAGCGGAGCGGCGCACAGAGCGCGAGGCGGCACAGCAGCGCGGTGGGCACCGCCTGGAACAGCACCTGGGGCTGCGGGGGCTCGGGGGGCCGAGGCAGGGGTGCAGACGCGGTGCTGAAGTTGGAGGGCAGGCGGATGGAGCCGAGGTTGCGAAGGAGGGTTGGAATGGAGGCGAGGCCGTGGCGGGAGGTGCTGGTAGGCGGGTGGGCGCGGGAGAGGGTGAGGGAGGTGGGGACGGTGCGCGGGGTGCGGTGGGTGGTGGGCGGCTTGACGGGTTTGAGGTGGGGGTGCGGCTGGCGGGAGGCGGCGGGCGAGGGTCGGGGCGGCTGCGCTTGGGGAGTGTCCGGGCCACGGGTGGTGGGGGCGGCGATGTGCGTGGGCCGCACGGGGGTCCCGGCGCTGACGGTGTGGCTATTGCTGCAGTTGCTTCCCCATGAGGCCCGGTCGCCGTTCGTATCAGGCGGTGCGGAAACGCTGCCTGGCCGTGGGCGGTCGTCGTGCACGTGGACGGACGGCTCCAGGGTGATCGCCACGTGCTCGCTGCTGCCGGATGGGGCTGCACCAGCTGCTGCACAAGTTGCTGCGGCGGTGCCAGTGCCGCCAGCGTCGGCATAGGCACCGCCGTCGGCACCAGTCGACCCACAAGCCTCATCATTAACGAGCGCCTCGAGCGCCTCCCCAACTGGGCCCCGCACCCGTCCATGTGGGTTACCATCCTCCTCTTCCCCCTGCTGCTGTTGCTGCTGCTGCTGCTGCACCTCCCCGTCCACGCACTCAGCGGGAAAGTACGGCAGCAGCGCGGACGGGATGCTGCCGCTCACGCCCAACCGACCTGCAGAGTCACATTCGGGGCTGTGGTGTTGGTTGCGCGGTGCAACTGCTGGCCAGCGCAGGGGCAGCGCCGGGCTGCTTACGTCGCGCGGGCTCACAGTCAGCCCCGTTCCGTCGCCCACACCCACACTCGCATCCCCAGACCTTCTCGCTTCATCCACAGGTTCATCGAGACCGCCGCGACCGCCAGCTGCCAGAGGGCTGCTGGGGACCGGTACCCCGACCAGAGGGCTGTGCGGAGGCCTGCCGCCGCCGGACACGACCACGTGGCCACGTGCAAAGGGCGAGTACGGCAGCGGGCCAGCGTGCTGCGGCGTGTGCTGCGCGCTGGCGGCGGGTGTGGTGCGCGCAGGGAAGGGCCCCACGGCGGTTGACAGGGAGCCGGTGCTGTCCGCTGGGTCCTCTTCTGCCTGAACCGCTGCACCGGCAGTGCGAGGCCGGCCGGACCCATCCATGGGGCCTGTGGTGCTGTCATTGGTGCCGGCGCTTGTGGAATTGTCGCCGTACGACCCTGAGCGCTTCTCCAGTGCTTGTGAAGCAGGCACAGGCACAGGGACAGACACGGCGCCTGCCAGCGGGATGGAAACCGCTGGTGGCAGCGGTCCCCCTGCTGCTGCTGCTGCTGCTGCTGCTGCCGGCTCCGGCTCGTCCTTGAGCATGTGGTGTCCGGCGTACAGGATGGCCACGTCCGCCAGGGCGCGGGCGGTGGCGGGCGGGGTCCTTGGTGCGGAGCCCTTGGTGCCCCTGGCGCCCTCCACGTTGCGGAGGCGCATGAACACGTCGCCTGTAAAACGAACAGACCAAAACAAAATGGATTGAAGCTGCCGTATTGGAGGTCATACATGCATGGAAGGGGGCACGTGGGCTGTGTCAGGTTGCAATCGCCTTGCCGCCCACCACTGCCTGCCACGTCCCTCCCTACCCACTACCCACCCGACATGACCACCATGCCGCCCACCGCCGCCTCCTCCACCAGGCGGGTGGCCTCGGCAAACGCGCCTGCGGGACAGCGACACCGCAAAGCAACACAGTCGAGGTTTCCCTTTACAGAGCCCCAAGGTGGACGTTGTGAGGCCACCCGCAACACCTATGTCTCGCGCGTCATACGGCATGAACACCAACGGCGCCAAGCACCATCGCGAAGTTGTCGCCCCCAACTGATCAACAACGCACCCGTGTACTGGTAGCTGGCGGAGACACGGTTGAAGCGGATGCTCCGCGGGTCGCTGAGGCCGCAGTGCAGCCCGCTGCAGCGCACCATGAGAAACAGAATGGGACAGCATGAGCTTCAGGGAGTGGCGTACGTGGTAACAATCTCTAATGGGCTACAGCGCTATCTAGCGGGCTGCATGGAGGCTGCACCGTGCATGCAACGCACTCGCTGAAAGCTCAAGTACCAGGCAGCCCGCACTGCAATCGCTCAGGACCCGAGCTACCATGACAGGGGGGCATGCACTCACCATCGCACCCGCAGGCCACGGAACGCTACGATGCGGCCGTCAGGCAGCCGCCCCGCGTGTGAGGCCTGCGCACAGGGAGTAAGAGGAGAAACTAGTCAACGGGCGGTCGTTGCATGGCCCACACTGCAGCCGTGTTGTTATCCACTATTGAGGCTGTCCCCTGCCACCATCCGCCCCGTCCCTCTCCCCCTACCGTTACCTTTCCCCTCCCCCACGCCGGGAGGTCCAGCGGCAGCCCCACGGCCTGCACCACGGGGTGTGAGGCAGCCAGCGCCTCAAGCCAGCTGACAACGCGGCCGGGCCTGCGGGGTGGGGGCGGGATCGCAGAGCTGCATACTGAAGGTGAGGTGACACGAACTGGCTACCGGCTCCTGTCACCCGCCGTGAGCGTGACGCTCGCAGCGTCACTTGCCATAACCGCGGCACCACTGGTAGTGTGACCCAACATCGCAATTCTCTGTCAGCGGTCCATGACCAACGCACTTGATTTGCGCGCCGCTGTGCATCGGGCTGCCCTCCTCCGCGGCCTCCTTGACGCTGGTCCCCATCAGCGCCATGGACGGCGACAGCGCCCGGGGGCTCCCAGCCACCGACCCTGCGCCCGGGCCGCCCAGCGCCCCCTCCCGCCGCAGCAGCGACGCGAGGCCACTAGGGGCGCTGGCACGCTGCGCAGTAGCACCCCTACCGCCGCCGCCGCTACCGCCGGCAGGCGATAAGACTGATGGCCGGCGCGCCCTTGGGCTCTCAGTGCTGCTGCCTGTCGCACTCCATGGGAGGACAAGTGGCCGGGGTGGGCCAGCACCTTGCCCCAGCACAGGTGCGTCCGTTGCGTTGCAGCCTGCCTCTGCGCCACCGCCGCCGTCACCGTCAGCGGCCTCCTGAATGGCCAGGCTAGCACGTCGCATGCCAGCGGGCATCTTGAGCAGGGACAGTGAGGTAAGAGCAGCCTTGGGAGAGTGCCCCAGCGCAGGGGTGGGCACATCCGTCCGGATGTCACTAGTGCCGTACGCCGAGCTGTAGGCCGCGAACGGCGCATTCTGCATCAGATTGGAGCTGGCGTTGCCGACTCCCAGCACGCTGGCGGTGGGTGCCAGGGGCATGCTGGGCACGTACTGCATTGGCGGCGGGCTGAAGCCGCCGCCGCCACCTCCACCGACAGGGCTCGTGGCGGCAGAGACGGAGAGCGCGCCGCCGCCGCTGCCGCCGCCGCTGCTGACGCCGATAAAAGACCGACGGCGCCGGGACGCGCTGGACAGGCGGGCGGCGATGAAGCTGGCGGGCAGGGCCAGCATGTCGGCGACGCTGTGGCGCTGCGAGCCGGGTGAGGTGCGGCAGGAGGGCGGCAGCAGGTGCTGCATGGAGGCGGGCAGGGCGGCGTGGGCGTCCCGGGGGTCCACCAGCACCACGCAGCCGTCCGGGTGGGCCAGCAGCTCCACGGGCCTGAATGCGTAAAGCGGTAAAGGCGTGGACTCGTAGGAGCAAGTTGGGGGGTATGAGTTTTCTTGGCTGAGGGTGGGGCTTGCGTGACCCCAGCATCAAGTCTACAAAACAACAGCGTAGCACAGGCGCGGCCCTTAGTAACCGCCGCGGCCCAATGACCCATCCACAGGTGCCAACCCTCTTCCAGCTGCGCCAATGTACCCAGTAAAGCTTCTTCAGGTTGTTCACTCTTGCCCACCCATCACCTAACCTTCCCTCTCGTTCCCTCCCCTCCCCCCTGCACCCTGCCCCTCACCAGTCCTCCCCCAGCAGCGCCAGCTGCATGTGCGCCGCGAACGCCACCGCGCTGGCTGGCGAGTAGAAGGCCAGGATGAAGGAGTCGCCCTCCGTGCCGCTCTCGTAGCCGCCGTGCGCGGACAGCACGCGCCGCACGCACGCGTGGTGCGTCAGCAGCGCAGCGTCCATCACCGACACGGGGAGGGCCTCCCATAGGACTGCAAAGGTTTGTGAATGGGAGATGACAGAGTCAGGCTTTGCAGTGCGTCAGGGTAGGCAAGATTCCTGCGAAGGATGTATCCGAACCAAACCTGCCTAAACCCCTGGACGGCCAACAGGTGCCCAGGTCCCTGCACAAGCATGCAAGTGCTTTGGGGCGAACGAAGTGGGCAGGTCGTTAACGCAGATCCATGGCAATGCTGAACCTCCGATTTTCAGCAGCAGGGCGGCGAGCATGTGATCACCCTTGCATGTGATGCTCGTGCGTTTGGTGCACTGCACAACAAGCCCTGGCACGGTGGCGTCCCGAAGAGCCATATCAACCCAGCCTACGACATGACATGGCTTGGTACCGGTGACTCAGGTGTGCCACTTACGACACTCGGGCACGCTGCCGCCGTGGACCCCCACCTGTGCTGTTCTGCACGTCCGTGATGAGCAGCGTGGTGTCGGGGGACACGTAGGGAGCCCGCACGCGGCCGCAGAAGGGCAGGCT
>VFQN01005528.1_pt1 | contig 15364 bp, 21 predicted proteins | sample 3512371 | NCBI WGS metagenome assembly VFQN01 (sample SAMN10412370, study PRJNA504923) | tailings metagenome | isolation source: Replicate 2 from Balatoc abandoned mine | place: Philippines: Itogon, Benguet | collected 2017-08-28
TTGCGACCCTCATGCTGCTGCTGCTGCTGCTGCTTGTGGCTTGACTGCTGCTTGTGGGTTGACTGCTGCTGCTGCTGGTGCTGCTGCTGCCGCTGCGTGTCGTCCAGCAGCTGCTGCTGCACGAGCAGCGCCTCCATGTCGGGGGCGAAGCGCTTGAAGCCCTGCGCCGCCTGGTAGCGGTCCAGGGCGCTGAAGCGCCGCGTGTCCTCGTACCTGAAGGGAAAGCACGCAGGACGCACCGGAGGTTACCGCCAACCTAGCCTACCACTGGTTACCAGATACAACGCCATGGTTACGATACAGTGGCGCAGTGCAGCAGAGGAACGGGCTGAGCCTTCGCAGGGCCATCTTTTGCTTGCAGAGCGCGCTGAGCGGTGCGCGCAGCATCTGTGGGTGCGTGCAGCATCTGTGGGTGCGTGCAGCACCTGTGGGAGCCGCCTCTCACCTGGAGGGGTGCTTCCTCCTCAGCGCCGTGTTCCAGTGGTTCTGAGGGCACGGCAGGGGCACGGCAAGCGCAGTGGCCTACGCATGAAGTACAAAAGCACCGGGATTCCTTGCAGTACCGTTGGCACCGAGCGAGGGGCTACCCTAGCAATCGCGCTACTTGCAGCCGTACTTAGCCGGTGTCATTGAATATGATGTGTTGGTACATGGCTTGTAACACGTGCTGGGTGTGACGCCTAACTGCCAGCCGTTGGGCCCCACAGAGGGCTGCCCCTCACACTGTGCAATGTGCGCCCACCTTGACGTCGTTCTCCGAGCGGCCCTGCAGCCGCTTGGCGATGTCCGCCCAGCGGTTGCCCAGCTGCCGGTGCGCCGCCACCAGCCGCTGCTCCTCGGCCTCGCTCCACGCCTGTGTTCCGCGCACGAGGGGGCATACGGCTAAAACAACACCGCAAAAGTGCTGCTTAGACCTTACACCACTCGACAAACAAGGCGCGCGCCCAGGCAAGCCGAGAAAATCATAGGCACAGGGCGTGCTGGTTTGGGGCCAGGTGACATGCAGAGGTGTGGTCGCAGGCCTGGGTGCCGGGTGCACGGCCTGGCTCACCTTCTTGGTTACGTTGGGACTCAGGTGGTGCAGCCACCGCTCGCGGCACTGCTTGGGTGTGCGGCCCAGCGGCGCAGTGGCGGCGGACGAGCCGCCCTCCGCAGCACCCCCGGAGGAGGAGGAGGCCGCCGAGGGCGGCGCGTAGCCCAGCCGTGCGTTCAGGTCCTGCGCCACGTTGAACCACCTGCCCTCGCCGTGGTGCCGCACCAGCTCCACTGTGGGTTAGCACACAGGTCATAGGCCATGAGTATCGGTACTACCACCGTGTTGAAAGGTAACGCTACCAGCGTCACCGTGCTCCCTCCGTGGCGTAATAGGTGGCAAAAACACGCGAGGGAAGCGGATGCAGCACACAAAGCACGGAACAACAGACAGCGGGTGAGAAATGGTCGAAAGGCTACGACGAGGAACAGACAACAGGACCGCCGGACAGCGCTTACCCAGCAGCCTGCCCTCCTCCTCCGTCCACGCACGCCCTTTCCCATTCGTGCTGTTGCTGTTGCCCCCGCCCCCGCTACCAGCTCCAGGGGACGCAGATGCGCCCTCCTTGATCCCTCCAGAAGCGGCCCTCGGCCCACCAGCAGCAGCCGCCACCGCCGGCTCCGGGTCGCCACTGGGCACCGCCGCCACAGCCGCCGCCGCCGCCGCCGCCACCGCCGCCGCCGCCGCCGCTGCTGCATTCGAGCCTACATGCGGCGACGCACCAACGGGCACAGCTGCAGGCGCTACTGTCTGCTCCTGAAGTGCCTGCAGGCCTTGCAAAGCTGCACTCGGGCTGCCCTGCGCACCCAAGGCCCCGGCGCCCGGCTCTTCCGAGCAGCCTGCAAGCCCCGTTCCGTACGGTTCAGCAGAAGGCTGCTCCCCGCCTTGCTCTTCACATGGCGGCGTGGCAGCTGGAACTTGTTCGCACGGGTCTGCCACCGCCGTCGCTGCCGTGACGGCCGCCGCCGAAGGGTCCATCGGCGGCGGCGGCGGCTGCACCAGCGGCGGCGGCGGGGACGGCTGTGCGTGGAGGGCAGCCGCCGGGTGCGGCATGTACGGCAGGTACGGGTACGGCATGAGGCATGCAGTCCCTGCCGCTGGTAGGGTGCCTGCTGGCGCGTGAGGGTTGGGGTGCGCTGCTGCGGCGGTGGCGGCGGCAGCGGCGGCAGCTTGCGCGGCCGCGTCGGGCATTGCCGCAGTGGGCTGGCCCTGTGCCGCGTAGGCGTGGTGGGGATGCAGGTGCGCTGTGGCGAGGTAGTGCTGTTGGTACATGTGGGCTGTGAACGCCGGGTCCAGCATGAAGGGCCCACCTGCACGCAGGGATGGATCACAAGCGGTGGGTAAGGGACTGCCCGTGTACTCCACGCCATGTCCAGATCCTAACTGCTTCCTTAAGTGCTGTTTACGGCAAGAAAGTCACAACAGCAGCCCGCGAGACTCACCGAGGAAGGGGTTACCCATGGCGGGGTGAGGGAACGGCAGCGAAGACATCATGGCAGGGAGGGGCGACGCTACGGGCCCTGGCGAGCGGGTGGTGCACGCTGGCGCAAACCCAATGCCTCCGCCCGCCAAGGGCACCTCCACTCCTATAGGGCCCGAGGCTGTTGGCATGGCGGCTGCCGCATCAGCAGCATGACACCCTCCTCCCGCTCCTGCTGTTTCTCCTGCTGCCTGTGCTGGTGCCCCCCACTGAACACCGCTGGCACAGTCCGGCATGCACACGTCTGTGGAAGCTGCGCCGCCGTCCTCTGCAATGCTGCGTACCGACGAAGCTGCAGCGGCAGCAGCAGCAGACGCAGCTGCACAGCCAGCCCCCGTTGCCTCCCCACCCGCAGCTGTACAGACCAAGCCACCAGGGACACCGCTATGGCTGTTGCAGGTGCTGCTCCCACCAGGCCCTGTGTCACCGCCACCGCCCGCAGCCGCCTGCAGCTCCCCTGCCCAGACGCCATCCTCCCCGGCACGCCCCTCGGCTTGAGACATACCGCACCCCGCTGCAGCCGCCGCCACCTCCCGAGCTGCGCCCTGCATGACGCCAGCCGGAGACTGATGCGCATCTACAGAGGACCCCGCATCTAAGCGTGGTCGCTTCGGACTGCGCTCTCCAGCCCTTGCACCTGCCATCTCTGCCACCGCCTGGGCGGCTGGCGGCGGTTCCGCTGCTAGGGCTAGGGCCGGTCGCTGCTCTGCCGCAGCTGTGGCGGAACTGCAGGGCACGAAGCCAGCAGCCCCAGGAGCTAGGAGCAACGTCGGCTGCATCGTTGGCGCCACAAGGCCACAAGCCTGCATGATTCCGGCATGCTCTTGTACAAGCTGTTGCTGCTGCTGCTGTTGCTGATGGGCTGACAAGAAGGGAGTCGTAAAGGGGTACGGGAACATGGCGGGGTAGGGGTAAGGGAACGAGGCAAGCTGGATAGGCAGCAGGCCTGGTGATGTGCTGCAGTGCTGTGGCTCCGCTGGACCCCTGGGATACAGCATGGCGCCAGCGGCCGCCGCCGCTGCTGCTGCAGCTGCTGCTGCAAACGACGGTCCAGGCGAGGCTGCTGCTGCGGCGGCGGCAGCAGCTGCCGCACCAGCAGGCGTGTTGAGGGGGAGGTGCGGCAAGGGTACAAGGCCGTCGAGCACCGTCTGTGCGGGGTGCGGGTTGACGGTACCGGAGGAGCATGCGGCTGCCGCTGCCGCTGCAGTGGCGGCGGCGGGCGGGGCAGGGGGCGTTGCGCTGCCGCTGCCCGCGGCCGCCCGGAAGCTGCCTGCAGGAGGCATGGAGGAAAGATCCACATGATCAGGACATGATGAGTGGAGGTACTGCAGCGGACAACATCGACAAGCAGTGGCGACAGGCCATAAAGTACCACTTTGAGCCGTCGTGCGGCTGCCGCCTGCTATGTGCCAGTAGGAAAACCGAACATCCAGTATCCAATTTGCAAACAACTGCGCCCTCACCTTCGCTGCTTGCACTGGCAGTGCCGCTGATGGGGCCCTCCCTGCCGCCCACGGCCACATCGATCGCTCCCCGTCCCGCCCCCGCCCCCACCGTCCGTGCTCCTGCCCCTGCACCACCCTCGCCCTCATCCGCTGCCCCCACACACCCCTCCCACGCCCCCTCCATGGCACCAAAACCGCTCCCCTTCCCAAAGCCGCCAAGGCCCGCGTCACAGGCCGTGTCCCCAGCCGCTACTGCTGCTGCTGCTGCTGCTGCGGCTGCCGGCGACGCACGCCTCCTGCTGTTCGTTGGCCTGGGCCGCTGTCGCTTCCGGACCAGCCCCAGGCTAAGTATGTACTGCCGCAGGGGCGAAGGCCGTGCCGCCGGCGTGGGCCATGCGCCCACAGCACCAGCACCAGCACCACCGTCGCAGGGTGCCCCGAGTGCCGCGTGCCCCTTGTGCGGGTCTCCAAGGCCCTGTGCGCCCATGCCCCCGCACCCCACGCCGCCGCTAGCCTGACCCTGGGCAGCGCCCGCCAGCCCGCCCCTATCCTCCCCCTCGTCCTCCTCGTCGTCCAGTGCGATCCCGTCGTCGTCCAGGTCAAGGTCCTGCTGCTGCTGCTGCCGTTCACGTGCCGCAGCCTGGCGCAGGTGCTCCTCGCAGGACCGGATAGTGCTATTCCAGCGGTTCTGCATAAAAAAGAAAACAATGTGGTTGCGGTGGAATAAGCCTGCGGCAGGAGCTGCGCTCGTAGCTGCAGCAGTGGGAGGTGACAGGTACGACAGAAGCCAAGGGCGCTTGTGTATCTGTAGTTACACAGTTGGTCTCGCTAACATGAAAAGGCATATGGAGGATGTGGCGCAGCGGTGCCGCCAAGCACCCTTACTAACCTTGACAGCTGCCTCGGTCCGGCCGCTCAGCAGCTGCGCGATCTCCCGCCACCTGCACGGCGGGATGCAATTTGCGCACACCCCCGTTATACACACCGAGCGGCGCCTGCACGCATGCCAGCCTGGCACAGGCTCACGTCCGCACCCTTCCAGTCCATCCCACCGCTCTGCGCTATAACCACCACACCAAACGAGCCCTTCCGTGTTGCTGCCGCCCAGCGCACCTGTTCCCCAGCTGCTTGTGCGCCCGCACAATGACCCTGTCCTCCTCCTCGGTCCACTCCCCTGTGCGGATGTCAGGCCGAAGGTGGCCGCACCACCGCTCCCGGCACTGCTTGCCACTGCGGCCCTGCCCCTCGGGCCGCCCCAGCGCAGCGTTCAGCGCCTCAGCCACCTGCGCCCACTTGCCACAGCCGTGCAGCTCCACCATTCTGCGTTGCATACGGAAGCATGGGGATTGGCCTAAGACACCATCCCGGGAAGTGATGTGCTCAGCACTGTAACGGTCGTGCGTTGCTGCAGTGGATGCGTGTGAGCTGGTGTAAGCGCCAGCTAGGACGAAAGGGGTTAAGGGGGCAACGGGGGAGTCGGGAGCATTTAGCCGTTGCGTTTAGTCATCGGCCAGCACCCCGCCCCGGAGAACGCTTTTTGGTCATCTGGGTCACCCAGGACGCAGGCCGAGCGTCCATTACGTTGTACGACCATTAGGTAAGCATGCAAATGCAGAGGGACTGGCATGATGTGGAGGACTTTCAAAGGGGCCGCCCTGCTGTTGCGTGCCGTGCACGCACGTCCCCTTGTGCAGTGTGGGTCACTGTGATACATAAAAGCACTCATTCGGTATGTTGGCTGCAAATACCCAGCTGTGCATATTTGCAGTGACATCGTTGCAAGCCAGCCTGCTCGTAACCGAAAGACTCCGTGTGCGTGGACCCCTTCCAGGGCTCACCGCCTGAGTGCTGCGTCCTCGTCTGCCTTCCACGGGCACTTGAGCCCGCGAGTGCCGCTGAGAGCCGCATCGCCGCTTTTGGGGCCTTTAGATGCTGTGTATTGTACGTCTGGGCGCGGAAGACCGCCCGAGTCCAGCTCTGGCGCCGCAGCGGGGCTCTGCACCGCTTCGCTCACGCCTTCCATGTATCGGAGCATCTATGGGCTCCGCGATGATTTAGACGCCATTGTAACGGTATGGATGACGCTGAATCCCATAAAACACGTCGGCTGCCGAAGCGCCGCGAGTGGGAGCACAGCACGCTGACGCTGACGCGTCGTCTATCTTCAGGATGAGGCTCACGAATGACAGGTGCGATCCAGTCCAAGTTTATATGGTTGATAGTTTCTACTTTGTCTTATATCCAAGACAGTATGGCCAGGAAGGGCGGTCAACACCAGAGCATTACTCGTGCTGGAGCCGGCTGAGCGATTACTTGTACTGTAGAGAGTGCAGACAATTTTCGTTATACTGTCGGTGGTTAGCGATGGCGCGCAAGGTACATCCGGGAGGGAAAGACCCAAGGACCACGACCAATGCGTATTCGCACAGCATGCCCGCTGTCAGGGCTCCTCTGGTTTTTTCGTACATTATGGTGTACCATAATACACCAATTTCATGCGTCAGACGCGCTAGGGTTCTGGCCGACAATAGTCTCTGGTACCTGGTCAAAGCGAAGTGCCGCTTTTGCACGCAAAATGCAGCACACCGTGTAGCCTTGATGCAATACTACAGTGAGGTGCTACATGCATTTGATTGGACACAAATTAGTGTGCGGGATCGGGGATGGGCTCTCGGGAGCGAGCCCACCCGCCCACCTGGCCACGGGGCGCAGGCCTCCTTGACGCAGCACACAACACGACCAGATCCCCCGCACCCAGTGCGTACATGGCCTGCTGATCAAGAGGCACAAAGCGCTAGCAGGGCAGCTGCAAATGCAGCGGCAGGAACAGGGGAGACAGGAGCAGCCTCCCAGTCAACAACACACCAGCCTGCAAGGGGATGAGAACAGGAACCCACAGTAGGCCAGGCCTGGCGCACCAGGCGCACTTTGCACATCTCTCAGATCATCATCACGGTAAGGGCTCGAAGGCTACAGGTGACGGCGTAGATTGCGGGCGTGTGCTGACCAGGCCGTGTCGCCCTTGGCTGGCCTCTATCCACTGCTATCCAGTGTGGGCGCACGGCCGCACCAACGCCGGCGCCCCAGCCCAGGCGCTGGGTACGGCTATACAGAGCAATGCAAACTGCCAGCAGCAGTGTGCAGGGGGCTGACCAGCACGCCAGCGCCTCGGATGGGTCAAGCAGGCCAGGTGGACATGGGAGGCAGTGCGACCACATGCATACCTGTATGCTGATCCTGCTGCGATCATAATGCAGTAACGGCAGCAGCAGGCACGGCTGGCACTAGCACCGTCACTGGCACTGGCATGGCCTGCATAGACACCAAGCATGTGGTTCCTGCCCGCGCCCTTAGGGGCGGACAGGAGCAAGGGGCGCCTGGCCCCGAGCAGGACGGTGGGGAAAGCTGGCATGCTCGGACCTCACCCCGCGGCCCCCCGGCGCCTCACATCAGCTGCACTATTGGCCTGACTCGCTGTCCGCTGAGCGCCTGGGCGCACTAAAACGCTCCACGTCTATGCCGGCACCATGCAAGTACGGGTGCTGCCGTTGTGGTGGCTGTTGTCACACACGTGTTCGCAGGTTTTGCGCGTACCGTACCACTGATAGTCCCGGAGGCTTGGTGCAAGACACACGGGCGGTTTGCAGGCGCGCAACTGACTTCCTCGCCGCCCTGAGCTATATCGCCTGCTTTCATTGATGTCTTGTGTTTCATTCGGCGCAGGGGGTGGAGGTCAGCCGGCGGCTCATGGCGCGTGCTCATGGCCCTCCAGGTGGGCGGATGTGTGGATGGCGTTGGGGTTACCCTAACTGCCAGCGCTTAGGTCCTGCTTGCATGCCTGTGGCCCTTCCAGACGGTAGTGTCCTAGGCACCCTAAGGCTCGGTTACAGTAGCTGCGTTCCCTTAATGCCCCCCGGCGGTCTGTATGTAGGCTGCACGCGGCACCAGAGTGCATGCACGGGAAATGCGTGGTTCTGGGTCTTAGCCAGTCACCAACGGTAATTCTCAGCCGCCCGTGGGCCCCTATCGCCCTATGCATTGCCCGCGGCATGGATTACCTGCACGGGCAGTACGTGGTGCACCTCGATCTCAAGTGCGACAAGCTGCTGTGCGGCCTGAGGGACCCGCAGCGCCCCGTCATCAAGATATGGGACATGGGGCTGTCCAAGGTGGGAGGCGAGCGGAAGAGGCGTGGGGTGGGGTGGGGGCAAAATGCAAGTAAGAAGTAACGCGAAAATGTGGCTGTAGTGTTGTAGTACCGTGTATTGGGGCTGTCCAAGATGGGAGGCGAGGGAAGGGGCGGGAAGGGAAAATTGGGGCCACATACGGGTGTCGGCGGCAAGTGCGCGGAGAAGCAGCACTGCTGCGTTATGACGTGTTGGCACGCAGCTCGGCTATGGGGTTTTCCTCGTTTTGGTCAGGGGCAAGGGGCGGTGCGGGGTTGCGGCGTGCCGTAAACCTTGCCAGGCTAACGGCCTTCATTTCGGCTGCAAAAGGTGTGGGCGTACGCAGGTTCACCAGTGAACATCCCGGTATTTCCTTAGGCTCTACTTGTGCTGTGAGCATCCGGGGTCAGGGCCTGTGGTCTGGCAGGTTTTACGCGCCTGCGCGTCCCATCACACTAGCCTCACTCGATTGCATGTTGTCCTCACACCATTACCGCCACGTCTGCAGGAGTTGGGCAGTTCATCAAGTCGTATTGCTCTTCCACTGCCGCTGCAGAAGAAGAAGGACAGTTCCGTGAGCGGTGACATGTGCGGCCCGCTGCCGTGGATGGCGTCTGAGCTGTTCCCGGGGGTGCGCAAGCGGCAGCAGCAGCAGCAAGCGCAGAGGGTGCAGGGGACGTAGGGGCCGACGGGGGGAGGCGCGGGAGGCCCAGCGGCCAACGGGGAGCACGCGGCGGGGGCGGCAGGGGAGCCCCTCGAGCTGCCCGAGGACCGAGTGGACGAGAAGGTGCGGGTTCCGGGTCCAATCCTCATGGAGCTGTACAGCTGTAGCTGTGAGTGCCCAGTACCGTCAGGCGTTGCGTCGGGCGGACAGCCCTACGGGCAAGCATGGACGCAGCAGCACCTTGATGTGCATCTCAGCGTCAGCGTGTGTACGGCATTCAGCATTTTGTTTCATGGGTGTCGGACCTGCAGGTGGACGTGTTCTCGTTAAGCAGCGTGATGTACGACATCTGGCAGCTTGGCGAGCAGCCGTACACCGACATGGGCCTGGCGGACATCTTCGCGGGCGTCATGACCGGCAGCCTGCGCCCGCGGGTGCCGCCGGACTGCCGACCCCGAGTGGGCAGCGCTCATGCAGGTGGGTGCGCTGACGGGCCGCTTGAAGGCCGGGGGCATAAGACACGGGCGCACTGCTCTGGTTTGTCCGAACTTGGGTGCACGGATACGCTTCGGGGACACCATTTTGTATACCAGGGCAGCGTGTGAGCCCGAGCTGCCAACTAAATTCGCAACGACATGCACGTCGAGATAGGCTCGCGAGAGCCGGGATGTTGACATCTCAGCTGCCCCGACTGCCCCGACTGCTGGCACGCCACTCCGCGGCAGCGTCCCTCCTGACGGAAAGGCTGGACGCACTGGCGACTCACCTGGCCGCCAGCGAGGAGGCAGGGGCAGGCATTGTCAGCAGCAGCAGCAGCGCCGCCAGCAGGGGTGCTACAGGGCTGACGGCGCCAGCGGTGGTGGCGGTTGCTGCTGCGTCCCTGGTTGCGGTTAACAGGGGCTGCCAAGGCGTGGTAGAGATTCGGCAGTGGTGCAGGGTGGCGGCGGGCTCGTAGCGGTTGAACTGGTTTAGCAGCTGGTGGTGTGGGAGCGATAACTAATTTGCGTGAGGGAGGGTGCAGGTGAGGATTGCGCAGAGCTTGAGATTGGGATCGGCGTGCGGTCACGGGGGTGAGAGCGAACGAGCCAATACTGCCGAGGCTCCTAATGGGGCGCGAGCTTGACTTCTCTGAAATGTGTACCGTAGCTTCGGTTATAGGGCTGTCCTTGCTGCGCTTTATGTGGTACACAAGCGGGGCTGCGGCAGGCTGTGGCTGTCGGGTCTTGCGTGCTGCAGGGGTAAGGCAGCGTGCAGGTGTTGCTGGCGCAGGTGTAGGCTTCAGGTGCCACCGATTGCAATAAGGGCAGCCTGTGGTAGTCCATGAACCGCGGCTACCGGTTATAGCATGCGCAACAGCAGTAGGGACAGTCTCACCAGGCGGCAATGCAGGGAAACGGAGGCACACGTGCATAGCGGTCTAGTTGCACAAGGGTTGACCTGCGACACAACATTCAACGTACCGTTTGGCTGGTTCTGTTGCATTTGTGCTTTGGCACTGTGTATGACAGACACTTGTGTACCGCCGGGATGGGGAAACTTCCGGAACAAGGACTTGCTGTTCCTGGTTACGCATGAAGGCGCGGGCAGCAATGTGGGGCGCTGTTGTCTGTTGGGACACCACTCCGCGGCATGTTCCAGCCTTTCGTGCGCACAGTAACGGGCCAACCGTGTGCTAGGGGGTTTTGCATGTAGAGGAAGCAAGAGAGGTGGTAGTATGCGGTATGAAAAGCTGACGGCGCTTTGTGTGGAGAGGCATGAAGGGGAGGGCTTCCGCCCCGAATCCCACCTGTATCGGCTTGCCTTGCACTGACTCCTGTGCAAGGGCTACCTGCGCCTGCTGGGGCGCCTGACTTGCTCGACATGTCCATACGAGCGAGTGGCGGTGGCGTAAGGTCGGTCTTGCCGGAAACAGGGTGCAGGGAATCCTCTGCGGGAAAGCAGGCGTCTACGCAGGATGGGGCATGGGGGTCGCGTGTGGTGCAGCAGGGCGCAAGCGTGGAAAGGAAGGACCCGTGCAGCAGCTGTCGACACCCGACGCGAAGTGATGTTGTTGCAAGCTCATAGCAGGAAAGGTGTAGAAATAATATACATTTGCGCATTTCACCTGCGCTGACTTGTAACAGGCCAGTTTGCAATTCTCATGGGGCACATCTGTCACGGTGTGGTTTGAGTTCAGCAACACCGTCTCCATCCCTTTCCAGCTATTCCGATCCTGTACACAGATAGAAGATAGAAACAAACATATGATAATTGGCCGTATCCCTGGCGGGTCAAGGATTACAGACAGCAAAAGGCGAGGGCCAGCACAACTACTACCACCCTGCCCTAGAACAGCAACGGATGGATGGACTTAGCAGAAAACAACTTGTGAGCATGCCTGGTACAAAAGCTTCCTTGGTTTAGCTTCCACCTGTCGGTGAAGCTTAAAGCTTCTCGCTCCCATGGCCACGCGCCTGACTGCGGGCAGGACGCCCAGCAAGGTCCTCTCCAACATCGTCCGGCTCGTGGATGCAGCTCGACTGCGCGAAGGCGGTAGCTTGGCCGCTCCCGACGCGCCTGTCTGAGTTAAGCCGGGAATTCGCGAGCTACTTCCTTATGTTGAAGGGCAAACAAACCACAACGGCTTTTGAGGCTCTTTGGAGGTCTACGGTTGGACGGATGGCCGTGGTTCATGCCTTCCTCAGCGTGCTGCGGGTCATTTGCGACCCTCGGGCCATCGCGCCAGGCAATGCTGACGGGACTGCAGCTTTGGCAAGCGGACCTACAGAAAAAGGGCTTTACAAGCCCACAAAGGCAGGCAGCACAGCAAACGCGATCCCTGGCCGCGCAAACGAAATCTGCGCGGGCGCGGCCGGGATCCTCTGCCGCCTGTTCCTGCGCGCAACTGGGCCACAAGACTCGGACCTGCCTATCCACATCTGCGCTTCCATACCAGCGGCCGCGGCGGAGATGGTGGAGGAGCTCCTGCGCGGCGGTTGCCTTCCCATGCTCAGCCGCGTTCTCGCCTCTGGCCCAAGCGCCTCCTCGGGTGCCCCCGGCTTTGCGGATTCCCCCAAAGCCGGCGGCACACCCTGCCACTTCAAGGCCGCCGCCGACGGTGCCACCTTGGTCTTCAACATGGTGTACTCCATGGTGCTGGTGGGCGTCAGCCAGCCCCGCACGCGCCGCCTGGTGCTCTCCCCGCAGCTGCCCGCTTGCCGCCTGGTGGAGCGGTGGGCATATGCTGCAGCCAACGAGGCCTCGGGACCCCCCCGAATCAGCCACAACAACAACCACCAGCTCCCTCCCACTGATCAGGAGTCTCTGGACTTGAACATCCGGCTACTTTTAAGCCACCACAAGCCATGCAAAACTCAAAGTATGGCCCACGTAATGCGGAGCAGCATGTGGCTGCTGCTGCCAGCGCTCCTATGGCAACGCAGCGATGGCGGCGAGCCCCTGCGCGCCGTGCTCAGCGGCCCCTGCCTGCAGTACCTGGTGGCGCTGCAGGCCGTGTCGCAGCTGCACGCGGCGGACGGAGGAACCCTATACGGCCTGCCGCCCGCCGCCGTACTGCCACCTGAGCTGGCGGAGGTTGAGGGACGGGGGCAGGGGCCCGCCGTGCTCTGCTGCGACGTGCTAAGGAAATGCGTGGACTTCTGGGAGAGCTGCGTCACCGGCCAGCCCCGGGTGTCCCTGGGCCCCCTGCGCAACCGCTGCCTGGTCAACCTATGCATGCGCCTGTCGCGAGTGGCCCTGGCGTCGCTGGAGGACGCGGAGGCCACAGCGGCGCAGCCCCAGACCAGAAAGGGAGGCCGCAGCCTGCAGGGGCAGCAACAGCAGCGGCAGCGTGGGCAGGTAGGCGCAGAGGCTGGCAGCAACTGCTCAGGTGGGCCGCCGCCAGCCAGCGGTGTGGCTTCCGTGGCGCTGCGGCGGCCCCTGGAGGCCGGCACGTGCATGTCGGTCGCCTTGCAGTCCCTGCGCCTGGCTGCTGCAACGCTGCGAAGCATGGACGCCATCAGCAGCAGGGGGAGCAGTAGTGCTGGTGGTGACGGTGGCACCGACGGCGAGGACCCCAGCACTGCGTCCAGCTGCCGCTCTTCCCTGGGCGGCAGCAGCAGCACAGGTTCCACCAGCACTAGTACCAGTACCAGCGGCGCGGAAGCGAGCAGCAGCATGTTGGCTGCCCCACCTACAAGCACCGACGGTGGAAGCTCACCGCGAGTGGCGGTGGCGGACTCCTCGGCGGACACGTCTCCAGTGGCCCCGGAGCCATCCGCCGACCCCCGGCTGTGCAGCCGGTCGTTCGGCCGCCGGTGGTGGCCTCTGGCGGTGGGGGCGGTGCGGGCGGCGCTGCGGCATCCGGGGGGGATGAAGGAGGAAACCCTGTCCACGTGCTGCGAGGTGCTGCGGGTCAGTTCAGAGCCACAAGTATGGGACCCCGAGCAGGGCACAGCGGACTGGTACAAGCAAGTATTGGAGCTGGCGCGCACGGAGAGACAGAACCTGCAGGAGGAGGACCTGGAGGGCAGCGCCGCCGCCACGGAGGGCGACAAGCTTCCCGGTAGGTGTGGGGATGCTGACTGCCAGCAGTTTACGCCAGACGAAAGTATCCAACCAACACTCCATGCAGCTTGTGCCGGACGACATGGTCTTCAATAAAGTATTGCTTACCCCGGCTGCATTACCCGTTCCTGGTGCCATTGCCGTGCAACTGCCTTCGCATCACCTAGTATCCGTTTGCGCTCTTCTAATGTCATCCCAAAAACTAAACCGTTTTGTCTCGCTCGCTGTCTCGCTCGCCTTGCAGCACGCGCAGACCTGATTTCACTCTCCACCATCCCTCCCGGCCTCGCGGTGGCCCTCTCCGCCGGCCTGCTGCCCACCCTCACGGCCATGGCGCGCAGCTCCTGTGGCGCGGCGTCAGGCTCCGTGGATGCCATCGACTTGGCCAGTACCCCCATGGACCCGATATATGCCACCGTACGGCTGGCGAAATCGTATAGCGTCGCATACGGGGGCGAGCTGCTAAAGCTGCTGTCCCGCGCTGATCCAGCACAGGCGGCCGCGCTGCTGACAGCCCTAGCTGACGCGCCTCTTGCGCTACTGCCGGTGGAGGGCACACGGATGACCGAGGTGCAGGTCGGCACCACTTCCGCCATGATGATGAACTTCAGCAGCGCTTTCTCCGGCCTTGTGTCCGGCCTCCTTCCGCCGGAGGAGACCAGGTGGGGCAACTGCGCCTGGGATCGTCGGAGTGGCCGCGCGGGGACGGCGGGGACGGCGGAGGCGGCTCGGCAGCGGCGGCAGTGGAGGCGGTGGCGCCCCCGTGCCGGCAGTTGCTGCGGTTGGCGTCCTTTGTGCTGCACACGTGGCTGCCGGTGCTCGCGCGCATGCATGACCTTGCGGCAGAGCTGGAGCCGAACCTGAGGCTGCAGCTGCAGCAGGGTGTGCGTTTGGCGGCGCGCGCCTGCCGTGCCGCATGGCGGAAGGGGGACGCGCGGGCAGTGGGGAGCTGGCGGCAGCTGCTGCAGCGGAACGTGTGCGCAGCGCGGTGGGTGGGGGCGGAGCTGGTGGCGGGGTGGGAGGCCGAAGGTTGGTGGTCGGGGGCTGTGGGGCAGCAGCAGGGTGCTGGGCAGCAGGAGGGCGTGGCGGCTGGGGCTGGGGGGGAGGAGCAGCAGCAGGGGCAGGAGGGGAAGCGGCAGGCTGGCGAGGGAGGTGCCGGCAGCGAGGAGGAGGAGGAGGAGGCGTGGCCGTATCCACTGCCGCTGGCGCCGTGCGAGTCGGCGAGCCTGCTGCGCACGTGAGGCTGAGGGTCCAGTGGGGATGGATTGGACGGAGTGATGGGGCCGAAGGTGTAGGCGGAAGGGGCTTTCATGGCAGGGCGGCGCAGGCGTGACGTTGAAGACGTGCGGCTGTACTGCACCACCAAGCGCAGTAAGCTGTGACAGATGGCATGGATGGTTGGGGAGGTGTACGGGCGGGCAGCAGCGCAGTGTGGTGCCATCTGGGGCGGCTAGCGAGGAGGCGGGGCCAGAATGGGGGTGGGTTTGCACAGCGCGGCTATTCGGGCCCGTGTGCGGGCGGGGTGGAGGGCTCGTGCTGCTGCAACAACTGCGGCGTGCAAGCTGTTTGCTCCGGGCGTGATGTACGCAGTGCGCGTGCCGAGATAGTTGCTTGTGACTCCTGTTTGTGATGCGATCTTCCTGTGGTCCCAGGTAGCTGCGAAAGCAAGCGTGTGCAAACAGCCGCGTGTGCTCTCATTCTTACTTTACCGGGCTGGGTTTTCAGGGAGGCACGGGGTGATGGGCTGGGAATGTGGGAAACCCCGACCGGAAGGCAAGCAAACTCCAGATCACTCAATAGTCCAGGCGGACAGTGCTACGTACAGCTGCGCACGTGCGCTGGTCCTTCCGTAGGTCGACTGACAGCAGAGCTGCAAGGTCTCGTGTCTGCTATTGCCGCATCAGTCTAGCATGTAGGATGAGGTTTTTTGGCATTTTATGTTACAATCCAGGTGGTGTGGCCACACGATCCTTACTGGTCCCGACCACACCTATCAGGAAATGCGAATCAACGGAGTCGTATAATGTGAGT
>VFQN01005529.1_pt1 | contig 15364 bp, 17 predicted proteins | sample 3512371 | NCBI WGS metagenome assembly VFQN01 (sample SAMN10412370, study PRJNA504923) | tailings metagenome | isolation source: Replicate 2 from Balatoc abandoned mine | place: Philippines: Itogon, Benguet | collected 2017-08-28
CGGGCGGCTGCTCCAGGCCCATGTCGACCTGATGCTGGACGAGGCGCTGGCCGCTGGCGAAGCGGCCGGTCCGGTGATCGCGGTCACCACCAGCGGCACGCCCGAGGCTGCCAGGCGTGCGGAGGCTCTGGCCTATGGGGCAGGCTTCCCGGTGCATATCCGCGGCCTGGTCGATGGCGAGGTGGTCGACCGGCAGGTCCAGGTCACCAGCATCACCAAGGCCTTGGACGCCGTCACCCATTGGGAGGACGTCCGCGCCAGGGCGGCCGACCCGCATATCAGGGCCTGGATCAGCAACACGGCCGACCGCGGCTACGAGCTGCACCCGGAAGACAGTGGGGCGACGCCGGTACCACGCTCGTTCCCGGGCAAGCTCCTGCGGCTGCTGCAGGCGCGCTTAGAGGACGGCGGCCACCCGCTGTCGGTGTTCCCGCTGGAACTGATCACCGACAACGGCAAGGTGCTGCGCAAGATCGTCACCGATCTCGCCGTGTCCTGGAAAGCGTCGGCAGAATTCCTCGCCTGGCTCGAGCGCGACGTGATCTTCGCCGACAGCTTGGTCGACCGGATCGTCAGCGAGCCGATCGAGCCGGTGGGCGCCGTGGCGGAGCCCTACGCGCTCTGGGCGATCCGCGACATGCCGGGCCTGTTCGTGCCCTTGAAGCACCCGGACGTGGTGGTGACCGGCGATCTGGAACGCTACGCCCGCCTGAAGCTGTTCATCCTCAATCTCGGCCATACCTGGCTGGCGGAGCGCTGGCTGATCGAGAACCGCGACAAGGACGAGACGGTGCTGCAGGCACTGCAGGACATCGACATGGTGGCGAGCCTGGACCGGCTCTACGACGACGAGGTCCTGCCCGTGTTCGTGGCGATGGGACTGGGCGAGGAGGCGGAGGCCTATCGCAGGACCACGATGGAGCGGTTCTCCAACCCGTTCCTGCGCCATCGCCTGGCCGACATCGCCGGCAACCATGCGGCGAAGAAGGAGCGGCGCTTTGGCGGGCTCATCGCCCTGTCGCGGCAATACCTGCCGGACCACCCGACCCCGCTCCTGGACGCTGCCCTGGCCGCTGGCTGATCACCGGCCTTGAGCATGGTGGCCGGTCAGCAGGGCCTTGCAGACGGGCGGCGCTCCGCTAGCCCATAGTCTTTTCGCCTGTCTCAGCCGTCCGGCACCGGCTTGTGGGCGGGCGGCGGCCCGAACCGGTTCGGCTGCGGCTCACCCCGAGTGCAGAACCAGACGATCAGGATGATCTGGCCGACCACCGGCACCAGCAAGAGCAGCAACCACCAGCCGCTCCGGCCGGTATCGTGCAGCCGCCGCACCCCGACCGCCAGGGATGGCGCCAGCAGCACGAGCGCGGTGATCGAGTTCAGCGGGCTGAATCCGCTGCTGCGGAACAAGGCGGCGTCCAGGATCGCGCTGACCGCGTTGGCCAGCAGGTAGAACAGGAAGAAGTACCAGTATTCCGCACGGGACGCGCGACCGGTCAGGGTCGCGTATTTGGAAAAGCAGGTCGCCACCGCTGCCTGGAAGTCCATGCCTTCTGACCCGAACGCCGCCGTCGCGTTGTCGCCTAACAGCGCCGGGGGCCATAGGGAATGCTGTTGTCCCAAGATCCGACCGGACCGGTCCGCCGTAGCTGTCGGAACAAGGCCATGGCGCGCCTGGATCGCCTGGGCGTGCCGCCGCCCATGCTCCGCCGCAAAGGAACTGCCGATGCGTCCGATCCTGATCCTTGCTGCGTTCGCAGCGGCGCTGTCCTCTGCCCTTATTGCCGGAGCCGCCGAGATGACCTCCATGGACAGCTATCGCTGGAACAACCGCGTCCTGGTGATGTTCGCCCAGCCGGGCGACCCGCTGGTGGCGGCCCAGCGGGACGAGCTGATGCGGTATGAACCCGACCTCGTGGACCGGGACCTCGTGGTCTTCGCCGTCATCGGGAACGACCGGATCGAGCCCATCTTCGGCCGTTCCCCGCCGGACGAGCAGGCCGCGGTGCTGCGGAAGCACTTCGAGGTCGCCACGGATGCCGGGTTCGCCGCGCTGCTGGTGGGCAAGGATGGGGGCGTGAAATGGCGGGAGGACCGGCCGGCCGGGCACGAGGAGCTGTTCCAGCTCATCGACGCGATGCCGATGCGGCGCAGCGGCAACTGACGGCAGCAGCCAGCCCTTCAGCCGCTCGACCGGATGGTCAGGACCTGCACGTCCTCGCCCCTGAAACTGGCCACCTCTCCTTCGGCCAAGCCGAGCAATGCCCGGGCAAGCGGCGCCGTATAGGCGATCTTGCCTGCCTCCGGTGCGCTCTCGTCCTCGCCGACCAGATGAAGCGTGCGGGTACGGCCATCCGGCCAAGCCAGCTCCACGACCGTACCGAACACCACCTGTTCCGGCAGGCTGGGCGGCTCGACGCGCTCGGCCGTGGCCAGACGCGCCTGCCAATAGCGCAGCTCCCGCGCGATGCGGGCGCGGGCATTCAGGTCATCCGCAGGCGTCGCCGCTTCCTGGGCCCGCCAGTGCGCCAGGTTCTCCTCGATCTGACGGTAGCCCTCCGGTGTCACCAGATTGCGGTTCGGGCTGATCGGCCGGTCCGGCAGATCGTCCTGAACCCCTTCGCCATCCGGTTCCTTGACGAACGCCCGGCTCATTTCTCGCCTGTCTCTCGCTGCCTGCCTGAAAGGCTCAGGTTAGCGCGGACAACGCTGGCAGGGCAATCAGGGTGAGCCGCAGCGATGTTGCAAGCTGCGCAGTTCATGTTGTATTCGCCACCGCAAGTGAGGAGCCGATGTACGACGCAGCGTTCCTGGAGCGCCTCGAGCAAGGGTTGAGGCGGGCCATTCCCCGCTGGGGGTTGCCTCCCGAGGCCCCGCTGCGGCTCCTGACGATCTCGGAGAACGCGACGTTCCTGGCCGAGGATCCGGCGGATGGACGGCCGAGGATCTTTCGCGTCCATCGCCCCGCCTACCATACCGAGGCCGAGATCCTTGCGGAGCTGGCCTGGATTGAGGCGCTGATCGCCAGCGAATCCGTGGCCACGCCCCGGCCGCTGGCCATGACCGACGGCAGCCTGCTCGGTGCCTTCGAGGACCAAGGCAAATTGCGTCACGTCGCGGCCTTCGAGTTCATGAGCGGCGCGGAACCGGAAGCTTCCGCCGATTCGGTGCCCTGGTTCCGCCGGCTGGGCGCCATCAGCGCCCGGCTGCATGGCCACACGCAGGACTGGGCGCGTCCCGAAGCCTTCCAGCGCAAGACCTGGGACTTCCATGCGATGCTCGGCTCCCGGCCGCTCTGGGGCGACTGGCGCGCAGGGCTGGGCCTGGACGCGGCTGGCCAGGCGCTGCTGGAGCGTACCGCCGGGGTGCTGGAGCGCCGCCTGCGTGAATACGGCCAGGACAGCGACCGGTTCGGCCTCATCCATGCCGACCTGCGCCTCGCCAACCTGCTGGTTGACGGCGAGCGGCTGGGGATCATCGACTTCGACGACTGCGGCTTCTCCTGGTTCATGTACGACTTCGCCGCCGCGGTCAGCTTCTTCGAGGACGATCCGGTCGTCCCAGCGCTGCAGGAGGCCTGGCTGGAGGGATACCGCACGGTGGCCCCGGTCGCGGCCGAGGACGAGGCGATGATGCCGGTCTTCCTGATGCTGCGCCGGATCCTGCTGACCGCCTGGATCGCCTCCCACGCGGAAACGCCGACTGCCCAGGAGATGGGCATACCCTATACGGAGGGGACGGTGCGGCTCGCCGAACGCTTCCTCACCGACCACGCCTGAACAAACGAGCGGAGACCATCGTGCTGGACGACGAAGCCCTGCCGCGAAGTCAGCAGATCCTGGCGCTGAACGCCTTCGACGCCAAGCGGGGCGGCAGGCTCGCCGCGGAGACGGCGCGTTTGGTGGAACGCCGGCAGAAGACGTTCGGGCCGACCTCCGTGCTGTTCTACCAGGAGCCGATGCATGTCGTTTCGGCCAAGGGCGTGTGGATGACCACCGCGGACGGCCAGCGCTACCTGGACGTCTACAACAACGTTCCCTCGGTGGGACATTGCCACCCGCGCGTGGTCGAGGCGATCGCCAGGCAGGCCGGGCAGCTCAACACCCATACGCGCTATCTCTACGACATCATCCACACCTATGCCGAACGCCTGCTGGCGACCTTCCCGGCCGGGCTGGACAAGGTGACGTTCACCTGCACGGGGACCGAGAGCAACGACCTGGCGATGCGGATCGCCACCGCGGCGACCGGCAAGCGCGGCTTCGTGGTCACCGACAACGCCTATCACGGCAACAGCTGGGCAGTGACCGACGTCTCGCCGTCCTCGATGCCGGGCAAGCCCCTGCCGCCGCATGTCCGGGTGGTGCGGGCGCCGGACGTCTACCATGCCCCGACCGGTGACCTGGGCGGCCGTTTTGCCGCGGAGCTGCAGGAAGCGATCGACAGCCTGGAAGAGGCCGGCTTCGGCTGTGCCGCCTTCCTGGCGGACACGATCTTTTCCAGCGATGGCATCTATGCCGATCCCGCCCCGTTCCTCGGACCTGCGGTGGCCGCGGTGCATGCGGCCGGGGGACTGTTCATCGCCGACGAGGTCCAACCGGGCTTTGCCCGGACCGGTGACGCGATGTGGGGCTTCATGCGCCATGGCATAACGCCGGACATCGTCACCATGGGCAAGCCGATGGGCAACGGCTTCCCGATGGGCGGAGTCGTTTCCCGCACGGAACTGCTGGAAGCGTTCACCCGGAGCGTCGGCTACTTCAACACCTTCGGCGGCAACCCGGTGGCGGCGGCCGCCGGGCTGGCGGTACTGGACGTAATCGCCGAGGAAGGGCTGATGGCCAATGCGGCGGAAACAGGCAGCCACCTGCGGGACGAGCTGCGCCGCCTGGCCGGCAACGGCCACCCGGAGATCGGCGACGTGCGCGGGGCGGGGCTCTATGTCGGCGTCGAGTTCGTGCGCGATCCGCTGACCAAGGAGCCGTCGCCGGAGCTCGCGACGCGCGTCATCAACGGGCTGCACCGCAAGCGCATCCTGATCGGGGCTGCCGGACGGCATGGCAACGTGCTGAAGATCCGGCCGCCTCTGGTGTTTTCGAAGGAGAATGCGGACCAGCTGGTCGCGGCGCTGGCGGAGGTCCTGGAGGACTGAGGCTGCGCCTCAGCCCATCGCCTCCAGCGCACCCAGCGATTCCGGCAGGACCTGCCCCCCGTCGACCACCATGGTCTGTCCGGTGATGTAGGCCGCTTCCTCCGAGGCGAAGAACAGGGCGGCGTTGGCGATGTCGGCGACCGAGCCCAGCCGCTTCATCGGGATCGAGGCGGCCATGGTGGCGAGGTAATCGTCGCCCAGGCTGTCCAGACCCTCGGTCATGATGTTGCCCGGCATCACCGCGTTCACCGTGATGTTCCACGGCGCCAGCTCGATGGCGGCGGTGCGCATGAAGCCCAGCTGGCCGGCCTTGCTCGCGCCGTAATGGGTCCAGCCGGGATAGCCGGTGATCGGCCCGGTGATCGAGGAGGTCAGCACGATCCGGCCCTTGTTCTGCCGCTTCATCTGCGGAAGGCAGGCGCTCACCGACAGGAAGCTGCCCTTCAGGTTGGTGCCAATCACCTGGTCGAAGTCGGCGGCGGTCATCTCGCCGAGCTTGGCGGCCGGGAAGATGCCGGCATTGGCGCAGAGCACGTCAATGCTGCCGTAGCGGTCGACCGCCTCCGCGGCCATCGCCGTGCAGGCGGCAGGATCGGCCACGTCGGCCACGAACGCGGAGGCGTTGCCGCCGATCTCGCGAGCGACCTTCTCTGCTTCGGCGAGGTGGCGGGAAACCACCAGGACGTTCAGGCCGGCTTCGCCGAAGCGCAGCGCCAGGCCGCGCCCGATCCCCTTGCTGCCCCCGGTCACGATCGCGGTCCGGCCCGCCAGTGATTTCAGCATCGTATCCTCCCTTGTGCCCAGGTTCGCGCAGAAGCGGCATTCCGGGAAGAAGGAAAGGTCCAGCGGCCCCTTCAGCCGGTCAGGTCTTTACCCAGGCCGCATGCACGTTGCCGGTTACGTTCAGTTCCCGTGCCAGCCATGGCAGCGCCTCCTCGACCGCCCCGGGCAGGCTTTCCGGCGGATTGATCACCAACAGGCCGGAGCCGGTCATGCCGCGGCGTGCCTCATCCGGCTCGACGCAGAACTCGATCCGGTACTGACGCTGAATCTCGCTCCCTGCCAAGCCGTCCAGCATCCGCTCGGTGAAGCGGCGGTCGATGACCGGGTACCACAGGATGTAGGTGCCGGTGCCCAGGCGCCGATAGGCCTTGAGCAGGGTGTCCTGGACCTGCCCGTAGTCCGTCTTGATCTCGTAGGAGGGGTCGACCAGGACCAGCGCGTGCTTCTCGGGCGGGGGGAACAGGGCCGGCAGGGCGGCAAGGCCGTCGGCCTTGACCACGGCGATGCGCGGGTCAGTGCAGAAGATCGCCGAGAGAGCTGCGAAGTCGGTCGTGTGCAGCTCGAGGCAGAGCAGGCGGTCGCGGGCGCGCAGCAGGCGGTGGGAGATTTCGGGCGAGCCGGCATAGGCACGGGGGCCGTCGATATGCACCATCTCCAGCCAGTCGCGCAGGAGCGGCGGCGCCTGGTCGAGCTTTGGCAGGAGCGGCAGGATCCCGGCCCGCCATTCCCCGACCTTCTCGCCCATCTCGCTCTTCAGATCATAGATGCCGGCTCCCGCATGGGTATCGACCACCAGGATGGGGCGCTCGTCGTTCGCGATGATCGCCTGGTGGATGAACCGAAGGGTCGCGTGCTTGAGGACGTCGGCATGGTTGCCGGCGTGAAACCCGTGGCGATAGATGAGCATGATGGTCGTGGAATCCGAAGAAGCGGGCCTGCGCAGCCGATGACCGTGCGCCGCCCGGCTGGGAAGGAAGTACGATAAGACTGCTGTACACCCGAGATGGGCACTGGCGTACGCTGCCGCCAGTGACGGATGGCCTCAGCCTGGAACTGTTGGTGGAGCCCTTGTAGCTTCGCGCCTGCATGCCGCTCCAGCCCTTCCGGATTCTCATGGCCGACGACATCAATGACCTGGCGCGCCTGCGCACCGAAATCGACCGTATCGACGATACGGTGGTCGATCTTCTCGTGGAACGCATGGTCTATGTCGAAGCGGTCGCGAAGGCCAAGGGCGTGGGAGACGGCCGGCTGGCGATCCGTCCGGCCCGCGAGGCCGCGATCCTGCGACGCCTGAGCGCCCGCGCAAAAGGCCGCCTGCCAACCCATGCGGTGGTGCGCATCTGGCGGGAGGTCATCAGCGCCGCGACCTCCAGGCAGACCCCCTATACCGCGGTGGTTCATGCGCCCGGCAACGACAATGTCGCGATGGAACGGGCGCGCAGCCATTTCGGGATGACCACCCCCCTCGCCCAGGCGGAAAGCAGCAACCAGGCCCTGGCCATGCTCGACGCAGGCAGCGCGCAGGTGGCGGTACTCGGCCTGTTCGATCCGGAGGATCGATGGTGGGCGACGCTGCAGCCAGTGCCTGGCGAGGGGCATCAGGTTTTCGGGAAGGTGCCGTTCGTTGCTCGCGACGGGCTGGGGCAGGCCTGGCTGCTCGGCCCGGTGGCCCCGGAGCCGAGCGATGCCGATCTCAGCCTGATCCGGATCGGGACTGGGCCCGACTTCAGCCCCGCAAGCCTGGTCGAGCAGCTGGGCAAGGCGGGCCTGCCCGCACGCTACCTCGCCTTCGCGCCGGAAGAGGGGAACGAGGGTGCGACCCATCTGATCGAGGCCGCGGGCTTTTTCCTGGGCAACGAGGCCGAACTGGCGGAAGCGCTGATTTCCCTGCGACACGAGTTGTTGCACTGCACGGTGCTGGGTGCCTATCCACAGGGCCTCCTAGCCGATCCGGTCGGCTGATGCTGGCCAACCTTCCGTTCGACGTGAAAGACCAGACGACATGATCCACGGGCCGCGCCCACGCCCGGGCATTCTCGAGATCAAGCCCTATGTCGGCGGCAAGGCCGAGGTAGCTGGCGGCCTGAAGGCGGCCAAGCTTTCGGCCAACGAAACGCCGCTTGGCGCAAGTCCGAAGGCGGTCGCCGCCTACAAGGGGATCGCGGATGACCTGCACCGCTATCCCGAAGGCGGCTCGACGGAACTGCGGCGGGCAATCGGGCGGCGCATGAACGTCGACCCGGACCGCATCGTGATCGGCGCCGGTTCGGACGAGCTGATTGCCCTCCTGATCCGTGCCTATGCCGGGCCAGGGGAGGAGGTTCTCTACAGCCGCCACGGCTTCCTGATGTACAAGCTTTCGGCCCTGGCCGCCGGTGCCGTGCCGGTGGAGGCGCCGGAAAAGCAGCTGCGGGCCGACGTGGACGCGATCCTCGCCCGGGTGACCAGCCGGACCCGGATGGTGTTCCTCGCCAACCCGAACAACCCGACCGGCAGCTACCTGCCGAGCAGCGAGGTCCTGCGCCTGCACCGCGGCCTGCCCGAGGATGTCGTGCTGGTGATCGATTCGGCCTATGCCGAATATGTCGGCGAGCCGGATTACGACAGTGGCCTCGCTCTTTCGCTGAGCGCTCCTAACGTCGTGATGACCCGCACCTTCAGCAAGATCCACGGGCTGGCGGCCCTCCGGGTCGGCTGGATGACCGCGTCCACGGGGATCGTCGACGTGATCAACCGGGTGCGCGGACCGTTCAATGTCAGCGTGCCCGGTCAGGCAGCCGCAGCGGCGGCGATCGACGATGTCGAGCACCAGGCAGCTGCCAAGGCGCATAACGACCGCTGGCTGGCCTGGCTGACCCATGAGCTGACCGGACTCGGCATCGTGGTTCACCCGAGCGTCGGCAACTTCCTGCTGATCGAGTTCCCCGACATCCCAGGGCACGACGCGGCAGCCGCTGCCGAGTACCTGGAAAAGAACGGCGTCATCCCGCGGGCGATGGCGTCCTACCAGCTGCCCTTGTGCCTGCGCCTGACCGTGGGCACGGAGATGGAGAACCATCGGGTCGTGGAACTGCTCCGGACATTCATGGATGGGCTGCCGAAGCCATGAGCGGGCCGCACTTCCAGCGTGTCGCGATGATCGGCATCGGCCTGATCAACGGCTCCCTGGCGCTGGCGATGCGCGAGGCCGGGCTTGCCGGCGAGATCGTCGCCTGTGCCAGGCGCGAGGAGACCCGGGCGCGGGCGCTGGAACTGGGTCTGTGCGACCGGGCGGTGGCCGATCCCGCCGAGGCGGTGGCCGGCGCCGACCTAGTGGTGCTGGGCACGCCGCCGGCGGCCCTGGCCGAGGTCGCGAAGGCGATGGCGCCTGGGCTCGATCCCTCGGCGATCGTGACCGATGTCGGCTCCATCAAGACGGTGGTGGTGCGCGATGTCTCCAGGCACCTGCCGGACCCGCGCCGCTTCGTGGGCGGCCACCCGGTGGCCGGCACCGAGCATTCCGGGCCGGATGCCGCGTTCGCGACCCTGTTCCAGAGCCGGCGCTGCATCCTCACCCCGGTCGAGGACACTGATCCGGAGGCGGTCGCGAAGCTGGTGGCGCTCTGGGAGGCGGTGGGAGCCAAGGTCGATACCATGTCGCCGGACCATCACGACCGGGTCCTGGCGATCACCTCCCACCTGCCGCATCTTTGCGCCTACACGATCGTCGGCACGGTCGCCGACCTGGAAGAGCATCTGAAGTCGGAAGTCTTCAAGTATGCGGCCGGCGGCTTTACCGATTTCACGCGCATCGCCGCCTCCGACCCCACCATGTGGCGCGACGTCTTCCTGAACAACAAGGAGGCGGTGCTCGAGATGATCGGGCGCTTCATGGAGGATCTGGTGGCGCTGCAGCGGGCGATCCGCTGGGAGCAGGGCGACATCCTGTTCGACCTTTTCACCCGCACCCGCGAGATCCGGCGCAGCGTGATCCAGGCAGGCCAGGCCTACGAGCGTAAGCCGCAGCTTAAGGAAGACTGAAGTTTCCCCAGATGGCATGCAATGCCGCCGGTCGCTATATGAGGAGGGTCGCGGACGAGGGCTCGATGCACCCGTCTTACCTTGTCGGTGCTTGGTGTAACGCGTGTGATGACTGAACCGGATCTCGTCTGGACGTTCGGCTATGGCTCCTTGATGTGGCGGCCGGGCTTCGAGCCCGATGCCTTCGAGACGGCCCGGCTGGCTGGCTTCCAGCGCCGTCTCTGCATCCGCTCCGAACACTACCGGGGCACGGCCGAGCAGCCCGGGGTGGTGATGGGGCTGACCGAAGGCGGCTGCTGCATCGGGCGCGCCATCGGCTTCCGGCGGGAGCGTGCCGAGGAAATCATGGCCTATCTCGACGCCCGCGAGCTGGTCACCAATGTCTACGAGCGCCGGCTGGTGCCCCTGGAACTGCTGGAGTCCAAGCGCATCGTGCAGGCCTGGGCCTATGTGGCGAGACTGGACCATGACCAGTACTGCGGCGGCGCCGACGAGGCCGCGATCCTGGAGATGGTGCGCAAGGGCTGCGGCAGTTCCGGCACCTGCGAGGAATATCTCGTGAACACGCTCGACCATCTGGACGCGATGGGCATCGAGGAGCCTCACCTGCGCGCGGTGGCGACCAGGCTGACGACGACCCCGGAACTCGGCCAGGACTGATCGGGATCACGATCAGGTTCGACATGCCCGAGGCGATCCCGGCCCGTACGGCCTCCGCGATCTGACGCTCGCCTCCTGCAGCGCCCAGAGATAGCTGATCTCCGGCATGTCCCTGAGCGCATCCATCAGCGACAGTTCCGGGGTTCCAGGATTGCCGTTACGCCGTCGCCGGCAACACGTCATGGCGCCGGATCAAGCGGCCCGCGGCAACTCCGTCGCCGCCGTTGCGGTGACATTCAGGCGGCGCAGGCAAGGATGACGCGACAGCCGGGCCTGCAGGACCTCGGCATCCATATGCACCGGGGCAGCCAGCAAGAGCCGGACGGTGCTGCCGTCGGCATGCTCCTGCAAGGCGATGGTGACGATGGAGAAGCCGAGGCGCTGTGCGTCGTTCAGGAGGCGGATCATCCCGTCATAGGGATCGGTGATCAGGGCACGGACCTCGAAGGTCGGGCGGACTGCATCGACGCTGCGCATGGGGGCTCCTTTCCACCGTCTGATCGTCGCGATCGTCCGGCAAGGAATGAGTAGGCCCATCGCCGAAGTGTTTTCTCCCGAAGATCAGGCTATTTGAAGGCAGTGGCGGGACAGGATCGAACAGAATGGCCAGATCGCAGAAGAACCTTCCGTCAAAGCCGCATAGCGCCCCAGCAGGTGCCACCGAGCTGGATCCCATCGACCGGCGCATCCTGTCGGCACTGCGCTCCGATGGGCGGCTGACGATGAACGAGCTTGGCGAGAAGGTCGGGCTGTCGCCGTCGCCTTGCTGGACGCGGGTGAAACGCCTGGAGAACGCTGGCCTCATCGCCGGCTATGTCGCGCTGCTCGACCATGCGGCACTGGGCCTGCCGGACACGGTGTTCGTCGAGATCACGCTCAACCGGCATGACGACCACGCGCTGGAAACCTTCGGCGAAAGCCTCGCGCGGATCCTGGAAGTGATCGAGGCCCATCTGGTGACGGGAGAGTATGATTATCTGGTGAAGGTCGCGGTGGCGGGAACGCAGGATTACGAGCGGTTCCTGCGGGAACGGCTCTATCGTATCGAAGGCATCCGGCACACCCGGTCTACCTTCGCGCTGCGGGCGATGAAGCGATCGCTCTGCGTGGACCCGATGCAGATCGTCTGAGCGGCTGGAACGCCCCAAACGGCGGAAGCGAACTCATGCGCTTCCGCCGGTCTTTAGGTTCGGGCATCGGCGACGCCCGCGGAGCTGGGTTGTTGTCCAGAGTGGATCGCTTCTACAGCCGATCCTCTAGCTACGGCCTTCAAGGCCGTACAGTAGTTGACCTGCGATGTTATAGTGATGGTCGACGAAGGGCGCCTCATCATCGACCTGGAGCGACCTAGACGCCGTACGGCAGTGGTAGTCGCTCAATGGTTACCCGGTGGAGTGATGTTTTCCATGACCCCTCTTTTCCGGCCTCACCAAGCGCGGTTGCTCGACATTTTGTATGCACCCGTTTCACACGATGGAGGGTGAAAGACGAGTGGTCGAACAACTCTCACGCATGACGGATATTGAAACTGCCCCCCGGCTTGGTCAAGGCTCCGCCGAGAGATTTTTTAGATTGGCATCGGCAATGGTGGCACCGCCTGCTTCCGCCACCAGCCTCGCCGTGGCGCCCTCGATCCGCTCCTCCAGGGTGCGCATGAAGGCCGCGCGCGGCAGGCCGGCCGGGATCGGCTCCAAGAACTCGATCACGATGGTGCCCGGGCGCTTGGCAAAGGAACGGCGGCCCCAGAACGCGCCGGAGTTCAGGGCCACCGGCACGCACGGCCGGCCAAGCTGCTTGTAGAGGGCGGCGACGCCAGGCTTGTAGTCGGGAGGGGCTCCCGGCGCGCGACGGGTACCCTCCGGGAAGATCATCACGTGCAGGCCGTCCGCCATCGCCCGCTGTGCCCCGTCGACCAGGGACTTCAGGGCCTTTGCCGCAGCACCGCGGTCGATCCGGATGCAGCCGGACTTGAGCAGGTAATGGCCGAAGATCGGGATCCTGGTCAGCTCGTATTTCAGGCCGACCGAAAGTTCATGGACGATCGTGTGGAAGGTCAGCGTCTCCCAGGCCGATTGGTGCTTAGCGGCGATGATCGCCGGCTCGGCCGGCAGATGGTGCAGCCCGCGGACCTCGTGGCGAATGCCCACCACCCAGCGGAGCAGGAACAGGATCCCGCGCTCCCAGCCCCGCGCATAGGCGCGCGTTCCGGCAGCACCCAGGAACGGCCCGACCGGCAGCAGCACGATCAGGGCGAGCAGGGTCCAGGTCCAGATCAGGACATTGAAGACGGCGGAGCGGATCAGGATCATGCGGCCGGCAATGCGCGGGTGAACAACTGGCCGAACTCGGGCTGCGCTTCCGCGATCCCGGCCAGACGGAGGGCATGCCAGGCCATCGCATGGTTGGACGAGGTCACCGGCTTGCCGAGCTTCGCCTCGATGGTTGCCGCGGCGGTGGCCAGGCGGATCGAGGTGCAGGACACGAACACGGCGTCGACCCCGTCATGGCGTCCGAGTTCCAGCGCCGCGCGCTCGATGGAGGCGGGAGTCATCCGGCCGACCTTGCCGTCATCCTCCTCATTGAAGGAGCCGAACACCGGCACGCTCAAGCCACGATCTTCCAGGTAGCGAATGATGCCGAGGTTCACGTCCTCGCGGTAGGGTGTCAGCAGCGCGATCCGGCGCGCGTCCAACGCATTCATGGCGATCCGCGCCGCGGTGATCGGCGTGGTCGCCCGGGCTTCGGGCTTCTGCGCTTTCATCAGGGACATGACATGGTCCTCGCCCAGCACCATCGAGGCGGAGGTGCAGCCGAAAGCGACCACGTCGAAGTCATGGCCCGGCAGGAGCAATTCGGTGGTGGGGCCGATCAAGGGCTCCATGGCGCGCAGCGAGGCCGGCGTGATGATCGGGTCGACGGCGATCCGCGTGTGGTAGAGGCCGACGCCCGGGAGGCCGTGCAGGATCCCGCGCCATTCATATTCGATGGTCTGGTCGCAGCCCAGCACGACCAGGCCGATGCGGGCGCGCGGGGCAATGCCCGCGTCGAGCTCGAACGGCAGGTGGTTCAGGACGATCCGTTCGGCGCTCGGCATGGATGGTTCCTAGCGGCCATAGAGCATGGTGGACACGTCGTGCTCGGGCTTGCGGCCGGCGATGAGGTCGGCGGCGATCCGCCCCGACCCGCACGCCCAGGTCCAGCCCATATGGCCATGACCGGCATTGATCCAGAGATTGGCGAACTTGGCCTTGCCGAAGATCGGCAGCGCCGATGGCGTCATCGGGCGGAGCCCCGCCCAGTATTCCGGCTGGCCATAGTCGCCCGCGTCCGGGAACAGTTCCTGCGCTGCCTTGAGCAGGCCGCTGAAGTCGGACGGCTGGTGCGACCAGTCATAGCCGGCGAACTCGGCGATGGCGGTGAGGCGGACATGCTCGCCGTAATTGGCGAAGGCGAACAGGTTATGCTCGTCCACGCCGGAAAGGCGGGGCGGGTTGTTGCGGCCGGCGATCGGGATGGTGACCGAATAGCCTTTGACCGGATAGATCGGCAGGTTCAGGCCGATGGTGCGGCCCATGGTGGCGGCATAGCAGCCCAGCGCCAGCACATAGGCGTCGGCCTTCACCTCTCCTTTGTCGGTCACGACCCCGGCGATCCGGTCGCGTTCCGTCCGGATCGAGGTGATCGCTTCGTTCATCCGGAAGGTGACGCCGCGGTCGGCGAGCCAGCGTGCGATGCTGCGGGTGAACATCCGGGCATCGCCGGACTCGTCGCCCGGCACGTACAGCGCCCCGGCGAAGCGGTCCTGTACCGGCAGGTAGACCTGGTCGATCTGTCCTGCTTGCAGCGGCGTGACCTTGCGCACCTCCACGCCCAGCCGGCGCATGATCTCCGCGTTCTGGTCGGCCTTCTCGAGGGCGGCCTCCGTGCGGTGCAGGTACATCGCCCCGCCGCTGGCGGCGCCATAGGCAACCCCGGTTTCCGCCACCACGCGGTGGAGCTGCGTCTGGCTGTAGAGGCACAGCCCGACCTTGCGGACCGTATTGTAGTTGGCCCGGGCGGTCGTGCAGTTGCGCACGAACCGGAGCGCCCATTGCCAGAAGTAGGGATCCTTCTGCAGCTTGAAGCGCAGCGCGGTGTCGTCGCGGCCGATCGAGCGGATCAGCGTTTTCAGGGCCGCTGGCGACGCCCAGGAAAAGGCGTGGCCAGGGGCAATCATGCCGGCATTGCCGTAGGATGTCTCGGAGGCCGGCTCGCTGCGCCGGTCGATCACGATCGGCTCGTGACCGTCCCGGAACAGCTCGTAGGCCGTCATGGTGCCGGCGAGCCCGGCGCCTAGAACCGCGACGCGCATGATTGCTCCCTGGCCGCTGCCGGATCAGTCGAGGGCCGCGGTGACCATGATCTCGACGGTGTAGTCCGGGCTCGCCAGCTTGCTCTCGACCGTGGCGCGCGCCGGCGCACAGCCGGGTGCCACCCAGGCATCCCAGGCAGCGTTCATCTCGGCGAACGAGCCGATGTCCGACAGCCAGATATTGGTGGTGATCAGCTTCGACTTGTCGGTGCCGGCCTCGGCGAGCAGCGCGTCGATGCGGGAAAGGATGTCCTTGGTCTGCTCGGAAACCGACTTGCCGGGAGCGCCCGCGGCGACCTGCCCGGCCAGGTAGACGACGTTGCCATGGATCACGGCTTGGCTCATGCGCGGACCCGGCTGGATGCGGCGGATCGTCATTCTCTGTCTCCTGCTGACGT
>VFQN01005530.1_pt1 | contig 15361 bp, 17 predicted proteins | sample 3512371 | NCBI WGS metagenome assembly VFQN01 (sample SAMN10412370, study PRJNA504923) | tailings metagenome | isolation source: Replicate 2 from Balatoc abandoned mine | place: Philippines: Itogon, Benguet | collected 2017-08-28
GCAGGTACAATTCAATTCACAGAGCCGTAGACTGACAGCCCCTGAAAAGAAACGTTACCGCAAACCATCGCGTTGCAGCAGCATTGTGAGAAGTCGTCAGAAGTGAAAAAGGTGCGTTTGAAAACAAATATATGCGCATCCATCCCAGGCGCCCCGGTGAGCTTGGGGCCATGGCCGAGAACGTACGGCATGGCCCCGGTGAGCCTGCGGCGCGGTTTCGGGGCTTTTGGGGGCTTTTTGGGTTTCGGGGCCGTTTTTGGCCTCTGGAGTCCAGAGGTCGGCAAACTCCAAATTACTCAATCGGGAACTACCGAATTTCTTCTACACCGGGGGGTTTGGGGGGTCTCCCCCCAATCGGGGGTCTGGGGGCGGAGCCCCCAGAAAAATTGGGCAATATGGGGTTCAAATGACTGCATTTTTCTTAAGGATTTTGATGGACTTCCTTGAGCGACTGTTGCATGCATGGACTGGCTCGTACACAGTCACGCTGACGCAGCCTGTCACGGCCTGTTACCCTCCCCTGCTTCCCACGCACCTAGCAAGAACATATGCTCTTCACTCCACCACTTGCGTGATAAAAGTTTGTATTCGTACTAACACAGCCAGGCACACCTGGGGACAGCTGGAAGGGGACCAAAACTGTAAATCCACGCACCTAGCAAGAACATATGCTCTTCACTCCACCACTTGCGTGATAAAAGTTTGTATTCGTACTAACACAGCCAGGCACACCTGGGGACAGCTGGAAGGGGACCAAAACTGTAAATCCATACATAGCAATGGCATAATGCCTTCGGGCTTTTGTATGTGCACGGAGGAACCAGGGGAGAGAGGAAACACAGGCACGAAGAACACAGGAAGCATGCCCAGGCCTGCCCAGGCAGGGCACCTGGCGTTGCGTTTTAGCTGACCCAGTCGCGTTTTGCACGCCGTAGGCGCCTTTCTGGCCCTTTTGACGGGTACGGCAGTCCAGAATTTTTCTTATAGGACCCGACCGCGGGCCCCTCAGCCGAATTTCTTCGTCGGGTCCGTCTGTACGACACGATGGACCCGACCAGTCTGCCGACCTCTGCTCTGGACGTATTTTTAGCGTATTTGAGCGTATTTTGCGAACAGACCCCCGTATTTTACGTATTTTCAAAAATACGCTCATTTTGGAACGTACTGTGCAGCCCAGCGCCTGGCCCAGTGTATTACGACATGGAGCGAGCGGGGCGGGCAGGCGGCGGGTGCCTTACCGGTCCGTCCCCAGCCCAGCTCAGCCCAGCCTGCCGTAGTCGGCACGACCACGGCCTCGCCTCACCTGTCGTTGTCTGCACAGCCGTAGCATGACTGTGCCTGAACAGCCACGCACGTCACTGCCCGGTCGTGCCCGAAAGGATGGTCATCAACGGCCGGTTGCCGCTGCCAAACCCCCACGCAATGGTACGCAACACCTTGATGCCCCGCACCGCCGACGGTGAAGACAGCGAGCATCCTTGTTGCTGGGTTTGGCTTTGTTTGCATGCGTGCAGGGATTAGGGGTCTTGGACGGCAGTGCAAGGCACTGTGCACGCCGCAGCCGCTGCAACTGCCGCTGGCACGGCGTGTGCGCATTGACTTGGCAGAGTGTGGATGGCGTGGATTGGAATGAGAGGCCGCGGTGACCAGCGGTGACTGTTGTGCGAGCTGGTTTGGTGCCTGCTTGCCGCACAGAGCCAAATGCCGCTTGTAACAAAGATGAGGAGCTGGAACATCTCTGTGGGTGGCTGACTGCGACCCTCCCGCCCCCAGCAAAACACACATACACACGTCCACTGACACACCCACACCAACACACAGGTACTCGGTGGATTCGCACTTTATGCAGCCTGTGCACCGTTACTGGCCCTGTTCCTGGCGCTACAAGGACGTGACAACGTGGCCCATGCTGAACCAAGACGGAGAACAAGACTACCGTAATGTTCGCACGCACAGCACAGCGCGAGTAACCAATTCAACTTGTTGATGCCAACGAAGGTCGTCCAACACGGTGGACGTATGCGAGGTCATGGTCGGTGTCCATGGTCGGGCCCACGATGACGAACGGGCCGTTCGGAACGGGAACACACAGGTGTTGGCAAGGCGCGCCGGGCTCCGCCCTTCCGCCGTTCCCTCCCGGGAGTCAGATTGGCCGACCCAGGGCCCACAGGGGTTTCCGCCCAGCCCAAAGAAGTTTCGGTTTCTGTGTTTAGTATGAGGGTACTTGGGTTTAGGGAGTCTTACAGAATAGGACATGGTTTCCGCCCCGCGAACTATGGTTTCAGTCCCCGATAAAAGCGAGCGGCTAGTTGACGTCCTGCAAGGAAGGGGTTTCAATTTTGCAGTAATGGTTTCAGCGCGGGACAGTTCTTCCCGCGCGCGGTCGCTCCCGGGAGGGGATGACGGAAGGGTGGAGCCCAGCGCGCCTTGCAGTCGGCGACAAAGGTCACGATGCCCTACTTGGTCACGGACCGGCCCGCCGTACAGTTTGGCCAGGGGCATAAAACGCCTGCCGGCGGCCCCGCCTTGTATCTCTAATACCTAGTAGCCAAATTCATTGCCCAGACTCTGCCACAAATGGACTTCCGGACAGCAGCACGTGCCCTGCTCATCGCCGGCATAAACGACACAGGCATTCCGCCTCAAGAGCTGCGGTTCGTGAAGCGCAGCGGCAACGTCGTCCTTGCAGACATCCCTTCACGCGTGCTCGTGGTGGCCGGCAGCAAGACCTACTTCTTCCTGCAGCGCAACTTCGTCGAGCAGCGCATGCGGGGCATCCATTCACGCCCCCGCTTCGAGACGCCCACGGCCAACATCGCTGTGCGGCCCCAGGGTGACAACTGGGATGCCAAGGCTGTTTTCCAAGACGCCTACTCGCATTTGGTGGTGCCCGTAGACGTCCCGCAGGTACGCGAACCACTTTCGCGCCAGCTGTGCCTTCAACTCGCGCGCAGACACTGGAACCCATAGTTGTTTTGCTTTTCTCTCCTCCAGCTGGAAAGATGCACGAACGCTCATCTGGTTCTGCATAGTGCATAACTGCTGGTTGTGAACGGGCAACGGAAAACGGAACGGCTTTACTCTTTTGCACTGCACTTTTCGCCCACTTGCCACCCGTAGTACGCTTCTGTGTCATGTCCATTCTGCGCTTACCCGGCCAACTGTCACGTGTCGCAGCCGGTTCGCCCGACCTTGAAACGTTCCCAACTTGCTACCATACATGGTTGCTTGTGTGCAGGAGGCCGCGTTCATGTACGTGTACTCGAACAGGGCCTGGGAGCCGCTCTCCCGCGCGGCACTGTCCTGGAGACTGAAGACGGAAGCGGACGCGGCCCAGCCCATGGCCATCGACCACCCCGCCCCCGCCCCTACCATGCAGCCCCTGGCTTCTGCGGCCGCCGCGGGCGCCTCCGCCATCCCCACCGTCACCCCCTCCCCCACCTCCGCACCCGTCGCCCCCGCCTCCACCTCCGCCGCCGCCACCCCCGCTGGCGCCCCCTCCCCCGCACCCGTTGCCCCCGCCCCCACCGCCGCCGCCGCCACCCCCGCTGGCGCCCCCACCCCCGCACCCGTCGCCCCCGCCTCCATCTCCGCCGCCGCCGCCGCCAACGCTGCTGGCGCCTCCTCCGCTGGCCCCGCCGCCAGCACCCCCTGCTGTGCGTGCCCCAACGCCCAGACGGCCGCCGAGGGCCACTTCGAGGCGCCGTGCGGCTGCACGTACTGCCGGGTGTGCCTGGCCGACCTGCTGTGCGACAACATGGGCGGCCAGCTGCCCGACTGCGCCTGCGGCAAGCAGCTGGAGCTGACGGTCGACATGGCGAGGTCGCTGCCCCGCGGCACCTACCGCCTGTGGCAGGGCCTGTACAGGCAGGCCAACTGGGCGGCCACCCACCCGCAGTGCCCCAAGTGCTCCCGCATCGCGACGCTGCCGCTCTTCACCAAGACCTTCCAGTGCAGCAACTACGCGTGCATCAACCCCAGGTACGGCTACTGCGTCACGTGCAAGCAGGGGGTCCAGCAGCTGCCGCACCGGTGCGGCTAGGAGGAGGAGGAGGAGGAGCGCAACGAGCGGCTGTGCCCTGATCGCCCTGATCGCGATGAAGGGCGTGAAGGTTCTGCGTATGAGGACGCCTTCAAGTATGACCTGCGCCTTGCGTTGTCTGGTGCCACGCGGGTAGTAGGGCGTGGGAGGCTGCAGAATGTCGATGTGCGCGCTGATGGGCGTTGTGTTTAGTGGGCTGTTAAGGTTTTCTGGCCATTCTACGGCGTCTGGATTGCGAGTGGCCGACAGGGTGTCATGGGGTGGACGGGCATCTTTGTCCCCTGGACATTTCTAGTGTGCTAAGTGCATGAAGCACAAGTGTTACCCTGTCTCGGTACGTGCAGTGCGTGGATGGGGCCTCCTTCGAATGATGAAGACGTTTCTGGGGATCAAGACACGTGTCAGTACCAGCGTGTGTACCTTCCCGTTAATCAGGTGTTTGCAATTGGCCTTTGGAGGTGTATCGAAACACTGCGCGCGCGCGTAGCGAACGTGTGTGTAGAAAGTGCAGTGCTGGCAAGCCTGAGGATGAGTTTCATGTGGTCTTTGAGTGTGCTGCTTACAACGACCTTCGGTCTAGCAGTGGACTCTGCTTTGAGCAGGATTTCAAGTCGTGGTGGGACACTTCCTGCCCTGTTAAGGTTGGACGTTTCCTTGTTGCTGTACAGCAGCGACGCAACACATGATAATAATTCCTGGTAGGTGTGGTCGGGACCGACCAGTAAGGATCGTGTGGCCACACCACCTGAAATAATGTAACATAAAATGTCAAAAAATGTGTGGAGGCAAGGAGGGGGCAGGGTGGGGAGGGCGGGGGCTTGAACGGGAGCGGGGGAGGGGGAGCACGAGCATGAGCAAGAGGGGTTAGCGAGGGCATTGGGTTAGCAGGCCGCAAGCGCAAACGGGACGCATAACCCGTATACAGACAAGATCAGCTGATACAGAGCAAGCAGGAGAGCACTCACCGGGTTTACTGGACGTACTATCTACCTTGAGGAGGCCGCATGCGACCCAGGTACGCGCCGTTGAGGTAATACTGCTGACCGCTGGCTGATGCTGAGATACGCTGCTGGAAGTTACCATACCAACTGTGTCGGTTCACCACCCGGCGCCCGCCAGACCAGACCAGTGCATGCACACCCGAGTGAGGTGCAAACGTGCAATGGTTTACCTGCAAACATGGACTTGCTGTGTGTGGTGTGCTGGGTTGCATTGCGGGGCGTAGGCCGGGGATGACGGTGCAAGGACGACGCCTTCGCTGTGCCTTGTGTTGCCGTGTGTGCGGTAGTGAGCTGTGGTGTGCAGTGCCTCGTTGCCTGGTTGGCTGTACTGCTGCTTGGCCGGGGCTGTGTGCCCGGTGCTCTGTCGCCTTGCTCGTGGGGAAAGCTTGAGGAACCTCTCCAGCGATTTGCCTTTCCTGAATCAGCAGAAGAAGCGTGCAGGAGGAGCGGCCCAAAGCACGGTCGGTGGGGCGTGGGCCTATGGACGGGGGCGGGGCGGGGCACGGGTGCTCACGTGCGCCACCCGGGCGTGTGCAATTCGCAGAGCAATGCTTACCGCTTACCGAGTGGAAAAAGCACACGGAAGGGGGTACCCTTGGGCCACGGGCCCGCCTGCTGCGGTGCTGACCCCTTGCTGCTGCCCCAAAGGGCCCAACGGCTGCAGCATGGCGTGAGGAATGTCGCGCTCCGCACTAGGCTCGTACCTGACACTGAAGCCGAGCGAGGTTGGCTCAGCGTGGTGACCCAAGTCATGACGGCCCGGTGACCTCATAACTACCAACGTATGCTTGGAGTGTGCACACGGACTTGGCGGTGTGCAAGAATGGCATATGCCTGTAATAACAAGATAAGCAGAGATAGGCTTGCGAGCTGCGCCCGCTGCGCCATCACCACCCACACCAGGCGCACAGGTACGGTACCACGGCATTGGGCCCCCGGGGACGCCGCGCGCACTGTTGCCCATCCATTTACGTACCAAGGATCAAGGAGGGAGGCCATGGTAGGAACAGGGTCCCAAAGGCGTCAACCTGCACAAACGGATTAACATCGATCATCAAAGGCGCCGTACGCCCTTGTACACCTGTATAGCATGGAGATCGCGTCAGGGCATCGGTGTGCACCTGCACACGCCATGCCGTTGCCACAAGCGCAGCCGCAGCTACCGTACGTTGCAACTGAATCTCCTGCCTCTGGGCCCCCAGGGCTCCCCTTGCTCTCAGGAGCGGCTCAAGCTCCCATCCAAAAAACAAATCCTGCGCCCATAAAACCAGGCGACCTGCCTTCCCTGCATCACTCCTTACTTCGTTGGCGGCCTAACTATAATGCATACCGGTATGCGCAGCGGTGCACCACTCCGAACCTACTACCACTTTGAACCACGTACACAACTTTGAACCTACGGCACAGCCAAGCAAGGTTTGACAGCCACATCACAAACACGTAGTTCCCCACGTCCGCTGTGCAATACAGTTTTATCCCTCAGCGCACAGTCTTCCGCTTCCGGTTCGGTTTCTAATGACCAGTGTACTGTTGGGCGGATTCCCCAACGGATATTGGTGACGTGCATGATTGCATGTGTTCTGCGTTATGCCTGCTTCCAGGGAAGCCACCCTCCCCTGGCACCTTCAGTGTCCCGCTGAGGGCTCCATTCTGAGCGCGCCGGTATCCTTCGGGTGGCCCCCCCCCGTGCGCACCGGCGCACACATCCGGTGCCATGGCTGCCAGAACGGCAATATTAGTTTGCATACCATCATGACGAAGTGCATAAAGCATACGTTGTGTGTTCCTTGCTGCTTACTCAGGCAAGCCTGCAATATGCAGCACAAGGCGGACCCAAGCACTCGGGACTCGTTACCAGCATGCTACCGTACGTGAATTGCTACCTGACCCTACTTCACCTGTCAGCAAGCCCAGCTGTCGACCCGCGAGCCTTCGTGGCGCCAGTTCAGTCCAGCTCACCTCAGCCCATGCAACAAGCGGCATGCCAGCACGGGGCACCCTGGCGAACGTGGCCTCTCCAGCTCGAGAACACTGACACGGCCGCCGCGTCCGCACTGCTTGGCTGTCCCATGAACACTGCTTGGCAGTTCCTAGGTGTGGCAGTGTCGTCCTGCTCTGTCCTGCTCTACAGATCTGCCTCTGCTCACTGTTGGTGAGGGGCACATATGTGACGCCCTCTCCTGAATCCTGCGAAACTCCGAACTGCTCCTGTCACGACCTAGAGCTTCTGCCTACACACATGAGTACCCTCTACCAGTCTTAGAGCGCCTCCCACTCGCGCATAAGCTACACATTGGTCAATGCGTTGCACGGAAGGCCCTTGCCTCTCGTTGCCTACCCCTTCCCTTAAGCCAGCCATGCTTCCTGCCACCTCTGCCCCCATCAGCACGGATCCTCAAACTAGCCTCTCGACCCAACCGTGCGCGCTTACCCAACCCACGGTCCCTATTCAATCAGCAACCTCATCCTAAAGGTTCAGAAGTAGCGCTGTTGCCACCCTGATCAATGTCGTATGCGCACCGTATGGTACACGCAAGGCAACGCCAACTCCTGACGCTGTACGCTGCAAAAAGCGCCGCGACTGCAACCTGGCAGCACGCTGCAGCACCAAGGCGTGGACTCATGCTTGGACGTCCTAGTGCTGTGACGGCAGTGCCATGCTGCCGTACTGCCGTACTGCCGTACTGCGGGTGCGACCCAGCCGCGGGCTGGGCAGGCCTAGGGCGAGGACTCCCTCTTGGAGCGGTAGCTGCGCTGCGAGAAGCCCTGGCGGCCTGCAGGGCACACGTGACGGCGGTAGGGCAGCAGCATAACGGGACAGGGTTAGGGGGGCGGGCGGAAAGCATTCGACACAGACAGAGCGCCCATTGGAATCATGTCCGTCCCCTACGCGACTGCGACGCGGCTGTAACCCAACGCCAGCAGCCCCAAGCCTCTGCCGACATGTCTCTTGCCGACATGTTGCACAGGTTAGCCCGCAGCTCGAGGCACTGTATACCCGCTCCCGTGCCTATCCCCACAGCCAAGGACCTAGGGAGGCCACTCACCCTGCCCATGGCCGTGACCGCCACCGCCACCACCACCACCGCCACCGGCGGTCAGCACCAGCGGCGCACGTTCCTTGCGGCCGCCGCCGCCGCCGCCACCTGCGCCCCCGTGCCTGCCGCCACCGTGCCCCGGCCCCCGCCCTGGCGACACCAACCCGCCGCTGCGCTGCGGCGAAAGGGACCTCGCCGGCGGCAGGTCAAACGTGATTGGGTTGTGCTGCCTGCGCTTCTGCTGCTGCTGTTGTTGCTGCTGCTGGAACGCCGCCGGGCCGCTGTGCGCCCGGCCGAACGGCGACGGGCCGTCCCCAGGACCCGGCCTGGGCCCCGGACCCGGGCCTCCGCGGTGCGGGCCGTCCTCCCTCTTGGGCGGGCCCAGCCGCGACCACACGCTCCCGGCCGGCCGCGGCGGTGGCGGCGGCAGCGTGCCCACCTCGCCCTCCTCCTCCTCATCAGCCATGGCGGCGGCAGCGGCGCTAACTCGCCGGCCGGCGGCCTCGCCAGCGGGAGCGCCGCCGCCGCCGCCACCGCTGCTACGCCGCCCGGTGTGTGCAGGCTGGTGTTGGCCGGGAGCCCCGCCCTCCTCCCCGTCCTCCAGCTCACCGTCCTCAGCCTGCGGCTGCTGCTGCTGCTGCGGCGGCCGCGAGGGAGCCCTGGCCGCTGGCGGCTGCTGCTGCCGCTCCGCCTGGGGGTCCGGGTGCACCCGAGGGCCCTGGCCCTGGCTGCCTTCTTGTCCCTGCTCCTGCCCCTGGGCCTGGGCCTGGCTGCCTTCGCCGCCGTCAGGCCCGCGGGAGCCGGGTTCTACGGGATCTGCAGCGGCAGCGGTACTAGCAGCAATAGGAGCTGCAGCAACCGCAGTCACAGCAGCCGTGGCTGTGGCCTCAGCTCCTTGCTGCTCCTCCTCGCCGACCCTTGCCCCTGCCCCTGCCCCTGCCCCTGCCCCTGCCCCTGCCCCTGGCCCTGCCTGCTCGGGTGCAGGTGTGTTAGCGTCCTCTTCCTCCGTTTCCGACGACTCTTGGGCCTGGTCCTTCCGGTCCTTGTCTTTACCCTTGTCCTTTTCCTTGCGCTCCTTCCGCTTGTGCTTCTTCTCCTTTTTGCTGCCCTTGCGCTCGCGCTTGCCGCCCTCCCCGCCGCTGGCAGCCCCATCCCCACGGCGGCGCTCCTGCTGCTGCTGCTCCTGCTGCGCGTCGCCGGACTCCGGGCTGACCTCCCGCCCCCTAGCATCGGCCTTCCCACGCTCCTCCTGCTGCTGCTCCGGCCTCGGTCGCTTCTGCGGCCCCACCGCCTCGTGGCGTTGGCGGCCCTCGCCGCCGCCGCTCTGCTCCCACCCAGGGCCCCCGCGCTCCCTTCCCTGCTGCCTCGGCCCCTCCTGCTCCTCCGGCTGCCGCCCTTGGCCGCGGTGGCCCTCCTGCCAGCCCGCCCCGCGCTCCCCCTCGCGGCCCCGACCGCGAGCGTCGCCGTGCGGGTGCGGCGGAGGGCGGGGAGGCGGGTCTACGTCCCTCCGCAGCGGCGGAGGAGCCCGGCCGTCATCGTCCCGGGAATGCGGCGCGTGGCGCCCGGGAGGGCCCCCACGGGCCTCCCTGTGCGCGCCCTCCCGCTCCCGCTCCCGCTCCCAGTCACGGTCCGGCCCCCGCTGCCACTCCCTATCCCGGTCGTGCTCCCACTCCCTAGCCCGCTCCCGCTCTCGATCTCGCTCCCGGTCTCGCTCCCAGGCGGCGCTGGGCCCGGGCCCGGGCGGGCCGTGGGGCGGGTAGTGCGGGCCACTGCCGGGGGTCCCTGCCGGCCCGCGGGCGCCCTCACCCCGCCGCATACCCCGCTCCCGCTCACGGCTGTCCGGGACCTCACGCCCCCGCTCCCGCTCGCGGTCCCGCTCACGGTGTTCCCCCCGGGGCCCGGCCTGGGGTGGCGGAAGCGGAGGGTGCCCCTCCCAGTCCCGCCCCCGGTTGCGCGGCTGCTCCCACTCCCACTCCTGCCCGCGCTCCCACTCCCGGTCCGATTCGCGGCCGGCACGCTCGCGGCCCCGATCCCACTCAGGCCCCGGGCCGCGGGCGCCGCTGCGGCCAGGAGGCGGCGGCCCCACCGGGTGGTCCGACCTTCCCCCCTCCTGCCTGCCCGCCTCCTGCCTGCGTTCCCGCTTGCGCTCGCGCTCGCGCTCCTCCTCCCACTCCCGGTCTGCCCGGCCGCGCTCCTCCCGTGCCTCCCGCGGCCCGCCCCGCCCCGCGGCCGCACCGGCGGCAGTGGCCACCGGGCGCTTCCCATCAGCAGCGCTGTCCCCTCGCCCTGCTCTGTCGCCGTGGACCATGCCGTTGCCATTGGCGCCGGCCGGTGGGCCCGACCTGGACTCCTGCCGCTCCCGCGCACGATCGCCACCGTCGTCATCACTGCTGCTGCTGCTGCCGCTGCTGCTGCTACTACTGCTCCTGCTTCTTTTCCGTCGCCGCCGTGAAGATCCGGCGTCCTTGTCCCTGCCCCTCTGTTCCTTCTCTTCCCCTTCCCTCTTCTCCTCCTGGCCCTGTCCGCTGTGCGAGGCGCCCTTGCGGCCCTGCACCCGCTCCTGCGCAGAGCCGCCATCCCGCCCTCCCCCCCTGCTGCTGCTCCTGCTCCGCTTCCTAATGCTGCGGTGTGGGCTAGCCGGCTTGACGTGCCCCCCAGAAGCCTCAGATCCCGCCTCCTCCTTCACGACGGGGGCCGCTGACCCCGCACGTGCACCCGTGCCCTCCTGGCCCTGCTCATTAACGGCACCAGCACGCGCCTCCTTGGCGCCCCGAGCCTCTGGGTGTGCACTGCGGTCGCCCTGAGCAGGGGAGACCTCCATTGCATCAGCACCGCGCCCAGCGCCCGGCCTTGCCCCCGCGCCTTCCTCAGGCCCGCTCCCGCTTCTGCCGTTGCCGCCTTCGGACTTCATGGCGGGCGGGGATACCGGCTTCTTGGCAGCTTCCGGGCTCGAGCCACTGCCATGGGAGTGAGAAACGCTGGGGGGCAGCTCCTTGCGTGTGTCTTGGCCAGCAGCTGGAGGAGTCTCCCCTGGCTTGGTGTCTGCGGCAGCGGCAGTAGCAGGCGCGGCTGCAGGCGGCTGCATGAGGCCGTTCCTCTTTGGCTGCAGGTGCGGGGGCAGGGCGTGGTTGTTGGAGTGGGGCTGTTGGGGTGGGGGCCCGGGAAGGGCGGGGCCTCGGGGTGTTGGTAGCGGCTCTGGCTTGGGGCTGCCGAAGGGCGGCGATGCACCGGGCATGGGGGCGGCGTGAGAGGCGGGGGTCGGTCGAGGCGGGGGAGGCAGGGGCGGCGGAGACCGCGGTGGGGGAGGCAGTGGAGGTAGGGGGGCGTCGTGCGGGTGCGGCGACGGAGGATGTGGCGGCGGGGGGTGCGGAGAGGGTGGAAGTGGGGGGTGCGCTGGTAACGGTGGCGGCATGGGTGGAAGCGGGGGCGGGGGAAGGGGCGGAGACCCGCCAGGGGGCGGGGGAGGAGCTGGGGGTTGGTCCGGCGGCAGGGGAGGCGGGCCCCCGGGGGGCGGCGGCGGCAGGGGCGGAGATGCAGCGGGTGCTGTTCCATCGTGTGGTAGGGGTGCTGGGGGTGGGGGCGGCAGGGCGCTTGGCTGCGGGGGTCGCCGCCACCGCTGCTGTCCTCGTCGTCAAGGTCCATGTCGTCCTCCCACTCGGACCTGCAGGGGGCGGGCGGCGGTTGGGCCGTCGTACAGACCAAGCCTGGCGCTGGCAGCTTAATCACAAACCCAGCACTCCAAGGCATCCAAATGCGATGCACCATGCGTCCCGATGGCTTCCAACGAATTGGCGTCCATGCCGCCAACCCACCCTATCCACCACCCCCACGCACCTGCGGCCGGTGGAGGAGTACTCGTGCGCAGCGCCGCCGGCATGTCGAACAGCCCCGGCCCCGCCTGCCCCTCCTCCTCACCACCCTGGCCCTGGCTGCCGCCAGCAACCCCACGGGCCGACGGCGTGCCGCCGCGCGACAAATGCCCCGCCCGCGCGCCGCCCGCCGCGCCCGCCGCCGCCTGCTGCTCGCCGTACCCCCACGTGTCGTCCTCCGCCGCGTCTTCCACCTGTGCCGGCGGAGTCAGGTGCGCAATCCCCTGCAGCTCTGCGTTGCCGTACGGCGGCTGCAGCTGCCCCGAGGGCGCGTCGCCCCTGCCACCAGACCACACCACGCCGCCAGCGGCCGCGGCGACGGCCGCAGCCAGGCTGCCTGACAGGGGAGTTCCCCATCGGGAGGCAGCGGGTGCACCCGGGGTGCGGGCCCAGGGGCCGGTGGGCAGGTTGCGGTGGGAGGGGTGCGGCGGGGTCATGGAGGGGCCGGGCGGGGGCTGGTGGGGGTTGGCGCGCAGCGGCGAGGGCGGGTTGAACTCGGGCAGCGTGACGCTGACGTACTCGCGCCAGGAGAGGGTGGCTGCAGAGGAGGGGAAGGGAGGGCAGGCAAGACGCGAAGGGGGCAAGCGGTTGCGGGCAGCAACAGGAGTACCGTAGAAAGAGCCTCACACCTCACCACAAGCCCCGCTACGCCATTCTGCACTGACACGAGCAACCGTGCGGGTATCCCGGCTTCACCGTGCGGGCACCCCAGCTCCCGCCGCAGGTGCAACAAACGGTGCAGCACCCGAGACCCACTCGCCGCCTCATGTGATGCACGCTGCACCAGTGCGCCCAGCGCACCGCGCCCTCCTTGCAACGCACTCTGTGCCAGGAAATAGGGGGCTGGACCACTGCTAATATCAATATGTTCCCCAAGGATCTCGTACTGAGATCATGTATGACTTTGCTAATAGTGAGTTATCACCCCCTTGCTGTCTTGCCGCCACTGCACGCAGCAGGACAAGTGAAGGCCAAGCGGGGAGCGGAGCTTGGTGGACTGACCCATTCAAGCACCCGCCCCCCAAACCCCGCTCCCCTCTTGGTCTTCACTTGTCCTGCTGCGTGCAGTGGCGGCAAGACATCGAGGGGAAAACCTGGGGCGGAGGCTCCACGGCATCATAGCACGCGTTGTCCAACTCTCCTCCCCGTCCAGGCCCCACCCCGGCCCCAGGTTGCCTGGCGTTCCACGCGTACCCGGCCCCCACCCCGCCCCCAGCCAGCCACTCACAGCCCCAGTCCGGCTCCTGGTCGTCCAGCGCAAAGTCCACGTCCAGCAGCCGCTCCCCCGGCAGCCCGCCCTCAGGGTCCAGCGCGCTGCACATGCTGCCGTACGGGTTGGCCAGCCAGCACCGCACGGCCAGCGGCCCGAACGCGTTCAGCTGCACCGGGCCCTCCTCCTCGCTGCCGGGCAGCGGGGCCCAGAGGGGCGGCCGCGGCAGGTGCAGCCAGCCCGGCCGAGCGCGCCTGGGGGTGGATTGGGACGGACGGTTGTGGCGGAGGGTTGGCGGTCGGTAAAGGGCAGGCGGCAAAGAGTGGTTCCGAAGTGCTGCGACATGCCATGGTGGGGGTACGCATAAAAAGCGAGAAACCGTGTGAGACGTCATGGTGGGGGTTGTATTGTGCGCTGTGCGACCCTAGTCCATTCGCCACACCGCGTACTCCTACACGCAGACAGGGCCCCCGGCCCAAGCGCAAGTGCTGCAACATACACCCAGCCCCAGCCCAGAACCCACCTCCTGACCCCGCCGCCCGGGTGTCCATGCGCGCCCGCGTGCGCGCGCGCGATCTCCACCCCGACGTCCGCGCCAGCCTGGCCCTGCTGCTGCTCGTGCGCCTGCCCCTGCCCCTCCTGCCCCTCCTGCCCCTGCTGCTGGCCCCTGCGGCCCTGCCCCGTCAGGCGTCCCTCCTGCTCGGTCACGATGCCGTCCAGCATGCGCAGCACACACTCCTCCAGCAGCCGCCGGTTGCGCCACACAGACATAACCTGCGGTGGGATACGAGGAGGAACAGCAGCAGTCACTGCCTGCCAGACCCCTTAGCCCTTACCACCCCCCTCCAAACATCTGCGCCAGGGCCGGGATGCATAGCAGTGGTGCTGGCAAGGGGGCCGCGCCCACAGGCGATTCCTTCTGGAGAGCCATGCTTGATTGTAGCTAGCACCGTGCCTGCGACCTCTCCTGCCTCACAACCCCTCCCACTACTCCACCTCTGGCTGCCGCGCTGCTCCGCCTAACCCCACACCTTCCTACCCTCATCGCTCACCCACGTACAGCCCCGCTCTCCCCTTCCTCCTCCTTCCTCCCCTCCCGCGCCCTGAGCTCCGCCGTCACGTGCCGCTTACCTTGACCGAATCAGGTCCCAGCACAGCTGCCCTACGCGCCTTGCCCCGGCCCCAGCCCCTCCCTCGCCTGCCCTCCCCCACCTTGCGCACTGCCGTCAGGTGCGGCGCGTTGAAGGCGGCCAGGCGCGAGACCTGGATGAGGCCGTTGCCGATGATGCGCGGGAAGTCCTGCAGCCCCTCCTCCTTAATACACCTGAGCGGGAGGGAGAGGGGGATCGGGAGTTGAGGCAGGACAGGGGTGAATGGCTGGAGGCGACAGCGCCGGCGCCGTGGTGGCCGCACCCCAAGCCGTCCCACAGCCATTGTCCTTCACCTCTCCTCCCCTTCTCCCCACACCGTCCACCTTATACAACCCCCATGCTGCGTCATGCCCCGCCGAACCCCTCCCCCCCGACCCCCGCTCACTTGTTCATCATGCTGTTGAGCACGTACAGCACATTGAGCCGCCGCGACAGCAGCGCCACCACGCCGCCCGCCTCCGGCCCCTGCCCCACGTCCCCGCTGCACCCCGGCGGCGCCAGCACCTCCACCTCGCCCCGCAGCGCGTCCAGCTTGCCGATGAAGGCGCGCGCCACCAGCGCGCTGCCGGCGGCGCGGACCATCTCCAGGGCGGCGTCCGCTGTGTCGCTGATGCCGCTGCGGGAGGCGGTGGTGAGGGCGTCCAGGGCCACCACCAGCTGGTTCTCCAGCATGCGGGTGGTGTCGGGGCCGCGCGCGCTGGCGGCGCGCGCGGTGGCGGCGGCGGTTTTGAGCGCCTGCGCCGCGGACACGGCGGCGGCGGTGGCGGCGGCGGCGGAGGTGGCGGCGGAGGGCGGGGCGGTGGAGGGTGGGGGAACGGTGGGGGTAGGGGCTGAGAGGGAGAGGCCGACGGCCGCGAGGGCGGCGCAGGGGGGAAGGCGGGTGACGGGGGTAGGGGCGGTGGGTGTGGGCAGGAGCGCCGGCGGGAGGGTGACGGCGGCGACTGTGGCGGTCGTGATGGTGACGGCTGCGGCGGTGGGGGTGGTGGCGGCGTCCGGCTGGGGCGGCTGCGTGGCGGGCGGGAGGGTGGGGGCCGCCGGGGGTCGTGAGGT
>VFQN01005531.1_pt1 | contig 15361 bp, 11 predicted proteins | sample 3512371 | NCBI WGS metagenome assembly VFQN01 (sample SAMN10412370, study PRJNA504923) | tailings metagenome | isolation source: Replicate 2 from Balatoc abandoned mine | place: Philippines: Itogon, Benguet | collected 2017-08-28
TAAAAAAAATAAATATGCTCTGTCCCCATGAGCTTAACTTTTGTCCAGTAATCAGAAAAATCTCCTCTACAAGAGACAAAAACCCTTGTTATCAAGAAGGTAGAACCGTTATTTTTCTCCTCTTTTTAAAGAAAGATACCCCTTACAACTCCCTAATTCGGATGTTACGGAAAGCCGCTTCATCGCCGTGGTCTTGCAGTAAAATATATCCTGGAGCAGTTCCAAAATCTTCTATGTCTTTAAATTTGCTCGCTGCTTTGGCTTGTTTAAAAGCTGAGCTACCAATGGTATATTCTACGACTTTCACCCCGTTGAGCCAGTGCGTCACTTTATTGTCTTTGGCCAAAATCCGACCTTTGTTCCATTGACCTATCGGCTTGAGCTGCCGCGAACTAGGCTCAAAAAGCTCATACAGGCCCGCCGTGCGGCGTTTGTCGTTGGTGTCATTTGCGATGTCTTTGTTGCCGGTGTCGTCAATCAATTGATATTCGCAACCCAGAATAGAACCATTAGGGTATTTTTTGACAAAGTATTTCAGGCCCGTATTTGCGCCAGGAGTCAATTGAAATTCAAATTCTAAGTCAAATTGCGAATATGTTTTTTTGGTGATGATATCACCACCACGCACTACTTTTGGGTCGTTTGGGTTCTTTTTCTGATTGACTACTAGCTCTTTATTTTTTACCGCCCAGCCTTCTTTTGGAAATTGGTCAGCTTTAGCCGAAATCCATTGGTCGGTAGAAGTACCGTCAAAAAGCCATACCCAGTCGGATTTAAAAGAAAATGAAAAGAAAATGAACGCAATTAAGAAATAAGAGAAGGGTTTCATGATTAAGGTAAGGAAAGGATTTTTATTGAGGGTTTGGAAAATAAACATTCACTTCGGGGTGCATGGTATAAAAGCGGTATTGTTTGCCATCATGCACCAAAATTCCGCTTGATTTATCGTTGCCGATGATGGGATTTTTCTCATATTTTTTCCAATGAATCAAATCTTTAGAAACAGCCACATTGGTTGACCATTCACGCCAATCTTTATACGCCGATGCGTGATAGTACCCATAATACAAGCCTTTGTATTTGACAACCTGATTCATCGCTACGGCATATTGGTCGTAAGCTTCGAGCCCCATTTTTATGACAGGTTCATCTTGTACGTTTGTCCAAGTTTTGAGGTCTTTGGAAGTCGCCAACCATATTCCCAAATCACCACGTTCATAGAATAAGTACCATGTACCATTTTCGACCCATATCGCTGGTGTTCCATAGGCTCCTTTCGAAATAGGTTTACCGTTGGTCTGACGTACATCAAGGGGGCCTTTTTCTTGCCAATGAATGCGGTCGGTAGAGGTAAGCAAATGAGCCACATCGTTTCGGCCTTCGGCAAACATATAGTAAGTCCCTTTTACCTTCACTACCGACATATCTTCCACCCAATCCAAATCATAAATAGGCTTGTCGGTATGTCTCGTCCATTTGATGCCGTCTGGCGAAGTAGCATAGCCTAGCTTCATCACCGCATTTTTTTCTTTTTTATAACCCGTGTACCAAAGATGATACGTTTTGCCTTCGCGCAAAATGTAACCTCGTTCTCTGATTTTTTCGTCCCAATTATCAGCTTTACCCGTGCCACCAAAAACAGGATTTTGGGCGTAAGGTTTGAAATCCACAATTTCGGTCGGAAACTCTTTGGACGTGGGTGACTGTGCCATTCCAACTTGCGTTAGAGCAACACCTACCATACCCAATAGCGAAGGCAATAGTTTTTTTATCATTATTTTTTCAACATTTTGTCACGAGCAGCTTTGAATTCGGAGCCACTTTTCCACCCGGGATACGTAGTTTCATTTCCAACACGATGCCCTACTTCGTAGAGGAGTGTCATGTCTTCTACAATCCCCGACAAATCCCACTTATCGTTGTATTCGTCGGTTGGCATATGGTATCGATAAAGATTAAATTCTTCCTTTTGTTGTTTCCCCCACTCTTCTCCATATTGACGAGAAATGACCCCATTTTCAATGTATAAAGAAGGCACGCCCACTTTGGCAAAATTGAAATGGTCGGAGCGAAAATACCATCCTCCTGAAGGATTAGGCTCACCACGGGTAAAACGGTCTTGTTTTTTGGCGGCAGTTTCTATATAGTCATCCAAATCTGATTGACCCTTTCCCACTACAATCACATCTTTGGTACGGCCAAAAGGCTGTAAAACATCCATATTGATGTCGGCTACGGTTTTGTCAAGCGGAAATACAGGATGTGTACAATAATACTCCGAACCCAGCAGTCCCTGTTCTTCGGCAGTGACCACCAAAAACACTATTGAGCGTGCAGGTTTCTTTTTGAGTTTGGTAAAAGCCGTAGCGATTTCCATCAAAGCGGCCGTACCCGAAGCATCGTCGGCAGCGCCATTATAAATTGAATCACCATTGATAGGTTCTCCCTTCCCAAGATGATCCCAATGAGCGGTATAAAACACGTATTCGTTGGCGCGGCTCGTACCCGGAAGAAGCGCAATCACATTGTGTGAAATAGATTTTTTGAAAGTATTATTAATAACCAATGAAGTCTTGACACCCAACGGTACAGGTTTGAAGCCTTTTTGACTGGCTTTGTGCATAATATCGGGCGATACCCCCGCTAACTTGAATAGTTTTTTGGCCGATTCGAGGGTTAGCCATCCTTCCATAGCAGCTCGTGAGCGATTGTCGTCTTCGGCTTGCAAATACAGCTTTGATTTTGACCAACCGCTACGCACTACCGACCAGCCATAGCTCGCTGGCCCTGTATCATGTACAATCAACACGCCCGTTGCTCCTTGACGAGCAGCTTCCTCAAACTTGTAAGTCCAACGCCCGTAGTAGGTCATGGTATTGCCTTTGAAAAGCTTATCATCCACGATTCCTGGGTCATTGACCAAGACAACTACGGTTTTGCCTTTCACATCCAAGCCCGCATAGTCGTTCCAGCCATATTCGGGAGCTACGATGCCATAACCCGCAAATACCATTTCGGAATTTTCTACTTTTACTTGGTCTTGCACACGGCGAGTAGCAGCCACATAATCAGTAAGGTAATTGAGCGATATTTCGCCGTCTTTTCCTTTCATGACGAGCGGCCCTGCGGGAGTAGAAGCAATATCGACCATCGGCACATCCTGAAAATAGCTCTTGCCATTGCCCGGCTTCAATCCTAGTTTTTCAAACTCTGTTTTAAGATATTCGATGGTCTTGGCTTCTCCGGGACTAAAAGGTTTTCGTCCTTCAAAATCATCAGAAGCTAGTACTTTGATATGTTTGGCAAAAGCTTTGCCATCAATAGCTGAGTCGGCGGCTCTATAACTTACCAAAATAGAAGTAGTGAGCAATAATATTACAGGTAAGATTAACTTGTTCATAAGTTGGTTTTTGAGTCAGTGAATCTTCAAAGATAGGCACAGTACACGATAGTTTGCGCTTACTTCCCCGCCAAATATCGGTTGCGATATTCGATAGGCGTACAACCTTTAATTTGCCGAAACTGCCTTGCAATATTTTTACTATCAGTTAAGCCCATATCAAGTGCTATCTCAAAAACAGTCATGTCGGTTTCGAGGAGTTTTTGGGTAAATTTTTCGATACGGAGGTTAAAAATATATTTATAAATAGGATAGCCCGTAATCAACTGAAAACGCTGCTCCAAAGCTCGTCGCGACAAAGGCACTTGTTTTACGACATCTTCAACTTGAAGATTTTTATCAATGTTTTGGTGAATAAACTTCAGAGAAGACGCGATATAATGGTCGTTGGTAGCGTAGATATCGGTCGATTGGCGCGTAATGACCTGCGTAGGTTTCACATAAATATCATAAAACTCTGACGTACCATGCTCAATCATATGATGCAGAAGTTTGGCGGCATCATAGCCTCCTTTTTCAGTATCTTGCCCGATACTTGACAGCGGCGGGTCCGAAAATTCGCAAATCATTTCGTCGTTGTCCACTCCTAGTACCGCCACTTGTTCCGGAATCCGAATATTGGATTGGCGACAGGCTTCGGTGATATGCTGCCCTTGGTTGTCGTCGCAAGTCATGAGCGCAATCGGCTTCGGCAATGATTTGAGCCATTGACTCAGCGGGCTCGGCTTATAATACCAAAGCTCGCTCGAACGTGCCATAATGTGCTCAAAGTAATGTACCTGATAACCTGCTTTTTTGACCCTTTCTTCAAAACCTTCAGCACGCTCACGCGACCAAACAATGTCGCGAAAGCCATAAAAAGCAAAATTCTTAAAACCTTTTCGCAAAAAATACTCTGCTCCCATTCGCCCTGCTTCCACGTGGTCGCCGGTAATGTTAGGAATTTCTTTGAAACGCTCCTTAAAATCTTGGGCAATTACGGGAATGCCGGCTTCCACGATTTTGGATATTTTGGGGTCGTTGTAAAGCTGCCCAATGATACCATCGGCCTCCCATTCCAGCGCCCATTCAAGTATACCATCTATCCCGATAGTTTCGCGCTGAAAAAGCGGCATTCGACAAAAAATCCACGGACCATGCTCTTTCGAATACTTCGAAATTCCCTTCAGCAAGCCCTTGCTGTATTCTTCGGCAAAGTCGATGAGAAGTATAATCTTGTACATACAGCGGGTGGTCTTGAATTGAACGTGTCAATTTCTATTTTCTAACAATGTATTTGTTTACGCGACAAACTCTTTTTCATTCCCTTCTAAAAGTTGGGCATTACATTCCATTTCAAACATCAAAGTAGCATCAGCACTACTACTTGTTCGCAATGGGTAACTACTCTTACTGACAAAACTGATAATTGCTTCTACTTCTATTCCGTTTTTCAATATGTCTTTCTCTCGAAAAGTCAAAATTGTTGATTTGAGTTGCTGATAAGCCTTACGACGATGTTCTTTGCGAGTCCTTTTGCCAGCATCTTTTATCTCTATAAAACAAAATACATTTTCATCAAATAAGGCGCAATCACAGTGCGTTTGGGCATCATCTCCAAAAATGCACTTATCAATCGCCAGAAAATGAAGCATTTTGCGAGAGTCATTTTTTACTAAAAAACTCCCGTCGTCATCGACATTGCGCTTGATATAACATCGCTGCGGAGGTACTTGGCTATCAAACAACTCAAATTCTGCATCATTTATAGTGTCTAGACAATTGCCCAACATTATTTGAGGAAAGGCATTTTCAATGGATTGTCTCATTCTTTTTTTCTATATAAGTCCATCAAACTGTCAAACTCATCACCAATCTCATCCGAAACGCTATCCAGTTCATTTTCTGAAATTAATCCTGTTTTAGGGTTTATGATAGAGCGCACTGTACCATCAGCCACAAAATAGGCCGCAAAATCATTCGGATCCAACCACGAATCTTGCGGAATCACTTTTTCTATTTCTGAAGCCAACTCAGGTTTTTCTTGGGCTATTTTATAAGCAAACAATAAATTGTTGAGTGCCGCCAATACATATGGACTGTGGGTAGTTAGCATTAGCTCATTTTCAGCTTTGGTACAGCGGTCGGCCAAATAATAAATCAAGCTTTTTTGGGTAGTAGGATAAAGATTAAGCTCAGGTTCCTCAATGATGAAGGATTGTATTCCTTCTTCAAAAAAACCTTCTACTACCAATTGTAAAGGTATTAAGGCTTGAAACCCGCTCGCACTTTCCGACAAAGCTAAAGTAATACCCTCATTTACAGCTATTATATCTTTTCCATTCTCAAACTTATAAACTACATCCTGTATTACAGACTTAAACTCTGTCAACTTCTGCCGAGCATTTTCAAACTTGGCACCAAACTGAGTAATTGATTCTGGTAGAGGTATTTTGTTGATAGTAAGACTAAAAATTGATTGTGAAATCAAAGCAAATAGCAACCTTTCAGCAGGAATATAGATAGGGCGTTGAACATACTTCATTTGTTCAAAAACTTTTTCAGAGAAAGTGTCTTGTTCTTTACTTTGAATCAGTTGAATTATATTTTGCTTAGGGTAATTTTCATTAGGAACTCTACGAGTAACCTTACTTTGATATTCATGTGTAAAATACTTAGCACCAAATGAATAAAAGGAAGTCTCTTTTATATAATTAAGAAGTCCATAATCTATAAAATTGGCAGGAGTAGATTTATCTGAAATCAAATCTTTCCAATCTTTATCTCTTAATAGTGCCACCAATTTTGCCAATGTACTTTTACCACTTCCCTGCGGGCCAATGAGAACGGTGGTTTTTTTTATGTCCATTTCGGCATGGCGAATTGGGCCAAAATCCTTTACAATCAGCTTATCTGTCATCTTTTTACCTATTGACAATCCTTTATTTTACAATATTACAAAGAATTTGTCAACGTTTTTCTGTACCAAAGCGTGCTCTAAGGGGTAGATTGTTCCTCTTTCGGTGGCTTCTTTAATCAGTAATATCTTGGAAAACAACAACAACCATTTTGCTACGCAAACAACTCTTTCCAATTTTTGATAGTGGCATTGGTAACGAGGGGCTTAGCCCATACGCCAATGCTTAAAATATATCCTAAAGTAACCATCAAAAAGAGCATTGCCAAACGCAATCCTACCAACTCCGCCAAACCGCCAATAATCAAAGGCACGATGGCTCCGCCCGCAATACCACTGCAAAGAATACCAGAAAAAGTTCCGTGATGATATGGAACCGAATTGAGTGCCAATGACACAATAATCGACCACATGACCGAAGCACAAAAACCACTCAGCGGAAACGCATATAAAGCTACTTCCACTGGGCCAAACAGCCCTGCCAATACCGAAAAAATCGCCCCCACAGTAAATAGTATCAATACGCGACGGCTATCAAAGATTTTGAGCAAAATCAATCCCAAAACGCAGCCGATTGTGAGCAATCCCCAAAAATAAGAAATCACCGAAGCTCCTTCTGTGGCAGGGTCGATGTTGTGATAGGTTTGTAAAAACTTAGCAGTCCAGTTGGCAATGCCTTGCTCCGTACCTACGTAGCAAAAAATACCAATGAAAAACAGGAATACATAGCGGTTTTTGAGCAAGTCTTTGAAGGCATTGTCGGTATCAATTTTCTCATCTTCTTTTAGTTCGACTTCTGGAAACTTTACTAGCCACACAATCACTACCATTAGCAAAGCCACTACCGCAAAAACCCAATAAAGCGAAACCCACTTCAAATCAGTGGGTACAATACCATTGAGGGTCGAAATCAGGGCGTTCGGTGCAGAAGAAGAGTGTACATTGAGCACCAAATAGCTATAGAGCATGGGACTCAAAAAAGAAGCACCTCCAAAAAACAACTGCGCCATGACCGAATTAAAGGCAAAATTGGCCTCTCCTCCCGCCACTCTCAAGAGCGGATTGATGACCACTTGCAGCATAGCCATCCCAATCCCAATGATAAACAATGACACCAAGGCTACCGTGAAAGTAGGAACCAAGGCAAAAAGCAAAGCTCCTCCACAAGCCAATAAAAATGCCCAAAATAGCACTTTTTTCTCACGGTATTTTTCAACCAAAATCCCTGAAGGAATTGAAGCTACGCCATATGCCACAAAAAAAGCAAAAGGTAAAAAACCTGCCAATCCAATACTTAAATCAAAACTATCGACGATATCGGGGATGATAGGCCCCAGGATATTGCTAAGAAATGAAATAACGAAGAATATGATAAAAATAAGAATGACGATGAAAGTGTTGCTTTTCATGAAGAATAAGGTTGAAAATACAGGTGTCTAGGGTGGATATAACTTATGGCTTTTTCTAATTAAAAGCCTATACGTTATATCTTTTACTTTTAAGGTAAGCAAACAGAATACTTTCCAAGATTGTGACTGTTTGCTTAGTTTAATCTTGGAAAGTCTGTTTTTAGTGTTTCAAAGATACACTTACTGTCTGAAACTCTTGTGGTACCAATGCCGCCGCTCCTAGCAAAGCGATGTTATCATCTTGTGACTGAAAGATTTTGATGCGTTTGATAGACTCTGGAAACGCAAAATCATTTAATGCTTCATACATTCCAGCTTCAAAAAAAGGAAAAGCTTTGGCGATAGAACCACCTAACACAATCGCCTCAGGGTCATAGACATACATCACAGCTTTGATAGCAAATCCTAGATGAACTCCAAACTCAGCCCATAAACTAAGGGCTTTTTTATCTCCCTGAAGCGCTGCCTGATTGGCGTCTAGCGCACTCATGCCATGCACCGCGTCGAAGAAATTGCTACAAGCATAATACTCAAAATTATGGTCACGATAAGGAAGCATTCCTATCTCCCCTGCGCCACAATTGTTGCCAGCATAAAGCTGATTGTCAATGATAATCCCCGAGCCTAGCCCTGTACCGATAGTCATACCTACTACCGAATTGAAGTTTTGGGCCACGCCGTAGCGATGTTCTCCTAAAATGAAGCAATTTACGTCGTTGTTGACAAAAACGGGTATATTAAATTCTTCTTCCAGAATTTCCCTTAATTCGACCTTTTCCCACGACGGAATATTAGCTACATTATAGACAATGCCCCGTTCGATATCCACTACCGATGGTACTCCAATCCCAATACTCGTGGCCGAACTTGCAAATGGCTTAATGAGTTCAATCAACTGATTCAATGTAGCTGATAGGGAGTGCTTCTCCCGCAACAACGTAGAATGTTGCTGAATGATAGAACCGTTGTATTCGATTCCGGCTTTCATTTTGGTGCCCCCTAAATCTACCCCAATTTTCATTCTAATGTATATGTTTATAAATTAACCATCACCGTACGACTTCCTTTACCAGCAGCATCAAAACACTGCAGTTTTACGAGCCCTTTTGCTTTAATTGGACTTTGATAAACAGGCGATTGAACTGTGGGCTCTGAGCCGTCGGTTGTATATCTAATAATAAGACCTGGATAAGCTACATTGGCTATCACCGCGCCATTGTCGATGATAGTCCCCGGTAGCGGAATGCGGTAATTATAACCGCCATTGAGATAACTCAATCGGGGTAATTCTTTCTGAGCAAGTGTATTAGCAAAAATATTCCAACTTGTTTGGATGGCTTTTTCACGGGCATTGCGCTCGGCGATATTTTCCCAAGCTCTCTCTGCGGCCCACGCACTTTCGGCAAACCCCATCAGCTTAGGCAAGGTATAGTACTCCATCATATCGCGCCCTTTGACCGTTTCGCTCCATAGCTGCGCTTCAATCCCAATAATGTTTTTACGTGCTTCTGGTTTGAGCCTTTCCACATTGGTAAAGACCATAGGCTTACCCATAGAATTGGTATAAGTGGTCTTAAACATATCATAAGGAGCAAAGGTGTAATTGTCGCGAGCATCCACAAAACCCGCCCAATAAAGCCCCGGCTCTTTAGGGTCGTTGTTGTAAGCCAAGTCAAAGTAAAAATTAGTAACATTACACAACACCACCGGATAGCCCGCATTGGCCAATCGATAGCCTAAATCGGGGTCAAAGACGTTGTTCCAGATATACGGGATTACGTTTTGCCCTACAAACTCTGGATTGGCTTTGTATTTACCATCGGGGGTTTTGGTAAGTGCTACTTCTTCCCAACCGTGTACAGTGAGGTTACGTTTTTGTAATCTTGGCAATAGTTTTCTGAAAAAATAAGCCTGAAAATGACTCGCATTTTTGAGTGAAGGGTCTTTTTTCATCATTTCAATGGCACGAGGTGATTTCATCCAAGCGCCTTCGGCTACTTCATCTCCTCCGGCATGAATTACGTCCATTGTCAAGCCCGCTTCTTTATACATCTTGGCCATATCATCCATTACTTTTTCATAAAAACGATATACCGATTCTTGCGTTACATCTACCACATTGTCTTTATAAGCTTGTGCCGATAGATACACCGATTTATCGTCGGGGTCGGCTAAGCGATATTCATTGGCTTCTTTTTCTTTGCCTTCTTTCATCAAGCGCTCATAACGCGCCTCCATCGCCTTGATAGCGGCCCGTGCATGTCCCGGAAAGTTTACTTCTGGAATCACTTTGATATGACGCGCATGGGCATATTTTAAGATTTCGATAAAATCCGCTTTGGTATAATACCCACTACCGTGTTTTCCTTTATCGTAAGCCACTGGCCCAGAGCCATAAGCAGGATGCAACACCGACGTTTTATAGCTCGAAGTATGCTCGCGTTGCGCGCCTACTTTGGTAAGCTCAGGCAATGACTCTATCTCCAAACGCCAGCCTTCATCTTCGGTCGTATAAAACAAAAAGTGATTAACCTTATAAAAGGAAAGGATATCAAGGGTACGGAGAATGGTCTCTTTGGTTTGGAAATTGCGACTAACGTCTAGGTGCATACTCCGAAACTGAAAGCGTGGCGCATCCTCAATTTTGAGCGCAGGCAAAGAAATAGGGGCATTTTTTTGCTGTAAAACACCGATAGGAATCATCGAAATCAGGCTCTGTGTGGCATAAAAAACGCCTGCCGCATCACTGCCCGTAATAGAGACACCTTTGTCGTCAATGCTGAGATGATAAGCTTCTTTCTCTTTTCCATTGACGGCAATTTTTCCAGTTTGCAATGAAATAGTATTAGCAGCGGCAGCAGCATTTTTCGTTGTCAATGCCTGCCCCGTGAGTTCTTTTAGGCGTTGTGCTAGCAAATTAGCTTCGTTTTCTAGTCCTTTTTCATAATGAATCGCCGTAGTATTGGTAAGACTAAATACGCCCGTTCCTTTGGTCGTTTTGACAGGAGTAGGAACTACTGGCAAAAGCTGCTCAGTTGGCAAAAGGCTCACATTCAGGTTTTCAGCGTAGCGGAACGAATTTGTCTGAATCGAATCTTGGTCTTTCGTTCCGCGTAGTAGTTGGTCACGCCGCGCAAAAGGCACTACACTACACTGGTCTATTTGTACAATTTGACTTTCTTTTCCTTCTTTATCATAAAATACAAAATACAACCCCAAAGGAGCGTCAGTTTCTTTGATAATTCCTTCGGTACCCTGATACGCTACCGCAATCGAATCGCCCGGTGCCAAACGGAAACCTTTGTTGGGCGTCATTTTGTACCAATCGCCATTGATATGTTCCAAACTTGCAGGTTGCGCCGTAGGATATGCCACCAGAGGCCGAGGAGACATGTTAAAAAACAATGCCCATCCCGTTTCTTCCAATGTTAGGTTACTATTGTTTTTTAAATAAAATTTTGCTTCAAATCCGTCAGTCGGTCCCGAAAAATTGCTGACCAACTCCCAAGAAACCGCAATTTTAGAGGCTTGGTCATAAGCACCGCTTTCGGTAGTCTTACAAGCATGCAACATCCACAAAGTCACAGAGATACAGACGACGAACAAAATATTGCGCATAATTTGAAGTGTTAGATAGCCTTTATAATACTTGGCACCGTATTAAAAATACCACTGCTTTTGAGGTTATTTTTAACATTTACCTAATCTTTTCTTTCAGAATGATACCCCAGTCCAATCGACTCATCTCGCTAGATGCACTGCGTGGATTTACCATTGCGGCGATGCTCATGGTCAATTTTCCGGGTAGTGAAGAGCACGTTTTTTTTACATTACGCCATACGAAGTGGAATGGACTCTCTTTTACGGATTTGGTAGCACCTATTTTTTTGTTTGTGGTAGGGGCTTCTATCTCATTTGCCTACCAAAAACGAAAAGCAGACGGGAGCCCAAAAGGTGAGTTATACAAAAAAATCGTGATTCGGTCTCTCAAAATATTTGCAGTAGGAATGTTTCTAAACCTCATGCCCGATTTTAATTTCGACGAAATTCGCTGGACTGGTACGCTACATCGCATCGCTTTTGTGTTTTTGGGCTGCGCTATTTTGTTTTTGAATACCGATTGGAAACAGCAAGCATGGATTTGTGGGGCTATTTTGGTAGGATATTGGCTCGCGCTCACGCTTATTCCTACCCCGGGTGTGGGCAAAGTCATGCTCGAACCGGGCGTCAACATCGTGGCGTGGGTGGATAGCCAATGGCTGCCCGGTAAAATGTGGCAAGGCACCTGGGACCCCGAAAGTATTTTAAGTACTTTTCCGTCGATTGCGTCGGGGATTACGGGTATGCTCGCTGGCCGCTTGTTACAAAGTCATTTTTCTCCCAACGAAAAGGTAAATTACCTTATGACGGCGGGCGTATTCTCTGCAGCGACGGGTTATTTCTGGGGTTTGGGATTTCCGGTAAACGAAAACCTCTGGACAAGTTCGTTTGTACTCGTTACGTCAGGTTTTGCTTCGCTACTGCTAGGAGCGCTTTACTTTTTGATTGATATTTTGGGCAAAACACGCGGCACTCAGTTTGGAATCATCTTTGGAGCCAACGCCATCGCGGCTTATGTATTAGGTGATATATTGTCGTTATTGTTTTATCGGCTCAAATTTGGAACCCACTCCCTCAACGAACACGCCGTCAATGCTCTGATAAACATCGGAATAACCCCCAACTTGGCTAGTCTGATGTATGCCTTGTTTTTTGTAGGTATCAACTTCATTCCTATTTATATTTTATACAAAAGAAAGATTTTCATAAAACTATAATATAAACAACTGTTCAGTATTAATAAACATTTTATAAGTTGCATTCGAATTTTTCTCTGTTTGAGTAAAAGCCCGTCGATCTCACAACTTATAAAAACTTTTTTATGAACACTCTTCCAAATTTCTTCTCCATGCGCCGTAATCTGAGCCTTATCAACAAATGTATTTTGGTTGCTTTTATATGTTTTTTGAATGTAAACCACCAAAGTATAGCTCAAAAATTAAAGAAGGTAAAAATCGGCATGTTTACCGACCTTCATATCGCTACTATGCACGATGGCAAAGAGCGGCTTACGGCTTTTATGGATAGTATGAAAACCGCCAAGCCAGATTTTATCATCGAACTCGGCGATTTTAATACCGTAGCTCCCAAATATGCTTACGCTTTCGACATCTGGGATACTTATTCTGGCCCTAAATATCACGTCATTGGCAATCACGAAATGGACGGTGGCTACAACCTACAACAAGCCCTAGCGCGCCGCAATATGCCTTCCTCTTATTATTCGTTCGAAAAAAATGGTTTCTATTTCATTGTGTTAGACGGAAATGATAAAAAATCGCCTGATGTAAAAGGCTATCAGGAACACATGAATCCGCCACAGGTAGCATGGCTCAAAGACGAACTCACCAAAGCCAAAGGTCCTATTGTGATTTTTTCGCACCAAGGTCTTGGTAAAGATGGCATCGATAATGCCGAAGAAGTAAGAGGGATTTTGGAAGCCCATAATGCCAAAAACAAGAAAACGAAAGTTATCGCCAATTTTTATGGGCACATCCATTATGACCGCGCCGAAGCGGTCAATGGCATCTGGTATGTATGCATCAACTCTATGTCTTACAAATGGCTAGGCGAAGAATACGGACATGTAAGGTACAGCGACGAAGTCGATAAAAATTTTAAATGGATTAAATATACAGCTCCTTACAAAGACCCTCTTTATACGGTAGTGGAGATTTCACCCGCAGGCACGATTACTATATCGGGCAAAAAAACCTCATGGGTAGGCCCTTCACCAAAAGAAGTAGGCTACCCACAAGACAAGGCCGCCTACGATGTTCCTGAAATCAGAGCACGAACGCTAAAGTTTAAATAAAATTCGACAGCGTAAGTCACTATTCCGAACCCAAACCTTTACCATTAATGACGAAACTGTATCTGGCAGTCTGTTTTCTTTTTATCTGCAACCTCAGTAGCTACGCCAACAAGCTTGATTTGTCGTCTGCTCAGATTTTTTGTCCCATTCGCAACAAAGAAATCACTAAAAGAAGTATCGAAATACTACAGCAAGAAGTCAAAAAAGGAAGCTACCTAGACTTGTCAGTTACTTCCACACTTCCTTCTCACGAACACGCCTGCATAGGTATTGCGCTCGAAAGTGATTTATCAGCCTTTCCTGAAATTTACAAAGCAGCTCTTCGTCAATTGCCCGCTATCAGCGCAGAGGGTTTTAAATTGGTAGTTATTAAAGATAAAAAAACGGTTTTGATTGTAGGTAAAGATGCACGAGGGATTTTGTACGGAGTGGGTCGGTTGTTACGCAAACTAGAAATGACCCCTCAACAGCTTCTGCTACCTACGGATGTATCCATCGCTACTAGTCCTCGTTATAGTATCAGAGGGCATCAGCTCGGCTACCGCCCCAAAACCAATGCTTATGATGCTTTTACGGTGGCGCAGTTTGACCAATATATCCGTGAGTTAGCTCTTTTTGGGGCCAATAGTATTGAGATTGTACCACCCCGCACCGACGACGACCCCACGAGCCGCCACATGGTCATGCCTTCCCTTCAGATGGTTGCCGAACAAGCACGCATCTGTAAAGAATATGGGCTTGATGTATGGATGTGGTATCCAAACATGGGACTCAACTACACTCATCCCGACTCTATTCAAAAAGAATTGCAAGAACGCCATGAGGTATTTGGTGCCGTATCTCGCCTCGACCACGTTTTTGTGCCAGGCGGAGACCCTGGCGAACTAGAGCCAGACGTCTTGTTTGCGTGGTTGACAAAAGTGGCGACTGTCTTGCACAAATACCATCCCAAAGCCAAAATTTGGGTCTCGCCGCAGGTTTTTAGACCTACCCAAAAATGGTTTGATGCTTTTTTTGCGCATGTCAACAAATCTTATCCGTGGTTTGGCGGCGTGGTATTTGGCCCGTGGGTCAAAATCCCCGTACATGAGATTCGCCGTTTGGTGAAGCCTTCGATTCCGATTCGCCACTATCCTGACATTACCCACAATTATACCGCTCAATACCCCATTCCTCATTGGGATTTGGCGTATTCGATGACGCTCGGGCGAGAAAGCATCAATCCGCGTCCGCACGATGAAAAAATTATTCACAATGCCCTCGACCAGTACGGAAACGGCAGTATTAGCTACTCCGAAGGCACCAACGACGATGTGAACAAGTTTGTATGGAGCGACCAAGATTGGAATCCTAACACGCCCGTTATTGAGACTTTACGCGACTATGCTCGGCTGTTTTTCGGCCCTAATTATCAAGAACCCATTGCACAGGGCATTGTTGCCCTTGAAAATAACCTCAAAGGGCCATTGGTTACCAACGAAGGTATTTATCGTACTTTGACGCAGTGGCAAACTATAGAAAAAAGCGCGCCTCTGTCTCTTCTTCAAAATCCTCGTTTTCAGATGGGGCAAATCCGCGCTTACTATGATGCTTATACCCGCCGCCGTCTGCTCTATGAAAATGAACTTGAGCAACAAGCCCGCGACGCGCTACGTATGGCATCTGCGACCAATATTTCGGCCTCTTTGCAAGAAGCCAAATCAACTCTCCAAAAAGCGTGGACTAGTCCTATTTGGCCAAAT
>VFQN01005532.1_pt1 | contig 15359 bp, 9 predicted proteins | sample 3512371 | NCBI WGS metagenome assembly VFQN01 (sample SAMN10412370, study PRJNA504923) | tailings metagenome | isolation source: Replicate 2 from Balatoc abandoned mine | place: Philippines: Itogon, Benguet | collected 2017-08-28
TTATTTAATAAAAATCAAAAAAAACGTATTTCATCGATTTTTTTTGCTTTTAACCGATAAAATAATTCATATTTGCCTTGTCAAAATCCCAAATTATGAAAAAGCTATTACTATTAATTACATTTTTCCTTACAGCTATAGGAATATCGCAGCCTATAACGGTAAGTACTTCAAGCCATACTGTACAGCAGTTGGTTAATGATGTACTAATTAATACTCCTTGTTCATCAGCTACAAATATTACTTGGAGAACAGGAACAAATTTTGGTTCCAGTAATGGTATTGGTTATTTTCAAAATACCAATCCGAACTTCCCTATGCAAAGTGGTGTTATTTTAAGTACCGGTAATGCCTTGAATGCTGTTGGTCCAAATACTACTATGTTAGATGACGGAAATGCTGCTTGGACAGGTGATGCTTCATTGGAAGCAACTTTAGCGGCAGCGGGAATACCTATGACGTCGACCAATGCTACGGTTCTTGAATTTGACTTTACTCCTATATCGCCTAACTTTAGCTTTGACTTTATATTTGCTTCCGAAGAATATGGTAACTTTCAATGTCAATATTCTGACGCGTTTGCTTTTCTTTTGACAAATTTGAATACGGGTGTTACAACAAATTTAGCTGTCGTTCCAAGTACAAATGACCCAATTTCAGTAATTACCATTAGAGATTATTTATACAATTCGTCATGTCCATCTGCTAATGCTGAATATTTTGGAAGATTTAACGGTGGTTCTAATGTTGCTTCTTCGGCTATAAACTTTAACGGTCAAACCAAAGTTTTAACTGCTGCATCTGTTTTAACTGCAGGAGTTCCTTATCATATTAAATTAGTTATCGCTGACCGACTTGATTATAGATCTGATTCAGCTATATTTATTTCATCCAATAGCTTTAATATTGGACAAGATGTACTTGGTCCGGACTTAACTGTTGCTAATAATACAGCACTTTGTAACGGTTCATCTTATACAATTGACACACAACTAAATCCAAGTGAATACACATTTGTTTGGAAAAACGGTACTAGTGTTATTGCCGGACAAACCGGTCCAACTTTAACGATTAATTCACCCGGAACTTATAGTGTAACCTATCAAAATGCACTAGGTGCTTGTTCTGCTGTTACTAACAGCATTACTATTGAATATTCATCGCAAATTTCAGTTTCAAATCCGATTGATTTGTATAGATGCAATACAGGTGCTTCAACTTTCACATACAATTTAGCAACGAATACACCGACTTTAATGACTGGTTTAAATCCCAATACAATTGTCACGTATCATGCTACACAAAACGATGCAGACTCAGGAATTAATGGATTACCTTTACAATATACTTCTCCTGCTAACACCTTAATATATGCAAGAGTATTAGTCCCAAGCGGTTGTTATGTTGTTAAATCGTTTAGACTATTAACAGCTCCTCCTCCTGTAGCAAATCAACCTGTTAATCAAATAAAGTGTGAAACAACTTATGGAAGTAATAAGGCAATCTTTAACTTAATTAATCTTAGAAGTGTAATATTGGGTTCACAATCGACTAATATTTATAACGTAACTTTTCATACTAGTCAAGCAGATGCCAATAGTAATAGTAATCCTATTAGCACAAATGCCTATTTAAACAACATTTCTTATTACAACTCAGTAAGTACTACAATATATGTAAGAGTAGAAAATAAAAGCGACTCTGTTTGTTTTGCCACAACAAGTTTTAATTTAATTGTAAATCCATTACCAATTGTTGATGAACTAGAAAATGTAACTGTATGTTCAGAATATATTTTACAACCGTTGACAAACGGAAATTATTTTACTGCACCTAACGGAGGTGGTACTCCTTTATTTGCCGGACATTCTATCACAGAAACACAAACGATATACATTTTTAATCAGCCAAACGGTCCTGACACATGTTCAGCAAACAGTTCATTTACTGTTACCGTTATTGACGAAGACTCTTTTGCACCTGATGATATTGTAAATTGCGGAAATTATACTCTACCTCCATTAGCAAATGGCAAATATTACACACAACCAGGCGGAAATGGCTCTGTATTGCCAGCCGGAACTGTAATAACTAGTACACAAACTCTATATTACTATTATCTACCAACAACCGATGGTGCTTTATGTCCTGTAGATACTGATTTTACAATAACAATAAAGCCTACGGTTGAAGTTGGCACAAGACCTGATATCTTTGAATGTACATCATACACATTACCTCCTTTATCAGTCGGGAAATATTATACTCAAGCCAATGGTTCCGGAACAGAACTAACTGCCGGAACAGCAATTACTACAACTCAAACTATATATGTTTTTGCTACAACAGGTGACAGTAATCCTTGTACAGACCAAGACATATTCAGAGTATTTATAGGTATAAACCAACCTGCCAATATTAATCAATGTAATGGTTATACTCTTCCAAGTTTACCTGTTGGGAAATATTATACCGGACCAATGGGAACAGGTCAGGAAATCCCTGCCGGAACTTTTATTGATACAGATTCTACTATATACATTTATCAACCAACATCAAGCGGTCAAAACAACTGTACTGATAACTTATTCTTTACTTTAACTTTTTCTCAACCTCCTGTAGATACTTTACAAAATCAATCAGCTTGCGTAACTTACACTTTACCTTCTATTGTAAATGGAGATTACTTTACAGGTTCGGATGGCACAGGAACAATGTTAAATACCGGTGATGAAATCACCTCAACACAAACTATTTACATCTTTAAAAGATTAAATCCAACTTGTGCCAATCAATCAAGTTTTACAGTTACCATACATCCTTTACCGGCAATTGATTCAAGAGCTGATATTGATATATGTGATCAATATGTTTTAACCCCATTAACTGTAGGTAATTATTATACAGGTCCAAATGCTACAGGTCAATTATTGGCAGGCGGAACTGTAATAACAACTAGTCAAAGAATTTATATATATGCTATTTCAAATACTACACCTGCGTGTCCAATTGAAAATAGTTTTCAAATAAACATCTTTTCAACCGTTGCTGATGATCCTGATGACGTTACAGTTTGTGATCAATACGTTTTACCTGCACTTTCAGCAGATAATCGTTATTATACAGCATCAAACGGACCTTATGGAACAGGTGTCGAACTATTACCCGGAGCAGTTATAACAACTACACAAACCATATATGTCTTTAGAGAAGCTTTGATTAGACCTTCATTTACTTGTACTGCTGAGAATTCGTTTACAGTTACAGTAAATAATACTCCTGTTATTGCCCCTATTACCAATGTAAATGTTTGTGGTTCTTATGAATTACCAACTTTAGCCGTTGGAAACTATTTTACTGGTCAAAACGGAACTGGAACAATGCTTGCAGCCGGAACATCGCTTATAACTCCTCAAACTGTTTATGCTTATGCCGAAACAAGTACCAATCCAAATTGTACTGCTCAAAAAAGTTTCTATGTTAACGTTTTCAATGTGGATGAGTTACCAAACACTACAATATGCGAAAGCTATACTTTGCCTACTTTAACAGTTGGTAAATATTACACAGGTCAAAACGGAACCGGAACTCAATTATTAGCAGGCCAAACAATAACAACAAGTCAAACAATATATATTTATCAAGTAGCTAGTTTTTCTCCTGCTTGTAGTGATGAAAGCTCATTTACGGTAACAATTATTGATACTCCTGTTGCTCACAATGTTGCTCTTGCTTCAAGAACTGTTTGTGATGAAGACGGAACAAATGACGGTGTCTTTAATTTTGATTTAACATCTCTAAATACAGAAGTTTTAGGAGTACAAACAGGAAGTGAATTCACTGTACAATATTTCTTGAGTAATAATAATGCTGTAACACAAACCAATCCAATAACAACGACAACAGCTACATCTGTATTTGTTCGAGTAAGCAACACATTAGCTCCAAATTGTTATGACATAAAACCAATTACAATCATTGTCAATAAATTACCAGAACCAAAACCTTTGGATGGTTATGTATGTATTGATAATGAAACCGGAACACTTTTGAACTCATACACTATGTACAGCGGATTAAGTGCTTCAACTCATACTTTTGTATGGAAAAACCAAAACAATCAAATTGTTGGAACAGAAACTGCCTATACAGCTCTTTTACCGGGAACATATACAGTCATAGCTACTAACAATGCTACAGGATGTGCTTCGGAAGTAATTGAAGTTATCGTGCAACAATCTGAACCTGCAAAAGTAACTTATACTGTAGAAGATGATTTCTCAGATAGTCAAAGAATTATTGTAACAGCCAATGGTCAAGGAGGCGACTATGAATATCAATTGGATAATGGTTCTTTTCAAGACAGTAATATTTTTGAAAATGTAACTTCAGGAATTCATACCATTACAGTAAGAGATAAAAATGGTTGTGGTATAACAACAATTCAGGCATTAGTTATTAACTATCCTAAATTTTTCACTCCAAATGGTGATGGTTATAACGATACTTGGAATATTAAAGATTTAAAAAATCAACCAAGTGCCAGCATTATGATTTATGACAGATATGGTAAAGTTTTAAAACAAATAAGACCTAATGGTGAAGGTTGGGACGGAACTTACAATGGAAATCAAATGATATCTGATGATTATTGGTTTACTGTTTCTTACACCGATGAAAGTCAACAAAACCGTGAATTTAAATCCCATTTCGCTATGAAGCGATAACCTACAATAACCTAATGTTATGAGAAACTCTCAAATATTTTTGAGAGTTTTTTTATTTTAAAACTGTAACAAAACAATAATATAATAGTCTATTAAGCGAAATCTATAAATAATCATAGATTTATAACTAACATAAACAATATTCCTAATCATCAATCAAAATGAAATTTAAAATTTTACTCCTTTTCATCATTAGTAATTTTTCATTACTATTTGCTCAAGGTTCCGGAAATCCTGGTTCGGTTTCGGGAAAGGTAATTGACAATACCAGTAAGCAACCTTTACCTTATGTAAATGTGTCAATTCTTGAAAATGACAAAATCGTTACCGGAGGAATTACTCAAGAAAACGGTAATTTCAATATTAAAAATTTGGCTTTAAAAAACTATAAAGTCGAAATTCAATTCATTGGTTACAAAAAAATAATCAAAGAGATTTCATTAACCGAAGCTAATAAAGCGATCAATCTTAATAATATTTTTTTAGAAGAAGAAGCTGTTCAACTTAAAGGTGTCGAGATCGTAAAAGAGCGTTCTACTATTGAGCAAAAAATAGACCGAAAAGTAATTAATATCGGAAAAGATTTAATCGCTTCAGGAAATACGGCTTCCGAAATTTTAAACAATGTCCCAACCGTTAGTGTTGATCCACAAACAAAAGAACTTAGTTTGAGAGGAAATTCAAATGTAAGAGTTCTTATCGATGGTAAACCTTCCAATATCGATGCTGCACAATTATTACAACAAATTCCGTCTTCATCAATAAAACAAGTAGAATTAATAACCAATCCTTCGGCAAAATACAATCCGGAAGGCATGAGTGGAATTATCAACATCATCCTTCATAAAAATTCTAACGAAGGCTTTAACGGAAGTATTAATTCAGGTTTAACATTTGGTATAACTCCAAAAGTAAATTCTGCTTTAAATTTAAATTATAAAGTTGGAAAAGTAAATTTCTATACCAACTATGGTTTCAATCACGGAATCAATGCTAATCACGGCTATATTGACAGTTTCAGACCAAACCTGGAGAATGAACAAGATTTTGAATTCAGAAATAAGAATACTTCTCATTTGGTAAAATTAGGAATGGATTATTATATCAATGATAAAAATACCATTTCATTCTACACTAATCAAAGTATTGCAAATGGTAGCGGAAGCGGCTTAACACTAGTTGATTATTTAAATGCTGCTCAACGCGATTCAAGACAATTGTTTGACTCTAAGACTGATAATTACACTCAAACCTATGATGTAGTATACAAACATGATTTTGACAAAAAAGGAGAAACAATTGATTTTCAAGCTAATTTCTCCAACACCAAAGGTCCTGAATATACTGACTATGATTTTGCTCAAACCAATCCGGTATCAACAACTTTAACCAGTAATGATATTGATCGTGTTACAAACTCACTTCAAATCAATTTAGATTATGTAAATCCATTATCTGAAACTCTACGATTGGAAGTTGGTGCCGAAAGTCGTATTCAAAGAATTACTAATGACTTTGATGAAAATATCAACGAAGCTTCTACCGGATATAACCGAGTAGGAAATTCTAACTTTGTATTCAGCAGACAAATTCACTCTGTTTATACCAATATTGGAAAACAATGGGGAAAATGGAGTGCTCAAATTGGTGTAAGATTGGAAAATTATGAAATTGATGGTGATTTCGAAAATGTAGTAACATCTTCCAATTCATCTGAAAACATTAACGATAAAAGCAATGTAAAAGACGATATTTTTACAGCTTACCCATCGGTTTTCTTTAATTACAAAGCAAGTGATAATGACTCGTTCAACTTTAATTATTCTCGAAGAGTTGACAGACCCGGAATTGGACAAATCAGCCCAATCAGAGAATGGACAACTCCATTGGTTGAATCAAGAGGTAACCCTGCATTGGAACCACAATTCACTAATTCTTTTGAAGTAAACTATACCCGAACTACTAAAATTGGTTCGATTACAACAGGTGTTTTCTACCGACAAATTAATGATGAAATCAGTAGAATAATCTATAAAAACCCAGACAATATCAATCAAGATATCCTTTCATATGATAACTTTGATAACAACCACGCTTTTGGTATCGAAGCTTCGGCTAACCTTAAGTTCAATTCTTGGTGGTCTACCAACTTAAGTGCCGACAGTTATTTCAAAACCGTTAGAGGAACTGTTCAAAATGCTAATACCGGTGATCAGGAACGAGCTGAAGCAGATGTTACTGTTTTCAATGCCAGAATGAACCACAATTTTACCGCTACAAAAAAACTACGTTTCAATTTATTTGCTATGTATCGTGGAAGAGATTTAGGACTTCAGTTTGATCGTTCTCCAATGTATCGTGTTGATATGGGTTCAACATATACCGTTTTGAAAGGAAAAGGAAGCATTACTGCCCGTTTTAATGACATATTTAAAACGATGAATTTTGCTTTTGACGGAAGTATTCCTTACAGACAAACCGGAGCTTTCTACTGGGAAAGTCAAACATTCTACATTGGTTTTAATTACATGTTTGGTGGTGGAAAAAACAAAGCTTTACAACGTAAACAAAGAGACGCAAACGAAACACAAGGAAGCGGTGGAATGATGTAAAATAGTATTCTCATAAATTATTTGAATAAGTTGTTAATTAAAAAATCCCGTCTGGTTTAAAAACAAGACGGGATTTCTATTTAAAATATACCATATTCATTCTATTTTCACCATGTACATCCAAATGAAATTCCAAAACTAAATTCATCATCATTAGGATTTTTAGATTTTATCATGACTGGATAGGCTTGAATAAAAATATTATGATAAGTCAGTTTGTATCCCAAACTAAATGAAAGTGCAGAGTCATATCTAGAATAATGTCTTGTTGGAGTAAAATATTCATCTGTTAAACCTCTTCTAAATGAAGCTGAATAGCCTGCTCCAACATTAACAAAATGCTTCTTCTTACCTATTTGCACTAATAAAACGGTTGGAATAGTTGCTGTCATTTTATATCTCTTATCATCACGTTTATACCCACCTTCATAACCAACACCAGTTCGAGCAACTAGAGAAAGATAATCATTAATTCTATAAAACTCTCTTTCATAATTAAGAGAAATAATACTTCTCGTATGTCCTAAAACTTCAAAATAAAATGCATTTTTATACTTTTCGTTATCAGATTGACTGTAAAAATTCTGATATACAAAACATATAAAAAAAGTCATCAAAGTTTTCATAAAAATTCAATTACCATTTTATAATCGCACTTGCCCAAGTAAATCCTGAACCAAATGCTGCCAAAACAACGGTATCTCCTGATTTGATTTTTCCTTGTTCCCATGCTTCGGTTAAAGCGATAGGAATCGATGCTGCGGTTGTATTACCATATTTTTGGATGTTGTTATACACCTGATCATCACTTAACTTGAATTTCTGCTGAATGAATTGCGAAATTCTCAAATTCGCCTGATGTGGAATCAACATATTAATATCAGAAACCTGAAGATTATTAGCTTGCAAACCTTCCATAATTACTTCACTAAAACGAACTACTGCATTTTTAAATACAAATTGTCCGTTCATGTATGGAAAATAACTCCCATCATTAGGATCGTTATCAGCTATAATATCATTAACCCAACGTTTTCCCATTCCGGGAGCAATCAACGATAACTCTTCAGCATGTTGTCCTTCGGAATGCAAATGGGTTGACAAAATTCCTTTGGTCAAATCTTCTTCTCTGCTGATAACCGCTGCTCCTGCTCCATCGCCAAAAATCACTGAAACACCACGACCACGGGTTGTCATGTCTAATCCATGCGAATGCAATTCAGAACCAATAATCAAAATGTTTTTATACATTCCTGTTTTTATATATTGATCAGCAATAGAAAGTGCATAAACAAATCCCGAACATTGATTACGAATATCTAATGCGCCAACGGTTTTCAAACCTAAATCACGTTGTACTAAAACGCCCGGACCCGGAAAATAATAATCGGGACTTAAGGTCGCAAAAATTATAAAATCAATATCCTCTTTGGAAACTCCCGAACGCTCTATTGCAATTTTTGCCGCCTTTACCCCCATAGAAGTTGTCGTATCCTGACCTTTAATGACGTGTCGTCTCTCTTTTATGCCGGTTCGCTCCTGAATCCATTCGTCATTGGTATCCATTATTTTAGACAAATCATCGTTCGTCACCACATTTTCCGGAACATAAAAACCTAATCCTGATATTTTTGAATGATACATAGTTATCAATTTATTAAAAAAAGTGGTTAAAAATAATCATCTTATTAAAAACCACAGCACAATATAATTACTTTTTAACAAATCTTGATTCAATCAAAATAAAAAAAGCCGATTTATTGTTATAAATCGGCCTCAATTAATTAAGTTTTAAAATTATGATTGATCAACAACTTCAGCATCAGGAGCATTTTTCTTTACTGACTCTATTCCATTTTCGCGTGCTGCAACACTTTCATACATTTCACTTGTTCCAATGATTTGTCCATTGGTAGCTTTTAAATTAAAATAAGGCTTACCATTTTTAGATTCTAATCTATCAAAACGATTATCATCTTGCGAATTTTTCACTGATTCTACGCCATTTAAACAAGCTGCTTTTGTTGTATAGCCTTCACTTCCTAAAATTTCCTGACCGTTTCCCGCTTTTAAACTAAACTGAAACTCACCGTTTTTTCTGGTTGTAATTACAAATTTTCCCATAATTATTAATTTTGAATTTGATTATTCTGAAATATAAAGCTAAGAAAATACATTTAAAAATAAGCAGAAAAAATATTTTTTTATTAATCTGTAACCAGAATGTTAATTTTTATACAAACAATCATCTAAAACAATCTATATGAAAAAAAGTATCTTATTTATCTTTTTTCTCTCGTTCTTTTATGGTACCGCACAGGAAAATCTAACTTTTCAACAACCATCAAAAGATATTCTTGCTTTAGCAGATTATGAGAGAACACCTAGTGTAAACATGGACTCTAAAAAAGAATACATGTTGTTGAGCTATAGAAATACCTATAAAACTCTTGATGAACTTAGTCAGGAAGAAATGCGTTTAGGTGGTTTACGTATCAATCCGATAACAAACATTTCAAGCACAGTTACTTACATAAACAATTTAAAACTACGAAAAGTAGCAGACAAAAATGAAGTTCAAGTAACCGGATTACCTCAAAATCCAAAGATTACAAATATCTCTTGGTCTCAAAACGAAAAGAAAATTGCATTTACACATACTACCGCAACCGGAGTTGAACTTTGGATAATCGATGTAATGACAGCTTCTGCAAAAAAAATAACTGAGGCTGTTTTAAATGCTAATTTGGGAAATCCTTTCAATTGGATGAATGACAATGAAACGCTTTTAGTAAAAATGCTGCCTAAAAATCGTCCTGCTTTAATTGACAGCAAAAAAGATTTACCAAAAGGACCAACCGTTTCTACCGGTGACGGTAGTGTTTCTCAAAACAGAACATACCAAGATTTATTAAAGAATCCAACAGACGAAGCAAATTTTGATGCTTTAGTTACTTCAGAATTATACAAAGTTTCTCTTTCTGGTAAATCAGTACTATTTAAACCAGCTGCAATTTATGCCGGAGAAAGTTTCTCTCCAGACGGGAATTATCTGATGATAACTACCATTCACAGACCTTATTCTTATATTGTTCCACTAAGCCGTTTTCCTCAAAAATCGGTTGTTTATGATAGCAATGGAAAAGAAATTAAAGTAGTTAATGAAGTTCCTTTAACCGAAATAATGCCAAAAGGATTTTCTTCTGTTCGAAAAGGAAAAAGAAGTATGAGCTGGCGTTCAGATAAACCTGCAACACTTTCTTATATTGTTGCTTTGGATGAAGGAGATCAAGCCAATAAAGTTGATTTTAGAGATGAGGTTTTCAATTGGGATGCACCATTTTCTGCTGAACCAAAATCGATTTTAAAAACGCAGCAACGTTATGCAGGAATTATTTGGGGCAATGAAACTACCGCTATCGCTTATGACAGTTGGTATGACACTAGAAATCAAAAAACATATTTATTTAATCCATCCAATCCAAATCAGGCTCCAAAAATTATTTCCGATAGAAATTCACAAGATATTTACAGCGATCCGGGAGATTTTGAAACAAAAAAAAACCAGTACAATCGTTATGTTTTGGCTATTGAAGGCGATAACACTTATTTAATTGGTCAAGGCTATACTGAAAACGGACAATTTCCTTTCATAGATGAATTTAATTTAAAAACATTAAAAACCAAACGTCTTTATACATCAAAAATGAAAGACAAAAAAGAAGATTTACTTTCTATTGAAGATTTCAAAAAAGGCGATGTTTTAGTACAAATTCAATCAAAAAGTGAATTTCCTAATTACTATTTCAGAAATATTAAAACCGGAAAGTTAACTCAAATTACTTACTTCAAAAATCCTTTTGAAAGTATCAAAAATGTATATAAAGAAGTAATTAAATACAAACGTAAAGATGGTGTGGAATTATCCGGAACTTTATATTTACCGGCAAATTATGACCGAAATAAAAAATCTGAAAAATTACCTTTACTAATTTGGGCTTATCCTGAAGAATTTAAGGATAAAAGCAGTGCAGGACAAAATAGTAAAAACCCTAATGAATTCACGTTTCCTTATTATGGTTCATTCGTATATTGGGTAACCAAAGGTTATGCTGTACTTGACGATGCTTCATTTCCTATCATTGGAGAAGGAAAAACTGAACCAAACGATACTTTTTTACCTCAACTAATTGCCAATGCTGAAGCTGCTATTGATGCTGTTGACAATTTGGGTTATATTAATCGTAAAAAAGTTGCTGTTGGCGGACATTCTTATGGCGCATTTATGACAGCCAATTTATTGACACATTCTAACCTTTTTGCTTGCGGAATTGCTCGAAGTGGTGCTTACAACAGAACCTTAACACCATTTGGTTTCCAAAGTGCGCAACGTAACTATTGGGACGTTCCGGAAGTTTACAATACCATGTCACCGTTTATGAATGCTGACAAGATGAAAACACCAATGCTTTTGGTTCATGGTGATGCAGATAATAATCCGGGAACTTTCACATTACAAACAGAGCGTTATTTTCAAGCGTTGAAAAACCTTGGTGCGCCGGTTCGTATGGTTTTATTACCAAAAGAAAGTCATGGCTATGCCGCAAAAGATAACATTCTTCATCTGTTGTGGGAACAAGAACAATTTTTAGATAAGTATTTGAAAAACTAAAAATTCAAAAACTTAAATCATCAAATAGACTTTAGGGCAAAACCTTAAAGTCTATTTTTTTTTGAAAAAAAATTATTATTTATTGTTTATCAATAAATTTTTATTATTTTTACACCACAATAAATTAACTTATTTTGTTATGAAAACAACCAATATTATATTCAAAGTACTACATGTTGTAGCTTGGTTAATCTTTGTAGGTTTAAGCATCGAAGCTTGTGGCTTACTCGTTAACTTTATTTGTAGCATTTACAAACCAGAATTTGTCCCAAACTTGTATCAAAAACTGAATTTAACCGAAATGTATAGCCAAAATAAATGGGATTTTTACAAAATATATTCGCTTACATTATCCATTTCCTTTTTAAAATCATTTCTGTTTTACATTGTTGTGATGTTAATGTACCGATTAGATTTATCTAAACCTTTCAACCAATATGTTTCTGATACTATACTAAAAATTAGTTATTTTACTTTTTCGATAGGAATACTAGGCTACATTACAAAAGAAACTATTCAACATATTAAACTTGAAAAATTCATTCTCAATAATCTAAGTACATTTTCTACAGATAGTGAAGCTTTTATATTAATGTCGGCAATCATCTATATTATCGCCATTATTTTCAAAAAAGGAATTGAAATTCAAAACGAAAACGAATTAACCATTTAAGTTATGCCTATTATTGTAAACGTAGATGTAATGATGGCAAAACGAAAAATGTCATTAAACGAACTTTCGGAAAAAGTAGATTTAACCTTATCTAATCTCTCCATTTTAAAAACAGGAAAAGCCAAAGCCATACGGTTTAGTACGCTTGAAGCTATTTGCAGAGCATTAGACTGTCAACCCGGAGATATTTTAGAATATGTAGATGAGGAAAAAAAGTAGCAAGTCCTATTTTTTTATTTGTAAAAACACTTTTGCTCCTTTTTCAAAAGATTGCTTACTTTCAAAATACAATATTGTACTTTTTTGCTCGGCTTCAACCAAATAAAAATTACCTCTGTAATAGGACTCTAATACTGTTACCTCAAAATCAGATTGAGAAACCATTTCTAATTGATGTGGATAAACCAATAACTTTTGACCATTTTGTTCCACTTCATTTACATCTCCAAATAAAGAAGCTACATAATGATTTTTCGGATGATTGTAGATAGCTTCCGGAGTTCCGGACTCAATAATTTCACCTTGTTTCATTACCAGTACTTCATCAGTAAAAGACAAAACATCAGTACTGTCATGAGTCGCAATGATAGTTGTAATTTGTTTTTCTTTTAAATAACCAAAAAGCTTTCGGCGTAAACTGTTCTTTCTGAAATTATCAATATGACTAAAAGGTTCGTCCAATAAAAGCACTTCAGGTTCTAACGCCAAAACCCTCGCCAAAGCCACTCGCTGCATTTGTCCGCCACTTAAAAACTGAGCTTTTACATTCGCAAATTCGGTCATTTCTACAATCCCCAAAAGTTCTGCTATGCGTTGGTTTTTTTTATCTTTATAAATATTTGACAAATACTTCCCAACATTTTCTGAAACGGTTATAAAAGGCATTAAATCAAAATCCTGAGCCAAATATTTCATGTATTCCATTCCGGGAATTAAATGATATTTTGGTCCGAGAACTTCATTTTCTTTCCAAAATATCTGACCTTCACTCAAATCATATAAGCCATAAATGAGTTTCAACAAGGTACTTTTACCACATCCACTTTCTCCAATAATAGCCATTGTTTTACCATTTTCCAATGAAAAAGAAAAAGCCTCAAGTATTGAAATTTTATTATAAGAAAAGGAAATATTTTGAACAGAAAGCATACTCTAAATAAAAAAACAAAGTTCGTTATTATTTGTAGAACAAAAAATATTTATTTGTAGATAAAATTCTACATGAATATCGGCGTTTTTCTCACTATTTTCTCTTTTTTTAAGCTAATTTTGCATAAAAATATTACGTATTCATTTTTACAGCTATGAAATTGAAAATCTGTTATTTGCTATTTATCTGCTTTATCACTTCGAATATAACAGCGCAGGTTGGCATTGGTACAACTTCTCCAAATGCGCAATTGGATATTCGATCAAGTAGTCAAGCTACTCCTTCCAACACAGACGGAATCCTGATTCCAAAAGTAGATACTTTCCCTGTAACAAATCCTACCGCAAACCAACAAGGTATGCTGATTTACTTAACTACAGCGGCAACTTTTTCCAGTGTAAGCAAACAACCCGGATTTTACTATTGGGACAATGCAACAACCAATTGGATTGGCATTCAAAGTAGTTTAAATTCTGATTGGAGTTTAATTGGTAATACCGGAACAAACAGCAGTACTAACTTTCTTGGAACTACAGATAATGTTGATTTAGTTTTTAAAAGAAATAATCGAAGAGCAGCGTTTATTGGTGATGGCACATTTGATCCGGGAACATTTAATTCAAATAATGGAAATACTTCATTTGGAGATAACTCATTATTAAATCCTAGTGTTAATATAGGAACACAAACAGGCGTTCGAAATTCAGCATTTGGTGTAAACGTTATGCCCGGATTAACAACCGGCCAACGTAATACCGGTGTTGGGGATTTTGCACTTTACTCAAACACTGTAGGAAACGAAAATACAGCGTTAGGGGTTGGTGCTTTATATTCAAATACAATATCAAGTGGTCAAACGGCAATAGGAAGAAATGCACTCACTTCTTTTAACGGTTCAAACACAGCCAATATAGGAAATACAGCTGTTGGCTTTTCTGCATTGAGAAATACCGTTACAGGAATTTATAATACCGCTTTAGGATATGAAGCTTTGAGAAACGCTTTAGGTTCCGGTAATGTCGGTATAGGTTATCATGCCGGAAGACTGGAAACAGGAAGCAATAAATTATATATAGAAAATTCAAATGCAGACGCAAACAATGCTTTGATTTATGGTGAATTTGACAATAATATTTTGAGAGTAAACGGAACATTGCAAATTAATAATCCGGCAACGGTAAATGGATATGCTTTACCTAATGTAAGAGGAACCAATGGACAAGTATTGCAAACAAATGGTTCGGGTGCAACAAGTTGGGTTTCGCCTTCCTTATTAAGCATTACCGAAACAGACCCGCAAGTTTCTTCAGCCACAACAAACATAGTTCCAAAATGGAATGGAACAACTTTAGTTGACGGTACCATAACTGATAATGGAACGAATGTAGGCATTGGTGTTACACCTTCTGCAGGAAACAAACTCGAAGTAAACGGTAAAACCAGCACTACAAATTTTCAAATGACAAATGGCGCAACAAATGGGTATATCCTACAAAGTGATGCATCAGGAAATGCAAGCTGGGTT
>VFQN01005533.1_pt1 | contig 15350 bp, 13 predicted proteins | sample 3512371 | NCBI WGS metagenome assembly VFQN01 (sample SAMN10412370, study PRJNA504923) | tailings metagenome | isolation source: Replicate 2 from Balatoc abandoned mine | place: Philippines: Itogon, Benguet | collected 2017-08-28
TCTAAAAGATCATGTGCTGGACCCTTGTGAACTGCTCATTCACCTAAAGATACATCTGGATCTCTGGCCAAGATCCCAAATGGGTAACATCCACAGCAAGCGGTATATCATACTTCGCAGATAAACGAGTATTGACAGGGAAAATAGTTGAAACTCGATCGTAGGCGATTTGAATAGCAATAGCGCGAGAAAGAACAGATACAGTAAAGGCATACATTCGTGTCAAAACAAAAGTGACTCCAAGACCACAAAAGGGATTGAAACTAAGTTATCGCAAAGATTCGAAAAACATAATTACTTTTGCAGAAGATTTAATTTATTTACTACAAAACTGGTTCAAATAAGTTGAAGGAAAGATAATGAAGATTATGCATCGATAGAAATATCTAATGTAGAGACTACTTCTTGCGAAACTCCTCGTAAAACTTTTACATTCAAGCCCTCTTGATTCAAGGCAAAGCTAACAACTAACGACTCTTCCTTTGTTTCTTCAGTCAATGTAACGACGACTTCACCTAATGCTATTATTGGATCGGCAGCCACTACAGGAGCTAATTGTACACTAAAAGAAGCCTCCAAGACACCGGCAGGTAATTGAACAGGTAAATCATACTTTGCTGGTAAAGGAGTATTCGCTGGGAAGATAACCGTGCTATCAGTATTATTGGAGATAAGAATTGAACGAGAAAGAGCAGGTACTTTTGTCATTTGAGTTGGTGCATTATCCAATAAATCCTATTGAGATCAGCATGTCAGCACATAAAATAAATGATATCACATCTCTAAGGGTTAACTTACCAATTCAAATAAATGTTTGCCATGGACAGCAGCCCCAATAGCTTGAGCTTCCGATGTTTCAAAACGAACTTTAGGGAAATGTGAATTAGGGAATGTACTTTTTAATAAAGAATGAATTTTAGGCAGAGCAGATGGACCACCAGCTAAACATATTTGTTGAATACTAGATGCATCAATAGAACATTGCTGTAATAGATTATTAATTAAATTTTTAAAATGTATAATTGGTATAGATAATAAATCTTCAAATCTAGCACGTGAAATTTTAGATGAATAATCAATACCTTCACATAATGAATCAATATCAATCATTGCTTCACCACCAGTTGATAATGTTTTCATTGCTTGTTCACATTCACGTGTTAATCTCATCATTGCTCTTTTATTATCATTACATGGAATTTTATGTTTACGTTGAAATTCTTTTGCACAATAATCAGCTAATAATTTGACAAAAATTTTACCGGAGACATCAGTTGTTGATAATGTATGCACTGGGACAATAGCACCGGAACTAACATTATACACTGACACAGTACATCGACTCCAACCTAAATCAACGACTAATGTACGGGATGCACCAGTATTTGGATCATCAAACCCATAGGCAAGTAAAGTAGCAGTGCTATCATCAATAAAACTCTTAATACGAATGCCACCGGCTTGAGCTGATTCAATATAACGCTTCTTTGTTGCCTCGTCTAATGGTGATGGAACAGTGACAACTGCTTCACGAATAATTTTACCAGCTTGTTGTTTCACTTGATTATGAATGTTACGAAAGAAAAGGGAGTTAACTTCTTCAACGGTTAAATCTCTTTCTAAGACAGGCACAGTGCAATGTGTTTGTTCGTGATTGAAAAGGAGTGATCGAACTTCATCAAATGTGTTATTGGTATTTTTATGTTGTTGAGAGACAGCTGAATGACCAACAATTGTCTCTTCGCCACGAAATGCAACAACACAAGGGATGGAACGAAAGCCTAAATCGTCTGCAAGAACTTCAAGTAAGTTTTTATCATCATACCAAACAGCAATGGAAGCTGTATGTGAGCCTAAATCAATACCAATGACAGTCATGGTTATGGAATTATGATGGTTCTAGTGATGAAAGTGTTAAGACCAATCAATGCAGAAGAGAAAGTTTATGAGTATGGTGACGAGTGAATGGAAGATGGTAGGGGATGAAAAAACTCACTATTCTAACTCGTTAAAAATCAATAATTGATATTTTCACTAAAGTTGATATTTGTAAAAACGGAATCGTCGAATTTAGAAAAACGATTGGCAAACGGTTCATTTTTGAATGAATTGGTAGAGAATTAGAACAAGTCACGCTTGTTTTCTTGCTAAGAAGAATGAAGAGAGGAAGAGAGGACGGACATTTGAGCAAAGAAGAATATGAATGGCATAATGAGCAGAGCTCGAACACTGGGTCGCGGTTGGCTGATAACGTGAGATCCTTTCTTCTATTGCTTGATGGATGTTGCTAACTTTCTCCCGTTTCTCGTAGTTAGCAACTCCTGGAACATTAAAGGAACGCAGAATCATTACTATTTCAAAAAAGGATAAGAAAGAGAATTTTACCAAGCATCTATTCACACTAAATCAATCATTTCATAACTGGATAAAAGAACAACTCGATGCTGACATTTATGCTGATCTAACTGAAGGGTTTCAGGTAGTACCTCGTACAGTTCTGTAATTACCCTCTGAACCCTTGTTAGGACTATGTGGACTATGTTTCCACCTTAGAGGATCGTTATCTTAGAGTATACGGTGAAGTTCTTTCCTTTGGAACAGGTGACTGCGGTCAACTGGCGCACGGAACAGAAAAAGATGAAGACTTGATGGTTCGGTACCCTCGTATCGTATACTCTCTAAGAGATAAGAAGGTTTGCGGTATCGCATGTGGTGGATTGCATAATGCAGTCTTCACTGAGCAAGGTTTAGTATATACCTGGGGTTGTGCAGATGATGGGTCCCTTGGAAGAAGTGGTGATGAGAATCTCCCTGCATTGGTTGAGGTGAGAAGGAGTTACTATTCTTCGTTTAGTACTAATGCGAAGACATAGAGTATCGCGAATGAGACGATCATCGCTATCGCCTGTGGTGATGGTCAGACTATTGCTGTTAGTACGAAAGGAGAAGTTTGGGGATGGGGTAGTTACAAAGATAAAGAAGGAAAGAAATGGTTTAATCCATCACCGGGTGCTAAAGATGCAGTCAAAGACATCAAGAAACAACAGAATGAACCAATCAAAATTGAATCATTGAAAAATATCGTTGATGTTGCTTGTGGTGCATCGTTTAATCTGGTAAGGATTTATCCTCTCTTCCTTTTGTATCTATTATTCATTTCGCCTATTTTAGGTGAAAAGTTCCGATGGTAAGGTATATTCTTGGGGTATTGGTGAAAGTGGTGAATTAGGTCGTTATACACCACCATTAAAGAAGGAAAGTGTGAACGGAGAAGAACCACAATATGATCTTGCTAATATCTTGAAATACCATATTACCCCAGGTCCAATGTATTATGATGAATGTCCTAGTATCACTGATCATGACAACCATGATAGTCGTTTAAAGGTTGTTTCTGATGTGAAAGTGATTGGTTGTGGTTCTTACCATTCTATGGTCGTTGTAATGGGTGATTTGGTTTATTCATGTGGTTTGAATAATTATGGTCAGTTAGGATTAGGTGATACAAATCTTCGATATTATTTTAATGAAGTTGAATTACTCTCTTCAAAAAGAATTATCTCTTTACAAGGTAACAAACAAAGAAAATCTTGACTTTTGTCATTCTGATATGAACGAATTGATTTGTGTAGGTGGTATGCATCATTCGTTAGTTTTGAGTGCTTTCGGTGACTTATATGCCTTTGGAAGAGGAGATTCGGGACAGTTAGGAAGTAACGACGTCTCAATGAAAGCTGCTGGTGATTTCTCTGATAAGCCTGTCAAGCCTACAGTTCCTGCCGGTATTAAGTTTGTTGGTATCGGATGCGGTGGTAATCATAATCTCGCCCTCACAGAGAAAGGAGAAGTTTACACATGGGGTTATGGCGATATGTCTGCTCTCGGACATGGTAAAGATGATGATGAACCTTTACCAAGAAAGATTAATTTCGAGAAAGCAAAGATAAAGAATATTCGTGTAACTCAAGTTGCAGGTGGAGGACAACACTCTGTGATTATAGGAGAAGTGAAAACAATATAAACCAAAAGAGTGTAGTATTTCTTCTTTTCTTCTTCAACAATTACCAAAGATCTATTTGCAATACCACCACCAACTACTGATATAAAATTCCTGCCGATACTAAAAGCCCGGTCTCGTGGATAAAAGCCGAAAGTCCGGGTTTGTTGGTTTGACAGTTTCAATTTTCTTTGAGTTTTCGAATTAATTCATTAGAGAAGCAATTCCCGATCATATCAGAAGGAATTTTATTTCATTCACACAATAATGAGTTATGAAAGTAGGAACCAAATTCCTCCTTCGGCCTTTGGCTTTGTAAGATCTTTTGTATATCCTTTTGCCCTTCTCACGTCTTGTCTTCTAGAGGTCGATCCTCCCCAGAACGAGAGCTGAGAGATTTGCACTGAAAGATAAAGTAACTTTGGAGCGTAATAGACTCAATCAAAGATCAGGATGGCAAGCGAGAATGCATAAAGAGAATGCTCCAGAGAACAGTTCTCTTCTCACCTCCTGCACCGTTGGAGCAGCGGGATACCTCTCCAACGCTGATCGTTTCCATACTGATGTTGTAGGTGAAGAAGCTGCTGTAAGACAAGAACAACATCGCAAAAAATTAGCAGCACAAGAATTTCGTAGGAATATGTCTTCTAAGAGAGAGGAAGATCGATGGACACAAGCAGAGATAAAACAAAAAACAGAAGAAGAATATTGGAGTAAACTAAGAGATGATGGGCGAAAAGCACAAAAGAATCAATCATTAGTTGCTTATGATATATTAACTTTACAATATGCTCCCAATGAAGATGGAGAACAACAGAAGTATTATGATGATAGAAGTAAGTTCATCTCATATTTACTTCTCATAGATCGGTCTGATTGTTCTCTCTATTAGTCCGATATCGCGCTGCGATGAGATCAAATATGTTAGTTGAGAAAGGAGATACAAGGTATTTACTATTGTTTAATTTGCTTCTCATATCTTTTGTTGACTGTCTTCGGTGTTGTAGAGTTCCTTATAATATTATTAGTGGTATGGAAAGACCTTCATTAGTTCAACCTGATCCAATTCAAAAACCTTCCAGCCTCATGAATAATCAGCCTGTTTCGGCAAGAGTTGATCGAAGATCTTCTCTGCAAGACCGTTAAAGATGTATTTTAAGAGAGAGATGGTCTTTTTTTGTTGTAATGTAAATAGTGAGATCAATTATCATGCTTTTGCATTCTGACTATTCCGATGTAAGAATCCCGTAGAATTAGGAGATGGAAGTGGAGAGTGTAAAGATCAATTTGATTTGTAATAAGATTCAGAGATGAGAGGAATCAATGGGTACATAGAATATCCGAGTAGAGCCTTTAATGAATCTAAACCGACAGTTGTCACTTTGCCCTTGTCTGCATTAGATCTAGCAGGTTTGCTCCATATGAGATAGAAACGATCAATCCAAGGCTCAACATCACTTCTGGGTATTTCTCGATCAGCTTTCATCTGCACACTAACATAGATAATCTTTCCAGTCGTAGTTTCCTTGAAAGCGAAAAAGCCATCATATTTATCAAACTTCACAGCGGATGGTCGAAAGTACACCAGAGTGCCTTTCGCCATACTATTCATCTTGATATCCATAACTTCTTTTGCTTGTTCTGGGTTAGTCAGATCAGTTGGGAGGGTCAAAGCCTTGCTCTCTTTGATACGTACACCATGCATCAATGGGTGGTTCGTTGATCTTAATTCAGATTTCAACATATTTAGCAATATTCCCAGTTCAACAACTAATTCCCATTCAACACCACCTTCATGGCGCTGAGCTAATACTGGTAATTCCTCTTCAATAATCACATTAATGCGAGATATAATGAGAGAATCTTTGGGAGAGAGTCTTTTCAGTATTTCTCCAACAAAACAAAGTGGGAATCTCACCTTTCCCACTTCTTCCACTGTCGATAATGCCTGTAATCTTGCCAAAAGAGGTTCTTCTTTATGGAGAGTTCCATCTAAAAGTTGATCAACAAACATCAAAAGAAGTTTTTTCTTTGGAACGTAGTTTATGTTTTTCATTATCTGATTGATTCTATTTATTGCATGAATCTGACGAACTCTCAGGCAATATAACAGTGAAGGGATACCTGAATAGAGAACCATTTCTGCAAGCGTCATAATCTCACAATTCTCATCCATATCTTGAATTTCTTGTAAGGAAGTTGAGACAGGAAGAGGCACTGTGAGGTAGTCTCGCGGGGATTCTGTTTGCCCACTCAATCCTGGCTGGTGTACATTTAAGTCGAGGACTACATGAGACGAAAAGACCAAAAATCGATTTAATGGATCTAAGAACTTTGATTTTAGAAGTCTTGATAGTTCATACTCAACAGGATCTCCTAGATAATTCAATTCGTCTATAATTAATACAAATGGTTTCTGCAACTTCTCAATTTCAGAATTAATATGATCAAGGACATCAGAACTTTCGAAAGATGAAGTGTGTGGATCGATTAGAAGTTCCTCTCCGATTAATCGTAGGATAATTTCTGATTGGGATTCTCCTGGCTTTGGCTCAAAGTTAGTTCCTTCGTTCAAATTGATATAAACAGCTAGAACCCCTGCCTTCAATAGTTGGTGTTGTAAGCTCTGTAAGATGGTCGTCTTCCCTCCTCTAGAAAGTCGCGAGATCATTAAAGGAAACTTCCGATACGATCCATATCTATCTGTCTGAAAGTTGACCTCTCTGAGGCAGATAGTCTCTGCGTCTTGAATTGTTTGATTTAATTGAACAAACCTTCTCGGCCCGTTGACAATTGGCACGGGTGACAATAATGCCAAAGACTTAAATATCGCCGTTGGCTCACGAACCTTTGTTTCGGATGGTGCATCGTCCGAAGACTGACAGTTTAAGTTATTAATTACACGTAATCCCGATCCTAGGCGCGAAAGAAAGCCATTTGATGCGAACTTGAGAGTTCTTAAAGGGGACGAACGACTCAAGCCAAGAGCAAAGAGGATAAAAGTAGAGAACATTCTTCTAAGTTCGTTCGTTCAAGTACTTCGCAACACTTAACACTGATATCAAATGGTCCCCTGTAACACGTAATTTACGGTCGTAAAATATCGTTTTACGATCATAATAATTTGAATCATTAGTTGGAAGAAATGAATAAGGATATTGATATCAATGCTGAAGAGGATCGATCCACATATTCAGGTACATTTCGTTGGAAATCAAGCAAAAAATTACCGAATTTACCTCCTTTACTGACTGAACAAATCGATGATATTGAAGAATATATCTCATTAGAAGGATGGAAAAGTTATTTCTTAACACGAGGAGAATTATCTCAACCATATTCACAATCATCCTTACAATCATCATCATTATCAAATGAAAAATTAATTCAAATTGCATTAAAAGATTTATGTTTTGTTGATTGTTTATCATTTCCATTGAGTATCGCCTATACGATCATAGAGAAAAATATATTAAATTTAACATTTCATAATCAAAATAATTCATTAATAAAATATGAATCATTAAATATTTTATGTATAGGTTGTTCCTATAAAACAGAAGAAAGAATTCTTAGAGAAACGAATTGTTTCCATGAACTTCAATATTTGTTACTACCATACTTCCAACAACTGAACATATATCTCATTGGACCCGAGATATCAGAGACAAAGGAAAACTTTGATGTCATTCATAAGTCATTTAGTTCAGAAATGAAGAGTAATACCCTCGAACCACATCGTATGTCTTTTCATTTATATAAAGGAACAACTTCTTCCTTCATCAAAGAACGACGAGAACTCTTACATCAAACATCATCCACTGTTATTATTGGATATAACTGTGGCTTTGGTAATTTTGACAATAACTATCATCAAAAACCAACAGAAGAAGCAATTCTTTTAAAATATCGTCTTCTATTAGATTGGATATATGATCTTTCTGCTATGACACAATTATTACAGAAAGTTCCTTCCATCTTCTTCTGTGCTAATGAATATAGTGATGTGAAAGGTGAAATTCAAATTTTATTACATATCTTTGGTATGGAGATTATTGCTGAACCTTGTGAAAATCCGTTTAGTATGGCATCAACAATGGTTGCTGATCATGCTGGAGGTGAAGATTATTCACGTGGTAATTCATTCTATTATGCATTTCAAGGAATAGATTTAAAAAGACGTAAAAGATTACAATACTTAAAAGAATTTCATCAATATCATGTCGAACAGAATGTTCCATTAATAAAGAATCCTTATGCTGCATTATTAGTAAAAGAATTATTACCTTATATCTATAAGATACCTGATTATTCTCAAGCAGCACAATATTTAAAACCTGGAAAATTAGAATTAACACCAGTAATTATAAAATTAGAAGAAAAACGATCGAATATTCTTCAAAAGGAACCTCAACTGGAGAGCAAAAGTAATGAAAATAAAGAAGTACTCAATCACTCTGAAACTCCGAAACCTGAAGAGACCAAAGAAGGAGAAGAAGTATCGACAAGTAAATCAGTGAGCGAGATTGCAGAGATTGGGTTAAACCATGAAGAGCAAGTAGAGGAATACACTGTGACGCAAGAACGCCAAGATAATTCAACGGAGAAAATCCTCTTCCTAAGAATAACTTCTGACGTTGTTGATCTTAAGAGTATCGACCTTCGAATACATCGTAATGGGAAGACGTTATTGTTTAAGTACAGATTACTTTCGACCTCCAAGGAAGTGAAAGAACATAAAATTCCCCTTGAAGTGGCTGATGAATCCTTAGATCCAAGTATAGCGAAGATTGAAGCTAAATTATTATCAAAGAAGAAACAACTTACAATCAAAATATGTTTCTGAATTGTTTCATTAAAAGGAACTTTCTCTTTTTTCCTCAATTTATTCGTTTGTTGAAACATATGAAGAGGTTCTTTTCATTCATAAGAACCCGAAGAAAAAGAAGAAGAAAGAAAGATAAGAAAAAGATAGAGAAGAAATTGTTGCCTTAAAGCCCTTTCTCTAAGAGGGACTTTGCTTCTTTAATTTAACACAGAGGAGAAGCTAACAAAAGACATGATACAAAGATTGAGGAAAAGGAATCAAACACGTAGAAAAAAAAGGAAACGTTGAAAGTGATCTACGAATTTTTATTGTTCAGTGTTACGCAGAGAGTTCTTGACAGTGAAGAAGAGGAAATAAAAAGAAAAAAGTGATTGAGAATCATGATGATGTCTAATCTTTCAAAAATAAGACAAATTGATACCGTCTCTTGTGCTGTTATCAGCAAATCGAACATTTTTAACATCGATTTGTACATATAGACACTCCTACGACTTCACTACCTTCACTCTCTCATAATCAAACTATGTATTCCTTAGCTTACTGACAATTGGATTCAATGAGCAAACTTCAATGAATGATCGTCTTGTATTCTCTAACTGAGTGACATCCTCTGCCTTAGTTACTTCTACTGATCTTACTGATGTTAAATCAGTGATAGGACCATACTGTAGTTCGTTATAAGCTGGATTACGAATCCTGTAATCTGGGAGAAGATCTTCATCATTCTCAAGCAACATCTTCCTCAGATTGTCTTCAATCGCATTTCTCCATTCAAGCTTCTTACCTGTTGGATCAACAGGAAATTCTCTTGGTAAAGACCAATAAATTGCAGCAGTTTCAATGATATCTAAGTTCTGTTGTTGACTATTAAACCTTCCTAATAGATCTGATTCATGTAAACGTGAAATCTCTTCTGTTGACATTCTAACAACCCATAAACATTGTCTTTGTAATATCCGTTTTGCTAAATCAATAGTAATACCTAAAGCAACTAAATCTTCTTGTGTACAATCAAATATATTTAATGGTATAAATGATCTCATTCTTTCTAAACATTGTTCACAAAATTCACCAACTGAATCAACCCAATTTTCTTTTTCTTGTTCTAAAAAAATTTGATATTCTTTATTATGATCTTGTAATTTTAATAAATAATCAAAACGATTCTCATCAATGGCTACACCACGTTCAGTTAATTCAACTAAACTTAATAATTCTTCTTGTATTTCTGATAATGGTTTATCAAAATCTTTTGGATCTAATATAATATCTTTACGATGTTTACCATATTTTGCATTATTTTGTAAAAATTCTTCAAATGTACTCATATTTTAATATCTAAAGAAGATTTATTCTTTCGATTTGATTGCAAAGGAGGAAAAAAAAGGAGTGAATAAGTGCAAACTTCGTTGCCTTAAAGAAATGAAATTGTATTTGACTGAAGAGGAGTCAATCAAACCTTGGATCAATTTGATTCTTCTCACGGAATGGAGATGAGTTTGATATTTTAGATGTGAAAGGTCTAGAAAGCATATGAGTGTAAATGGGTCTGTTTGTTGGTTAGAAGCTTCGAAAATTCGAAAATTCAAAATTGTAAAATATTCGAATGAAGACTCATTTTGAAAAGAAGACTTGAGTGCCAATTTTTTCCAACATTTCCAACATTAAATACTCAATACAATGTCAGATATCAGAGCGGAAGAGGGAAAGAGTGGAGGGACTGAGGAAGAGAAGTGGTACTTGGTCGCTGAGGCTGGTTTGCCGAAAGAAGGTGATAGAATTCATGTTCGAGTAAAGGAAAGATATATCACTATCTTTCGCTTCAGAGGGAAACTGTCAGCGATTGACGCCATTTGTCACCATGCTGGTGGTCCTTTAACTCTTGGACCAGTTCAAGATATAGAAGAGTTGGGAAAGCGCGTAGTGTTATGTCCTTGGCATCGCTTCATGGTCTCGATCGATGATGGGACGAAAGCATTCCAATCGGTCGAGATTGTCAACGGTCTTCCTGTGAATAAAGGATGGAAACTTGGGAAAATGGTGCAAAGAGTTCATAAAGTAGTCGAAGGTGATCGCGGAGTTTACATAGTAAGTGTTGAACAGTTTACTATCATTACCAACTTCCTTACTCTTGTCCTAAGTCTTTAAACGAAGATCCTGAACCATGTGTTAGTGACAAAGATTCTTGTAGTCATCATTGCGCAAAGCAATATCCAATCTATTCTGAAACAACTAACCCTACTAATGAGCTATTTGCTCATAAATAACAGATCTGATATATATTTCCGTTCATTCTATAACTTCACAAACAAATCGTGAAATACATTTTAAAATTAGAATTATAAGCAAATAAAATAAACAATGAATTCAAGATTTCAATAATAAATCATAGGAATCCTAGAAAGATAGAAAGCGCTGGAATAAGAAAGGGAATAATCATAAAAGCCTTCGGATTAAAACCGTTAAGAGAGGAACAAACATGGGTATGAATAGAGGAACACCTAGAACTATTGGTTCGCCAATGCTATCTTATACAAAGTTGAGTAAGATTAGCCAGACTGGGCTAACGATTGCCTACCTCTTTCAATCTATCTCAACGATTCTCTCATCTTCTTCACTGCTGTGAGTTTATGTTGCATATCAATCAAATCAACTCGTGGCATTTCTTCAAAGATACTTCCAATACCTCCACTATGAAGACTCTTTACTCTATTCACATATCATAGTCAACCTCAATCATCACTTCTTATTAATTTCACTTACCTCGATGCAAGATGAGCATTTAATGTCTTTGCAGCTCTTGACGCCTTAGAAACACTTGCGATCACATTAAACTCCTTGCTATGAGCCCCAGAAGGAATGAAATCAACTTTACTCGTCCCCCTTCCTCTCCCTCCTTCACTCAATGATGGACTCGTGTGACGCGAGTGATTCGAGTGTACTACAGATGGAGTATTAACTACATTAGCTGCATTGATCGCGGCAGTCGCAGCAGCAGCGAATCGAGTAGCGGAAGTGATTGCTCCTTGGCGAGTAATCAGCCTCTCAACACTATTTGCCTGACGTCGAGTCAAAGAAGAACTACAAGATCTACCTCCAACGCCCGCTGATGAACTTCTTTTTCTTCCACCTCGTACACCTCGTTTCTTCACTCGTCGAGTTTTCTTTTGATCAAAAATATCAGGATCAGTGTAGCGGCCCAGACCATCGTCACTCCTCACAACTTGTTCTTCATCCTCATCTTCATCACTGTGCATATTAAGACGATCATCGTCATCGTCAAAATGCACAGAGTGATTAACATCAGCATCGTAGTGGTATCTCTTTTGAGCAGAGGATGTCAGGTTATTGAGGGAATGTTCTAAACGACGTTGAATCTTCTCAGGCGAGTTATGCACTCTCACTCCATCCTCACTATAATCAGTTACATGACGCGAATAAGATCGATGTGCATCATTTGGAGAGCGAGAGCGAGGGCTGACACTCCCAGCTCTCGAGGGACTCTTAGAAGGTGAGATTGCTCTGATAATAGACTTCATCGCAGCTTCTGTCGCCTTCACTGCACTCGTCTCTAACACAGCAGTCGCTTGAACCTTCGCAGCATCATTAACAACTTGTAATATATTGTTATATGGAATTTCTTTCGGCCATGTATAACGTGGTGGTGGTGATAATGCTCTTAAAAATTTACCTTTCGCCTTCTCACGATCAATTAAAGTATCACATAAATCACCATTCACTTTAATAATCACATCAATATACGATTGTAATGATTCAATCTTTAATTGTAATTTCTCATTATCATATGATACATTATGTATATTATTATATAATGTTGTTAATTCATGTTGATATGGTAATTCCTCTCTTGCATGCTTCTGTGGTGATAATCGTTTTGTTACCTCCAAATCTTCTACTCGATATTTACTTTCTTGTCGATTTTTTCTTAATAATATTTGTTCTTTTTCTAATGATAATACTTTTTCTTGATAATGAACGATATCATGTTGTAATGATGAAATATATTGTTCTTGTGAATATTTTTTCTTATCATAGGATTGATAAATATCTTCTTGTGAGAGATATTGGTACTGTAAATCATGATAAGTTTTCTTTAATTTATCATAGATGGACTTTAAATGAAGTAATGATTCAGTGGTTTCAATTTCAATTTTATTCTTCTCGAGTGATGATGATCGTTTTAATTCTAATAATGATTGTTTTAATTCATCTTTTTCTTGATTTAATAGGTAACGTTCATTTTCTATTGCTTTAATCTTATTTTGCAATTCACGGAATGCTGATAGAACACTGGTTGAGGAGGTATTAGGTGTGATATTACCAGGGATGGTAATCTTTGTTGGACTCGGACTACGATGATAAGAACGAGTTAAACGCTCTCGATGAGGATGAGTTGAAGAAAAGGAAAAATCTAATCGGGAAGTAGATAAATTGCTCTTTTTACTGCCATTGGTTTGAGTCGATCGGTTCATTTGAGAGGGGCTGAGATCTGATTCCTTTGAGGTTAAATGACCTTCCTCATCAGTAGTAACGTCCCGACTATCTTTTCTATCTTCAGAATAATCTAATTTACTTCGATTTCCTCTTCTTCTTCGTTCTTCATCTGCTTCATAGTCGTCACTGTCATCGTGGGTAGGACGGTAAGTAGAAGTACCAACATTAGGCTTATTGTCTTCGAGGTCTAATCTCTTCAACTGACGATTCTCAGAAGTATTAAAATAAGTGGAATTAGAAGTCTCATTACCATTAAAAGAATGCGAGGTCGAGGCGTTAAAGCTGTTGTTAAAGGAGACATTCTTATTGTGACTACTGCGATGATGGTTATAATCATTCGATCTTAAATGTAATCGAGAAATAGCAGCATTAGGCATATCGCTTGAAAGAAAAGAACTTTGATTTTGATCACGATCATCTTCATCAGAAAGAATGCTGCTGCTAAAACGTGATGTACGGTTTCTTCCAGCATACCTTAACTTAGCAGTCGCTGGAATATTAGCATACTGTCTTGTATCAAAATCATCATCTAAATCAGAAAGAAAGCTTTTATTTTCTTTAATTGGTGACGGCTTTCTTGGTTTAAAAGTACGACTTTCATGACTTCTAAGTGAAGATGTTAAATAACGGTTCATTGCACGCAATCGTTCTAATTCTTTACTTGCTTCTTCATAACGATTCTGCATTTCTCACTTGATTTCTTTCTTTCACCTTTTCCTTTATGTATATTCCCCTACTAAATAAGAGATACTTGCACCTTTAAGACCAGTTTTTAAGACAATAATATGATAATATGATAATATGATAATGTTTTTCTTGATCAAGATTCTAACGACTTTTGGGCAGGCTTGGGCGAAGCTTTCAATATAAGGTAAAATTAAAGGAATACGATTTTGAGGAGGGTGGGAATATTCTCTTTGAGTTGAAACTATTTTACCTTTATCAACAACGCACCTGAGATTGAGATGGCAAAAACCAAGAGGCGGACAATGAAAAATCAAAAGTTGGTATCTCGAATGGAATTCATGGACGAAGAATTTGAACCTTCATGTCATTTCTTCGCGGTACCAGAAAAATATACACCGAAACGTCAAACGAAAAATGAGAAGTTGTTACGAGATTGTAACATTCGGTCAATCGATAAAGAATTTGAACCTCCATCTGAAGCCTTCGAGAGATTATCTGTCAGCATTCATGCGAATGAAAGAGTGAAGCTACGAGAGGTTGATATTGAACGAGTCCTGGAATCGTTGAGCACCCCTCGTCTAAATAGATGTTTCCATTCTATTTCGACTATTTTCACGCATCAATATAAAAAGAAAGGTAAGATTCAAGTTGGACGAGAGAAGGTCTTTTTATCAATCGATGAAGAAGACGGAGAAAGAGAAATGTCGTTCCGATCGCTGATACGTTATTTAACGTTCCCTGATGATCAAACATTTGTTCAAAGTGAAAGTAACGGTATTGAATTTCCTGTTTATATTGATATAAACAAGGAAGGGTTTATTCGAGCCATCATGATTAAAGAAGATGATGAGAGCAAGATGGACTTGAAAAAGGAAGCTCTCTGTAACATCAAGATCATCACACCAACTCATGCTATGTTAATTGTAAGGTCTGATTTTACGAAAGTCATTACTGCTATAAGACCTCGATTCCTGGAAAATTCAACTAATTGCAAGGTTGTAAATCAGGAAGATCTCATGCAACCACAATATTGCAAGTCCAATCAAATTAAATCGCAAGATAGATCAGGGTGGAGAAAGGAGACAAGTAAGAAAAAGGCAATACATCCTGTTTACGAGGAATTTTCTTCCCATGAAGAGGATGATCTTTAAGATTGAATTATCATTATTTTGAATGGATTCAACACAATCTAAGGTCTATCGAAAACTTCTTTACTTCCATTCACATGCTTCTGAGATAGTACTATGTGGTGCTATCATTGATTGAATTTGTTTTGTGAAACTAACTAAACTACACAATGAAAACCTCTTATCTGTGAAGACC
>VFQN01005534.1_pt1 | contig 15349 bp, 23 predicted proteins | sample 3512371 | NCBI WGS metagenome assembly VFQN01 (sample SAMN10412370, study PRJNA504923) | tailings metagenome | isolation source: Replicate 2 from Balatoc abandoned mine | place: Philippines: Itogon, Benguet | collected 2017-08-28
CAGACCACACAGGCAGACGAGGACTGGAATCTCGCCTGAGGTAGGATTCGAACCCGGGTTGGAAATCCCGGGAAAGTCGGTCTAAGAACCAACTTTCGCGCCCCGGTTAGAATGAACACGAGGGCCCTAGAATGAAATATCCTTTGCCCAAGTGGGTGCACTGCATGCATATGGGGAGAAATTCGATCGAAAGTCGTACACACAATATGCAGCAACGAGCGAGGGATGCCACCCTGTCCTGGTTACAATGGGAATCAGCCTGGCTAGCTACACATCCGTGTACATGGCAGTGTGGATACAAGCAGGGGACCCCCTGGTTACATACAAGTATGTAGTAGTACAACAATTCTGAGCAAGCAACGACTGGTGCTGCACCTTCCCTACTTGCACTACTTCGTAGACGCAAAGCACCACATGCTTCCCTAAATGCTGTCCACACGCACCACAAGGTGCTGCTGCAACAGATCCTTGAGCGGAACCTGCCCTGATGACAGAAGAGATGGCAGCTGACGATGTGGAACATTCGCGCTCTTCTCCCTCTTGCAGGTTAGCATCGCATCACTTGTACCGTATGGCAGCAAACGTAGGTGTTGCTGCAATTGGGAATGACGTGGATCAGCAGGGGGGCGCACACATGCAACAGCAAATCCAGCAGCAGGTGCAGGACATGCAGGCGAACAACCTGCAGCACCAGCAGCAGATGCTGCAGCACCAGCAGCAGCACGAGCAGCAGCAGCAGCGGCACCTGCAGCAGCACCAAGGGTTTGCGCAGCAGCAACAGCAGATGGTGCAGCTGCAAGCGCAGGCACTACAGCAGCTGGTGCAGATTGTGGATGACTTCGACCCTGCCGCGCAAGTGGACCTGCGCGTGATGGCAGCCCGCGGTTACAACGCGACGAGGACACCCTCAGAGCAGCTGGCACCCGTGCCGTGCAGCGCAGCTAACCACCAGAACTTCGGGGTGGTTCCCGCAAACGTGCCCACCACCCTGTTCCAGCTTCAGCGGCTGCCCGCCCAGGTTGCGGGACAGATCCTGGTGGAGTACGGCCAGCCCGCTGGTCCCCCTGAGACACGGCGCAGGCGCCTTGCTGGCATCCTGGGTGTCCGGTACTGAAACAACGTAACGGGCTACCGGTGAGTAGCACAAGTTGAAGCTTTGCAACGGAAGAGCGGATTTGGTACGACAGCTTTTGCTGCCAGAGCTTATCTCGTTCATGTGCCATCTACGACATGCTGCCTTTCCAGGGAAATCACTTGCCGTGTTTCCTTGCCTTGTTGTTCCCAGGCCTGACCCTCCCTTGCTTGGGCTCCCCACCCTATTGGCAGGCCTGGTGTTCGTCGGTCTTCCTGGTGGCGCCTGCTGCTTGGCTGGCGGGCACCTGGGGTCGGCAATTGGGCGCTCCGAGGCCTGCCGTGGGTGGAGAGGCGTGCCGGGTTTGGGGTTGTGGGCGAGTTTGCGGGTTGGTGGGCGGCCAGACCGGCAGCGGTGCCCAACCGCCTGCTGGCCGTTGGTTTGTTCTTTTCCTTGGTGGCCGGCGGCGGAGGGGTTTCTTTTGGGCTTGTGTGGCCCCTGTGCCCGTTCATCCCCTCCATAGTTTACCGCCAGGCCGTGGTTTCCTTGTTTTTGGGAAGATGGGGGCCCGCCGCGTTGGCTCTGAGTCTGGAGTTGGGGGGTTGGGGTCGCGCTGGTGTGTCGTGCTCTCCGGCGCTTGCTCGCTTTTGGCCGGTGGCTGGCTTGGTGTGTGCCTGGCGGTGTGCTGGCTGTGCCCTCGGTGGTGCGCCTGGTGGTTGTTTCGTGGTGTGGTGAGGCGCCTTTGCTCGCGCGCGTGCGGGCGACCCTGCCCTCGGGCGGAGGGGCCAGTGGGGTTTCGTGCTCTCCTCTGCTTCTGTAAGGTCCTGCTGCCAGCTCTGGGGTCTCCAGCTCTCCGGCGCTCCTTGGCATCAGCTCACTCCAGCTTAGGTGGGGCGTCGCTGTGATTGGAGGCCTTGCCATTACGGTACGGTATGCCAGCTGCACTACTAGTATGCGATAACTGCATTGGGGTTGCGATGCCACTCAACGCTACAGCCTACAGTGGCCTACATGTGGCTCCTTCCTGGCGTCGCTGTCTGCTTTACACGTTGGGTGCAGCCAAGAAGGGGCTGGCAGGCAAGGCACGCGGTTTACTAAACGCTGTGCAGGGTAGCAACTGAACATTGTGGGGTTGCACCTGACGTTGTGCGAACCAGCGTGAACCAGGGACGGGGCATCGCTCGTGTACGCAGCCCTTTTGCCAGGGCCGGGGCTCCCCTGTTGTAGTTGCAGCCATACTACCGTCAGACATGTTCACATGCGGTACATGTAAGTAGCTTTGATAACTTGTAGTCGAGTTCTGCTGGCTCATAAACGATAGGGATGGACATGAGGTTGGGGACTGCAACAGGGCGTTCTGCAACTGGGCGCTGGACTGGGTGCGTTCCTACTTGGGGGCTTTCGGGCGTATTGAACGTACATCGCTGAGGTACCGTAAGTTCATATGGTTAAAGCTCAGATAGCGTTCCAGGATTTGCCACACCTCAGGGGCCCCTGCAGGCCCCTACCACACCCTTCAACACTCCCACACGCTCCAACCTGCTCCAACCAGGGGACCCTGTGATCAACTACCCCGTACCGGTATGCCTCCAGGCAGGAGCGTGTTCAAACCCCCTGCTCAAAGGTAAAGTTAGCGTCTTGGCAACGTTGTGAGGGAAAGTGGAGGCAGCGCGCCAGTGCTCTTCCTGTGTTCCTGAGGCTCTGTAGGGCTGTAGGTGCGGGGGTTTATGGGCTTCATGTGGAGGAGACAATCTCAGCTGCGCTCTCAGCTGCAGCAGCTCCATCAGCCAGACAGGACACTGGCGCAAGTCAAGGTGACTATCCTACCGTGCGCGGCTTGTGCTATGAATGACGGGACCCACACTTCCCGAGCGTGGCCGTCCTCCCAACCCAACCCATGCTTCGCTAGCTAGTGCTGCAGCCAGGGGCCCCTGGCTGCAGCCTTGCTCCAAGTTGGCCAAGCAACAGCGTCCCACGGTGAAACCAGCCGAAACCGCCTTGCTAGCTTTCATCCTGCGTGCCGTGAGGTCACTACCCCGGGTGGCAGCACACAGGAATCTTCGGGACAAGTATGTTCGTCCCTACCCTTTGTCCCTACTCTGGGTCCTGATGCGCCTTCGGGCCTCCCCTGCCTGATGATGGCGGTTGGGGCTGTCGTCTCTCCTGTATTAATCATCCGAGGCAATCGAGAACAAGAGGAGTCGCTTGACAAAGAGCTCTTCCTGTACTGAGAAGCGCAGCGTCCCCGAGCTCAGCGCTGGGCCGAACCCCTGTGTCCCCATTCTTTTTGGCCAGGCCACCAGCACAACTTATTCAGAGATGTATAAAAGTAGTATAGGCATGCCCAGGACCTGAAGGAACTCCGCGCACAAGCCTTGCCCCTGACGCGGACAGCACATGCGAGCTCAGAGGCCTTCTATGACTGTGGCAGGCCCTACAATAACTGTGTCGTATGCGAGAAGACTCTACAAAGGGATGGGAATAGCGTTAATTGGCCACATCCGCAAATTGCGGTCTCAGTTCAAATGTCATGGCTGTGCGCGCGGAGCAGGCGACCAGGCCCCAGCTTCTGGGGCGCATGAGAAGTGTTACAGACAGCTGCTTAAGCGGCGTCGGGAGCTAACCGCTGCGCCGCGCACGCGCGGGGATGCCAAAGACCGGCCCCCTGCTACCCGGTCACCAGCCGACGAGATTAGCAGAGCTGCAGCACGGCGCCACGACCGGTGCGTCTGCGTACAGGACGCGCACGAGTGAGGGTCTTGCTCGTCAAGCCGATAAGCACGTTGGGCACTCCCCTCACCTCGCTCCCCACTAACCCACTAACCCAAACCGCCCTGACATCAATGTGCTTCTGCAGTGGCCCGGGCTCAAGCAACAAGCTCTCTGACCACAAGAGACATCGTGACTGCAGATCGGGAAGGTGACGTCTATCGTCAATCAGCCCTGTAACGCTGGCTTTATGTACTGTCGGGATCTGGGTCAGTCCAACCAGTCTTGCCCACCTTCCTTCTCAAGCCACCTTCTCCCGTGCACCCGACCGACCCGAATGCCGCACCCTCCTTTTTTCCCCGTCCCGACCCACAGGCGGTGCCGCCAACCGTGTGGAGACGGACGACGCGCCATCATCACCACGGCCGCCGCCTTCCACGTCTCCCAACCACCCTCCCAGCGGCTCCACGGCAGCAACACCCGCTGCCTCAGGCTCACCGGGTGGGTACTGCGTTTACTACCCACGCCGCTTGCTCTCGCAACAGAGGGATCTGGGTCGGGCAGAATGCCAGCGGCCAGGTTGCATGCGTGCGTTTCCCTCCCAAGCCACTACTGGTACCTCTCCCCGCACCCCCTCCCAACCCACATGCCGCATGCTGTTCCTTGGCCCCCAAACCCGCAGGCGCCGCCAACCGCATGGAGACGGACGACGCGCCATCATCACAACGGCCGCCGCCTGCTGCGTCGCCTCGCAAGTACACTGGCGCAGCATGGGACAGCAGCAAGCTGGCGTGGCGGGCGTGGAGTTTACGCATGCCTGGCGTGGAGCCCTTTTATCTGGGCTTGTATCCCAGCGACCGCGATGCGGCGCTGGCTGTCAACCTCTTCCAGCAGCAGCTAACTCGCGTGGGCGGGCTGGCGGAAATCCCTTCACCCCTCGACAGCGTTCCCTGCGGCATTTCACTGTGCGAAAAGGAGACGGCAAGGGTTTGCAGGGCCGTGGAGCGTGCAGGGCTGGCGTGCTTCAACGCGCTACTAGCTGCCACTACGCAGCACTTCGTAACAGCGTTGCTAGCTACATCGCCGCCAGCGATCTGGTGCCAGAGCTGCGGGCGGCAGTTGATACGATCGCATCTAGCGGGGTCCAGCCCAAGGACCTGGTGGTGCAGTACACCATGGCCGCCATACCAAACGCAGCCAGGCTGCGCGCGGGTGGTGCGGCAGCCCATGGCGTCCGGTGGCCTGACCAGTCAAGCAGCTCACTGCGGCGGGGGAGTCACAGCGCAGCGGGGGAGGGTGCCTCGATGTGCTCCGGGGACCCACTTGCCTTTCCCATCGACTAGCATCAACCGCCGCACCATGGGTGAAGACGAGGAGCGGCCTGTCGGAGTGGCGCTGGGCGGTGTTCGGGCATTTGTGGACCGCTGCGAAGGCAGCGGCAAGCCTCCTGTGGCCATTCTGTCGGCTGATGGCACGGACATCCCGGTGAGACTAGTGCCTACAGATGTAGGTGATACACAGGGGAAGTTACAGGGCAATATCCTAACTTTGTCCGGACTAGTTGGTGCTAGTCGACGGGAAAGGCTAGTTGGGGTTGTTTATGGCGCCCCGAAGCACATCGAGGCACCCTACCCCGCTGCGCTGTGAATCCCCCGCCGCAGTGAGCTACTTGACCGGCTATTAACGCTCCTGTTTTTTGCTTTTGCCACAGGGCGTGCTGGACGTTTGCCACAGGGCGTGCTGGAGAAGGATGCCCTTCCGGGGGAAGGGGTGCACTTTGAGGGCGACGCGTGCCTGGGCGACCCCGTCAGTGTTGCAAGACAGGCAGGGCAGGAGTGCTGGTACAACCGCGCCATGCAGCTTCTGGACAGCGCTGCATCTGCCAGCGGAGAGCAGTACATTGACGCAGCAGCCTTCACTAGCGTGCAGCGTGTGGCCACGTGGATTCGGCTGGTGGTGCTGCCGGAAGCCAAAGCAGCTGAAGGCGGCGCAGGCGTCTTCAGATGCGCAAGACGCACGCTTCCACAAGCGCAACAACGCCGCTCCCGACGCACTCATGGCCGAGCTGAGGGGCCAGCAGGTGGCGCACAAGCACATCACTCATCGCATCGCTTGCGTCTGTGGTGGCGACTGCCCAGGGCCTTGTGGACAGAGCCAGTCAGCAGTCCAACACGGGCATCGTGTCCGTCAAGGTAGTGCAGTCCCCGTCCGACAGGGGCCGCGTCACCGTCCGCCTCGTAACTGCAAGCAGCGACGCGGAAGCACGCTGTTCTGCGCTGGTGGGCGTCCTGGCACGCGACATGCGTGCAGCACTGTCAGGGCTGCTCGACGTCACCTGTGAGGCCGCTAAGTCGCTGCTCGTCGCCATGCTGACCTCCCCGGGTCAACTGCATCTCCGAGGTGGTGGCCAAGCTGTTCTGGGCGGCAAGGTGAGCGAGCAGGCGATGCGCAACCTAGTAAGTCGCGTCAGGGCAGAGCTGGGCAAGTACAGCACGGAATTGGTGCTGGTGTAGCAGGCGGGGAGCACTTCAGCCTTACCAACACGGGCAGTGTGCCGCTGCCTTCCAACCCAGCTCAGCTCAACCGCGAGTGCCAGCGGCAGTGTGCAGCTGCAAGCTTTTGTCGAAGCAGCACCGCACGTTCATCAGAGCAACGGTGCGAGCTTCTGTGGCAGGACTACGCACAGCATGCGCCCCCGCTCCCAAGCAGGCAGGCGCCCCCGCGGGGTGCCTCCACGTCCGCGCCAGCCGGACGCAGTGTCTGCAGGATCCCAGCAACATCCGAGCCCATGCTGAAGGCGGCCGCTGTGCAACACCGACAGCTGACAGCCAACCTCCGTCTGCCATCCGGGCAAAACTCAAGCCCGGGGTGCAGCCCACCGCAGCGGAGCTGTACTCTCCCACAGCAAGCGTGGTGGGCAGCCGGGACCCGCACGTCCCGCGTTCGCAGCAGATTCAGAAGCACTGTGTCTTTATGCGTCAGATCGAGGAGCACGTAGCGTGGCGGCAGCTTGAGCAGCACGTGCAGCAGCTGGTGCGCGAGCTGCGAGCCCACCCTGAAGCTGCCCAGCGCCCACGCAGCATGGACAAAGGTGCCCAAGGAGTTGCCGAGGGCTTCAAGGCGTACATGGAGGACTCCACGTCCCCAGAGCTCGTTGCCCCCCGCCTGCAAGTGTGGCCAGCTTCCGCATTCCTGGCCTTGGTGCGCAGTGCCAGGGCGGCGTGGATGCAGCGGAGAGCCGGAAGGACAAACACGCTGCTGGTGCTGCTTTGCGCGCCTCCAGGGCTGCAGCGCTCACCAGCGCCCTGCAGGCGGAAGGCGCTGCAGTACGGCACCTGATGCAGGAGCTCCCAGTGGCCGAGGGCAGGGCTGTCGTTTCGCGCCTGGTGTGGTGCAGCCAGCACCTGGCACGCCAGGCCGTGCTTCCAGGTGACCGCAGGAGGAAGGAGCCGGTGCTGCTTCCCGGCATCAGCAGCCCGGCCGCAGCAGAGGAGGCGTACTGGGTGTACCGCCTGATGCACAACATGCCGCCAGCTGGCCTGGACCCACTACAGCCGACGCCATTGTACAGCAAGCTCTAGATTAGGCACGCCTTGACCACACGGTCTTGGAGTGCAAGCGTGCTGGGCACGACTTCAGCCGGCAGTTCCAGTTCACGCCGCCGCCCAGCCAGCCCTCGCCCACAAGCTGAAAACCGCCAAGCCGCAGGACAACAGCTGCTGCTTCATCGGCAAGCTAGGCAGCATGGAGGCCATGCAGCGGGCTGCAAGCCACAGCTGTGGGGGCAGCGCCGGGAGTGGTGTAACGGGGGGACCTGCGCTTGCTCTCCACGGTGCCGCAAGGGCAGGGTGTGAGGTCATGCTGGAAGCCCTGGTGGCTGGGAGGTCTGGAGCCGGACGGTGGCGACGGTTCTGTCGCGGCGGCGGCCAAGAACGGCGACCTTGGCACGCTAGGCTGCCTGCGGCGGCTGGGGATTCCGCTGGGCGGCGGGAGTTACGGGCGGCGGCGGTGAGGGAGGGGGCGCCGCTGTGTGTGCTGCAGTGGCTGGTGGAGCAGGGGGCTGCACTGGCAGTGTCTGAGGCGCAAGGCATCCTGGGTGAATTCCGCGACGGTCGCTACAGCAAGAAACTTGAGCCATTGGGAGCGTGAAGAGGTGGTGGCATGGATCCAGGGCAAAGACGGTGAGGCGTCAGGCAGGGAGCAAGGCGAGCGTGCGGTCGCTGGGCAACGGGGCGTGGATGCTGCTGGTGGAAACGGCAGCGGGGAGCAAAGCAGTGCTGAGGCTGGGAGGGCTGCAGCAAGGAGCACCGGAGGAGTGCACATAGGTGCACGAAGCCCCACTTCCATACTGTTGCTGCCTGTGTCTGCTGTCCAGCGCGTGGCAGCCGTACGTACTGGGCGGCTTTGCATGGGGGCTTGGGCGCTGGTGGTGGGGCACGGCGTAGGGGTGAGGGAGATGTGGCCAGCGCTGGGCCTGTGCCTGTGCCTGGTGCCGCTGCGGGGGTCACTAGCTGTGCATTGCGGCTGTACTGCTTGCTGGGCAAGGCTTGCCTATTCACGAGATGGCACGGGAGCAAAGGTGCATGTGCGCACTAGTATTGTGTCCTACGGTGTTGCTTGTGGGTGGTGGTGCGCGTTGCGCCTGCCCGGTTGCTGTGCGGCATAAACACTGCAGAACGTCCATCGATGGTATACGTTGTAAGCACATGGCGTGCATAGCAATGTAGCGTGGCACGCACAGGTGGCTTTCTGTCTGTTGTTTCTGTGGAAAGGTTTACAGGGGAAGAGGCGGGAACGGAAAGGCCGGCGACAACCAAGGTATTTACCTGTGAGTGTTGAGACCTCGCGCACTGTGCTGTCGGGCGCTGAACCGGTCAAGTAGCAATATGATCAGGGGGCGAAGGAGCTGGGCCCAAGAAGGGGACCAAGCTGGTGAAAGCACTGATAACCAGGGGATCTTTCCTGCTATTTGGAACCGATGGAGAAAGGCACATGAGCTTCCATGGCCCTGTATACGTCCTCAACGCCTAGGCATTGGCGCATTGAACCCTTTCATACTCTGCACTGCGACTGCCATTATCAACGTGTAGTCGTGTACCTTCCCGGGACAAGGCACAAAGTGCCTTGGCGGGTTGGCAGAGTGCTGAGGCTGGGCAAGGGCCAGGGCCTAAGGCCAGGGCCTAGGGGAGATCCCCTTGTGGCACCTAGGTGGCTCCATGTGACTGCGGTCCAAGGGAGTTCGCGTGTGGAGCTAGGCACCAAGGGCAAGGGCATATATAGCAATGCCTTACCCAGGCTGCTGAACCCCTACAGGGCCGTGTAGCCCCCTGGGAACCAGAGCATGCGCTCTTATAGGCAGGGACGGATACAGGAAGCAGGGGACCTCCCCTGCGCTGAGGTACGTCTTGAGGCATACGTGCAACAGCTTTATGAAAGCGAACGGATAAAGTGAAGCACTTAACAGCATGACTACGTAACGTTTCTTGTTTGGATGGACCTGGCGCCCAGGGCAGCTGACGCATTATGGAGATACCGCGACGCCGAAGCGTAGCTTACGAACACTGAGGCTTTGTTGGAAATGTCTTGGCTCCAACCGCAGGACCAACTGGCTCAGGTACTCGCGATGTCGCCTTTGGAGTGCCAAATGCCGCTCTTCGCCAAAAATGCTCAACCTGCAACCTCAACAAACCCCTAAACTTTATACGCATATGCAGCTGATGTGAGGACAACGCCTTCGTCTCGCAGTGCGGGAGCTGCTTCTCCTCGGCCCCCGTGGGCCCGCACGGAGGAGCCGCGAAGGCCGCCCCGCAGCAGCGCGCTCCATACCCCGGGGCACCCAGCAGCGGCCAGGAATTCTCCCTTCACCACACGCCCGCATTTGCAGCGGCAGCAGCTGCTGGTGTTCGCCCCAGCGCACAGCACTCCTCACACGTCGCGGGGCGACTAAGGGCCTCATGGCGGAGGCGGGAGGGTTATGGGGGGGCATGGGCATGGGAAGCATGCCCCAAAGGCCGTCCTCTGGGGGCCGGGGTGCTCCAGGCGGTGGCAGCATGCATCCCTCGCAGCAAGCCCACGGCCCTCACAGCAACCTAGGGCCTGCTTCTGACCAGCTGGACATGTGGGTTCAGCAGCAACAAGGTGCCCACCACCCCCACCCCCACCAGCACGCCCCGGGAAGACTCAGCAGCCCGCCAAACCAACAGCAGCAACAACAGCAGCAGCAACGGCACCCGGCCCATGCCCACAGGCCAGACATGGCTGGGCATGACCGGGTCAGGCGGGGGCGGCCCTGCACACGGCCGGCGTGCAGCTCCTAATTCCAGGGGAGAAACTCCAGGGGACACCAGCAACCAGCAGCCTGTATCCGCGAGGCTCCCTGGAGGGACCCTCAGCAGCGCGGATGCAGGCCCGAGGGCCCAACGTAGCGGCAGCGTTCCCCGGGGCGCGGTGGGGCCCCGGGGGGCTGGCAGTACGGCGGCTAGGGGCCAGGCCTCCCCAGGGCCGCCTGGACGGCCGCCACTTGCCAGTGGGTTAACTGCAGCTCGAGCTGGTGCATTAACTAGTGGGGGTGCTGGTGGGGGTGACAGGGGCGCCCAGGGGCCTTCATCAGCCAGCCGGTCGAGTTCTACTCCTGAGCCCCGTCCTGCGCTGCTGCCTATGAAGAGGGCTACCTCGATCAAGGAGGGTAGCAGGGGGGTGAAGGAGTGGGGGGACGTGGGGGCAGGTGGGGGCTCGGTGCGCAAGGCGGGGAGCGCGGGGAGTAGGGGTGCAGGCGCGGCGCCGCAGTGGGATAGCGGTGGAGGGGAGGAAGGCGGAGAGGGGGATCGGGGGGCTGGCTGTTTGCGGGGATGGCAGAGGAGGAGGAGAGGGCACGGGAGAAGGGGAGGAAGGAGGAAGAGGCGGGGCGGCGGCGGGAGGATGGGGAGGCGGCGGGGGGCGAGGCCGAAGGGGCAGGCGGCGGTGAGGAAGGTGCAGCAGCCGGTGGCTAATACACAGGCGAAGTTTGACTTGGAGGATCGGCCGCTGCCCATGACGGCGGCGGCGAAGGCAACGGCGGCGGCGGCGGCAGAGGTGGAGGAGCGGGAGAGGATGGGGAGGAGGGGCCCCGTGCAGGGGAGCAGCATGATGGTGAATACAATGATGAACACGAAACTCCTGTTTCAGCTGTAGCAGCAAGAGGTGCGGAGGTGGACGGCAGCGGTTTTGCAGCGAGGAAGGCAGCGCCTCCGCCGTGGCGACCGCGAGCGGCGGCGCCGCCGGAGGCGGTGGCGGCGGCGCTGAGCTCCCCCGGGTCCAAGGCCCAGCCGCCGTCCCCTGGGTCGGTGGCGGACTCGGGGCTGTGGGGGGACGCGCTGGGGAACGGAACTGACGGCGACCTTCGGTGTGGCGGCGGCGAGAGCTGGCAGCGGCGGCGGCGGTGGCGGCGGCGATGTCACGCTTGGCCACGGCCCGGCGGCGGCGCTGGGGCCGGGATCGGCTGCCAGCGGCGGCGGCGGCGGCGGCGGAAGCAGCACGAGCGCTGGGCGGGTTCGGCAGCACAAGGCTAAAGCGGAGGAGGCCAAGCAGCTGCGGGTGAGGCACTGAGGGCAAATGCTCCGCTCGCACATGTCGTGACCCAGGAAAGGCGTGTGGCGAGCTCGCCGGGGCGCTCGGTTGGACGCGTTGTTCCCTTACCGGTTTGGTTCGGGTGCACATCACGCAACAACTCCATGCGCTATGGGCATGGGTAGACTGCTGCAGTACCGGCGCCTTGAGTAGGGAGTAGCTTGGGCGTGGGAGCTGGGACTGGATGCGCGTGGGCCTGTTGAGCTTTTCAGTGAATGTGTGGGTTTAGTCTCTTACCTGGCCCGACATGCACTGGGACCAGGATGCCCCTGATCTGTTAACGGGCCTTGTGACGCGCTGCATGTGCAGGAGCTGCAGGAGGAGAATGCCGCCCTACGGGAGCAGCTGGAGCACATGCAGCAGGTGGGTGGAAAGTGGCAAGGGAAGCGATGCAGACACCCGACGCAGTGCCATCCTGGTCTCATCTTGCTTCACCTCTCTCAGACAGCCTTTTCGGGTACGGCCGTTTCCTTGAGGCTGGGCCAGGTGGTCTTTTGGGCTCCGCTGTTGTTGGGCAAGTTGCTTTTTGCGCCGTTGCACTGCTTTCCAGGCCACTAGGAGCGCAGGCCTAACAGTGGTACGGTAGCAGAGGTGTTCACCATACGGTTCTGCGACGAGCTGTTCATAATGACATGATTCGTACCGCGGCCCTGCAGGTGCTGACAGCTTCCTCGTCCTCCACCCCCTCAGGGCCCCCTTCGGCTGATGGGGCCGGCCGCGCGCGCCCCCCTTCTGGGGGCCTAGGCACAGGGGCCCGCTCCCCAGGGCTCCCAGGGAGAGGCGCGACAGGGGAGGCAGCCAGGGGAGACCCCTGGGCGGAGCTGGACGCGGCTGCTGCTGCCGGCATTACGTTGCAGCAGTACAAATCGCAGGTACGGGGCAGGCAGCGGAGGCTGAGATGGAGCATGCATGGATATGCCCCGCCGAGACACCAGCAGGTGCGCGTGCAGACGTGTGCGATTCAATGTCTAACCTGACCGTAGCACATCGCAGCACTGGTGATGCCTGGCAAGCCTAAATAAAACAGATAAGCACTTCTCTGTGCGCTTGTGTACCTTCCTGACACGTGATACCATGTGGTAAGCCCGTTTGCCGACTGTGCGCACTTCCCCGTACACGCAAGTGGTGCACCAGCAGCGCACCTGTTGCATGTTAAGCCTTCTTAGGGATGCCCAGTGTTGCTGCATAGCAGGTCACCTCCAATACCTGCCCCTACCTGACATGTCTCTTTCCTCCCGTTCCCGTTCGCGCAGATGGTGCAGTTGCAACGACAAGTGGCTGTCATGTCCCGTGAGATTGAGGTGCGGCGCTTTTGCACAACGCTGAGCAGCAGACCTGAAGCCGCTGTCCTGTTGCACACTGCCCTCCAGCTCATAGCGAGCATGAGTGCTCAGCCGAAAGCTCCTACGTTAAGCCATAAACAACAGGGCAAACGGTACGAGGCCGCGCGGGCCCTGCACATTTTCGCTCACACGCCGTACCCTGTGCACCATGCTTCGAGTCCAAGAGTGCCACTACCTGGCGTGCTCAGCACTGTTCTGCTAATTTAATGCGGCAATGCCCCAGGTCAAGTCGCGCATTGCGATGGAGGCTGAGGGCGTCCTGCTGGAGGCAGTGGGGCGCCTAGAGGTGGGCGGGCTACGCAGCAGGCCGTGGTCGACTAGCAGTATGGTTCAGTGGTGTGAAGCCCTTTGCTGCAGCTGGGCAGGACCCCTCACATCGCGGTCGGCTGTTTTTGCTGCATCTGGCTGGCTGGCGGTGCGCAGCTGGAAGCCGCAGGGGACCAGAGGCGACGCGCATGCGGGACTGTGTGTTGTGCCTGGAGATTGCGCGCGGGGCCGTGCTGTCGGGCATGGCTGGTGTGTGCCTGCAGGAGCTAGCAGGCGCTGCTACAGCGGCGCCGGCGTGTGCTTCCTCGGGGCATGCCGCCAGCGGTGGCGGCGGCGATGAGCCGTTGGGCCGGGAGCGGCTGCTGGCGCTGCAGCGGTGGAGCATGCAAGTGCTGGGGTGGCTGCGGAGGTGAGTGTGTGTGGCTGAGGGATCAAAGTGTGTTTGGCTTGCATCGTGGCACCGTGTGCAGGTAGGTAGCGTGTTCCTTGGGGGCTGTACAGGCACAGCAGGGCGCACGCCACATAATGGTCAGAGCCGTCTTGCCAGCATTACGATCACAGGGCGCGCATCCAGGGGTTGATGCTTGATGGTTCATTCAGTGACGTAGAGTGTGCCTGCTTCGCGCCATGGCTGCACTTGACGCAATGGCCCTCTCGTCTATCCTTCAACACTCTCGCAGCGAGAAGTCCCAGTCATCTAGGCTGTTCACGCAGCAAGGCATGGCGCAGGACGCCTCCGCCGCCTACCCAGGCCGTGGCGGCGGCGGCGGCACCTCCGCCACCGGCACCTGGGGTCCCGCCGACGGCCAGGACTGCTCTCAGCTGAACGCTACATGTGACCCGCGAGAGCCTGACAGCATCTGTCGCTCTGAAGTGGCTTTACTCCATCAACGAGTCCCGAGAGTCAAGCGGAGCGTGTGCAAATGGAGCAAATGCTGGGCGTTTTCAAGCAGCCCACGGGGATGCGGGGATGCGGGGATTGCTGGGCGTTGGACGGAATGGGAGCGGGTTCAGGCCGCGCAGCACGACGGCTTTGCAGTGTTGCGGGGCAGGGGGGCTGCGCGTACATGGGGCCGGAGGAGGGGCAGGTGCCGCCGCAGTGGAGGGGGCAGGATGATAGGGAGGACGAGGAGGAGGAGCAGGGGGGCAAGGAGGTGGGTCTTGGGTTTGTTGGGAGTGGGGGAATGGGTAGGCAGGGGCTTGGGACTTCTGCCTGCTTCGTCGCATTGGCGCGGGAAGCAGCGTGCAGGGGCAGGGCTTGGGGCAGCAGGGTGTGGAGCCGATGGCAGCTTGGCTGTCACGCCCGCAATCTGCAAGAGAGCGGCCAGATGTGATAGCCCGCCCCTGAAGGGCTGGCTTGGGACTACGGCACTCTGCTCGCGCCTGCACCGCACTGTGCATACCTTGACCAGCTTGCAAACACTATGCATCCTGCTAACCATTGCCTTTACCCACCCGGCTCCGGCAACGTCGTGGACAGCGCGCCCTAAGGGCGTGAGTACTCATCCCGTCACCATCACCCATGTGGAGATCCGCCTCACCTTCGCCAGCATGCACCAGCCCGCAGTCGCTGTAACCGTCACAACCGCCAACACCAAGCCCCACCCTACCACTACTACTGCCACAGCAGCGAGCAGTGGCGGCGGCGGCGGTGGTAGTGGCGGCGGCGGTGGAGTTGGCAGCGGTGGCGACGGCGCCCCAGGCGGCTCACGGGACGGCAGCGGCACTGCTCCGATCCTGGCGGCCGGTCCCACCGAAGAACCTATGCCCCCAGGCGCCCTGCCTCAAGGGCAAGGGCAGGGGCAAGGCAACGGCGCGGCCATTGGACAGGTAGCAGCGGCACGCACAACTTCGCGCTCTCAGACTCGCCGACTACCCCGGGCCTCACCCAGTCATCCGTGTACTGTTCCACGACACAGCTCCTTGAGTCAAGTCCGGCAGGTAGCAGCTGCAACGCTGCTGGTGCTGCTCCAGCCGCAGCGACGGGTGCCGGTGATAGCATGTTCGACAGCACTGCGGGGGAGTGAAGGGAGACGCTGCTAGCGACAGGGGAGCAGGTGGAGCAGTCCGCGGCAAGGCTTCTGGGGTCTGCGGCGCCTCTGATCCCGAAGCCTCTGCGCTGCTGCTTCCGCCGCTGCGGCGACGGCAGGTGCTGGTGGTTGCGGGCCCGGCGGCACTGTTCGGGCACAGGGTGGCGACGATGGCAGCGGCGGGTGTGACGGCGGTGGAGGCGGCGGCGCGGGGGCCTGCGGCAAGGCCTTCGGGGCGTCCGTGCAGCCCTGCAGTGATCCTGACCCGCTGGTGCACGAGTGGGGCAACATGGTGGCCTCCGTGCGCGGCCGCATGGGGGACC
>VFQN01005535.1_pt1 | contig 15348 bp, 7 predicted proteins | sample 3512371 | NCBI WGS metagenome assembly VFQN01 (sample SAMN10412370, study PRJNA504923) | tailings metagenome | isolation source: Replicate 2 from Balatoc abandoned mine | place: Philippines: Itogon, Benguet | collected 2017-08-28
GGCTGTGGGGTGGTGCGAGAAACCACCTCGTCCTCGGTTTCCGTAAAGGCGTAGATATTTATGGCGGGGAGATCTATCACCTGCATCGCCCCGACATCATCCACGGCGATGCCGGCGATGACGAGGTCATCGGCCATCTCGGCGACGACGAGCTCTATGGCGACGCCGGCAACGACTATCTGGAGGGGTGGTTCGGCGACGACCTGCTGGATGGCGGCGCCGGCAACGATGTGTTTGCGGGCGAGGACGGCAACGACCTGCTGCGCCTAGGGGAGGGCAAGGACACCATCGTCTTCGACGGGATCGACTTCGGCGGGCACCTGGGCAGCCGCGACGCCGAATATCTCGTTCCAGGCGCCGATCTGGTTGCCGACTTCGAGCATGGCCAGGACAGGATCCGGGACATGGTGTTCAACCGGTTCGTGGATCCGGAGAGGCCGGACGACGTCGACACGGTCGGCTTCTCCCGCCTCGACAGCAATGGCGACGGTACGATCACCGGCGCCGACGCCTTCGTCGACCTGAAGCCGGTGACCCTCGACGGCGCCACCAGGGATTCGCTGGTCATCGACGCCGGTGCTGCCAGCACCATCCACTACTTCGCCGTGCTGACCCTGTTCGACGTCACCAGCCTCACCGCCGCCGACTTTGCCGCCCGTCCCTGAACCACGGACCTGAAGGGAAGCATCCCATGCCCACCATCATCGGCACGTCCGGGGATGACCGGCTCGCCGGCACCATCTCCAAGGACACGATCTAGGGGCGGGCCGGCAATGATGTGCTGACCGGCGGGCTCAATAGCGACGCCCTGTTTGGCGAGGTCGGCAATGACACGCTCTGGGGACAGGACGGCAACGACCGGCTCTTTGGCGGGCTCGGCGACGACCTGCTCCGCGGCGGCAACGGCAACGACCAGCTGCTCGGCAACGATGGCAACGACGTCCTGTTCGGTGCGAACGGTGATGACACGGTCAAGGGCGGTGCCGGCGACGACAGGCTTCATGGCGGAGCGGGGGTGGATGTCCTGGATGGCGGCGCCGGCAACGACGTGATCGCCAGCGACTACGACTTCGCCGATACCACCAACTTTCTTTACGGCGGTGGCGGCGATGACAGGATCGAGGGCAATTACGGTTCCGACGACATCTGGGGTGGTGCCGGCAACGACCTGATCCAGGGCATCGCCGGCGGCGACCGCATCCATGGCGATAGCGGCAACGACCATATCCAGGCGACCGGTGGTGCCGACCAGGTCTGGGGCGACGATGGCGCCGACGTCATCATGGGCATGGGCGATGACGACCGGATCGAGGGCGGTGCCGGCGATGACATCATCGAGGGCGGCACCGGCACGGATCGCCTCTCAGGTGGTGCCGGCAACGATGTCATCCATGGCCTGCAGGAGCGCATCGACCTCGTCCCCCAGGAAACCTTTCCGCTGGACGGGCCGGACATCATCCACGGCAATGACGGCGACGATCGGCTGATCGGGCACGGGGGCAACGACGAGTTGCGAGGCGATCCCGGCAACGACTACCTGGAAGGCTGGTTCGGCGACGATCTGATGCAGGGCGGCCCGGGTGACGATGTCTTCGCCGGCGAAGATGGCAACGACCTGCTGCGCCTGGACGGCGGCAACGACCTGATCGTCTTCGACGGCGTCGACCTTGGCGGCCACATGTCCAGCCGGAATGCCGCCTTCATCATTCCCGGCCACGATCTCGCCACCGGCTTCACGCCGGGCGAGGATCAGATCCAGGACATGGCCTTCAACCGGATCACCTATGACTGCCTGGATCCGGTCGAGGAGGTCGACATTGTCGGCTTCGCCCGGCTGGACAGTAACAAGGACGGCCGGCTGACCGGCGCAGATGCCTTCGTCGACCTCCGATCCGTCACCGCAGAGGACGGGATCGCGCGAAACTCCCTGATCATCGACGCAGGCAGCGCCAGCACGATCCACTTCGATGCCGTCCTCACCCTTCATGGCGTCACCAGCCTGACCGAGAACGACTTTGCCGCCAGGCCCTGAGCGGCGTGACCGGTTCAGGCCAGATCGGGAAGCCTCAGTGCGGTGATGCCGAAGAGGGTCACGGTGGTGTCGGAACTGCCGTCCGCGAACGACATCGACGCCTTCGTCACGCCATCGACCGTCAGCGCTGCCACCGCCACACCGTCGTCGCGCCCGTCGAGCGAGCCATCGGCATTGGTGTCGTGCCTCGCGAACCATTGCTCCTTGGAATCTTCCGGATGACGGATCAGGAGCCGGTCCTCGCCGTGGCGGAAGTCAGTAATCAGGGTCGTGCTGTGCCCGCCGAGCGGCGGATGCAGGTAATGGGTGCCCACATGGAACAGATCCTGCCCGGCGCCGCCGGTCAGGCGGTCGTCGCCTGCGGCCGGTGCGGGGTCGAAGGCAACCGGGACGCCGGCATCCAGGACATCATCGCCAGCCCCGCCGTCGAGGCGGTCGTTGCCGGCGCCACCCCACAACACATCGTTGCCGTCCCCGCCGGCGAGCACGTCGTCGCCCCTGGCCGAGTAGACGAGCTGGATGTCGTCTTCGTCGCCGAAGATCAGGTCGTTGCCGGCACCGCCGTCAATCTCATCGCCGCCATCGCCACCGCGGATGGCTTCGTTTCCGTCGCCGCCCTGGATGACGTCGCTGCCGCCGTCGCCCCAAAGCTCGTCGTTGCTGGTGCCGCCATCGATCAGGTCTGCGCCCGCGCCACCATGAACAAGGTCGGCGCCGCTGCCGCCCTCGGCACGGTCGTCGCCGTTGCCCAGCCGGATGATGTCTAGGCCATCCCCGCCGAGGATCGTGTCGTTGCCGTCCTGGCCGCTCAGCCGGTCGCTGCCGGACCCGCCATCGATCGTGTCGTTGCCCGCACCGCCATAGGCAATGTCGTCCCCATCGCCGCCATCGATGCGGTCGATCCCGCCGCCGCCCGAAAGCCAGTCCTTGCCGGCATCGCCGAACAGCGTGTCGTCGCCGGCATCGCCGGAGAGCTTGTCGCCGCCGCCGTTGCCGTGGATCTCGTCGCGGCCCTCGCCGCCGTAGATCACGTCGGACACGCCCGTCACGCCAGCCGGCGCGTTGGAATCGCCCCAGATCACGTCGTCACCGGTCCCGCCCCAGATCCGGTCGTGTCCCCCGGTCGAGCCGTAGGTCAGATCCTCGAAGCCGACCTTGGAATCGCCAAAGATCGTGTCGTTGCCCGAGCCGCCATAGATCCGGTCGTCGCCGCCGACTGAATCCTGCATGTCCCAGACGCAGTCACCCTCGATCAGGTCGTTGCCGGCGCCCCCGTCCAGGAGGTCGTTGCCGCCGATCGAGCCGTTCATGACTGTCCCGGAGTCGCCGCCGATCTCCTCGTTGCCCGAGCCCCCGTAGATATGATCGTCGCCGCCGCGCGAGCCGTACATGCCGAAGCCGCCCTCGCCGAACAGGCGATCGTTGCCGGTCCCGCCCCAGATCCAGTCGTCGCCGCCGGTGACATTGGTCAAGGTCGGGTTGGAGATGATGGCGACATCGCCACTGACCGCATCGTTTCCATCACCTCCGAAGATCCGGTCGTTCGACAGGCGGATGTTTGCGGGATCGTTGAACGGCTCGCCGCCCAGGATGTCGTTGCCGTCCAGCCCGTTGATCGTGTCCCCCATGACCGTGCCATTGAGGCGGTCGTCGCCAGCAGTGCCCGTAATGGTCGCCATGCGTGCACCCTCTCGAGATGCAGTAGAATCCCTTGTGGCAACCTATCAGCAGCAGGGATGGCGGCGTTGATTTGCGTCAACTGCCATCCATGTTCAGCGGGCTTGGCGCAACCTCGGCATCTGGTTCAGGACATCGACGGGCTGCCCGGCCCGGTCGGTGCGTCAGCGCAGGGATCGGCAATCACCACCTGCTATGTTTCTGACTGCGGCTAGGGCTGCAGGACGTAGCTGCCAGGCGCGGGCATGAGCTGGGGAAAGCCTTTGCCCGGCGCACCCAGATCAGGCGGCTCGCCCGGTGCTCCGCTGTGCCCGGCCAGCCATGCCTGCCAGGCCGGCCACCATGATCCCGGCTGTGCGGGCGCCGTGACTGCCCAGACTTCCGGCGGCATGTAGGGCTGCTGCTCGGACATCCGCGTCATCCGGAAGCTCCGCCCGGGATGACCGGGCTCGCTGACGATGCCGGCGTTGTGGCCGCCGACCGTCAGCACGAAGGTCACCTCGGTGTCGGTCAGGAGGCGGATCTTGTAGACCGACTGCCAGGGCGCAATGTGATCCCGCTCCGTGCCGACCGCGAAGATCGGCACGCGGATGTCGGTCAGCGCCACCGGCCTGCCCTGGATGGCGTAGCGGCCGCGGCTCAGGCGGTTTTCCAGGAAGAGCGCGGTAAGGTACTCGCCGTGCATCCGCGCCGGCATGCGCGTGGCATCTGCGTTCCAGGCCATCAGGTCGGTCATCTCTTCGCGGTCGCCCAGCAGGTACTGCCGCATGATCCGCGACCAGACGAGGTCGTTGGCACGCAGGAGCATGAAGGCTCCCGCCATCTGCGCCGAACTCAGGTAGCCCTGGTCCCACATCAGGTCTTCTAGATAGGCGAGCTCGCTCTCGTCGATGAACAGCATGAGCTCGCCCGCTTCACTGAAGTCGGTCTGCGCCGCGAGCAGCGTCATCGAGGCCAGCCGCTCGTCACCATCTCCCGCCATCTTGGCCGCGGCCGTCGCCAGGATCGTGCCGCCCAGGCAATAGCCACAGGCATGGATCCGCTGCTCGGGCACGATGTGCGTATGGCATCGACCGCTGCCATGACCCCCTGCTGCCGATAGTCGTCGAGCCCGGTATTGCGGTCGGCCTCGGTCGGGTTCTTCCAGGAGATCGCGAACACGGTGTGCCCCTGGTCGACCAGATACCTGATGAGCGAGTTCTCCGGCCGGAGATCCAGGATGTAGTACTTCATGATCCAGGCCGGCACAATCAGGACCGGCTCGGGATGCACCTTCGCCGTGGTCGGGCGGTACTGGATCAGTTCCATCAGGTCGTTGCGGTACACCACCACGCCAGGCGTGATCGTGAGGTCCCGGCCGACCACCCAGCGCTCGGCGCCCGCCGGCGGGCGGCCCAGTGCCTGCCGCTCCATGTCCTCCAGCAGGTAGCGGAGACCGCGGATGAAGTTCTGCCCGTTCTCCCTGGTCGCACGCTCGACGACCTCCGGGTTGCTCCAGGGGAAGTTCGACGGGGCCAGGCGGTCGAGCCACTGCCGGGTGAGGAACCGGACCTGCCGCTCGTGCTGCGCCGTGACGCCGTGCACGCCCGTCGTGGCGGTGTCCCACCAGTCCTCGATGGCGAGAAAGCCCTGGGTCATCAGCTCGAACGGCCAGCTCTGCCAGCCTGGATGAACAAAGCGGCGGTCGTCCTGCTTCGGCTGGAAGGGTGGATCGGCAGGCTGGCCGGAAGCGATGTGCTGGACGTAGAGCATGAGTTGCGCGCTATCGAAGGCAGCCTTCTGCAGGAGCGAGAGCTGCTTGCCCGGTGCATTGAGGAGATGCGACAGCCAGTCCCACCGGGCTGCCGTCACCGCCGCCATGGAAATGCCGCAGGTCAGCCGGGCCTGCAGGGCGTGCAGGAGCCGGTCGATGTTCTCGAAGCTTTGCAGCGCGGGCGGTTGAGGCAGTGCCTTGGGCTGCTGCAGCTTGGCCGGTGGCACTGGCGGGCGGCTGGTGGAGGTTTGCTGCCGCTGCCTGCCCACGATGTCCGGATGATCGGCCGGGAAGGGCATCGTGTTGGCTGAACCGGGCTGGATGAACTTATCCATGTTCCCTCGCGCTGCTCCGGCTCTTCTGCCAGGACATTCGCATGGTGCCGCCGCACTGGCGGACCACCAACAACTAATCGCGTGAACCTGTGGCTTACTTCAGCGGGCCTTGCATGCCACGCCTTTCCCTGGAGTGCGGGTGTCGCCTAACATCGGGCTTCTCAGGCAACCGAGGACATGGCGCTGCGCGAGCAACAAGCCTCCAAGGAGATCTGGAGCCAGCCGATTTCCGCCGTCCTCGGGGACCTCGCCACGACCGCGGCTGGGCTGAGCCGTGCGGAGGCGGAAAGCCGCCGGCGCACCTACGGCCTCAATCAGCCGCTGGCACATCCTCTTCGCCCGATATGGCTGGAATTCCTCAGCCGCTTTCTCAACCCCCTGGTCCTCATCCTGCTGTTCGCCAGCGCCTTGTCGGCAGCTACCGGCAATGTCAGCAGCTTCGTCATTGTTATCGTGGTGGTGATGCTCAGCGTCACCCTGGACTTCGTGCAGGAGATGCGGGCCAAGAACGCGGTCGAGGCGCTGCGCCGCACGGTCGCCGTACAGGTTCAGGTGCGTCGTGACGGCATGGAACTGTCCGAGCCGGTCGACCAGCTGGTGCCTGGCGACATCGTCCGTCTCGCGGCCGGCGACCTGGTGCCGGCTGACTGCCGCCTGATCGAAGCGCGCAATCTGTTCGTCAACCAGGCCATGCTGACCGGCGAGCCTTACCCGGTGGAGAAGCGCGCGGAAACATCCGCCTTGGCGCGCGATCCGGGCGAGGCGGTCAATACCATCTTCATGGGCACCTCGGTCCTCAGCGGCAGCGCGATCGCCGTCGTCTGCCGGACGGGCGATGCCACGGCGTTCGGCCAGCTCGGCGGCAGGCTGGTGGCAGCACCGCCGCCCAGTGCCTTCGAGCTCGGCATCCGCCAGTTCGGCTTCCTCATCCTGCGCCTGACGATCTTCCTGGTGCTGTTCGTGCTGGCGGTGAACATGCTGTTCCACCGGCCCTGGCTGGAATCGCTGATGTTCGCCCTGGCCCTGGCCGTCGGGCTGACGCCGGAGCTGCTGCCGATGGTCGTCACCGTCACGCTCGCACGCGGCGCCATCCGGCTCGCAAAGCGCCGGGTCATCGTCAAGCAGCTGGGTGCCATGCACAATATCGGCGCCATGGACGTGCTTTGCACCGACAAGACCGGGACGCTGACCGAAGCAAAGATCCGCATGGTCCGCCACCTGGACTTCCGCGGCACGGAGAGCGAGGAGGCCTTCCGGCTTGCCTACCTGAACAGCCATTTCGAGAGCGGCATCAAGAGTCCACTGGATGAGGCCATCCTCGCCTTCCGCGCCCTGGACGTAACGGGCTGGGAAAAGATCGACGAGGTGCCGTTCGACTTCGAGCGGCGGCGGGTTTCCGTTCTGGTCGGGCGGGGGCCAGAGCGCCTGCTGGTGGTCAAGGGCGCGCCGGAGGACGTGCTGCAGCGCTCGACCCACTACCAGGCCGAGGGAGGCCTGGTGAAGCCGCTCGACCGGGCGGCGCGCGCGGCGCTGGATGGCCTGTTCCAGCAGCTGGGAGAGGAAGGCTTTCGGGTCCTGGGCGTCGCCTCCAGGACGATGGGGCCGGACCATGTCTCTGCGGCCGTGGGGGACGAGGCTGAGCTGGTCTTTGCCGGCTATGCCGTCTTTCTGGATCCGCCCAAGGCGAGCGCCACGGCGGCGATCCGGTCGCTGATCGATGCAGGTGTCGCGGTCAGGATCCTGACCGGGGACAATGAACGGGTCACGCGGCATGTCTGCACCGAGCTCGGTCTGACCGTCACCGGCCTGCTCACCGGCGACGACCTGCGTGCGATGAGCGAGGAGGCGCTGCGCGCCCGCCTCGACAAGGTCAACCTGTTCTGCCGGGTGACGCCGCAGCAGAAGGAGCGGGTGCTGCTGGCCTACAAGCGCGCCGGCCGCGTGGTCGGCTTTCTCGGCGACGGGATCAACGACGCCTCGGCCATCCATGCCGCGGATGTCGGGATCTCGGTGGACAGTGCGGCCGATGTCGCGAAGGACGCCGCGGGCCTCGTCCTGCTCGAGCACGACTTGTCGGTGGTGCGTGATGCGGTGGCGGAGGGACGCCGCACGGTACAGAACGTCACCAAATACATCCTGATGGGCAGCAGCTCCAACTTTGGCAACATGTTCAGCATGGCAGGTGCTGCCCTGTTCCTGCCCTTCCTGCCAATGTTGCCGATCCAGGTGCTGCTCAACAACCTGCTCTACGACATGTCCGAGGCCGGCGTGCCCTTCGACCATGTCGAGGCGGAGGCACTGACTAGGCCGGTGCGGTGGGACCTGCGGCTGATCCAGCGCTTCATGCTGGTGCTGGGGCCGGTGAGCTCGCTGTTCGACTTTCTGACCTTCTACGCCCTGCTCCACCTTTTCGATGCCGGCGAGCCGCTCTTCCAGACCGGCTGGTTCGTCGAGAGCCTGGCGACGCAGGTGCTGGTCATTTTTGTGATCCGGACCCGGCACAGATTTTGGTTGAGCTGGCCTGCGCCAATCCTGACAGCGCTGTCGCTTGCAGCCGTCGGGCTTGGTGCGCTGCTACCGCTGACTCCCCTCGGGGCGTTCTTTGGCTTCGTGGTGCCGCCGGCGTCCTTCTACCTGTTCCTGCTGGTGGCGGTTGTCATCTATCTGACCCTGGTGGAAGTCGTGAAGCAGTTGTTCTTTCGATACCTTGCGCCAGGCAACGGCAGCGAGCAGCACGTCAGACTTTCGTTGTTTCCGCACGGAATGCTGTGGTGGCGTTGACCATGGAGCTGGGCAGGGATCGAGCCGCATCTGCTGCATGGCCGGCCATGGCTGTTCACAATTGTCGGAATGGATGGCTTGCGGCAGCGCCTGTCCCAGCGGCTTGCCAGCTCTGGATCAGGCCCGGCCGAGCCTGTCCCCGACAGCACATATGTCAAAGCCCGACATCCTTCGTTTGGCCGATGATCGTGGCCGGCGGATTGCGGTCGTCCTGACGCTGGGCAACATTGCCGACATCAGCATGGCCATCCCGCTGCTGAACGCCTTGTCGCCGCGCAACCGCCTGATCGCCGAGAAGGTCCATGACCCGGGCAGGCTGCGATCTTGCTGGGGACGCGGAATGTCCGGGTGGTCATTTCCCTCGACGTCTGTAGATCTTCTCCTGTCGGCTTAACCGAAGGGTCTGCGTCCGGCGCAATCTAACCCAGCGGCTGTTCTGCCGGCCCAGGAACGGGCAGCGCATCGTCACCCGCTGTGACTATCTTGTCCGGAGCAGGCTGGGCCTGGATGACTTCCTAGCTGGGCCGTGGCTTGCCGCGCTCGGTGCGGAAGATGTCGGCGATGTCGATGAAACGTGGCCGCTCGGCGAGTTCCTCCAGGGTCATGGAGAGACGCCGTCGCCAGTTGGGATGCTCGTCGGAGGTGGCGGGAACGTTCACCGGATCGGCTTCGTCGGTCAGGTCGTCGATCTGCGCCATGGCCAGCATGGAGGGGCTGCGGGCAAGGAAGGCATGGGCCGCGCGCGCCAGGGTAGGAATGTCCGGCGTCTTTTCATCCAAAAGCTTTTCCTGCCGTAGGGCCTGCAGCAACTGGGCCTGGTCACGCTCCCGCGCTGCACGCTGCCGTCCCGCTTCCTCCGGGTCGGGATACAGGCCCAGGCGCTCCTTCAGGTCGATGTCGCGGCTCTCCCACCAGCCCCGGAGGGTGGGCAGGTCATGGCTGCCGACCACGGCCAGCGCCAGGGGCGGATAGGCATCTGGCGGCAGGAAAGCGCCTGTCTCGCCATCCTGTTCAAAGAACAGCACGCGGTAGGACAAAACCTTGGCTTCCGCCATCCGCTCTCGGAAGCCTTCTGGTACGGTGCCAAGGTCTTCGCCGACGACCAGGCAGTGCTGGCGATGGCTTTCCAGAGCCAGGATGCCGATCATGTCGTCGACCGGATAGGCGACGTAGGCGCCGGCCGAGGGCTTCTGGCCCTGCGGCACCCAATAGAGATGCTGCAGGCCCATGACATGGTCGATCCGCAGGCCGCCGGAATGCCGCATGTTGGCGCGGACCAGCTCGATGAAGCTGCGATAGCCTTCCTCGCGCAGCGCGCGCGGGTGGAAGGGCGGCAGGCCCCAATCCTGGCCAGCCGGATTGTGGATGTCGGGTGGTGCCCCGACCTGGGCCGCGGAGACAACCGCTGCGGCATTTGTCCAGGTCTCCGCACCTGCACGATCGGCACCGACCGCCAAGTCACGATACAGACCCACCGCCATGCCCTGCTCTTTCGCCGCTGCCGCGGCCGCTCCGAGCTGGCTGTCGGCCAGCCATTGCAGCCAGGCGAGGAAGTTCAGGCGCTGCCGGTTCTCCTCGGCAAACCTGGCAACCGCGGGTGACGCCGGATCCCGGTATTGGTCTGGCCACCGGTGCCAGTCAGCCTGCGCGGGATCATGCCCGGCAAAATGTTCGCGCAGTGCCAAGAACAGGCAATTCCGCTCCAGCACCTCGCCCAGTTCCTGCCGGAAAGCCTCGAAGGCATCCCAGCGGGCCCGATCGGCGGTGGACCAGCACGAGTGGAACAGGTCCTCCAGTACCGAAAGCTTGATCTCGGCGACCTTCGCATAGTCCACCAGATGCTCGGCCCGGCACGTCTCCAGTTCCTTCTGGAATGCTTCCGAAGCAAGCCGTTCCCGTATCTCCAGGCAGTCCTGCAGTTCCGGCACCGCCATGACATCGATGTTGAGGATATTCAGAAGAAGCCTACTTGCCGGCGAGTAGGGACTGGCATGTTCCGGGTTGTCGTGGAACATCGCATGCAACGGGTTGAGGCCGATCACGTCGGCTCCGCGCGCTGCCGACAGTTCGACAAGGCTGCGCAGATCGCCAAAATCGCCGATCCCCCAGTCGCTGTTCGAACGCAGGAGGTAGAGCTGCGCTGCGATGCCCCAGAGCCGTTCGCCCTGCTCCAGGGAGGACGGCAGCCAGCAGCGCCCAGGGCTGACGATCAAGGTGGTGGTGGCACTGCCCGGGTCTACCCGCATTTGGTGGTAGCCCCAGGGGAGAGTGTCCTCCAGCGTCAGAAGGCGGCGCTGGAGGTCCCGGCCTCCGAGCCGGACCTGGGCGACCAGCGGGATTTGTTCGAACTCGGCCTCGCCAGAGCGCTCCGATCCGTCCTCCAGTCTTAGGCACCAGGAGATCCGGCCTGTGTCCGCAGGCAGGTTGATCTGGATGGCGGGCGGGCCTGCATTCAGCCGGAGGACCGCCACCCGGGGCAGGGGGCGCAGCCACTCCTCGCGATCCAGGTTCTCCAGCGCGGCCTTGGCCCCTGCATTGTCCACCACCTCCACGCCCATGGCGGTCAGGAGGCTCCGCTTCGTGTCGGCGCTGGCAGGCACGATCTCCCCGTGAGCGTTCCGGAACTCCGGCTCGATGCCCATCCGCTCTGCCAGCCTGTCGAGGGCGGAAGCTTCGGACCCGCCGGACGAACCCGAGCCGTCAGCGGCATCCTCGATGGTCCAGCGAACTGTCCAGGCACCGAACGTCCCTTCGGCACCAGCTTCGCCTTCCTGCCAGATCACTTGGCCAGAGGCGGTCGGAAAGCCCTCCACCGGTTTGGCCGAAAGATTTGCGGCAAGAACCAGGGCACCGTTACCTCGGCTCGACAGCCAGCGCACGACCACGGCACCCTCCCCGATCATCTCGTAGCGCCCACCGGCACGGATATCGCGGAGGCGCGGCACAATCTTGGCGTGCCGGACGGCGATCGCCCGGCGGTACCAGTCCAACCAGGCGGCGTGGGCTGGTCGTGCGATATCGCCCCAGCGGAGCTTGGCAGCAGCGAAGGTCCCTTCGGCCGTCGGGTCCGGAATGCGCTCCCGCGTCGCTGGATCCTGGAACTCCGGGAAGCGGGCGAACTCTTCGCGACGCCCCTCACGTACCGCATCAGCGAGTTCATGGCCAAAGTCACAGAAAAAGGGAAACGGCTGCGCCGCATTCCATTCCTCGCCCATGAACAGCATCGGCACCTGCGGGAGCAGGAGGTAGACGGCGGCCACCGCGCGCACGGCCTCTGCTGGGGCGACGGCGGTCAGGCGGTCGCCGAAGGCCCGGTTGCCGATCTGGTCGTGGTTCTGGATGAAGGCGACGAAAGCCGTGGGCGGCAGGGCATCGCTGGGCTCGCCGCGCGGGTGGCCGCGATAGGGCATCAGCTCGCCCTGGAAAGCAAAGCCCTCCGCCAGAGCACGCCCGAGCTTCTCCGTGTCGCCAAGATAATCCGCGTAGTAACCGTTGGCCTCACCGCTCGCGGCCACGTGCAGGACGTGGTGAACGTCGTCGTTCCATTGCGCGGTGTACCAGCAGGGCTCGCCCTCCCTGGCCCGCGTCAGGCGGCTCGCCTGGTTCTCCTCGTTCTCCAGGATCAGATGGATCGGGCGTTCGGGTACTGCGGCACGGACGCGCTCGGCCAGTTCCTCCAGCAGGTGCTTCGAACTGTCGTCCATGATCGCGTGGACTGCGTCCAGCCGCAGTCCGTCGAGGTGGAACTCCTCGATCCAGGTCAGCGCGTTGTGGACGAAGAAATCGCGCATTGGGCCGCTCTCGGGTCCGTCCATGTTGATGGCGGCACCCCAGGGGGTCTTGTGGCGGTCGGTGAAGGCTTCACAGGCGATGGCATGGAGGTAGTTACCTTCCGGCCCAAAGTGGTTGTAGACCACGTCGAGCAACACCATCAGGCCGCGCTGGTGCGCCGCCTCCACCAAGGCCTTCAGATCCTCCGGACGCCCATAGCTGGAGTCGGGTGCATTAGGCAGGGCGCCGTCGTAGCCCCAGTTTCGCCGACCTGGGAAATCCGCGATCGGCATGATCTCGATCGCGGTAGCACCCAGGGCCACGAGGTGGTCGAGCTTGTCGATCGCCGCGCGGAATGTGCCTTCCGGTGTGAAGGCGCCAATGTGCATCTCATAGATGACGGCCTCCTCCCATCGGCGGCCCCGCCAGTCCTCGTCCTGCCAGGCATAGCCAGCCGGATCGATCACCTCACTCGGGCCATGCACATCCTCTGGCTGGTAGCGGGAGGCCGGGTCCGGCACGCTCGTGCCGTCCGGCAAGATGAAGCGGTAGTGCGTGCCTGCCCGCGCGCGGTCGGTTACGAGCTCGTGCCAACCATTGCCCACCAGTCGCATCGGCAGCGGCACTGCTGCTTCGTCAAGCTGGACGCCAATCGAGTCGTGTGACGGCGCCCAGAGGCGAAAGCGCACCTGGCCGTCCGGCTGTACCTCTGCACCGAAAGGCATGCGATGCACGCGCTTGGTCATCGCCTGTCCTCCGCATCCAGCAGCGTCAGCACGCCGCGCAAGGGTATCGCCAGCCAGTCCGGCCGATTCGCCAGCTCGTAAGCCACTTCATAAAGCGCCTTTTCAAGCATGAAGAAGTTCACCACCCGCTCAGCCTCGGCCCGCTCCGAAGGGCAACCGGCCGCACCACGAGCGGCGTCCAGGTAAGCATCGAGATAGCCATGGGCGGCGGTCTGCTCCCATTCGCGCAGGTGCCGGCAGGCTGCTTCCACATCTGTTGGGGGCAAGGCTTGCGCAAGCGCGCGACCGGCCGCCGCCACGGCATAGGCAATCGACCGGAGCATCCCGGCAACGTCGCGCAACGCCGCGTGCTTGGCGCGCCGTTCTGCCAGGGGGCGCAGCGGCTCGCCCTCGAAGTCCACGATGACCGCATCCCCGTCCGTCACCAGCACCTGACCCAAGTGGTAGTCGCCGTGATGGCGGGTCTTGGCGAAGGCGGGAGCGTCGGCAAGCGCTGTCTGGAGGCGCTCCACCAGAGCAGTGCGCCGGGCGAGCAGAGCCTTCGCGAGATCGAGGGTCTCCGGCTCCAGCCGTGGCTCGGCTGCGGTGAGGCCATCCAGAGCACGGCGAGCCATCTCCTGGGCAGCTCCAGTCCAATCCCTCAAGTCCTGGGGCTGGGCTGGCTCCGGGCGGAAGGCAGGGTCATCCGTGGTGATCCCGAAGGCAGCGTGCATCTCCGCCGTTCGCTGGCCAAGCCGGCGCAGCCAGCTGATGGCTTCCTCGCTGGCCTTGACGCCATCCCCATTCGGTACCGCGACCCTAGATAGCTGCTCCAATATCCAGGACCAGCCATCCCCCTCATTGGCGACAAAGGCCTGGAGGACCGACAAGGTGACAGGATCACGGCCCTTTGTACTGCCCAATTCGACCCAGCCCAGGAGAGCCGGGGTGGCCGTGAAATCAGCCCAGCCGGTCAGAAACCGGCCAACCTCCAGCTCCGGATGGATGCCCTCTTCCAGCTTCCGGATCACTTTCAGGATCGTACCATCGCCGATGCGGATGGAGGTGTTCGACTGCTCGGCGCTTCCGCGATGGATGCTATAGATGTCACCTGAGGCCAGATCCGCTTCCGCCAGCTGCTCCGTTCGTCCAGCGCGAAGCTCCATTTCTCCGAATGTCGTTCCATCATTCGACAGCAGTGCCTCCATCCAGGCTCGAACGAAGATGTCCACCGAAAAGGCTTCCACCAGCCGGACGGTCTCTTCGCCGTCCGTAGACCATGCCGCGATCACCTGAGCTGCGCCGCTCGGCTCGTCCGCAACCAGGGCGAGCGGCACGAAGAGCTTCATGGGTGCCTGGCCCGGCGGTGTCACCTGCCATACGGCGGCTGCCGCCGGCAGGTCCGGCACGGGGAACTGAACGAGGGCCGAAAGAGTGACCTCAGGCCGGCCGGCATCCTTGGCCGGATACCAGCGCCGTTGCAGGAGGAAATCCGGCAGCGCTGCTTCCGCTGCTGATTCCGCTCCCGCAGACCAGATGGAGACATCATTGTTCATGGTGAACGGAGCAAATGCGACATGGGAGACTTCCGGCATCCAGCAGAGTCGAAAGAACCCATGCGCATCGGAGACGTTCCAGAACTGTTAAATAAAACCTTGGCTGATGCAGTACGAATGATCCAGCCGAGCCTAATCCCTGAATCCCGAGACGCGTCAAAGATCTCATTCGATCGAATATATCAAATAAATAATATATCATTTCATTATAGAGAGTGATAATTTCCAATAATGGATTTAGTTATGTAAATATAAAGTAATCGATGATGGCTTTGGGCGCATGGCCAGTTCATCTGCCTGTTTAAACGTGACGCAGGTAAAGGCCATGAGGTGCCGAGGCAGCCACATGAAGCTTCGCTTGGCCTCGGACAACTTGATGACCGCCAAGTCGATGCCGTGCAGCGTCAGCAAATGCCCCAGCGTGTCGACCGCCAGATGCAGCTTGGCGCCGCTATAGCCTGCTTGCTCGTGGTTTCAGGCGAGGCGTGCGGTGGCAACACGCTCCGAGATGACCCTCAAATCCTTCACAAGCTTTCTGCGTTTCGTCACTGCTCCCAGCTGACTTGGAGAACTGGCAGGTCTTGTGGCGAGATGGCTTGTTCCTGACGGACCTGCCGCTCTTCGCGGGTACAAGTCATGGCCGCACGCGGGGCAGAGGAGGTTGAGAATCGAGCTGCTGCAGGAGAAGTCGCCGTGGCCAGTCGGGTCAGGACCAGGG
>VFQN01005536.1_pt1 | contig 15346 bp, 18 predicted proteins | sample 3512371 | NCBI WGS metagenome assembly VFQN01 (sample SAMN10412370, study PRJNA504923) | tailings metagenome | isolation source: Replicate 2 from Balatoc abandoned mine | place: Philippines: Itogon, Benguet | collected 2017-08-28
CTTCACGGCCCCCCGTCGGGGGCCGCTTTAAGGAGCCCCTCTGCCGCCAACTGTCGGTTGAGAACCGACCCCGGGTCACCCCCAAAATAACAAAGCTCTGCACCTCCTTTTCGAGCAAGCTTCAACGCATTGGATAGCACATTCTTCATACATGCAGAATCGCAAAAGAACCGATCTGAAGCGGCCCTGCAGGCAAAGTTCAAAGCCTCGCGAACATGAACAGCGGCGCGCGCGACAAAGTTGCTGCGCTTCCTTTCCACTCTTGCATTTTCTTCTTTTCTTTCATCTCTTCCATGCTTCCTTCCAACCCCCACCTTCTTCCCAACCTGCACAACCCCCAACCGCTCTACCACACTCACAACACAGACTCCTTGCACGGCCCCCGTCAGGGGCCGCTTTAAGGAGCTCCTCTGTCGCCAACTGTCCGGATCGACCGACCCCGGGTCATGCCCGAAATTGCCAAGGTTAGCACCTCCTTTTCAAGCAAAAGCCAGCGCATTGCATACGTTATGACTCATAAATGCAGAATCGCAAAAGAACCGATCTGAAGCGGCACCACAGGCAAAGTTCACGCCTCGCGAACATGAACAGCGCCGGCGCGCGCGACAAAGTTCCTTCGCTGCCTTTCCAATCTTACATTTTCTTCTTTTCGTTCATCTCTTACATGCGTCCTTCCAACCCCAACCTTCTTCCCACCTCACCAGTACAACCCCCAACCATCCAACCACCAAAAGCACAACACAGACTCCTTCACGGCCCCCGGCAGGGGCCGCTTTACGCTGCCCTGTGTATGGGCGATTTGCCCACATGGACCGACCCGGGTCACTTTCATCGTAACAAATACTCCCGCGCGATTACGCCCCTGATACGCATGCCGAATAGATAATCGGAAAGCCATAAATTGTCTAGGAATATATAACATCATATCCAGAAGCTGCGAGGGGTGGCGCGCAGGCGGTTGGTTGCCGCGGCGCCGGTCGCCAAGTCGCAAAATATCGCAAACTGGTCCACCCGCTGGCAGTGAGGGCAAACATAATAATTTGTTGTTATGATACAAATATTACAATTATAAGGCGCCGAAAGCGCACTAAAGCCGCGCCGAAAGGGCATGCGCGATCGACACAAGAAGCGACCGCGGTACTAGTGCTTTCAGATGGAAGCGCAAATGATATGTACAATATACTCTCAAACGGCTGCCCAGTTCCCAACCATCGTCCGTGGCGCCTTATGCCTAACAACACCTCGTCGCTTGGGGCTCCCCTGCTTGCCCTCCAACCCCCCTGGCCCCCCAACCTCCGCACTGTGAAATACTGGTCTAGAAGCAGCGCCACTACTAACCTAGATCGTTTGCCTTAACTTCGGAGCATGACATCCTCAGGACAGGCGGATGATATAGCGGTACACACGCGGGCACACAGGCGGGTAAATGACGGCTCAGTTTCCTTGGAGGGGGCAGGGTCCATGCATCCATGGGCCCTGGTAGGCCCTGGGCATGCCTCCCTTGCGCGGTGCTGGACTGCCGTGCGGTAGGCTGGCCCCCAAGCCCCAACGTGGGCAGTGGGTACTGTAAGCGGGTTGTCGGAATCCGCGATCAAACCCCTTGAAAGATTGAGCGAAGGACCCACCCAACAGGGCCACTCCGCCCGTTTCCGGCCCTACATTGCCAGATCCGCGTTCCGGCATGTCGCATATGCGAGCCTGTACAGCAAGGCGTACCCATAATGCAGTACAGTGCCGCAAGCAGGCCCGTTCAGTTGACCTTAATCAGCAGGCACCGTGCCCGGACACCCTACCATACGCACAGCTTATTCAAGGGTCTGCGTCAGCAACTGCCCCGCGGGGGCCCCACCTCAGCTACCAGTCATCGCTCAGTGCAACACCGCTCACCAGCAGCCTGCCCAGCTGCCTACTACCGCCACCGCCGCCCCCTCCGGCCACCGGCCCCCCAGCGCCCGCTCCCCCCCCAGCCGCCGCCCGGCCCTGCCACTCCGCCAGGATGCACGTCAGCGGCACCGCCCCGCCGCCTCCGCCCTGCGTGGCGCCTCCCCCTGGCCCCGCCGCCCCCCGCCGTACCCCTTGGGGCAGCAGCAGCAGCCGGTGGGTGACCAGGTCCTGGAGGCAGGCAGCATGGGGGGAAGCGCTTCAGTCCACGATGGTGACTTAGGTCACCGCCCGGTAGTACACGGGCCAGTGCGTCATCCATACTTGCAGTAAGAGGGTGTGAGGGTTTTTGTGCCTGCAAAGCACAACGTACAGGTGGGTACAGCAGCATCAGCCACAGCATGGCCAACGTAGGCAATGTGCCATAGGACTTGCTTTGGGAGGCTGGCCCGGCAACAGGGAGTCCACGGCCTTGCCTTGAAGGGGCACAAGCGCGGGGCCTGGACGTAGCCTGGCCCCATGCGCGACCGTCGCGGCGGCAACAGGGCTGCGGCACTCCCGCCTGCCCAGACCACACACCCCGCAGCTCCTCCACCCCACCTGCCAGGCCTTGGGCATGTACTCCCGCTGCCGCAAGCCAGTAACAGCCTCCCCCGCGCCACCGCCGCCCCAATCGCCCTCGTCCCCCGCGCCCCGCCCCGCCGGGGTCACGGCTGCGTACTTGGTAGCCAGCAGCGCCAGCCGCCGGCTGCGGCACGCGTGCTCCAGGCGGGCTGCCAGCGCTGTACGGCAGGGAGGTGAAGGGCCGACATGTCAAGCGCGCGGCAGGCAACCGCTTGCCCAACGCCCTACGCAAGCACAGCACAGCCCCACAGCTGCTGCTGAGCAGGCTGGATGCTGGTAGGGCTCTAGTCGATGTGCAGGTTACACTTGCTATGTCCATGCCATGAACGGCTTTCGCCCCTTCGACTTTTTTGTATGGGTCCAGGCATACAGGTACTGTGTCACGCTCAGGCCCTGCAGCCTGCACGCCGGGCCGCGCACCTGCATGCACCTCGTGCACCGACAGCGCCAAGGGGGCCGCCTGCTGCTGGCCCTGCCGCTGCTGCTGCGGGTGGTGCTGCTGCTGGTAGTGCGGCCCCAGGGGCACCCGCGCTGCCCTGTCCCTCCAGTAGTGCGCCCCCACGTTGTCCAGCAGCAGCAGCCGGCAGGGGCAGCCCTGCGCCTGCGCACGCGCATGGCCGCAGGGATCAGCATCAGACGGAGTCTCTGAGCCCGCCCAGACGCAAGCAGGGAAGCGCTGCTGTGTGGTGCAGCAGAGGCACACGCAGAACTCTTACCAGCCAGCCCGGGACACGCATGTATCCTCCGCAAGCACTTCACGCCGCCCCACACCCGATCCACCTTCCACTGGTCCAAGCGCCCCGGCAGCGCCACCAGCGCCGCCAGCAGCTGCACCGAGCTGTGGCAGCGCACCAGGTGCAGCCGCGACAGCACCTCGTCCACAAGGGCCTCGGCGGAAAGCAGCTGCAGCTGTTGTGTGTGTACGGCAGACAACACGCCTGGGCGGGGGGCCCCACCGGGGCCGGTGTGGGGTACCTGGGTTGGGCCCTGGGCGGGATGCTGGCCGGGGCCGGCCGCTGCTGCAGGCCAGGCGCCGGGTGGGCCGGGGCCGGAGCCGGGGGGCGGGGTGCCGTGGTGGAGTTGGTGGTGTTGGTGCTGCGGGTGGGTGTGGTGTTGGCGCATGCGTTCCTGGCGCATGGAGTCCACCTGGGCGGTCAGGAGCTGCCGGCAGGGGCAGGATGGCAGGGGATAACTTGTAAGCAATGGGTGGACGTGGGGAAAACCAACAATGCGGCCAGCCCTGGGGAGGATTTGTCGGTTTTGCACAGTGTATCTGCACTCGGGCCGATAGGCGGTCCAGCCTGGTTCAGCAAACGTCTCCGTGGTGCCCAGACACGCAGGATACCGGCACCGAGGCCGCCGCTGCCCAGCACCGTGCCATCGCAACTCGGTGCATCAGTTAGTCCTGCTGACCTGCATGAGCCGCACGCCGTCAAACTTGCCGTCCAGGTCAAACACCACCACCTGGCCGCTGCCGGGCGGGTGGGGGCCCACGGGGTCGCCTCGGTCCTGCTGCCCCTGCCCCTGCTGGCGCTGCCCCTGCTGCCAGCCTCCTTGGGCATGGGACGCAGCGCCCTGAGGTGGGTACTGTTGCTGCTGCGGGTGGTGGTTTTGCTGCTGTACCCATGCTCGGGGGTCAGCGTAGGGCGCCAGCAGCACGTGGAGTGCCGTGCTGAGGAGCACCTCGGTTTTGCCGCTGGACGCGGGGCCCGACACCTCGAGCACCACGCCAGGACGCAAGACCAAGTTGTAATCAATTATGCCGATTCCAGTAAGTACCCGCTCCTCGGCAACGCGCGTGAAGAACTGAGAACCGGTCTCGTCGACAGCGAGGATAGCCGCGATTTCGGGCGGTAAGTCATCCATGGCTGCACATTGCATCATTATTATTTGTAGCAAAACAATTTAGTTGCGCCATTCTGGCCAAGTGTCGTGATAGCGCTTGCTCCGAAGCACAATTTTCGCCAAGCGCTCTCCTATATGTACGCGTATGGTAAGACTATGATAGTAATACTCTTGTAGAATTATTATAAACGGCGTGCTAATCTAGTCAGAGAGCAGTCAGTGGCAGTGGCAAGCAGCCTGCCATCCGCCTTACCATGCAATGTGGAAGATACTAAGACACCAATTACACAATGCTGGACAGCAACCAGCTGCGTTCGACCGGTCATGTCTCCCAGCGCGCTGGGCCCAGTGCCGCCGCAGGGCCGATGCCCCATTACTAGGGCCAGCGTCTGCCCTGAGCCTTCAAGCACACCCGCATACAGGCAGCCCAGAAGAGGGTCTCAAACAGAACACGGAGAGACCTAGACGTGGAGCTGGAACTGCCCTGACGCAACAGGAGTTCCAGGACGGTAGCTCAAGCAGGGATAGGCGGTGGTCTCCCGCGGACGGGGGCCCAGCCGCTCCCATCCCAACCAGCAGGCGGCACTCCCACCACCATCACAACAGTAACCGCAGATACAGCAGTGCTGCAGACTCGGCAGCAGAAGACTCAGGAGTGGAAAGGCCGAGTTCCCAGAGGGGCTGGCGCAGCCAACCCGGGACCCGGGGGGCCCCAGCGGCTGACCGTGAGCAGGGTCCCAGCCCACAGGGCCTCAACGGCCACAACCCTTCTCGCTCTTCCAACGGGCACCCGCGTCATGACAGGCGTACGCGGTCGGGTCCACAGGAGGGCCGCCCACAGCGCCCGGGGGCCGGTAGTCTGCCGGGCGGCCCCCGGGGCAGTGGGCCTCCCGCCGCTGGCCCCGACACCACCATGACTGCCATCCTGGCGGCCAGGGACACACGGCAGCTCTGGGAGGCGCTGGTGCCAGGTGCTCCTTCGGATGACAACACGAGTACTGGCAGCCGCGATAGCAGCAGTGGTAGCAGCGGATTGGGACGGCCGTCGGCCAGCGCGGGTGGTGTGGGCGCGTGTGGTCCCTTTTCCGGCGACCACCTGCTGCCCATCCACCTCGCGGCGGCCATATGCCGCCTGCCCAAGCTCCCGGACCGTGGCCACAGCCTTGGGCCACGGACGGAGCAGCAGCAGCAGCAGCACGGCCGGGAGCGGCAGGGGCCACCCAGCAGGCAGCAGGTGCTGCGCGAGCTGCTGTCGGAAGCCATCCGCCCGCACCGCGCCTACCGCCTCACGGCCCGACAGCTGTGCAACATTCTGTGGTCAGTGGCCAAGCTGGGGGCAGGCGGCGGGAACGGTACGACAGGGGGCGGTGGCGGCGGTGGCGGTGCCGTAGCGCGTGAGCTGTGGCAGCCGGTTATTGAGGAGGCGCTGGGGACCACGTCCTCCCTCACTGGGGGCCCGCAGGCTGGGGTGGGCAATGGTGGCCTTGCGACTGCCAGCGCCATGACTGAGGACGGGGTGACCGAGGTGAACGGGGTTGGTGGTCGTGAGCGGCGCGGCTGGTCAGGGCGTTGCAAGCTGGACCAGGCGACTGGCAGGGAGCTGTCCAACTTCGCTTGGGCGGCGGGGCAGCTGGGGGTGGAGGAGGAGGCGGTGTGGGACGCGGTGCGGAGGGCGGCGACGGGGTGGCTGCGTGGCGCAGGGCGAGGCGCTGGGGGCGGCCTGGGGGGCAGGGAACGGGAGGGGAGAGGCGGGAGGCAGAGTAGTGTAGCGGGGGAGCCCACCCCTGCGGACCTGGCGAACCTGTGCTGGGCGTTTGGCAAGGCGGGGCGGCAGCCCGGGGAGGAGCTGGGCAGGCTGCTGGTTGCAGCGGCGGCCAGCACCATGCAGGTGAGGCGAGGGGGGGGGCGGGCGCTGTGTGGTGCGGAGCGAGTTGATGGGCCTGCAGGGGGTTGAGGGGCAGCACGCCTCCACGGCGACGTGTGGGATGATGTGCGGCCACCGGCATGACGGATTGGGCAAGAGTATGGGACTACATAGAAGGGCTTCGGAACGCTGAGCGTCGCGCCTTGGTTTGGCAGCATGGCAGCTTGCCAGGAGTGGCGTGGAGTTGACCTGTAGCAGCCCTACTTCAGGGCTGTCTGCCTACCTCGTTCGAAGCGCGTTGCTCCATCCACTCATAGCGCATGCCAACCCCGACCCATGCCCCAGGCGTTCGACCCCGAATCGCTAGCGGGCCTGGTGTGGGGCCTGGGGCGCCTGGCGGAGGACGCCCAGGCACCGGCCGGCCGGGAGGGGAGGTCGCCCAGCACACCGCTGCATAGCGCAGCCCACAGCAGCGACGCCACGAGCAGGACCAGCTTAAGGTCCATGGCCGATACTCCTGCGAGTGGGTGGGCGATTGAGCAGCTGCCTGCGCTCTTGCGCACGGCGGAGCAGCGGCTGCTGAGCTGGTGGGGACCTCCCTCGTCGCGCCTCCGGGGTGACCCTGCACCAGGAGGGGAGGCAGCAGCAGGGCCCATGGCGGCGGCGATGGACCACCGGGGGCTCATAAGCATTACGCTGGGGCTGGCAGCTGCCCGCGGAGTGCACGCGCCCACCGCGCCAACCGTTAGGGTGGGTCCACATAAGGGAAATTGCAGTGTGTGATTCACCGCCGTGGTTCGTGGCCACAGCCACAGCACGTGTGCACACGCGACTGCAGCTGCTCAGGAGCACACTGGTTGCAGCGATTGAGTCCTAGGCACATCCGTTTCATCGGTGTCAGCGCCCTTACCTGATTCGTAGAGCCATACGCTGCTTGCCCCCGCCGACATAAGCCCACCGACCTGGGTACCCGCGCCAAACGCTCCTTCGCGCTGCGCTGCTTTTCTGTGTTTGTTCCGCAGGCCCTCAGCCAGCAGCTGGCTGTGAGTTTCCGCCGCGGCCTCCGCCCCGACGATCTGGCGCAGGCGCTGTACGCCCTGGTGCGCTGCGGGGAGGCGGCGGGAGCAGCAGGAGCAGCAGCAGAAGTGGCAGCAGCAGGAGTGGGAGCAGCGGGAGTTTCGCGAGGGCAATGGCAAGCGCAGCAAAGCGAAGAAGGGGCGGCAGGAGATAGAGGACGTGGGGAGGAAAGGGACATGGAAAGGAGCGGGGCGGCAAGTGCGGTGGCATTGGCTTGCGGCGGAGGCGGCGTGCGGCAGTCCACGGCGCCGGGCCCGCAGGGCTTGTGGCTGGCGGGGGGTGGTGGCTGGTGGGGCGAGGGGCAGCGCGGCGTGGGCGCCCACGTGCGGCGGGCGCTGGACGCCGCGGCACGACCGGTGGGTGAGGGCGGTGTTGCTTAGGAGGGCTTGCGAGGTTGAGGCGCGGAACTGGCCATGGTTCCCGCTCCGGCTTTTGCTATACTATGCACTGTCCAGGTTTTACTCACTTCTTGGGAACTGTATTCAGTTGGTGCACAAGCACTACAGATGTCAATTAGTACTTGCGTGCCCGATCTCCCCGTATCGCAGGCCCTCCACTCGCTGCCCTCTATGTCCGCCCGCGCCCTGAGCGCCCTGGCCCTGGCCTACGCCGCCGCACCGCCCAAGCCGCCAGCACACACGCTTGCTGCAGCAACACCGCAGACACCGGCGACATTGCACACCCGCACGTTCGACCCCGCCAAAAGCCACCCCGGTACCAGCACCAGCACCACTGTCGCGGACGCGAGCAGCATCACCGGCAGTGCCACCGCCACCAGCCCCCACCAGCCGCCTGTCCCGGCTGACGCCTCCGCACATTGGGTGTTGCTACGCGGTTGCATGCGCACAGCTGCACGCCGCATGGCGGCACTGGCGGAGCAGCGCCTGGAGGCTGTGGCATCACCTGCGCAGGACCACGGAGCAGCGCGAGAGGCCCAGGCGGACAGCACGGGGCGGGCTGTCACCTCGGCAGCGTGCAATGCCGGCCCGCAGCTGGAAATGCGTGAGCTCGTCAGCGTCTTTTGGGCGGTCAGTCGGGCGCTGGAGGCGGAGGCAGCGGGCGGTACGGCAGCGGCTGCTGGGATGGCAGGCGCGGGAGGGTCGGCTGGCGCAGTGGCGGCGTGGGCGGCGGGCGCAGAGGCGGCAGCCGTGGCGGCGGACTTCGGGGAGGTGGAGGCGGCGGTGGCGCTGGCGCTGCCGTTGTGCAAGCTCGGGGTAGGACAGAGACGCCACAGGACTGCCTGCGGGGGCTCTTGCGGCTTTGTGCTGCAGCTGTGTTGACATGTGCGCTCATCAGGCCCCAGCAGTGACCTGCCAGCAGGTGGTCACAGCACAGGGACACCAGTAACATAGCGGTATCCATGCTGACGACGACTGCATATCCTGCAAATTGGTCGGTTGGTTCGTCCTTCATGTTGCCTCCCCAGGAGCTGGCCATCCTGTCCAGCGCCTACGCGCGCGCCGGCTGCGCCCCGGAGCTGCTCATGCCCGCCATGGCCGCCGCCGTCACCGCCGCACTCCACCAGCCGCAACCGCAGCAGCCACCTGCCCTCCCAGGAGGCCAGCGCCGCCGCGCCGCCAGACGCACGGGGAGCCCCGTGCCTTCGCAGCCACAGGAAGGTGACAACGAGGGCGGCACTACTGGCGGCGGTACCGACGGCGGCGGCGGTGGTTATGGTGCTTCAGGGTTGCAGCTGCCAGCCAGACCCACCACCCCCAGCGCCCAGGACGTTGCTACGCTGGCCTGGGCCTTCGCCACCATGGGGCTGGGCCCCAAGGCGGGCGACAGCGCCCGCGAGCTGTGGGCTGCACTGGAGCATGCCGTCATAGCAATCATGCAGCAGCAGCAGCAGCAGCGGGGAGGTCATGGAGCAGGTCCGGGGGATGGGAGGTCACGTGCAGCAGAAGGAGTGGGAACCGGAGCGGGGGCGGAGGTGGTGGATGTGGAGCGGGGCTCGGGGCGACCAGGCGGCGCGGTGGGGTTCGACGCGCGGGACGTGGCCAACCTGCTGTGGGCCTTTGCCAAGGCAAGACTTGTGGGAGTTGGTGCGGTCCCTATGTGTGCACACGGCTGTGTGTCATTGGTGAGGGCAAAACCCACGCCATCTATGGTTGTAATGGCGCACCTTGTGGGCGGCTGGACCGGCGCGCCGAGAGGCAATCCCTCCCACTCAATAGCTTCCCGCCAGATCCCACTGCAACCAACTGTGCCGCACCCGTGCCCCGGCTACCCAACCCCCCAGGTGGAGCACTACTCGGAGACTCTCATGGAGGCCGCGTCCGCCCTGCTGCTCGGCAGCACGTCAGCTGGTGGTGCAGGCCCCACACCCGCACTGAAGGCACCCCACACGGCGGCGGCAGGGCAGGGGGCCCAGGCGGAGGGCATGCTGCAGTCCATGGTCCCGGCCGAGGTGGCCATGTCTGTGGCGGCGTACGGCAGCCTGCACCACTTTGACACGTGTCTTCTGCGTGCCGTGGCGGCGCGTGTCGCCCGGCACGTGGACGAGTATCAACCCCACGTGAGGATGCGTGATTGACAAACAGGGCCCGCAAAGGCTCTGTGTGACGTGAAGGAGTGTAGCAGCCGTTCGCATGGTGGCCAAGGATTGGGTACTGAGCCTCCGATATGCCTCAGGGAATCATATTTCCTGTATGACGACACTCCATCCCATTGCTTCGACGCTCGACGAGCAATACCCTGCGTCATGCGAATTCGAACCCGCACACTCTTCCTTCCACTCACCGCCCCAGGCGCTGGCGTGGACCCTGTCCGCCTTCGCGCTGCTCAACAGCCACCAGCCACAGTTGCTGCGCGCCGTCACCGCGCGCACCAAGCAGCTGCTGCGGGAGCAGCAGCAGCAGCAGCAGCAGCAGCATCCCTCCGCTCGGCCGGTGCTGCTGCCGGTGGATGTGGTGTCCCTGCTGTGGGCCTTCGGCGTGTTGCAGCACGTGGACATGGACTGCCTCAACGGCCTCCTGGGGTGAGTGGGCAGCAGGTGCGCTGCACGTGCAGTGCATCCTGTGCAAGACACGTTCCGGTGCACAACGCACAGAACGCCTGGCAACAACCCCCAGTCCCCTAGCTGCCGAGCCGCATTATTCCGTGCACCCCTATCACTGCAGTGCCCAACTGGTTTGGTGCACACCAATGAGCACTGCACGTAAGGAAACCGCAATGGCCAAGCCTGCGCTGCCGCACCCAGCCTACAGCCTACAGCCTACAGCCACCGCACCACCGCCTGACTTGTGCGTGTTCCCCGTCTCCCTGCCGCCCTACGCCCCTGGCTCCCCAGGGCGCTGCCCCGCGACCCCCAGTCGCTACCCGCCACCGACCTGTCCCGCCTGGGGCTGGCGGAGGTGATGCTGCTGGGGGCGATGGAGCGGACGGAGCGCCTGCGAACACAGAAGTTACCTCGCCAGCAGCAGCAGCAGGGTCTGCAGCAACAGCAGGGCGGCAAGGGTGGAGAGCTTTCAGGAGGCCGCGTCGCCGCCAGTGACAGCGCGACGGCGGTGGTCACGGCAGGCGGCGGCGGCGGCCGGCAGCGGCGGCTGCTGCCGGCGGCGCTGCGCCGTGCAGTGGACGGCACCAGCCGGCAGCGCACCAGCACTGTGTCGAGGCTGCAGCGGGACGTGTGGCGCGTGCTGCAGGGCATGGGGCTGCAGCCCATGGTAGGGGGGGAGGGGGGGGAGGGCTGAAGGGGGGCATTGTGCGCGAGGGCTACGGGTAGCCGCAGAGCGGCAGCGCACCACCATCGGGGCGGGAGGGCAATAAACGTACCATGCCCAAGGGGGCCTGTCCCGGCTGTAGCTGATGCTATGGAGCGCCTTGCGGACATGTGGGTGGGGGTAATCAGTAGTAGACTATATGGACAGCAATATGGCATGTGCAAGCATCTAAGGCAGCCGAATACTAACGACTGTTCGAAGGGGCCTGTAGCTGCATGCTGGGCAACCGCAAGGTTTGCAGGACAACAGGCAGTCTGCACACCACACTAACGCACGCTGTGTGCCGTACTGCCGTACAGTTGGAGGTGACGTATGGCATCTTCACGCTAGACGTGTTACTGGAGGTACATCCAAGGGAGCTGGCGGCGCTGGCGGCAGCTGGGGATGAGGGCGGCGAGGCTGAGCGTGGGGGTGGGGGGTCCGGGGAGGCAGCAGGAGCAGGGGCAGGAGGGAAGGGGGAGCTGGATGGGCCGCAGGAGGGGCGGGGTGAGCAGGGCCGGCGGAGGAGCAGGAGGCAGGACACTACGGGTCAGGTAGCAGGAGGGGCATCAGCGGGTGAGAGCCAGGGGAGGGCCGGTGGGGCCTTGGGGGGCGCTGTCGGGGCGGGAGGCTCGGTGGACTCCGCCGCGGAGCGCGTGAAGGTTGCGGTCGAGGTGAGTGCCACGCAGTGGTTCACTAAAGGCACTGGCGTAGTGAACATATAGGCCACGCCGGCGCACCTGCGTCAGAGTGGACGTGCGCAGGTGCACGGCCACATGACTAACCGCCTTGCGCCGGAAGTGACAGCACCACGCAGACGTCCACGCCGCCACAGAGGTCCAGTCACCTCGTCAACTCACATGTCCTCGTCGTTGATTCGGGACTTGGATGCCCACTGGCACTGCTGCCTGTTGCTACCTTGCAACCACGCGGCCGCCAGCACCAGGTGCTTCAACAGTTCTCACGCAACCCGCGTCCACCCCGCACCTCCCCCCTAGCCCCGAACCCCCTGCTGCCCTGCCCCGCTGCTGCTCCTCCCGCCCCAGGTGGACGGCCCTCCGCACTTCAGCTCCAACGTGCCCACCCACGCGCTGGGCCCCACGGTGGCGCGCGACCGCTGCCTGGCCGACATGGGGCTGCGCCTGCTGGTGGTGCCGTGGTTCGAGTGGCAGGCCATGCAGGTGGGCGATGGATGTGTCGAGGGGGCAAAGGGATGGTTCAGGTGGCAAGCGGGGGAGGGGGCGGTCGGCGGCTTTCTAGAACCGGAGCAACCGCAGAGTGCGACAGGGTGGCCGGTACACTGGATAGGGGGAGGGTGTGGGTGCAGCGGGGCAGGAGCATACCCCTGCCAGGGCATTTTGACATGGGGCTTAACGGCTTGAGGTTGCTGGCAGGTGGTTGGGACGACAGTACATGCCAGGGCCCAGCGGCGGTCATGTCTTCTTCAGCGCTTACCGCTGCTTACAGTCCTTCTGTATCTCTTGCAACCCGTCATCCATTCAAACCCGTCGTCTTTGTTGGCGTGGCCCGCAGACGGTCGCTGCCAAGCGCTCCTACCTGCTGCGCCGCCTGCTGGCCGTCGCAGCACCGCCTCAAGCTCCGCCAGGTTTAGGAGCCGTGAGCCGCCAACAGCAGCAGCAGCGGCAGCAGGGCGAGGGTGGGAGCAGCAGCGGCCGGGCGGTGGCTGGTGGCAGGTCGGCTGTGTTCCCACCCATGGTGGTGTCGAAGGTGGTGGTGCGGGGAGGTAGCGCTGGTGGCGGTGGCGGTGGCGGTGGCGGTAAGGCAGGGCCGCGCTCCGGTGGGGGTGGACGTAGCGGTGCGGATGGTAGCGCGGGCGGCAGCGTGTTGTGATGCCGGAGTTGCGGGGTCGTGCGTTGGCTTGCCGTCGATGAGTGGGTTTGTTTGTAACCAACCTGCCTGCAGCTTGTGTCCCACTGTCGAGCTCCAGACAACTAGCAAAGGTTACCCTGCCGCCGTATGGCGATTTACACACGGCATGGTTTACATCCACTATAGCAGCTGACGTACCGTAGCTTGGAGGTAGGAGCCTCCGCTGCAGACTGCAAATGCTAAGCTCGTACTTACAGGCCCTTCCACTACTTCGTGCCGTAAACAGCAATGGCGTCGGTCACAGCACGTCCGTCACAAGTGCCTATGCCGGCCAATAAGAGAACCCACAGCAGAACAGAGAAGCGTACGGCGCGTACACAGATGCGCAGCCACCTGTGGCAGCTGCTACAAGCCGTCAGCGTATTCGTGGATTCACACACCGCGTGCCGGCGACCTGGGCAGTTCACATGGCGCGTGATGACCAGCCATCTGAAACGGTGGACAGGTCACCGTCCGCCTGGGGCGCCTGGGGCGCATGCCAACATCGACTAGTGTGCGCCAAGAGCTAGGGGCGCTGCACACGGTTGGGCCTCCAGCCAGAAGCCAACAGGCATAATTCAGTACCCATCAACACGATAAGCCCCTACCGTCTGTAAAATGAATTATGTACGCAGGATGTCAAACCACAGTGATGCCGCTCGATAAAAGTTTAGTGCCCTGTTAGTATGAGAACCCATTCCCAGATCCACAATTCAGAAGGGGGCATTCACAGCCCTATGCACGAAGCAGCAGACTGACACGTGTCTGCACGTGTCGACGTGCCGTTGGTGGGTCCCAAGCACCGGTATGTGCAGCTCAAATCCTACCCAGTCACACGCATCACAGGGATATATCTCTCATCTCAGAGCACTGAAACAAATAAGTTTGCCTACCAGATACCACCTCGCAGCCTAATGCCGATGAATAATGGAACGTTAAGCCCCATCTGCGGAATCCGTACACGCTAGGTTTGGACTCCACAAGGTTCGCACACGCACCCAAACCAAACACAGCATTATTCCCAGCTTGCTGTCCTTGATATGTAACCCGATACTGCACATATATAATATAGAAACACAATGTTGGCTAAGCCTGGCGTGGTGTGTTACGGTAGGTACCGTACCCCCCGGCCGCCCGCTCACTGCAGCAGGCGCGCTCGCCTGTTTGCCCCGCACACGGACGCGTAGGACGCCACGAGGCAGCTCCACGTGGCACCGGGATTGCTGCGCACGCACTCGGCGCAGCGCTGCGCCTCGCACACGGTGCCGTACCGCGCCGCGCACTCGCCGCAGGCCCACGGGTCAGCGTTGTCGGCCACACACGAGTAGCACACGTTGCGCCGGAGCGGGGCGGTCGAGGCCTGCACGGAAGGTGGGGGCGTGGCGGTCCGCATGGGCGCAGGGTACATGTGTGGCCACAGCAGCTCAGCCTTTCCCGGTAATGGCCTATGCAGTTCCAGCTAGTTCCCATACACGAAAATGCTGCGAACAAACCAGGCCGAGAAGGCACTAGATCTGATGCGCCCAACTGCACACCAGTGTGCGCCCCATAATCTACCAGGGACCCTACACCAATGGCTATCCACTCACCGACACGCAGTTCTGGCAGCCCCAGTTGTTGGCCTCCGAGGCGCGGGTGTAGCACGACACGCACCGGGCCATGGCGTTGCCGGTGCCCGAGTTGGCTGCACACACGCTGCGGCACGCCCAGCCGTTGATGCCCGCAGCCGAGCAGTCCAGGCAGCCCTGTACCACCTCCTACCAGCCCGGTACCGACGCGCACAACGCAGTATGTTACTAAATCAGCAGGGTATGGGGAATGCAACTTTGAGCGCTTTCACTATGTCTCTTAGCACACTCGCAGGTCGCTGTGAAGAACCACCAGAAGGACAAAAGACAAGCTGCTCTAACTGCCGCAAGCACGGAGTTGAGAACAAGTCACTCATGCTTTGTTGCGCCGCCTCGTCTCCTGTGCAGCAATAGCCCGGGGCCCCACCAGAGAGGGGTTCCTGAGCCTCATACGGCCCCCCACACACTCACAGGGTTGGTGCTTGCGAGGGGGGCGGCAAGGCAGTTGTAGCAGGCCCAGCCGTCAGACAGTGCCCCGGCGCATGTCTGGCACTGCTGTGTCATGTCTGGGAGAGTGGGCTGCGCGGCAGCGGCGTTGGCCGCACACTGCTTGCAGGAGTAGGAGGAGGGAGCACACTGGGCGCCGGGGGCACGGGGAGGCGGCGGCGGGCGAGAGGGAGGCGGGGGAGGGAGCGGGCGAGAGGGCGGGGGCGGTGAGGGTGACGGTGGGCGCGGGGTGGCAGGCGGGGAGGAGGGAGGCGAGGGGCGGGCGGGAGGGGGCGAGGGAGGGCGGGGGGAGGGAGGCGGAGGGAAAGGGGGCGGCGGTGAGGGAGGCGGGGGGGAGGGAGAGGGCGGGCGGGGGGGGCTGCCGTCAGCGGGCGTTACAATGACGTCGGCGCAGTTGAAGAACTGCT
>VFQN01005538.1_pt1 | contig 15344 bp, 24 predicted proteins | sample 3512371 | NCBI WGS metagenome assembly VFQN01 (sample SAMN10412370, study PRJNA504923) | tailings metagenome | isolation source: Replicate 2 from Balatoc abandoned mine | place: Philippines: Itogon, Benguet | collected 2017-08-28
TAGTCACAAAAGTGTCAGAACGTGAACACTATAGGCGTGGCAGGGGCACGCCAACAGGGTTTCAGGTTGTTACCCTCCTTCACCCCGGAGCCTTCGTACATTTTCGTACAACAAGGGGCCTCAGGACGATGCCACTGATTGGGCCGTATGCCGCCCACCTGCTGTCAGCTTGGGTAGATCACCTGCTAGCTGTCATTCCCTGTCATTCCTAGCTTTGCTCCCTTTTTGCCCTCCGCTTCTGCATTGCTGTTTCGTGGTGCATGACCCGCTTGATTTCAGGTTCCGTACAGGTGCTTGAGGGTGCTCAGCTGCTCACAGCACAGTCACCGTGACTGAAAGCGTCACGCTGCGAGCTGTCCTGTTGCTGGCTCGGAGAGGTGGTGGTGCTTAGGCGCCAGGGGAGGATGGGAGTTGGAGGCGTCAGGAGGACGTCCCGGTCACCACCATGGGGCAGCGTACGGAAGCCACGCCAAGGACCAGGCGGAGCATGCACCCAGGGCGTCGTCTTGATTAGCGCACCCGTGCAAGCGGTCGGAACAGCATCAAGCGAGCCTGGGGGAGTGGGGCTGACCAGGTCGCCACCACAATTCGTCGCTAAAGGCTGCCGTACTTCTGTCGCTGCTGCCCGAAATGGGTGTCCCTGCAACTCTGTCGAAACAGCTGGCTCCCGTAGCACATTTCGGCCTGGAGCTTCCATTGGATGTCTATGGCATTTGCAAGCGAACTGGTCTGAAGTCCAAGTCTGGTAGCTAGGCTGGCCCAGTGGCTATTAGCCACCCTCCTTTTCCATCACCAAACAATTCATGGAAACCGATTATCGGGCTGCAATGCTACGCCGGAGGTTCGCCCGGCTGGAGCGGGTGGAAGATGTCGACGAGGACAAGGGCAATGGCACGCCAAAGAAGGCTCCCACACCGAGCTTCCGGTACGCGAGAGGTTTGTTGAGATGGCCTTGCCACGAAGGATACGCTTCCAGCAACACGGCGCTATCTGCAGGGTTTTGCTGGCGACCTGGCTCAATACAATATGGATCGCGATGTTCCCACCCGCGGAGATACGAAGCGCGGAATACAACAGGTATGGCAGGCGTGCACTGCGGCTGTGGCGTCTGGGGCCGGAGGCCACTGCGTTGTTGTCGGTGGTCGGGTCAGTGTGGCCACGTGTGGCAAAGCACTCCTCCCCCGAACTATCAGTTGACACCCCGGCTGACGCAACCGCCTGAAATTGTGGATATCACGTCTTCCGCGCTTTACTCGCGTCGGATCCATTCGTGTCAGGGTCCTCGGGGCCCCCTTGGCCCCCTTTCCCTAGTTTGGGTGTTGCAAGCCTGCCGGCATTGCAACTGCCAGCGAAACGCAAGCAGTCTCCGCCATGGCTGCCTCACCTCCATTTGTGCCACTGTAGCCTGTCTGATGGAACGCCTTGCCAAGCTGCCCGAGCTCAGTACTTGTGCCCGTACCGCTGTCGTGATACGTTTGTGATGACGACTACGCACCAATTCCCCTCCCTCAGCTACCTCACCAGCCAAGTGAAGCGCCTAACCTTTGGATGGCACGCTTTCCGCGCTTTGACGGAGTCTACCTTCCTGGCTGGGTAGGTCCTGTGGCGGTGGGGACCATGGACGAGAACGTCGTATGTGCTATCAGTTGGGCCACACCAGTGCACCCAGCTGTGGCCATGCCACAACGTACGCGCATTCTTGACCTGTCACAGGTTCGGCTGTACACTCGCCATCCAGTTGATCCGCCTTATCCTCCACGCATTCGCATAGCAACATGCTTGTCTAGTTTCCCAAGGTGGTGGCAGGCGTACGGAGGAGCAGCGGGAGCCCGTCTGTGCACCTCGCCCGCCAGGACATTGCCCATTGCATCTGCCTGACTTATAATGTCGGACCGGTGCCCCACAGGTCTGGTTTTGCGGCAGACACGGTGGCGGTCCAAGTGTTCGCCACCATGAGCTGGGTCTCCGTGCTGCTGCACACCTTTGCGTATGACACGTGGCTAAAGTGGCGCGAGAGCATGTGCGTCTACACGAACATCATCTACGCTCTTGTCACGATACTCAAGATCTTCCATTTGTTACCTCGCCTCCCAAACGGTGGGTGCCCGTATAACAGGTCGCTGCAAGGGGGTCTTTGACATACCACGTGCCGTAAGGCGGACGTATGGCGCATGGGTTCCTCAAACTACTGCTAGCGTGTGTCAGTGTCAGTTCAAGACACTGGCAGTAGTGCGTCGAGGAAACGCGCTTGGAGTGGAGGGCTCAAGCCACGCAAGGCGTCACACATTCTAGACATCGCCCACTCTTGCTCTCCGTAAACCCGCATGCCGTATCACCTGTTGTGCTACGCTTTTGCCTGCAGAGAACCTGTTCCTGTTCAAGTTCTGCTTCCTCACCATGGCCGACGCGGCGTTCAGCCAGGTAGCGCAAGAGGCATGCCCCTGCCACGCAATGTTCTTGGCAGAGAGCATGTTTTGTCCTGCACGTACAGTCATCTGGGTCAGACAGCTTAGCACTACTTGCGATGTGGGTCACGTTACATGCCATAGTTGTGATAGATTGCAGGTCGAGAATCGGCTCACCAGTTACCTACCAACTGCGCACCGCACAAGTTGCCGTGCACCTGCCCTCCGCCGCCGTCTGTGGCGGCATTACCAAGAGCCTTTGCTCCACCCTCTGCCCGCCGCACGCGAACCCTCCTGCAGACGCCAGTGCACAGGCAGTGGGTGGCGCAGGTCGCCGACGCCGTCATACGCGTCGAGGTTTGGCGCCGGTACAGCGTGCTGCCTGACCAGCCGCTGTGGGCCGTACTTATCGTGTCCCTCGCGTGGCAGCTCTGGCTGCTCACCTTCACGTCGCTGCTGCAAGCCAACCACGTCAGGGCCTTCATGCGCCAGCGCAACGGGCCCAGCGCTTCTGGGTCGGCGCCGTCTACCAGCACAGCAGCTGCAGCAAGTGCCCCGTCGACGTCGGCGTCTGCGCCAGGGCCCTCCTCTTCTGCCCCACGAGCGCCAGCGTCCGACGCCCCGTACGGCATTACGACGGCTGCCGCGTCGACTTCCGCCTCATGCAACCCTCTTGAGATTGAGCCTGGTGCCAAGCGAGGACAAGACGCCCACAGCAACGGCCACGCTGCTGGTGTCCAGGGTCCCGCGCCTGTGTATATTGCGGCAGCTGCGGCACCCACGTCCGCGCGCCAGTCGCGCAGCCCAGGCTCTGCGAGGGCGAGTCCCCCCGCGGCGGCGGCGGCGGCCGATGCAGCTGGTGCGGCCCGCAGTGCGTCCGCCCAGCGCTACATGCGCTCGCTGCGGGCCTTGGCTCGTGGGCCGTCCAGCTATGTGCTGCTGTCGCAGCAGCGAAAGCAGGTGGGGCTGTAGAAACGAATGATTGTTGGGCGCCAACGGTCTGACGCCGGAAAGCGGCGCAGCCAGTGGTGCAGTCGCCGCAGGCGGGGCGAGAGTCGGGGCACGGCTTGTTGGCATCGCACTTGCACACTCTTCGCGGGGTCCCCTGGGCAGCTATGTTTCGAGCGGCGCAGGATGTGAGATCGGCTGATAGCTGCCGTGCACCTTGCCCGGCATAAAGAGTTGCTTTTCACTTTCGCATGCAGAGCGGCGTCCAGACCGCGACCGCCCAGCTGTACGTCTCCGGCGCCAACCCTGAGATGCTGCTGCACGACTGGCGAGAGCGGCTGGGGGCAGACATTGCCGAGGGGTGAGCACCCACGCCTCACTGCCGCATACAGATTAAAAGTGGCCCAACGAGCCTCCTGTCCGATGGAAGTGGCTTGACTGGTACTGGCCACTGTCTTCCGGCCCATGTGGCTGACCGCACGACATGTCTGCGCTGCGCTCCGTACGTTGCTTACTTGCATCTTAGCAATGCTCCCTATGCGCTGCTGCATCCTTGCGCCGGTTCTCGAGTCCCTCCGGTTCTATGCATCCGCTCGTGCCCACAAACGTTTGTTCCTCGACACCCTCAGGGCCCCCGGCTGGCACGTGGCCAACGCGTGCGTGCGCAAGGGCAGCCTCATCGTCCACCTGGACCTGGTGTACGTGCCCCCTGGCACCACCTTCAAAGCAGCGGCAGCGGAGGCAGCCGCCGCCCGCGCCGGTGCTGTCACCACCACCCACGCCAACTCTGTGACCTTGAACCCCATGCAGCACATCCCGTACACGCCATTCGTGCTCAACTCGGAGATCACCGGCGAGCTAGACGGGGACGTTTCTCGGGGTCGGGGGATCGACAGCCAGGACGGACGGCGCGCCAGGACTGTTGCCGTACAGCCGGAGGGCAGCACCCCGGAGGTGGCAGCCCTGGATTCGTACATGAGCGGCATGGGCGCGGAGCAGCTGCTGGCGTTGCTGGGACTGGAAGCGGGCCTGGAGGGGACTGGCGGGGCGGGACCGGAGGCGGGGTTAGGGGCTGTGGCTCCGGTGCAGCTGCAGCGCGGGGACCGGGTGATGGAGCTCAAGCGGGTGCCTATGGGCGCGGTAGGCGGCGAGGTAAAGGCGGGGGGACCTGAATGTGCTGCTGTAGCGTCCGTCGGCAACGAGACCATGCAGCAGCCCGGCCAGCTCGATGCGCAGCAGTTAGCACGGGAAGGTGTGGGCCAGCAGCAGCCGAAGAAACGGGAGGATGATGACAAGGAGGTCACTGTCGCAGCCATAGCTGCGAGCACCACCCCCGGCGCGCCGTCCTCCTCTCAGCCACCTCCCTCCAGCGCCGGACATCCTTCTCACCCATCGCCGCTGCTAGCCGGCGTCCGCGCCCTCACCCACCCGCACCCCGCGCTGTCCACCCCCGAGTACACCGCCTTCCTCCACAGCCGCACCTCGGGCATCCACGCTGCCTACACCTCCTTCATCTGCTCCGTGGCCGTGGCGTTCGCTACCTTTCGCCCTGCGAGCGGCATGCGCATGAGCTGCCTGCTGCTGTACCTTGCAGCAGAGCTGCTGTCCACTGCCGCCCGGCTGACGCTGCGCCCCGGCACGTGGGCCCGCGCGCGCGTGCGCTGCGTGCACGTGGGGCTGGTGCTGCGTACCGCTCAGATGATTGGCCATGTGTACGGCAATGTCCCGCAGCTACACCCGGTACGTCAGGAACACGGGTGGGCGTCGGTGAGTAGTGCTGGATTGTGAGGACAAGGCATTCGTGTGGTATATTGTGTCGGTCGAATTTCGGAGCGGGTAGAGGACATCAATCTGCATGCACATATGGCAGGGGTTGGTGACTCTGGTACTAACAGACTTGCCAACGTTCCCAACGTACAGGAGGAAGACTGTGTGTCGGGGCGCTGGATCAGCAAGACGCTGGTCTTCAGCGCACTGCAGGTGGTGTGCATGCAGGTGGGGACGTGTGCATGGCCTCACTTTGGCGCCTCTGTCCGAACATCTTTGCCACGGCAGCCGTCCTCGCTGACCACGTCTAACCCCTAGCCGCACACCTCCTTGTCAACCATCCCCAAAAGCTGCATATCCGACACTGCCCGCCTGGAAGATTCAGGTCGCCACCTCCTGATTCCTCCCGTCGTCTCCCTCGCCCTCCCCGCAGTGCCCCGTGCGCCCGCTGTTCGCACTGCGGCTGCCCTCCGTGCTGCTAATCATGCACGTGCACGCCACGCTGTGCCGGGCGTCCATGTCCCTGGCGGCACTGGCGGCCCTGCACCTGGGCTGGGAGGGATGCATGCTCCTGCTCGCCGCATGGATGCAGGTGGGGCCCGGAGCGTCATAAGCACAAATCCTCTGCATGGTGAAAACTCCGGCGGCGCTTCACCTGAGTTCCTTGCTAAAGGGCGGCGCTTGTGTGCCAACTAGCGGTTGTCTGCACGTGCCCTGTTTGACAGTACGTGCCTTGATGCAGTGATGCGTGCAAGCTGTCTGCAAACATGCACTGTGCCTTACTTCTCCTGGTGTTTGCAGCAACGTCACCTGGATGCCTTCTTGGAGCAGCGGCGTGAGGGCAAGGAGCAATCCCTCTCGGACAGCATAAAGGTCGACAAGGGCTACGCAGCGACGACGGTGGCAGCGGAGGCAGGTGGAGAGGCCACTGCGGAGGCCGCTGCCGCCCCCGTCACAGGCCCCGCCCCTTGCACTGCTCCACCTGCCGCTGCCAAAGAGGGCGAGGGCGACGTAGACGTGGCGCAGCTGCTGCGGGCAGCCGCGCGGGGCCTCGGTTCCGGAGAGGGCATGGAGGGTGTCAGCCCTTTCGATGCGCAGGTATAGCATACGGCAGAGCTACAGCAGCGGGCGCATAAGTTGCCGGCATACCTTGCGATTGCGATTCTTCTGGTTGAGGAGCAAAGCTTGCGCCTTTCCTTCCGTCACGCTTCCTGTTGCTCGCTTTCCCCAGGCCGTTTTCGATGCTGCCCGGGGGCCCTGGTCCGTGGTGCACCCGCCGCTGCCCGACCCCACTGCCGTGGCCCTGGACCGCCGCGTGGTGCAGCTGGCGCCCCGCCGCGCCGCGCGCCTGCAGCTCAGCTTCAGCGCCGCGCCCGTGGTGGTGGACGAGCTGTCGGTGAGTCTGCCTGCCTAGAGCTACTGGCACTGTGCAGGTGCAGGACTCGACGTGCACCTGATTGATACTACACCAGTCCAGCCGACGGAGCTGCTTCTTGCGGTCGCGCTGTAAAGTTTAGTACGTTCATGCCCCTGTCCAACCCCCTAAACCGTCCGCCCCCGTCAGGTCGTCCTACGCCACGTGCACCCCGCCTCCATGGCCTCCGGGGTGCACGCAGCCCACGCGGTGCGCGACATCGTCCGCTCCCTCGGCACTCCCGCCGCCGCAGCCGCAGCCCCTCGCCACGTGCCGCTGCCCTTCACCGCCGACCTCACCCTCGTCGCCGCCGCCGTCGACGTCCCCGGCGTTGCGTACGTGGAGCTCTGGCGCGGCCGCCGCCGCATTGCCTCGCTGCCTGCGTTGCTGGTCGCCCCGTCGGCAATCAGCGACACCGCCGCCGCCGATACGGCAAGCAGTGACACCAGCACGGTGGCGTGGATCCAGGAGGTGGCCGCGTACATCGCGACGCTGGAAAACGACGGGCATGTTACGGCCGCCGAGCAGTACATCGAAGAGGCGGGCGCGTGGCTGGCGCAGGTGGCTGCCGTACAGCTCGGCATGGTGGGCGGCAAGGGGCCCAACGTGGGCCTCGTGAACCCCCGCATCGCCAACTTCCTCTACTTCCACGGCTCCGGGACCGAGTACATGTTCATCAAGCCCACAGCGGAATCCACCGGGATTCCGCCGTCCGACAGCCCGCGCGGACCGTCTTCAAAAGCATCGCCGCCGCCGCCGCCCGCGGCGGCTGACGACCCACATCGCGACGGGCTGCGGGCGGTGCTGGTGTCGCAGGGCGGCATGCTGCTTGCGGTGGCGGTGGAGGCGGGCTGCCTGGCGCTGTCGCGGCACGTGATGGGCCTCATGCGGGGGCCGCTGGGCGTGGGGCTGGGCGCAGTGCTGCAGAGCGCGCGCACGCCTGTGACGCAGCTGCCGCTGCTGCACGCCGCCGTGAAGTCGGGATGCGCTGACGTGGTGGGTTGCGTGTCCTGGGACCTGCGGATGTGGGCCTACACCTGATATGGGAGAACCTGCTTGCCCTCACCCGTTTCTTTGGGCTTGGCGCGTAGGTCCTCTGCCATACTAATTGTTATGAACGCATACCCTGGGCCCAGCGCATGCAGACTGGGGGCTTGACCTCGTGCGCGTGCAGTGCCGATGGCAAGACATCTTAGCGGTGAAAGGCAGTTGTAGGACCAGCCTATGCAGGACCAGCTACCATGCACCATGGCTGCATCTCGGGCGCCCCCCATGCCCCCTGTCACAGGTGGATTTGGTGGTGGCCTGGCTACGCGAGGCGGGTGTGGAGGACATGTGGGCGCACGAGGCGGCCGTCTTAGCTCTGGGCCTGGCCTCCCCCGCCCCCACCGTAACCCACGGCGGCGGCAGCGCTGCCCCCAGCAACCCCATCTCGGGCTCGTCCACCCGCAGCTCCGTCCTCCTGCTGCACCAGTGAGTAGTGGGCTAACGGTAGCGTCGGTTGCTACACTGCTGCACCAGGGCTTCACTGCTGCACTTATGGGTGCTGGCCCTGCACCTCGACCACACCTGGCGTAGTGGGCCATGAAAGGTCATGCCCTCCACTGTTTTCCGCAAATCAGCTGGAGCTACTGCCCCGACTGCAGGATCATCAGTGCCAGGATCGGTACAGCCGGTACGGCCACTAGCGGAGCGCCCATCGTCCGCCCCGCAGCCTTTGGCCTGAAGCACCAGCCGCACCTGGCCCATAAGTCACACGACCAGCAGGGTTCAATGCTGCTGTCCCCCGAGCCCTCTGCAGGCAGCAGTGTGGTGCACGCGGGCAGCAACAACACAGTGCTGTCGCAGGCAGATGACCGCAGCCGCGCATTGCAGCTGGGGCTTGAGGGCAGTGACACCAGTGCGGCAGGCGTTATTGGCTCATTCCAGCTAGGGTCGGACATGGAGCGAGCTGCAGGGCAGCAGGATGAGCGCGGAGGCGGCGGAGGGCGACCCGTGGGTCAGTTGGCGAGCCCGGTCGGCGCGGCTTATGCAGGCGGTGGGGTTGAGCCCCAGTCACGGAGTGACGAGATTGAGGAGGCGCTGGTGGAGGGCTCGGAGGGGCCGTTCAGGATAGTGTCTTTCCGTGCCGCCGTACGTGGGAAAGGGGGTAACGTGGGCGGTGCTGCCGGGGACTGTGGTGGGATTATCCGTGGCGGTGACGGCGGCAAGCAGGCGCAGCTGCCTGGCGGGGAAGAAGCCAGGGGCGTGCCAGGCAACCGGGGCGCCGCGAGTGGCGGCCACAGGCCCAGCGCAGAGGAGGCGGACAAGGCAGTGCAGGTGGGGCGATGCAAAAGCGGATGGATGCGTGGGATGGAGCAGGGGCGGCCGTCTATGTGCGGCTAGGGCGGGCCGGATTGAGGTCGCAGCCTACACACGTTACGCTTTGCACCCTGCATTGCAAGGGCCCGATGCCCCTCCTCCGATGGTACGCACCTCAGGCCCACCGTCCTCACACCTCGCACCATGACTTGTCACCGCGTGCCGCGCAGATGCCCCGGGAGGAGCTGAAGCCGCACCCGGCCCCTGGCGCCGCCGCTGCTCCTGTTGCCGCGTCAGCGCAGCTGGGCGCGAGCGCCGCCGCTGCTCCTGTACGCCGCTCCCTGGAGCTGTACGACGGCGGCGTGCTGGTGCTGACGCCGCTGCACCTGTGCATGGCGCTGGGGGACGGGGGCAGGCTGGCGGCGCACGTGCTGCACACGTACCCCGAGGTGCGGGCTGGCGCAATGCCCATGGCATACGCCGTACCTGTAGACTGCACAGGGCGTCACTCCTGGCGCGCGTGGCCTGCCGTGGCTGTTGCCTCCCTGTGTTCGCTGGTGGTCCCAGACCTGAGCGTCGCGTAGCAACGTCTGCCTTGTGGACTTGACTTACCGTATGTCAACTCGTAGCCTACACCTTGCTGCGCGGCGCTGAAACCTCTTGTTTACACCGTCCACAATCAACGTGCTGCTCGGCCACACCCAACGCCACCAGGCTAACCAGCTGTGGCGCCAGGGCGTTGAGGAGCCCACGCTGCACGACATGCAACGCGGTCAGTCCCCTATGCACCAGCAGGACCAGCAGCACGGGCAGCAGCACCATGCAGCGGCCAGCGTTTGCCTCCCTGGGGAGGCCTCTGGGCCGCAGGCGCAGGAGCGGGTCCACAGCGGCGGGGCGGACGCGGACAGCGGCGACTTCCAGCCGGTGCCGCAGTCGGCGTGTGGGGGCGCAGACCACGGGAGCGGGCCGTACGACTTCGCTGGCGTGTCGGAGGACAGCAGCCACGTGACCACGACCTCCTGGTGTCTACCCAGCAACCAAACCGGTGTGTGCCACTGTGTCGGGGGCGGGGTCGTGCCGCGTGCTCAGCCGTGCGGCCACAAGCCCGGCCTGGGCTCCCATGTGCACTACCGCACCTGCTCACCTGTGGAGGCTTAGCTTGAGACGGTATGTTCCACTTGCTGTGTTGGACACGCAACCGAGCACTCAGCCCTGACACTTTTGGATGGGCATACGCTGAAGGCCAACACGTGGAGCATGGCTGGGTGGCACGCACCATCAACACCTTTGAGTTCCTGCCCCCAGGCGTCAACACCTCCTTGCACCTGAGCTACCCGCTGGATGGAAGCGCTGGGGCGCTGGAGCTGCCCTGCGTACACGAGCACGGCCAACAAGGAGCCCTGCCGTACGACAGCGCGCAAGGTGGCAAGGGCGCTGCATGCCAGGGTTTGGAGGGTGGGGGTGCAGGAATACACGCTGGGGTTGGTGAAGGTGCATCGGCGGACGCGCCGCGCAGCCTGACGCTGAGTGAGGTAGCGTACCTGGAGGGGTTCAGGTGGGTGGATGAGGATGCGGGAAGCCGGCGGCCCGGGGCGCACATTGCAAGGCTTGTGCAGTAATGTTCGGTGGAGCGATGGTGCGGAGGGTGTGGTTTGCGGGGAAGGGCGGAAGCATGTGGAGGCATGATCCTACCGAACGCCAACAGGGTGTGTGTCGGCGTCTGGCCGTAGGAACGCGATATGGGGTATTTATGACGTGAAGAAGTCTGTGCTACTTGCGTGAAGTATTGCTCAATTTCAGCACAACGTTTGGGGTTGGTCGGAGGGTACTAGGTGTCGAAGTTCCACCGTGGTCGTGGGCATCAGCGTAGTACGTTCATGCATTGTACGCAGGTGGGAAAGTTGGTCATGCACCGAGCGTGCAGGTGTTGCAAGCGCACTGTTACGGCCCCACCGTCCTGCAGCACGTGCCATGTGGTTTGAACTGCATGTAAGGCATCGAGTGTACTGGAACAACCAGCTAACGTAACCGGACAACAGTATTTAGACCTCTTATCCAAAGCTTTAAAGATCATGTCACAATAGTGCTGGTTAGAATCTGCGCGTAGTTGTCTTTGTTACCTACGGGCGCTCCCTGCGCTAGCGACATGCGTACTCGACGGGACTTTGGTTCAGCTGTCGTACAAGGCTGAGCAGTACTGACAACACAAGCCAAGCGCTGATTGAGACAGTGACTCGGGTGGTGCTCCTCCCCTTCCTCCGGTGACCTTCACACCACCACCCCCATACGTGCGGCTCCCAACCCACCCTACCCCCTAGACTGCAACAACAAAGCAAACGGTACGACCAGGTTCATACGGCAGTTAAGCCTAGACGTGCGTCCACACCCCAGCATCGGTGCGTTGTAAGAGGACTACCGTATCACGTGTGCGTGTCCCCGTTCTGCGGTCACTGCGTGCTAACGGCCATATCCCATATCCACGACTAGTACCAGGGATGAACAACGACAGGTGTCATATCACACCCGTCGTTGGGTGTTGTGCGGTCAAGGAAGACCCGACAGGTGTCATCATACACTCGCCGTTGGGTGTTGTGCAGTCAAGGAAGACCCGATAGAAAGCCACAGTGGGGCCTGGTGGGGCGAAATACATTTGTCCGGTTGTATATGGGTGACTGCGGGAACAGGCGAGATGCCGCTTCGTCACTCAGCCCCGTTCATGGCCGCAGCCAGACCGCCCGCGCAGCCAACACAACCACACTGTCGTCAAGTGCTTAGTAAAGCTTGCATATACTGGTAGAGAGGAGATGCTCACGCCCCCTCCCCCCCCCCCGGCGCCCCCACCCCCCCCCCCCCCAACCCCGCCCCCACCTGCCTGCCCCCCCGGGCCCCCCGAATTATTGCGCCAAAATTGTCCTACGCAGCCCCAATGCATGCGCCGCTGCTCGCAGGCGCTTTTCCCTCAGAAGTCACACATCCTCCCCTCCAGTACCCCTGCACACCCCTCCCATCCTCGCATCAGTAGTACTTGACCGTACCACTACTACCGGTACTACCTCCTCCTCGTACTTTGGTCCACCGCCCCCCAACCCGCGGCCCGCAGCGTACAGCACCACCCTGCACCAATGCCAGACACATCGGGCCCTTCGTAAGGGTATACGTAAGCCTGCGCAACCCCGACTGCACTGTGGGGCGCGCTGCACGCCGCTGTGTCCAGCTGGCTGGCCTTGGAGGGCTGCTTGGACCCCTGGCCCGCCCCCCGGCCCCGCCCCCGCCCCCGCTGCAGCGGCGGCCTTCATGGCCGCTACATGCGTAGGGACAGCTTGCGGAAAGTGTCCCCTTGGCTGGGCGCCGGTTGCCCTCCTCGCTGCATCCGCCGTTGGTAGGGCCGTAGCAGGGCCTGTACATGCCGGGGGTTATGGGTGCGGTGTTACTACAGTTGTCAGGAAGGTGGGCGCAACAGGCACTGGACACGCATGACAGCCCGTAAGGACCAGTACGTTCTCAGTAACGGCACCTACGGCGCCACGGAAACTAGAAACAAGAAAGGATGGTGCCACAGCGTTTATAAGGTCTGATTCGCTTGCCGGCATGGCTTGTCAGGGGTTGGGTGGGTTGCGATTTGCAGCCGGCAAGAGAACGACTGGGAGTCAAGGCAACACGCGAAAAGGGTAGCCGTATGTTGGTGAGGCAGTGGTTCCACAGCAATGTGATCTGGGCGGCATGCGGCGTGGCTCTGGCGTCCAGCCCCCGTCACTTCTGCCAGATAGGCAACGCCGCCAGAACCGCGCCCCAGTGGCTTTGGCCGATCGGTTTCTACCATAGGCCCAGTTTGCCTACCTGCAGCACGCCCCGAAGCTCGGGCCCGGTGGTCTTGCTCCACATCTCGTGCCCCGGCTCCTTGGTGCTGCTGACAGAGCGGGGCGCGGCGAGGCCTCGCAGCGGCAGCAGGCTCAGGCGCATCGAGCGGCGGTGAGGGGCGCGCACGCCCACGAGCTGCAGGGTAGGGGTGGGGGAAAGGGTGTATTAGGGGCAGGGGCATGTATCTTAACCGGCGCCGCTTCCGGTTTCACTTGTGGCGCATTGAGTAATAGTTATACTGACAAGAAGGGACCCTACTGTGCGCACGACCCTGGGGATAAGGCATCTGCGCTCACACCACTGGGGGTAACGGGTAAGGTGCCGTTACTCATGGCCCTGGGAATAGGATGCACGCCGGGGATAAGGTGCCCCTATTCGCCACCCTGGGATGATGTGCCCCTGTTCGCGGCCCTGTGGGTGAGGCCGCACTCAGAAGGGAACTCACCAGCTGATGGGGCTGTCGGGCCCTCCGCGCCTGTCGCTGCCACCGGGCACCCGCCGGTGGTCCCCGGTGCAGCGGCAGGCGCAGCTGCTCACTAGGTGCGGGGTGGGAGCGGGGCTCCCCGCCTGGCCGCACGCACCGCGTCCGCACGGGCCTCCGGGCTGTAGCCGTCCAGGCGTGGGCACTGGGCAGCCAGGTGGTCCGGCGCACTGCACACGTAGCAGGTCCGGTCCGGGGGTTTGCCACCTCCGTTGCCTCTGCTGCCGCCACCCACGCCGCCGTGCCCATCCTGCTGCCGGTAGCTGCCGTGTGGCTGCCTGTGCTCCCGCTGCCGGCCCCCGTGCTTGGAGGGCCTGCTGCTGGCGCTGCCCTCACCGTCTCTGGCCGCGGGCAGCCCGCATTTGTCATTCCGCTTGCGCCTGCTGCGGCCACCGCTGCTGTCACCGCCCAGAGTGCACGCCTTCTTGTTGCCCGCCTGCCGGGCGGGAAAGGAGCGAAAGCGCACGAATCGTATGTGCAAAAGACAAACAGGGAGCCGAAACAGAAACACCGAGTGAAGGTGCTCCACATCTAAGTTGCCGCGGGACACTGCCAGAGTACGACAACACCGCACTTCTGGGCCCCCATGCGCCTGTCCTCCTCGGCTCCCGCCCACCCCCATCCACATTTTAGCTCTTGCGGGCCCAATCTAACATAGACGGCCTTGCAGGACCACTGCTCAGTCCCATGCTGCTGTGCACAGGTGCAGCTGCAGCCGAGCTGTGTGCCTACCTTCAGGCAATATCAACCCTACAGTGAGCCCCTCCGGCCAGTGCTGCCCCCTTGCGTACTGCGATGCACGCAAGCACACGGGGCCTCCGCTCCCCCACGTAATTACCCACTGTGCCTTCACTGTAGGACACGACACTGTCTTGCTCACCTCGGTGAAACGTTCGGGAAAGGCGAGCTGAAACGCCTCAAAAGCCTCCACAATACGGCACTCTTCTGGGCACGCCCGCTTCATGGCGGTGGTGATGGAGCCCCGCAGCAGGTAGATGTTACACTTCAGAAACTTAAAGCTTTCCAGGTATGCGCCCTTGTTCCGGGCCAGCACGGCGTCAGCGTCCTTGCCCAGCTGCGCCAATTCCATCCCCAAGCTCCCTGCCACCCGTTGCAGCCTGCTGTCCTTTGCCTCGGCCAGCTGTGCAAAATAGTTGCTGGGTGTCGTCTGGACGTCGTCCTTGTCGCGAATGTGCAACAGAATCTGCACAGCGGTGTGGCACACACGGGGCTTCCACAACGCCACCACCTGCGCCACCATGGCCTTGGCCTGCTGCATCACCGCACGCGCTGAGGGGCTGTGCGAAGGCTGCTCCTCCAGGGCCTTCACCCGCTGCATCACCGCACGGTACTCATAAATATGGTTTATGTCCAGAAACTGCTCCAGACTCGGAAGGGCCAGAGACTGTGCCGGGTGCTCCGGCGTCGAAGAGCTTCGAGAAGACGCCTCCACGAGGGTACCGGTTGGTTCTGCATTGCTGGTCGTGGTTACCGGCTGATAGGAGTGATAAGACGAAGATACAGGCGTGTTCCAGGTCACAAATGAGCGATCAAGTCGGACGCGCCTATGAATTACGTGTGGTTGGCTGCGACAAGCAACTCCCTGCGTATAGTTCATTAGGAAAACTGTGTTGACAAAAGCCGTTGTTAAATGCTGCAGAAACAAGCTGTTGGGCTGCTTGGGCTGCTTGGGCTGGTACGAATACACTCTCCGCATGCAGCGCCACCATCTTAACTGCCACCCCACCGCCCTTGACTCCTTCCGTTACAGCCAACGCTTCATGCTGAGGGTTGGGGCCCACGGCGTGGCAGAAGAGGAGAGCGGGGAGATGGGGGTTGTTGAGGGAAAAGGCATCTGCCCGCCCTGTGTCTCCGTCCAGGATTACCCTCACCCAGGGTACTCCCCTGCCCTCACCTGCAAGGCTGCCATCCGCAACGTCCTTTCCAGCCAACTCCACCGCCTCCGCGCGGTGAGCCTCGACATTGGCCGGTTAGGCCATACTACCACGTACAGCTACCACGACTTTCACGAATCCTACCTCAGGCGAGATTCCAGTCCTCGTCTGCCTGTGTGGTCTGCCCGGACCCATGGGGAAGGCGTGTCAGTGGTCGGTGGCTACCAGTGGATGATGAACCGCCGGGCATCAGCTGGTGGATGACTCCCAACCCC
>VFQN01005539.1_pt1 | contig 15344 bp, 9 predicted proteins | sample 3512371 | NCBI WGS metagenome assembly VFQN01 (sample SAMN10412370, study PRJNA504923) | tailings metagenome | isolation source: Replicate 2 from Balatoc abandoned mine | place: Philippines: Itogon, Benguet | collected 2017-08-28
CAGCTGTTAATGGTGTGAAAATGCCTCCTTTTCGCCTGCGCAACGACCAAGAACTGCACGCTGCTAATGTGGATTACCTTGACATCATCAAGGAACCACGCATTCGAAAAGTTACGTTACCTTTATGGATGGTCTGGGCAGGATTTGGTTGCACTTACTATGGTATCATTCTCTTTGTCACAAGACTCTATTCGACCAGCAGTGACGATGACGACAGCGATACCTGCACCTTCGACTATTCCTCCATCTTCTACAATGCTTTGTCAGAGATTGGCGCCGTGACTTTTAACGGTCTTGTACTAGAGCATTTTGGTCGAGTGAAGATGCAAACTGTCTTTTATGTGCTCTCTGCTGTCACTGTCTTCTGTATGGGACTCGGTATGCCTGACGGTGCTCTCGTTGCAGTGGGTATTGTAGGTCGCATTGCTGTTATGATTGCTTCAAATACTACTTGGGTTGCTACCCCAGAGTTATACGCAACAGAATACCGCACCATCGGTCATGCGGCGTGTGTGTCCTTCTCTAAGATCGGTGCTATGATATCCCCCTACATCGTCATCTCCGCTCTAGACCCCATCTATGTTGGTATCATTCTCGCCGCAGTGAATCTAATCGCTGCTTACTCTGCATGGTGCTTGCCAGAGACTACAGGTAAGTCTTCTATGCAGTATGTATGTTAGTGTGTGTGTTGATTCTATCGTGTGCTGTTTGTTGTATAGGTATTAAATTAGGACTGTTAGATGAAGCGAAGAGTGTCGATAAACTTCTTGAAAATAATCAACAGAAGGTTTATGACTTCGGTGAGATCTATAACTCTGATGTCAATGTAATGATGCCAGAGAATAAAGAGCCAACAAAGAATCCCGTCTGGGTCAATGATCTTTAGAGTAGTGGGTAGAGTAGTAGCAGGTTTATTATATAGGAGATATGTTATAATAGTCTTTTCTGTGCATATATAGTAATGGTTTTGTGTATTCTTGCATTTGCTTCATCATGCATCAGTACCAAATTAGACAGTGTTTTTGTCGTCGTGCATTCTTATTTCACGTTTCTTTCTTTCTTTTTGTTACTTATTTATATATACGTCATTCAACATCATATCAGAGTCATCCTCGAGCATCATATCGTCTATTAGGGATGTCTCTTCTCTAAAGCACATGTCATATGATTGAAGGGGAGTGGGCTGAATATTATTTTATCTTATTCAAGGAAAACTGAAATGAATATAAAATAGTTCAAGGAGTCTGCATATGTCATATTATCATGCTAATCAGCTATTATTAAGACTACAAAGCACTGTAGATCAGAGGACATATCTATCATCACATCACATCATATCATACACAGCAAGGTATGACGTATAATCGAATGAACAAATCAAAAAAAGAATAGAAAAATCAACAATAAACTAATCAACACACTAACAAAGAATTGAATCAGAAACAAATAGAAATAAGTGAAGAGAAAGAAAGCAAAAGAAAACAAAAGAGACGAAGAACTGCATTACAATAATAATAATAAGAATAATTAAAACTAATAGAATTGATCAGAGAGAGAAAGATGACCAGAATCAGTTATAAAGGTAATAGTGAAGAGAAAACACAAGTAGTAAGGAGAACAAGAGATTCTTTGGAGCTGTTCCTCACTAGTCTCTCCACACTGAGTCTGGCAGTTGCAACCATTCTTTAATCGCGAGAGCATATTCGCGGGCCATGAGCTGCGTTCCGTATCGATTCGGGTGCTCTCCATCAACAGTGACGTACCATGATGCGAATGGCCAGATTGCGGGAATTTTCTCCGTAAAGAGTTTGTTCAGATTGATATACTTTACTCCCTTCTCTTCACACAGATCTTCGTTGATCTTCACATAATCAGCTAATTGTTGTTTCTTATTCGCAAAGATCTTCTGAGAGGAAAACCCATAGAATAATGGCTCTACTTTATGCTCTCCCAGTAATAGAGGTCCAGCGAAAGCAAAGAAAGTCGTATTCTTCTTCAGACTATCGATCACTGAGGCCATGTTGTTCCTGTAGGCTGTTTGAGCTGCTGTGCGCTCTTCTTGAGTCATCCTCCATTCTTGATACCCAGAAGATGAGACGTCAGTATCGGAGCATATAAATACGAAATCAGGGCGATAGGCGATCTGCTTAGGAATTACTTTCTTCATCTTCACCATCGTATAAGAGGCCAGGGACTCTTGTCTGAAGAGCAGGGGAATCGATGGCAGATGAGACTGAATCCGCCCTCCAAGGTCGTAGTACACCCATGGTTTCAAGTTGAGCGAGTCTCCTGTTAACATGACCTCATAAGCTGGCTTGCCGTTGTAAATACCTCTTGGTCCCTTTCTCTTGGAGAGGTGAGCAGTGTTAGCATACCAGACTTTGTTCCTCAACTGAATGAAAATATATAACCAGGCGATTAAAATCGCAATTGCGATAAAGGTGAGTTGTATGAGTTTTCTGATTAAAGGATATATTAAAACGGTTAAGAATCTCTTTGCTTGTTGTGGTTTGATCGGTGCTTTGTCCAATGTCTTGTCTCTTCTCTGGAGGCAATTACAATTTTGAAGAGAATAAATTACAGATTTAAAGTTCCGAGAGACTCTGACGAGTTGGTTTTCAACATCATCAATCTCAGTCCCTTCTTCATTGGCATATTCTGCTGAGTTAATTGCAGTTTCTTTCCCATTCTCTGAATAGAGAGGAGGTTCCACATGAACTCTCATTGAAAGAACTCACAATACCAAGAAAAGCAGTGATTAAAAGGATCTAACAAGCTAACATGAAGGTGAATAGAATGGTTTTGGTGGTGCTCTATGTTGTTAACGTTCTTTTTGACGGTTGAGAAAAAAAATCAACAAAATTTGGTTATTAACGACATCACCACTCTCCTAGACTTTAATAATGAAAAGCGCTTTCAGTTTATTATAAAAGCGTTTTATTGCTCTTCTGCTCATCTTTAACCGTTTTCGACTTCTTTCAAGAGAACAAACATACAACAAAACCCCATAATAACCTCTAATAGACTTCACACAGACTGGTGAGAAGTCAATTTATTGGTAATCTAGATTTTCTCCTGGAATAAATGGGATGCGGTGTTGTTTCCAAGTCCTCAACAGCGGATATCGCGGGATATAAAGGAGTTCTCCCAGAAGAATCAATTACTGGTAATAATAAAAGAGTTGTCGATCCTGTTAAACAAAATGCAACAAGTCCTTTTCACCAAGAAAATCATATTTACAATGAGAAGACAGATATATCTCACGAGATTGGACCTCCGTCGTCTTCTGCAGTGACGAGAGAAATTAACTTCACTTCAGGGCTAATCTTCACCGAGGCGCTGCCAGAGCACACCTCCCTACCTAACACAGAGTCTGACGGAGCGTTGCTGGACGAGTCTTCCATCTTCCGCATGATCAAGAAAGGAGACAGCGCCTTATTGCGAGAATTCCTCACCGTCTATGGGAGACAGCGACCAGCACACAACATACACCTCATACAGGGCATGTGGGGGTCTAGTCCTCTCATGGTCGCGATCCAGTACAACCAGAAGGACATCATCGACCTGCTCCTCTCTCATCTTCCGAGAGAGGAGACTGACTCAGCTCTGACATCATTCACTCGATCAGTGCTCAATGCGAAGAATGAGAAAGGAGCGACAATCTTCCACTATGCTGTCATGGAGGGGATGGTATCTCTCATCGAACGCCTGTTGTCTCCTCCCTACCTCGCTGACGTGGACAGAGAAGTGTTGTTCGCCGGCAGCAGCGAGGGCATCTACAACGCCATGTATGACGTGTCTCTCGTCTGCTCTCCCTTCTCCATCGCTGTGATGAACGGCCACGTAGAGATCTTCCATCGCCTCGCTGCCCTTGCTCCCTCGCCCCTCTACTCGCCCCTACCCTTCGCAGTGACGATGAAGAACCAGCAGAAGAAACTCATGTTGAACAAAGGAGGTGCAGGAGGAGGTGGAGGAGGACTCACTGGAGTGACGTCACTCCTACTCGCGATCTCTTACGGTCAGATGCGAATCATCAAAGAGCTGCTCCAGCTAGCTGCCACTGGCTCTTCCTTGCCACACCTCCTCGCTGCGGCTGACAGTGACGGCTGCAACCTCTACCACTACCTCAGCCGCCTGACAACGAAGATCGACGTAGAGGAATCTGACGCACTCAGTACGCGCTTTAACACTACCTTGCTTAGTGTGCAGATCTTTCGACTCTTTCAACCCCTGCAAAGCTCTGACGTCACTCTGCTCAACAGTCGCGACACGTCAGGTAACACTCCCTTGCACCTCGCATGTGAAGTGATGAAGGAGGTGGAGCTCATGCGACTCTACCTTGAGAGCGGTGCTGACTCATCGGCCTTCAATGACGTCAGCGGTCTCACACCTCTTCACATCGCAGTGAAGAAGAGAGCTACAGAGGTAGTGCGATGCCTGCTGGACTTCAACGCCGATCCTCTCGCCACGTCACCCTCCTCCTCTCACGCGCAGCAGTCAGCGTATGACATGGCAGTGACGCAACTGAAAGACAACCACCCCATTGTCCTCCTCCTCAACACCGCAGTAGAGGCGAGGAAGAACAAACCCACTGCCACGTCAGACCTGCCCATAGAACCTGCTGTGTCTCATAAGCCTGCCACAGAAGACATAGCAGTGTCTAGCGGAGTCATCGGTAGTAAACCTAGCAATGACGACAGCGATGACGTCAGTCTGGTGGAGGTGAGAGGTGAGGATGAGGTGGAGGAGTTCACTCCCTTGGAAGACAGCGTGCACCTCCTCGACACCTCACAGCGACCTACCAGCTATGACGAGGGAGAGAAGAAGACATTGGATGACGATATTAAGGAGGCAGTGGCGATGACGTCACTGTTGGTCGAATCCTTCCTCTCAGATATAGCAGATTCCCCAGTGAAGACGATGACATCAGAGAGAGCTGGCACCACCACTACAGTAGAGGATGACGAGGTAGAGGAGGAGGAAGATGACGAGAACGAATTATGTCTGAGCATGACGTCACTCCCTAAGAACTCGCCGCCTCCTCCCCTCACCATCACAGACACAGAGGAGGAGGAGGAGGTGAAGAGCACTGCAGCGGTGTCACCCATACAAGCATACCTCAACCTCAACATCGCTGACATCACTCCCCTGCCATCCTCATTCCATCAGAAGAAGAACAAGAAGAACAAAGACAAGAATAAGAATAAGAGCAAGACAGATGATAATAATAATAAGACTACAGGAGAGGGGGAGAGCGAGGGAGTGGTTGAGGTAGAGGGAGGAGAGGAGGAGGAGGACTTCGAGGACTTTATCGAGAGTTTGTTGGGAGGACGTGTTCAAGGTAGTGTGGTGGGTGGAGAGACGATCGTCCAAGCAGCCGAACAGAAACACGTCACAACATCGTCAAAGAACTCTGCTAAGCGATCGCCACGCAAGCCCAAACCACCTCCTCAGAACACCGCCTCTACCACTACCTTCCAAGGCAGAAGACGATCCACTCTCAAGACAGTGACGTCACCGCCCCCTAACAACACTCCCTCTGCCACTACTGCTGCAAACACGTCATCGACCACTGCCACAGCGACTGCTGTGAGTGTGTATGCCAACCCCGTCACTCCTGTCTCCCCTCGCTCTAAGAAGGAGTCAGACTCGCCCAAGCCCAGGCCCAGTCGCCCCACTGTTAGAGGCTCGATCGTCATGCCAGCGAAGAAAGGCAGTGTCACTACTCTCACTCCCAGGCCCCCAGCCCAGCCCAAAGCCAAGACTACTGTGGCTGACGTCACTCCCACTGCCTCGCCTGCACTCGTCAGTCTCATTGGAGGAGACAAGGAGGCGCGAGGAGGTGGCGGGTACAGCAGTCTCGCTGATAAGATTAAAAGTCTGACGATGTCTCTCGCTCCCGCTGACACTTCTGACGTGGCGGATGAGAGCATCGAACTAGACAGGTTATTCGTGGGCACGAGACCAGCGATGCCCACTGACCCCGATGACGAACGAACTGTGAGAATCAAACGATAAACAGACCATCCATTAATAGTATATTATAATAATGTATATGACGTCACTCACTATATAACACCTGACGTTATCCTACTTACACACAAAAAAAAACAACAATACCTCTCTGACGTCATAACCTAAGACTTCGTCTCTCCTCTCTTATCGAGGACTGACGAAGTCTAGGAAGGTGCGACACTTCTCCAGCGATGCGAGGAACTGGTAGAACTGGTCTAACGAGAGCTCTAGGAAGATGTCCTTCGCACCTGACGCATCGTCATCAATGGTCAGCTTTAGTTGTAAGTAGGTCTTTCCTACGTGATCGCAGTCGTCAGAGGCGGCGGTGACACCGAAGGACCAGTCTAGGTCGATGAGGCGGTTCTTCGTGATGATCTTATTGCACAAGTGATTGGCGATCTTCGCTGTGTATCCTCCCCACGCACCACACAGCAGTTGAGTGACTTCAGTGGTTAGACCAAATCCGATGGCACTCTTCCTCAGATAATCTAAGGAAGCTCCATTATTTAAGACTATTATATATGAGTCAGAGATATGAGAGAGAAAGAAAGCACCAGACTCACCGTCATTCAAGAGAACTAATACCCCTTGAGCTACCACTTTAAATGTTGCAGGTGGGAGATCAAATTTCCCTGCACTTTCAGATAATTCTCCTTGATAATCATAGTTCGTCGCATTTAATAAGAAGTTTAAAGTAATTTGAGCAAGTGAAGAAGCTAAAGGATGATATTTTTCAGCATTTAAGACTTGAAGCGATTGTATAAGGCGTTGATTGCCAGTGGATGACATTGTTCTCGATCGATACAAGGAGGTAAAGCTGGAAGATCTTCTAATAGATGATTGATGCAAAGAAAGAGTCGATTAAGAGTCGACTACGCTAACCTCTGAGTCGACTCGGAGTCGACTCTGAGGCGGCTCTTAGAACAAAGTGAAGGGAATGAGTTTATTGAAGTCAACAAATCTTCGTCCATTTCTCTTGATCTTAGTGCTTGTTCTCTCGACTCATACTTTGAAACCTTGTTTGTCGTTAAGGTTTCAATCTGGTAAAGGTCTTCAATGGTTTCGTCACCTCAATAAATGGGTGAGAACAGCCGCTCTTGGTGCCTCTTTCTTAATCCCACCTAGTCCAACTGCTGCTCTCCTAACCTATCCGCTTCGATCAGATTTAAAGAATAACATTGTTCTGATGAAAAGCGGTGAGTCATCGGCAGAGGCTGATGACGTCGTGTTGACGAAGCCTGTGAAGAAGACGAGTATGTCCAACTCTCTCACTGAGCGTGGGAAACAACAAGTCGTAGAAGCTGCTATCAATTTGATGGGTGTGGGATTTTATCCAAGCTATATATGGGCTGGAATCACACAGAGATCGTACGAAACGGCGACTATTATGGCGCATGAGTTCCAGCTAGGTCAGAACCGCCTCGTGCCAGTTTATAGCTTCCTCGACCCTCGAGCAATGGGTGTCTATGAAGGAAAGTCTCTAAAGGACTCCATCGAGGAAGTTCACAAGCAAGATGAGTTAGTCGGGATCAGTTATAAGCCTCCTCGAGGAGAGGATGAGACGCCGTCAGAGAGCATCTCTCAGGTCTTAGCGAGGGATAATCAACTCCTCAGCACTATCGAGACAATGTATAGTGGTGAGAATGTCTTAATCGTTTCACCGGATAGCGATGTTCTTTCCATTCTTTTGGCAGCTCTTAACTCCGAGGAGCCTGACTCAGATCTGCCTAAACATGGGGAATTCCAGTTCGAAAATGGCGAATTTAGGAAACTTATTCCCTTTGTTAAGCCTATAAAACCTCTTTCACCAGAGGAAGTAGATGCTAACAGTCGTCAGATGCGAGCATTTAGGATTCGTGGGACAGGCGAGGTACCCTCCTTAGCAGATGATAACTGGTTCGATCTATGGCATGCTACATCTGACTATTCATAAAGAAATACAATACATACGGACATATATACAGATAATACAATCGTTAAGACGGTGAAACCTCATCACTCGTATGTAAGCTAAAGTGATGCTGTGATAGAGATCGTTTTCTCTATTTGAAGGCTCGTTTCTCATCGTTTTTTCACAGGATTTTTGTACCAAAAACTACCCACAACATAACCGATAACAGAGTGAGCAACTACGAACCCTCTATAGACTACATCACATTAGACATCATATCAGACATCAGACAGCGAGATAGCCTCGATATAGGCCATGTTCAGACAGTAGATCGTGAGATAGTGTGACTGATCGAAGAAAGAGAAGGCATTAGAAGTCATTACAATTATTGAATTTCAATTCTTAAAGAGTCTTCGAGAAAATGCAGGTTAGATCTCTTTCATGCTTTGATAAGTTCATCTTCATTAGAATAATTCTTTGTCCTGTGCTGTGAATAGAGTGGATTTGCTTATTCTCGTGCTCGCGCAAGATCCTTCTACAAGCAACAAACACCAGACAAGACGAAGTCCATCAACGATGAAGAAGAACTACGAACTGATGTCCTGGAAAGATCTCTTGTCGAACAAAAGAAATTTGAGAATTTTTGGGAGGGAATAAGACGTGGTGTTCATTCGTATTACACGAGGAAGATTGTTGACACTAATATAAAGCTAGAGCACGGCAACACGAAGACGAACACGAGGGTAAGACAACAACATCCCACCTCACCCCACCTCATCTAAACTGTAAGTCTTATATCATGCATATAGAGGAAAAATAATGGTGATGCGTATTTGTTTCATCCTGAGAACATTTACAAGATTGTATGGGATTTCTTCATCGGATTCCTTGTGATCTATATCGTCATCATCACACCACTGCAGATCGGATTCGATGAAAAAGACACTCCAACCACCCTAGGCATCCTTTACTTCGTCATCGCATGCTTCGCGATGGACATGGTCTTCACCTTTAACACCGCTTACTACGACAGCAAGAGCGACGTCATGATCTACGACCGAACGATCATCATTCAGAAGTATCTAAAGTTCTGGTTCTGGATTGATTTAATCTCCACCATCCCCATCGATCTCATCGTCAGTGCTGACAGTGACAGCACTACGGGCAATAAACTACAGAGCTTACGAATGATCCGATTCTTTCGTCTCTTTCGATTGTTTCGATTCTTCCGTGTCATTAAAGAAGCTGCGAGAATGTCCTCCTTCGGCATCTCACCTCAGATCGTCAATCTCGTTCTATTAATCATTCAGATCTTCTTCGTCGCTCATATCTTCGCGTGTTTCTGGCATTTCATCACATTACCCCAAGCTATTGGCTCCTTCCCGAACAACTGGGTTGACACCGCTGGCTTCACCAATCAACCCGTCTCTGCGCGCTATGTTGCTTCTTTGTATTATGTGATTGTGACGATGCTCACTGTGGGCTACGGAGATATCCACGCCACGAATCAGCTAGAGAGGTTCTATACAATCCTCACGATGATGACAGGCTCAGTCGTCTTCGGTGCTTTGATCTCTAAGGTGACGTCATTAATCGATAAGACGAATCCACAAGCCAAAGCCTTCGCCGAGAGTATGATGGAGTTCAAATACTTTATTAATGAGACAACATTACCCAAAGCTATGAAGGATAGAGCGAAGGTAAGTGAGAGAGGAATATGATGTCATATCCTCATTGTATAGCTAATACTCTCTCTATATAGGATGCTTATAGCTATTACATGACAAAGAAATCATTAATAGGGGAATCAAGTATATTCGATAATCTCGCAAAACCATTATTAAACGAATTATACTTCGACTTATACCATGACTCCATCGAGAAGATCAAACTATTCAAATGCTCTGACCCTTCCTTCGTCGTCACTCTATTAAAAGCTGCGAAACCCTTCCAAGCTCTACCTGACGAAGTATTATACAATGAAGGTGATGTATGCAATGAGTTCATCTTCGTTCAGAAGGGATCGATACGACTCACTGTCTCAGACGGTCAGAAGATGGTGTTGATTGGATGTGTCTTGGAGGGCAGTTACTTCGGTGATGCCGAATATTATAAGAATATCTGTTCTATTGCTCAGTACTCTGCATTAGAGCGATCTGATCTCTTGTCTGTCTCTCATACTGCGATGAACAATGCTTTAGAAGAGAATGCGATGATGAACAGTATCTTCACGAAGTACTGCAAGCGACGCTACACTGCTCTGACGAGAGTGCTGCGATCGAAGACTAAGGTCGATACTCGAGCCAATCCTTACGTAAAAAGCTTGAGTAAGCACGCATCGTCTATCTTTCAGAGGAGTGACGGTGTTAAGTTTACCTCGAAGGCGGTGTTGTGGATTGATGGAGAGTTAGACGATCACCTGACATCCATGGCGACCATCCAATCCAGAGACCCTGTGAAGCATGACTCGGTGCGAATATTGCGATTTGTTGATGGTCAGAAGCAGTTCTCAGAGGAAAGTCCCGTAGTCTTCGAGAAAGCTCAGCTGCTCAACCCTCACGGGCAGTATAAGGTGATGTGGGATGCCTTCATGGCAGTCCTCGTCTTCTACTCCGCTCTCATCGTTCCTGTAGAGATTGCCTTTAGCGGCGATGCTTTTTATGGCACAGGAGCTCTTGGATGGGTGATTAACGCCTTCTTTGGTGTGGATATTATAGTCAACTTCCGCACAGGCTACATCTCAGGGAAGGATGACAACGCGATCATCGTCACACCTCAGAAGGTGGCAGAGAAGTATCTGAAGTCATGGTTTATCATCGACCTTCTCTCAACGATTCCCTTCGATGCGATCATTCAGGCTGCCGTTGGTTATAACTCGTCTTCTTATGGCGGATTATTGAAAACCTTCCGAGTCTTCCGTCTCTTCCGTTTAGTGAGGTTGTTCAAAGTTTCTAACTACATCCACGAGGTCGAGGACTTCTTCGGCATTAATCCAGCTACTTTCAATCTATTAAGACTATTAGTGGAGATCTATGTGATTATTCATTGGAGTTCTTGTATCTGGTGGGGATTAACCTCCGTCATGTCTGATCATCCGTGGTTTAGTTACAGTGGGCCTGACGGCTTCTTCTGGGGTACTCTCATCGGAAATAATGTCAAACTCTCTGCGAAGTATCTCGTGAGTACGTACTTCACGTTAGCAAGCTTCACAACGGTGGGCTACGGAGATATCTACCCAGTGAACACGTTAGAGAGGTTGTTATGTGTGTTTATGATATTAGCCGGCGCCTCTGTCTTTGGCTATCTCATTGCGAATATCTCAGGGTTATTAAGTAACTTTAGCTCGAGCAGTGCGTCATCGACTGAGAGAATCATGCTCATCAGAGAGTTCTTGAAGGAGAGACAAACACCGAAATCATTGGAGACGAAGATCATCAATCACTTTAACAAACAATTCAGAGACTCGTCCACCTATGATGTCAGCATGATAGTAGATCGTCTGCCATCGATGATTGGCAATGAGATCTTATATAACATCTATAACAAGATCATCGATAAGATTAGTTTCTTTCGATACATCTCAATGAAGAGTGTGCAGTTATATCTCTTTCGACTATTAAAGCCTGTGCACCACGATAGCAATCATTACCTATACAAGGAGGGCGACTACGCCTCTGAGATGATTTTCATTATCTCGGGAAATGTTCGTATCTTTCGCAAGGAGGTGAAGGCGGAGATGTCAGAGGTGTTGAAAAAGGCGAAGCAGGAACAACAAGAACAGTTATTATTAAAGTCAAAGAAGTCGACGAGGTTCTCTGTCATGGTCACTGATGTCGATAAAGAGGGCAAATCTGATGATCTGATGAGGAAGAATACTGCCACGGCGTTAGCTGATCTCGTGATAGAGAATCCCACTGCCCCCACCTCAGACACCGCTGCTTCTACTCACATAGAACAGAGAGCCGAGAGGAAGCGACTCATAGATCTGTCAATCTTTGACAGTATTATTGAACCCGAACAACTGCACGACGACGTCCAGCAACTCCCACCACGACCTCGAGGAGGAAGTATCTCAGCTCCTAGCAGCTCTAAGAACTCCTCGTCGATCAATGTCTCTAGCACCTTGACTGCGCCCAACCTCCTCACGACAGGTTCAATGGGCACTCGCTTCTTCAGTAAATCTTTGGGGAGTCGCTTCTTCTCGAGTCAGATGGGAGAATCCTTCGAAGATGACTCGAAACATGGCAGAGAGAGTGATACAGGTGGTCCCACCTCCACTAATAATACAAGGAATCTGAGGAGTATTCTGAGGAATATGAAGCAGAATACCACCATGTCCTATCCTAATATCCGAGGAGGCAGTAGTGGCAGTGTGAACGGAGATAACGCCCCGACGATAGCATCCACGACATCGACGACAGGTCGTCCATCCTCTCTCAATCTGAACCGACGCAACCTACTCGCATCGACGAAGAGTCGACGCCAATCGATCCGCCGCCAAGGCAGTGCTTCTAAGAAGGAGTTAGAGGAAGCGACTCAGAACCTCTATGCCGCGTTAAACCAGATTAAGAACAATGAGAAGGATGTGTACTCGCAGTTAGACTGCTTCGACACGCCTTTCAGTCAGCTAGAGGCTGCTGACTTCGCTATGTTGCACTTAGAGCTCGTTGGTGACCTGACGACAGGGGATTTCCTCGGTCATAACGCTTATATGGTGAATGAGGGCAAACACTTCACCACCGCCCGCACGACGATGCCCTCCACTGTCTACACGCTGAGTCAGGTGGAGATCGCTCGTGTGGTGAGAATTGAGCCCACAGTGGGCATACAGCTGCAACATGCGCTGACGTCAGCGGTGATCGCGCAGACGAAGACTGTTGGGAAGTTCCTTCACTCTCGTCGGAGAGGGGATTTCTTGAAGGAGATTAAGATGGAGCACGAATCAAAGAAGAAGATCACGTCAGAGATTAATAAGAACACCACGTCAGGATTGAAGGCGATTTCAGGTCGAGGGAGATATTCTCCATTGAATCTGGGGGATTTCGATGATAGTTCCTCTGTGCACACAGGCTCAATCAAGCGATCCATACCAATACCACCTCCTCCTCCTCCACCACCTATCTCAACACCTGACACCATCCACGTCAAACATGCCAATACAGGGAGCTCAGCGTCGATGAGTCGATTTCATCTCGGAGGATTCTCATCTCGCTTTGGTCTGTCAGCGAGACCTGCAGCTCCTCCGAGCACTCAAGATAGCACGACTGACGCACTGTCTCATGCGAACATCTATCAGATGAACAAAGAGAGAAACTTCGAATACTTGTTTCAGAAGAGAAACCTCTACTACGACTCTGATGAGGAGGGGCATGTCGATGACGATCTCACTCTGATGGATCAACGTCAGAATAGTCGTTCAGGTCGTTCAAAGCGCACTGGTCCACGTGGCGCGAATAAATCAAATAAATCGAAGAAAACAGAGGGAAAAGAAGAGAAAGGAGAGGAGAGACCGAAACAGAAGAGTCCTCTGATTGATTTCAGTCGCATTTCTCCGAGTCGTTTCTTATCGAGGAAGAAGGCGAAGGCAGAAGACAACGTCACCACCGCTCCTGCCATACCACCTGTTATCCACGAGACACTGCCAGAACACGCAGGAGAGTCAAAAGAGAAAGATCCGATCAATGCTTCCAATCACTCGCCACCTCCCAATAATAATAGTAATAATGGTAATAATGGTAGTAGTGTGGTGAAGCTGAAGAGAAGAGATTCTATTCGAGATTTCCTCGCTCGTTCGTCAGGTCTGCATCTCAACCAAACTCCTAACATCAAGGGAGCTGACAAGTATCGCGGTCTGAAGAGAGCGAGGATCGTGAAGAGAGCCTTCTCAGTGAATGATCTGACAGAGAAGAATGTCGCTCATCAGCCAAACCTCCTCCGACTACTAGAAGGAGGGAAGAACAACCACTCTCTCTCCTTCACCTCCACTGATGCCACGAGAAGTCCTGAGAAAGCCTCACCTAGGAGATCTATCGCATTTCCCACCTCTACTGCTGCGAGGACAGTGTCACCGAGATTCCGTCGCAATCGCAGCGAGGACACTGACTACGGTGTGATAGAGGAGAGAGAAGAGACAAGGAAGAGAAGAGCTGAAGACCATGTCAATCAAATGAATCATCAGATCTCTCTCGCTAGACGACAGTCATTCCCTTCCTACGATTATCAAGAGTGGAAAGCGAATAAACTCAATCGCTTTGTTCTTTAATTAAACTGCATCGTCTCATTGTCTCCTCTCACTCTCTTTCTGACATGTTTCGAGTGTTAGAGTGAGAGGCGATGAGACAGATCAGTGAAGCACTTTCTCTTTCTTTTCTTTTCTTGTATTTTTATACGTTTTTCTGATCACGTTAACATTTTTGATTGAGTTGAAGTATTTATGATTGGAGGGATGTTTATGATTGATTGGGATTCTGTTACACGGTTCATATTGATGAAGGAGAGGATGATAGTATGAAACTGAGGGAAATCAGATCTTTATTCATCTAGATTCTTCAGACGATTGATTGTTTCATCACAGTATTTGTTCTCTTGTGTGTCGTTCTTATGTACTAGTAGTATAATAATATATCGTATAACAGTTTAATAGGAGATTTTCAATTAAAGGTATCACAACTTGGTAAACAAAGCATTCTCCTCATAGATGTCAACTCTTTCAAGTCTCCTGGAGTCTAACGAGAGTTGACTACCGATATATACAAAGGATGTAACAAATCATTGAAAAAGCATTCGAATGAGTAAGGACACAACTGTGCTTTAATCGCTACTAGTATTGATTAAAAAGAATGTCAACATTACCGTTGTTGTTACGAATCGATTCCAATTGCAGCTGTAATCTCATTCTCTGCAAAGCCATCACGAATGGCTCGTATGACACTCCGTCGATTCAGCGAAGGGATCGCTTACTTCACATTGCTGCACTCGATCAATTAAAGCAGCAACTTGGTTTCGATCGTTTTGAGATGCACACACAGACGACCATTTGTCTGTCTCGCTTGTGCCTCAGGAGAGTTTACCTTACACGCATTGCAACAATCAATGACGTACCATACATCGTCAGAGACCTTCACAATATTCGGCCATCGGATATCCGAATGCATTCAACCTCTCTGGTGAATCTCCCAAATTGCTATCACGACACAGTGAATGGCGTGGCAGAGTTGGGAAAGTTGTCGAGGAAATAGAGCAGCTCCAATTGGTTTCAAATAGAAATGATAGGTTTTTGAAAGAGGCCTGTATGTGAGACTACAAGTTTATAGAACTTCTTGAGAATATTGACTCGATTTCGATCTGCCTTGTCGTGAACGGTCACTTTCATTTCGAATCCTGTGAACGTCAGTCTGAGAGATTTGTTTTGTGGTCTGTCATGTCAATGACCTATCTG
>VFQN01005540.1_pt1 | contig 15344 bp, 10 predicted proteins | sample 3512371 | NCBI WGS metagenome assembly VFQN01 (sample SAMN10412370, study PRJNA504923) | tailings metagenome | isolation source: Replicate 2 from Balatoc abandoned mine | place: Philippines: Itogon, Benguet | collected 2017-08-28
AATATAGGAGAATTGATTACGAATAGCTAATGAAGAATTATTATTATCAGTAGCCTCACCCTTTTCGTTTTCATTAGATAATAATTGTTGAATAAAATTCTTCACTTCTTCATTTGATTGTAATGATCGTAATTGTGCAAAGAATCGAGTAATACTTTCAAAATAAATCACATTCTTACTCTTCTTTATCACTGCCTCTTCCTCTTCTTTTGATGGATGAAAGGCGGTAAAGATTGCTTTCTCCAACTCTACTGTTAACTTTGGATCATTTATCACAGAATTAAGAAGTAATACAGCTCTTGATCTCTCCACATCACTCTTCACCTCCTCTGACATCACATCTTCACAGCAAGATTCATCACATTAAATTTAAATCATATAACCTCTCTGGACTTACCTTCAATAGAAACTGCCTTAGGAGATTTTAGTGATGTTGTTGTTGTTAAACGAGGTGTTTCTGACGTTGATCCAGTTGTCTGTGTTGAATCGGCCTTCTCTTTACTTCCATTCGCCTATCACCAATAATATGGAATAAGTCACAAATATTACCGTACATCACTCCGATGAAACTTACCGCACTCATCATACTCCTCCAAGAAGTGACTAAAGTATTTGCTGCTTCCTTAATACGAGCATTAGAATGAGTCTTCGACAAAACATTCATAAACTTTCCAACACCAGTAGACTTCAACTCATCTAACGTTAAATTCATCTACAATATCAACGCGATTAATAATAACTTTTCGAAAATAAAAATGAATGCAGACTTACTCCTTTCAGTTTATCAATAGTTTTCAATGCTCTACTCTCATCGAGTGAGTCTCGTTCTGTTGTTAGTTTTAATATCTCATGTAATCGTTGAAGTCGATCTTCTCTTGATTCTTCATCAAATTGATTCTTTAAAGACTTTGCTGGAGTTGTTGTTTCCTATCCGTAGTCAATATGATATCAAACTATCAAACTATTGGAGTTGTATAATCAATTACCTTCTTTGGCTTAACTACCAGTGTGACAGATGTATCCTTTACATCACTCTAAGAAACAATTCATGAAAAATTGTGAGAACTAAAGATAATACTGAACCTTTCTTGGTCTCCCTCGCTTCTTTTGAGTAGAAGTTGAGACATCATTGGGAGCTGATGATTTTTCATTAGGAGTCTTCGGTTTCTAGAGAAAATAGCGCAAATAAGATACATATTAAAGAACTAAAAACAAAGTCAAATTACATTCGTGGAGCCAGGTGGTCTTCCTCTCCTTCCTTTGGATTTTGGTGCCTCGCTGTGATCTGATTCACTCGCAGCTTCTTCTTCTTCGTCTTGAACAACTTCTTCTTCCTCCTCCTCTACATCGTAAAGCTCATCTTCACTGACTTGCTTTGCTTCAGGTTCTTCTTCATTTAATAAATCATCTTCACTTTCTCCTCCTTCCTTGGTTGAGGATGAATTCTTCTTCTGCAATGTGTAGGATTGGTTTTATTAATATTTTGATATTAAAAGATTATCATTATCGTTCTTACCAATCTTTGCGTTGTTGTATTCTTGTTGCCTGAGGATGGAGGTCTTCCTCTCTTTCTTTTTACCGGACTCACAGGAACGGAGTCAGCCTCATCCTCCTCCTTTGACCCATCTTTGTCGACTTTCTTATCTTCAGTAGCTTCATCTCCTTCTTCCCCTCCCTCTTCTTCCGCCTCGCCAGCATCACTAGTTTCCCCTACAATATCATCGTCTCTGTACCAAGCTAATCTTTGCTCTTTCTCGAGCAGAATCTCAGCATTTGCTCTGGCAATTGCTTCAGGGAATAAGGTCAGGTAAGCCTTCGGTAGCTTCTGGTTCCGGAATTTATTGGTGTTCTCCTCATTAAATGGCTTCAAATTGGATGGCGTGATAAACCCAAGTGTTCCATCACCATAGAAATAGACGGTATATGTTTTACCAGTCGAAGAAACAGCTTGTCCCTTGCATGCATCTCTGCTTAACACCTTCTTTGGGTCGAGAATACAACTTGGCCACCAAGGAAAGGATCCAAATTTCGACCAAACAACTTCACCATATCGCGACTCCCAGCTAATTTCACTCATATCTGCGATTTATGACCTGAATTCGTAGAACAAATAAATGATATAGTGCCGCGTAAATTTAGGCAACAAGATTTAGGATCAAAAGTGAGTGATCATTCGATAAAGTAGATTGTTGCGCGAAAGAGAAACCGTCTTTGTTCAATGAGAGAAAGACAACTATTCATCAGCTTTCACTCATCGTATGTAGTATTTTTGTTATTATTTTGACTGTTTATAATATTTACGAGTTTGATGTGAAAAAAGAGTCTTTCGTCAGGCGGTCTTTATCTGCCACTGTCGATTTAAATACAGGTGAAAACGTGAAAACGGTGAATGGCACAATCCCAGAGGTATCATGCCCGCTCGGGACTTATAGATCATTAGGAAGTACTATATTGAGGAGGGTATCTGGTCAGAGACAGGATGGATGCCAACGTTGTCCTAAAGGAAGATATGGAGATAAGATGGGTCTGACTCATCCATCTTGCTCTGGAGTATGTCCTGTTGGTACTTATGGAGATGAAGATGGATTAAAGTCAAAGAAAGAGTGTAAATTATGTCCTCCTGGAACTTATGGAACTCGAAGTGGCCTGACCACTGCGACTTGTTCTGGTCTTTGCCCTAAAGGAACTTACTCTGACTCGTATGGTAGTAGGAAGTGCAAGAAATGCCCGCCTAATTATAATATGTGGCAATGTGGAGAGTCTTCTAATGTCTAGTCTTTTTTCGTGTGTTTATAGATGTTGATTTGTAAATAATTAGCGGATCGAGAGAATGCAGTGCACAGTAAAATTATTGTGTATTTCAAAATCTTGGCAACATTTTGTCTTTAACAAAAGTATTGACATGGTTCTTTCTCTTTCATCGAGTCTCCTGTCTAATTTGAAGTAAACGAATTACTACAGAAAAAATACCTTCAGAACTTGCGAAATGAAAACATGTTCTTACATAATTTCGATTCGATCTCTCAAATCACTTCAATTAGTTGTTATTAATTGCACGATCTAAATGTAATAGTTAACACGTTTAAAATTCATTCTCCTTGATAAGAATTGACATGCAACAATAATTTATTTAATTATTATTTCTATTTTAGAAGTAAATTTATTTATACATAATGGCGATGATCAAAGTGTTTTTAAGGAGTTTTAGGCGTAACTGAAGCATTCGTTGTTGGTGCTGAAAGAATTTTCTCTGCTTCCTTTTGTTTCATATATTCTTCAAACTTTATATCAAATTCACGTGCTTTTCGAAGGTTTTCTTTCCTTCGAACTTCTTTCTCCTGTTTAAAACAATGGTCTAAATCTCTCTTTGCATCGTTACAAGCACCAAACCATTTGCCTAATATATTATAAGAGCAAGGATACAGTTGGTGAAGATTCTCCTACCGATTCGATGTTCTTCGTGACAGTCAATAAGAGCACGAATGACCTGGGAGACGCAAATTAGATACTTCTTGAATAGATTAAACTAAAGAAAATCTATTTCTTACATCTTGACATAGTTCATGAGGTCTTCCAAGTGGTGGATGCATCCTGAATTGCTGTAATCTGCTTGTATTATTGAACGGAAGTTTTATACACGTCAACTGAGAGGAAATGTGAAAAATTGGGCACAGGATGTTGCATGAAGCGCACATAATCCGCTTCATGCAGCAATCTGCTTTATCGAATGATCACTTTCTTTTGATAAAACAGTCCATAACTCAAATTCAAACTTAATTTTTTTTCTTTTCATGATTGATTAAAGATTCTTTCGAGATATCTTGGTAAAACTGAATTTTCTATCATATCTATTAGGAGAGAGACTATTATGATGCAATATCAACACCAACTCGTTTTAGAGTTCTATCATTATAAGCTTTCATCGAGCTTGTTTCCCAAGGATAGTATCTCGAAGAAGTACCTTGTCTTTATGGAAGGTTACTATCGAAATAAGATCATTAAGTCAGCAGAATATCAGTTGAAGAATGGAACGCAGTTATCGATCCCATGGTCTGATCGCTTAGATCAGATAGTAGTCCATTACTATTACCTCGATGAAAAACTGAAAATGGAGCTGGGGTACTCCTCTTATCGTATTCCAAACGAGCGAGGATTTTCCTTTGATGAGCCCAATAGAATTTCTTTGGATATTCTTCCAAATGGTGCGATAAATCGCATTGGAAAGGTTCTCTGTTTGATGAGTGTGGAGAAGTTTTACGCAGATGATAAAGAAGTGGCGGATCGTCTTCGGAAAAATCCTCCTGTAAAGAATATGTCATTTCATATTGACTCTGTGGTACCTGGATTTCGATTCCGACGATTGGCAAAGGCTGTGAACTGGAATAAGATTCGAACTATCGACTTAGACAGGTAAACACCTACTGGATGTTTTCGGAGTGGACATTAAATAAAAGTTTGGTTCTGTAGAGTCGTGGAAATGAATGATGTCAGTACTATTTTAGGGTGTATAGATGACGTCGCACTCGGTGATGCTGCGGAAGAAGGTGAGACTCTTATGGTGTTTTCCATTATCCCCATTAATTTCTTGATTTCAATTCTTAGACTGCGATCCTCGATTGCTCCGAGCTTTACATGTAGCTCAATTTACAACACAATACTTATTAAGCTCAAAGAAACTAATGGATGAGAAGAAAAAGATAATAAAGAAGGCGTTAAATGTATTTGATGAAGAAGAAGAAGTTTTAGATCTAAAAATCACAAAATATAGGTAGGTATTTCATTTAACCTTTGTTTCGATGTAAGATGATAGTCATTGATTATTTCAGAGCTCGAAAGAAAGCGATGATGAGAGAGATGGAAGAAATGGATCGAGTAATGGAAAGTTATCGCAGAACTTTAATCGCTCTACGACCAAGATTACATAATTATAAATTGGACGAGATTCTCGTAGATAGTGATGATGCGGGGGAAGATATTCGAGTGGATGATTATGTTAGAAAGAATAAAAAGAATGAAAAGAAGAAGTCAAAGAAAGCGAAAAATGTGAAATATAATTTTGAAGATGATGATGAGGAGGAGGAAGAATCAGATATTTCAAGCTCTGATGAAAGACAACGAAAATCAAAAGCAAAGAAACAACCTTCTTCAAAGCTCAATGATAATCGACGTGAGTTAATTCAAGAGAAGAAAACTTCCGAGAAAGTTCTTCCTGTCGGAAGACAGTTAAATATTGCAAAAGAAGAAGAAAGTGATGATGAACCTAATTTGATAGCTCCTCGACGAAAGACCTCGCAAATTGAGAAACCTCCACTTCAAGAAGATCGGAAGGAAACTACAAAAGGAGGATGGAAAGTTGCGAAGGCAAGTTCGAATTCTCGCGATGATTATGATGAGCGAAAGGCAGAGACAACGAAAGCAATTCAGATCCAATCGAAACCAGCTGCAGAGCTACCTCCGATGAGAAGCTCCCAGATCCCCCGGTACAGTGGGTTAGTCGATGAAGAAGAGGAAGAAGAAGATCCTAATGCAAAAGTGAAATCTTTTACCTCTTTCAAACCAATTACGGTCAATCGAAAGTCGATGTTGGAAGAGCAATATAAAGTGACGAGTGAAGTAAGCGATGAAGATGCCACAGAGAGAAAAAGAGAAGAAATAACGAAACCAGTGTCAAAGACTACAACAGTGGAAGTTGCTGCGTTTTCCAAGAAGATCTTACCTTCACAGCCAACTCTGCGGCAACCTCCTCTAGAGCCTTCCGTCCCTGAGGTCATTCAGAAACAAAACCAAGAGGAAATAAATGAGAAGAGTAATAATATGAACCTAACAGACAAATTAAGCAAAAATCAAACGGATTTATTAGAATTTGCAAAGAGAAAGAAGGAATTAGCAATGACAATGGAGTCTGAGAGAGCTTCAACGATTCGATCCTCCTCTGGTTTTGATTCTACTAATGCATTATCAGTAGATTCATTGAATCTCCCAAGCTATAAAATGCAGCAAATCGTTGATGAGACCAATGTAGCTGATCAGACAATGAATTTAACTTCAGACAGTATTGTCGCTGCTCCCTCAACTGATTTACCACTTCCTCGAGCCTCGAACGTCATCGCATCTGATATTAAAGACTCAAAGACATGGACTCCTTCCTCAGCGTCGCCTGCAATCATCGATGATCCTGTTATTAGTAAATTTGATGCGAGATTAAACAACACCTTCCCTCCATCAGCTTCTGTCGCGACGAACTCTCGTCCTCCTTCTCAAGCACAAGTTGATCCTATCTCTTCAGTCCCCGAAGCTTCCTCATTATTAATGGAATCCTTTGATAGCAATATTAATCCTTTAGTTCAAGAACCTAGTATGGATTACCCGAATGTTCAATATGATGATGACTTCGAAGACGAGCAGTCAGAGAATGCATCTGTTGAAGACAATAACAACATTACGACAGGTGTGCCAGTGACTCTGAGCATTGATATCGATAGAGATGGGAGCAACACACTTTCAGGACCGCCAACGAAGTTATCAGAAGCAGATAGTCCATTGAATTATAATGCTGATGCTAAATCATACCCTGTCACCAATATCGCTGGAAGTAACAATAACTCATTAAATTCCTCTTATTATGCTGCAAAGAAATCTTCTGCTTCCTCATTTAAACAATCTCCTCGTGCATACAAAGCGAATCGTCCTATACAAGATGAGGATGATCCATTTAGTCCAGGTGCTGATCATCAGTCGTCATACTTTGTCTCACATACTGGAGAGGATGTTGATCAATCTCAAAGTATTACCATTGACTTTGATTTAGATCTTGATCATGATAAAAGTAGTGCTCGTAATCGAAGTAATCTAGCTGAGGCAAAGAGTGGGAAGAGTGGACCTCCTAAATCTCCATATTCTCGTGTGAACTATAACTCTATGAATGATGATATTGGTGCTTTTGGTGAGTCATCAACTTATTCTTCTACACAAGAAGGATATAATTCATCATTAACACAAAAGTCATCTTCGCCGTCCTCTAATATTTTCAATCAAACAGCTTATGGTGGTAATCGTACTCGCTCTGATAGTGGTGAGAATGATGATATGGTCTTATTAGGGACAGGGAAGTATCCTAGTGGGAAGGTTGGTAATTTTACTCTATCTGACTCGTCAAGAAGCAAGTATTCCTCTGAGACCTTTGATAAGGATTCCTTAGTTGGTAGTGGGACAGGAGGTAGCGGAGGGAGTGGTAGTGGAGGAGGAGGGCTTAACACACCGTTGAAGATTCAAAGCAGCGAAGGAAACATGTCCTTTTCGAATAATAGCGGTGGATATAATCAAAGTACAGAGTTATCACCTGTATTTGAAGGATTGAAAGATTCAATCTCTCAGCTTGGTGAACTGTCATATAGCTCGTTACATCCACCAGGTCAAAGAGAAGGAGATTCTCACATTTATCAACAAAAGCAACAAGAACAGAATGAAGTAGTGTGGGAGGTTGGTCGGGCTCCATTAGATCTCATTGAATTAGCTGATGCAATTGAGTTTCATATTAGTGCAGTGAGGTTTAACTCTAATGTTAGTAGATTTGTGAAGGAGTTTTATGTGGTAGTAGAGTTCTTGGATGTGATGTCAGGTCCTTCCCCGACAGTGGTTATTCGATCAGATTCTATCGCTCAACCTCTTAGTTATTATCTACGTAAGTGCTGTCATCCTTTTAATTGTTTATTGTTTTAAGCTTGTGGTGGTTGTTCTGTTGTAGATATGGTGGCCAGTGATGAGATGAGAGCTCTTCTGACAGAGGAAGTGGCGGAACTAAGAGAGAATCTTTGTTGCACAGTATATATCTATAATAAAGCAGAGAACTCGCTGATTGGACAAGCTTCGTTGGAGTTATGGGCGATGATTGAGCATTCTTGCAATGTTCTTCGACAGGTTCGTTGTTGTCATCTTCTCTTATCCTTCTATCATAATCTATTATGCGTGTCCTTGTAGGAGGCGAATATTTACACTCCTAATATGTCTAGTTCGATAGGATCTGTAGTATTTGATGTGAAAGGTCATCGACTCCTCACAGCATGTGCTACAGAGTAAGAAAAAGCAGAGAGAAAGAGAGAGTAGTGTTCTTTTATTTATTAGTAAAATAGATCGATGTAATATACATTTATTTCTTAGCATATCTGTGAATATTAAATAAATCCTTTTTATTTCTTCGAACGAGCAGCGCTGATGTACATGACTATCGAATAAATAGAAGTGATGAGGGACGTGAAGGGATGTGAGGGACTACTTACCATTATTACCACGAATAAAACAATCACCATATTTATTTTTCATTTGTCCATCAATATATTCTTCAGTTTGTTCCATTGCAATATTCATAAATCCATCTAAACATGCTAATATACCACGATAAGTAACACCAGAATGTAATTTCACCACAACAGGTTTTCCAATCACTTGCTTTAAGAAATCTGTTGGACTTTTCTTTGCTACTAATGGTTTATTTGCACTACCTGTAATATCAGTTGTGATAGGTGCAGATTGTTGAATAAACTCCATCTTCTTTGATGCAATAAGATTGAAGAAAAAACAATAACAAAATGAATTGAAAAACATAGCCGGTAAACCGGCATCCTGGCATACAGGCATCCAGGCATACTGGCATACTGGCATACTGGCATACTGGCATACTGGCATACTGGCATACTGGTATCCTGGGTCATTGTCCGGGGGAGTGCCTCTCTCCTCTCTTCCATTCATTTTATAAGAGAGAGTGAGAGACGCACAGGTGACTGCTCCTCCAACCAATACAATCACAACCAATTATCAGACCCTTATTATTGATTCATTGATTGAATAAGAAGAAAAAAAAGAAGACACCATGGATTATTCGGATAAAGAAAAGAAATCAAGTAAGAAGCGTAAGCATGATGAGGATGAAGTAGACGAACAACAACGAGAGAAGGAAAAGAAAGAAAAGAAAGAAAAGAAACGTTCATCGAAAGATGAAGATAAAGAATCGGAAGAACAACATCATTCTGAAGAGAAAGCAAGAAAGAAACTAAGAGTTGATGCTGCTGGTTCATCATCTTCCTCTCATCATGCTCCGGCCCATGTCTCAGAGGAGTTCATCCGTCGTCGTACTCGATCCATGTCAGATGCTGAAGAAACCTTCCGTATCGAACCAAATGTTTCCGCGGAAGAATTCCGTGCACAGCATCAGATTACCATCATCGGACATTCCGCTGACGGTCACGGACAATACCAGTGCCCTGATCCTATGGTCACCTTCGACTCCACACCATTCTCCTCCAATATCCGTCGATCATTAGAATTAGCTGGATTTAATAACCCTACCCCAACCCAAGCACAATCCTGGCCAATCGCATTACAAGGTCGTGATATCATCACTGTCGCGAAGACAGGTTCAGGCAAGACATGTGGTTTCTTACTCCCAGCATTCCATCGTTTATTACCAGAATTAGCAAAACGTAAACGTGGTGTCCCAGGTGTATTAGTTTTAGCACCAACACGTGAATTAGCCTGTCAGATTGAAGAAGAAGCCATCAAATTCGGTCGAACCTCCGCCTTACGTACCGTCTGTGCTTATGGTGGTGCAGCGAAAGGATCTCAAATCCGTCGTATCCAAGGTGGTGTCGAGATCTTAATTGCTACTCCAGGACGTTTAAATGATCTATTAGAGATGAAAGTCGTTGATTTATCCTATGTCTGTTTCTTAGTTCTTGATGAAGCAGATCGTATGTTAGATATGGGATTTGAACCACAAATCCGTACCATTATCGCTAAATTACCTGCAGAACGTCAAACCATGATGTTTACTGCAACTTGGCCACGTGAAGTTCAAACATTAGCAAGAGAATTCTTAAAGAATCCTGTTGAATTAAAATTTGGTGATGTTCATAATTTAAATGCAAATAAAGCTATTGAACAAAAAATTCTTGTGATTAAAGAAAATGAAAAAACTGAAAATCTTTTAAAGATATTAAAAGATATTAATCCTGAACATGAAACAAATAAATTAAAAATACCAAAAACAATTATCTTTGTATCAAGAAAATCATCCTGTGATTCTCTTGCCAATGATTTATGGAGTGCTGGTTATTCAGTTGATTCATTACATGGTGATAAACAACAATTTCAAAGAACACGTGTAATGGATCAATTTAAACATTCGAAAATACAAATTCTTGTTGCTACTGATGTTGCTGCACGTGGTTTAGATGTGAAAGATATTCAAGTTGTGATTAATTATGATTTTCCTGCTGGTCAAAATGGTGTTGAAGATTATGTTCATCGTATTGGTCGTACAGCAAGAGGTGATAGTACTCATGGACGAGCTTTTACCTTCTTCACTCATGATGATGCTAAGAGAGCTACGGAGTTAATTGGTGTCTTACGAAGAGCAGGACAAGAAGTTCCTGAGGAGTTATTACCTTACGATCGATCGAGAGGAGGTGGAGGAAGAGGCGGCGGACGTGGTGGCTATGGCCGAGGTGGATATGGTTTTGGTGGCGGAAGAGGTGGTGGATATGGTAGAGGAGGTGGAGGAGGATATGGCCGTGGTGGTGGAGGTAGCTTTGGTGGTGGAAGAGGTAGAGGTGGTCCATCCAGACAGTGGTAAACGAATAGCTCTTACCATTGAATCTATTTTTCCCTCGCTTTGTTTGCTATAATGTGTTTATTATTATTGTCTTGTATGTAGTAAGATCTGTTCTATTTCCCTCTTACTTTGCTTTACATAATAAAAGATACAATAAAAAGCAATGTAAACCAATTTCCTCACCTCTCATCATCATTGTAATGCATTTTTGCTAATAATAATAAGATCATCTACCCTACCCTACCCTCACTTGAAAGAGATTGATGATTAATTAAGAATTTACAAAAACAATAAAAAAAAACAAAACAAATTATATAATAATACTACTCCTCCTACTCCTACTACTCTTCCTTATCAAATTTCGATTGTCTTAGAAGGCAACACCAAAGATTGTGACAATACAAACCATACGAGCATTAGGATCCTTCCTCTTCTCACTAGGCCATCTAGCAACCACTACATTATCATTAGTACGATCCCAGAAACAAGAATGACTCATATGAACTCCTGCACCATTCTTTTGCATGATCATACAAGAGACTATTGGAAGGGGGGGAAACATTATCAATCTAAATGAAGGAAGGAAGGGAAGGTGAATGGTTTACCTAAATATTTAAATGGTTTATTCATTTCTACAAGTTGTTTTGTAACTTTTGAACAAATTTCATCAATCCATTGATTTATTTGTAATTGATTATACATTTTATCTTTTAATATCGATTCAATCGCATCATAACAGATTGGTTCGACTGCGTCTGGAAGAAAGGTTACCTACAAACGATAAAAAATTATCCTTCATTTCTTTCTCAAGCAAATGGTATTCAATCATTACTTTACCTCATCAGATGTTTCATCCATCTTGTCTGATTTATATCGTTAAGACAAAATTCAAAGGTAAAATCAAGAATGAAACGAAACGCTTTCAAATTCCACTTCTTTTAATTTACGCTGCTACTACAGATCCGCCAATATTTCGCCGAGCCAAAGATTGGCGAGAAGGCGTTTTTCGGTTATTGAATGCAATTACAAGGAGAACCATTCCTGTGTTTTGTTGCAGAAAATTGTGTTGCACAAAAGCCAATCAATTGAAAGAAACATTGTCAGTACTGAATTGCCTGACAAATGAAAGGATTCAAGAGTCTTGAGAAGAAAGTGATTGACCAACGTGTCTATGCGAAAGATCGATGCACTGCTATTGCTGTGGGTGCAAAGGCGAGTACCACAGGCTCTCCCATGACCACACATACTGCTGATTGCATGGAATGTGATTGGAGAGTAAATAAAGTTCCTGCAAGAGATTGGCCTGAAGGTTCTATGAGACCTGTTTACCAAATTAAAGCTGCTTATCCTCGTCAAGTTCGTGAAGATCGTGGTTGGACATGGTCAAAAGAAAACCTTGAGAACTTACCACCACGTAAAGATTGGGAGAAACAAAACTTTAAAATTGGAGAGATCCCTCAAGTACCACATACCTACGCTTTGATTGAGGGCATGTATGGAATTATGAATGAATGGGGTGTGTCTATGGGTGAATCTTCTTGTACAGGAAAACTTTATGCAGCTCCTGTCTCAGCTGGTGGCAAGGCTCTATTAGAGGTCGGAGAACTCTCTCAGTTAGGTTTAGAGAGAGCTAAAACCGCCAGAGAAGCTATTAAAGTGATGGGCGATCTTGCTATGCAGTACGGCTATTACTCCGCTGAGTGGGATGATTCCAAGTTAGGACCAACTTACCCTATGAGTGAAGGGGGTGAAGCTTTAACGGTTACCGATGCTGATGAAGCTTGGATGTTCCACATCTTACCTGATGATACTGGCTCTCATGCTGTCTGGGTCGCTCAACGTGTCCCTGATGATCATATTGCTGCTGTAGCAAACTTCTTTGTTATTAAAGAAGTGATTCCAAATCATCCTGATTTTATGTATTCTGATAATTTATGGTCAATTGCTCAGAAGAAAGGTTGGTGGAAGCCTGAAGATGGATTATTAAACTTTGTTCATACTTATGCTCCTTCTGTCTATCATCCAAGTGGTGTTCTTCGTCGTGTTTGGAGAGTTCTTTCTTTAGGTGCACCTGATTTAAATTTACCTGGTGAAACAAATCCTTATGGTGATGATTATCCATTCTCTGTGAAAGTGACACGTCCTGAAGGTGCTTTTTCTCCCATTGATATTATGTGGATGCAACGTGATCACTTCGAGGGAACTCCATATTCCACTGCCACAGGACTTGCCGCTGGTCCGTATGGTGATCCAAATCGTTGGGATTTCGGTCAAAACGGAAACATGACGGTGTGGGAGGAAGTAGAAGGATCATTTGAACGAACGATTTCTTTGTTTAGAACATCTTATTCCTTTGTCACTGAACCTAGAAAGAATGTTCCAGATGTTTTCAATCGTCTTTGGTTTGGTCAATATTCCCCTGATTCCACGACTTACACTCCAATCTACGTTCACTCCAATGAGATTGCTCCTGCCTTTACCTCAGGTACCATGCATAAATACGACTCAAAGTCTGCCTGGTGGAACTTTTGTGTTGTTGGAAACTATGCTGGCCGTTTTTACACGTTCTCCATGGAACCTGTTCGTCAATTACAACATCGCTTAGAGGCAGAATTATACCAAGCAGCAAATCTATTAGAAAAATCTTTAACTCAATACCTCTCACCTGCTACTCCAAAGAATGACAAAGTTATTGTTGATGCATTAACAAAGTTTACTGTTGAGAAAGGTGAATATGTTTCCAATGAATGGAAGAATCTCTTTCCTTTCCTATTAACCAGTTATCGTGATGGTTATCATGTGACTGGTTTACAGAATGAGACCATTGCCATTAAGAGATTATTCTATCCAAGATGGTGGTTAGAGACTGTTGGTTTCTTTGATCATCCTGGTAATAAGGAAGGAATTTTATTTTCTCCTAATACTTATTTGAATAATATGTCTTCCACTCCAATGAATAATCAATTTATTATCGCAGTAATTTCCTCTGTTATCTTCTTCTTGTTAGGTATGTTTTATGCAAATAAGAGATCAGGGAAGAAGGGACTTCGTCTTCCTGAAATGAAAGTTCCAACTACCTCTTCTCCGTCTTACATGAAGATCCCAGAAGAGGAGAATGATGCAGAGAAAGAAGGATTTATTCGTTATGGTAAAGCAAGTATGGAAACATTTGATATCTCTTCCGCCTACCAGTCAGAGAAGATGTAATGCATCTCCTTTTGGCACGGTGTGTGAGAACATAGTTAGGTCATAGTAATAGTTGTTTTATCCTGTTTTTTCTTTTTGTTTTTGTGTTTATTTATAGAGGTATTATTATGATTGATGTGTTTTCCTTGAGTGATTTTTGATTGAGTGGGCTCGCTGTATGGCTTAGAAAACAAAAATAAAATATTTATAAGGAATTTTATACATGAATGAACTGAATCAAAATCTGCTTTCGTCATCAGAGAATGCTCATCAGAAAAATTGCAAAATGTATTCCTTAACTCGTTTTTTTTTCTTCGCTTTGCATGTAATTTCCCTCTAAACAATAAAAAATTTGATCCATATTTTAAATCTTCTCTTTTGCTTCGACCTTATCCCATGCTGTCTTCCCTGATTCGTTTAATCGCCAAGAAACTGAAGCTTTCTCCTGAAACTTTTCTACAAAAGGATTAGGATCATCTGAAGGCATTTCAGCAAAGGTATGATTGACATCCCGATGATTCGACTCATCGGCAAACTGCATAAAAGAAATTGAGCATCAAATGGTAAAAGGAAAGCAACAACTTACAATGCACTTCAAAACATCAACCCATCGAGCATTTTCATACAATCTGTAATATTTTATTGCAATTTCAGGTGCTTTCAATGGCGCCCATCCCTCATTTAACGGAGTTCCAGGTGTTTCGATCTTCTTGATGGCATTAACGTAAGTTTGACATGCTAGAGACATGTTTGTCAAAGAGTTTTCACCATACGCAAAAGAAAGTTTACCTGCTTCCTCTAATAGCCGACAAATCGATGCATAGCCTTGGGTTTGATCAAATAAATAGTCATTAGAAAGGGAGTCATGACATATTGTCCAGTAATCACCAACACACGCACGATCCAAGAAGGCTTGAACATCTCCAAACAAATAATTAGATGCATTCTTTCATTTTCCGCTTCTTCTAAAAGTGTAGGAATCCATCCAAAATCACGATTTAATGTTCTAATGGATCGAAAATGGCGAAATCCAGCTGCAACAAATCCTGGAACTCCAGCAACCGATTCTAAAATAATTAAACGTCTTTTCATCGCGTTTGGGGTTGGATTATCTTCTTTATAACCAGTAACAAAATTAAATGAATGATATAAAACATTTAAAAAGGTTTTCATAACTTTATCGGAAAGTGTTTGTGGTTTATGATGGTAAAGGGAATTCATTCTTTCATTAATTTCTTCTGGTGTCCAGATATAATGAGGTAAACCGCTAATATCCAAAGTTTGCTTTCGATCTTTTGCATGCAATGGATGAGGACTCGAAGTTTCTCGGAAATGAACATGATAAGCAGATTCTGAACTTTGCTTATTTTGGTTTTGAGTCGAAAAGGCTGCAATCGGTCTTAGGAGTAAGCTTTCGCCGCCAAGGAGGGCCCTCCTTGGTCTAACAAATAAAACTACTTTTCTAATACAACTCCTAATCATTGAATTGTTGAAAATTAGTAATAGTAAACAATCAATTGTAATCCCTGATCCCTGATTGCTTCTAAATATC
>VFQN01005541.1_pt1 | contig 15336 bp, 14 predicted proteins | sample 3512371 | NCBI WGS metagenome assembly VFQN01 (sample SAMN10412370, study PRJNA504923) | tailings metagenome | isolation source: Replicate 2 from Balatoc abandoned mine | place: Philippines: Itogon, Benguet | collected 2017-08-28
GAGGTTCGCGCCGCAGCCGCCCGCCTGCAGGGCAAGGTCCGCCGCACGCCCATGGTGATCGCGGACCAGCTTCTGGACCCGCCCGCGGACGCCTCGCTGTGGCTGAAACTGGAATGCCTGCAGGTGACCGGTTCCTTCAAGGCGCGGGGTGCTACTAACCGTCTGCTGCAGACACCGCCCGAGACGCTGAAGAACGGCATCGTCACCGCGTCGGGCGGCAACCATGGCCTGGCCGTGGCGCGGGCCGGCAAGATCGCCGGCGTCCGCACCACCGTGTTCCTGCCGGAAACCTCCTCGCCGGCCAAGCGCGCCAAGATCGCCGCCTGGGGCGCCGATGCCCGGGTGGTCGGCGCGCAGTGGGACCAGTCCAACCTCGCCGCCCACGCCTTCGCCGAGGAAACCGGCGGCACCTACTTCCACCCCTTCGCCGACAAGGACGTGGTGGCCGGGCAGGGCACCGTCGCCCTGGAGGTCCTGGAGGAGCACCCCGACACCAACGTCTTCCTGATCGCGATCGGCGGCGGCGGCCTGATCGCCGGCATGTCGACGGTGATCCGCGCGCTCAAGCCCGATGCCCGCATCGTCGGGATCGAGCCCACCGGCTCGCCGACCCTTCAGGCCAGCCTCGCCGCCGGCAAGGCCGTCACCCTGCCCAAGGTCACCACCACCATCCCCACCATGGGCTGCGGCCGCACCTCCGACGACATCTACGAGGTCGTTGCCCGGAACGTGGAGGAGATCGTCCTCCTGGAGGACGAGCAGATGGCCGTTGCCGCCAAGTGGCTCTGGTTCGAGTTCGGCCTGGCCGTGGACTCCAGTGGTGCTGCCGCCGCAGCCGCGCTGCGCACCGGCAAGGTCAAGGTGAACAAGGGCGACAAGGTCTGCGTGCTGGTCTGCGGCTCGGGGACCGACGGGCTCGGGTGAGCTGATTCCCGTCCCGACGCTCCCTGGTTCCCGTTCGGCCTCACGCTGGCTGGGGAGGGCCAGGCTGAGGTGATCGCTCCTGCACCCGGAACAGATGGACGGGTGCCGGGAATCCCTTGAGCTGGCTCGGGCCCAGCGGGACCCAGCCGATATCGGCCGGGCAGGCCGAGCGCACCTCGTCCGAGGCGAGGATGCTGCCGGCCTCGGCCATCCGGCAGATCCTGGCCGCGAGTTGCACCGTCGCGCCGAACAGGTCGCGGCTGTCCTCGATCGGCTCGCCCGCATGAAGGCCGATCCGCACATGGATCGCCTGGGAACTGGTCTGGTTGAACGCGGCGAAGGCCTGCTGGATCGCCTGGGCACAGGCGACGCCGGCACCCACCTCGAAGAACGATGCCATGATGCCGTCGCCGGTATGCTTGACCTCGCGCCCCGCATGGCGGCGCAGGGCCCGCCGTACCAGCGAATCATGGGCGCGCACGATCTCGACGCCGAACCGGTCGCCCAGCCGCGTCGTCATCTCGGTCGAGCCGACGATGTCGGTGAACAGCACCGTCCGGAACGCCGGGTCGACCGCCGCAGGACGCCCGGGTGCCGATGGCTCCGGATCGCCCACCCGGCCGAGAAACGCCTCGATCGCGCTCAGCTCGACCTCGACCAGGCTGTTGGGGACGCCGCCATGCGCTTCGTGATGGACCCGGTGGACGGTATCCTCGTCGGGAGCGTCGACCAGGCAGAAGGCGGTGCCGCGCGCTTCGTCGAACCAGTAGGTCAGGAACTTGACGCCGTATCTGTCCTGGATCGCCAGGTCATGCAGATGCGCTTCGGCCACGGATTCCGCGGTCGCACCGGCGAAATGGTGGCGGTCCATGTAGATCGGCATGAAGTGCCTCCTGTCCCCCTGAACCGGGCGACAGGCTAGCAGCAATTTCTCGGCTCCGCTTGCTTCAGAAGTGATGCCATTCCCTCTGCCTGCTGCACCTGCCAGACCGGCCTGGAGGTGTCCGTTTTCAGATGAGGCGATGATTGCGCGAAGTACCATCGCGGCCACAATACAACAGGAGGTAGGTGTAATCGTACAGGATACCTCTTCAGCGGGTATTCACCAAAGTAATATATTTCCGGTTATGTTGCCGGATCACCTCATTTGTCGGCAGACGACATGCGACCCAAGCCAAAAAGGTATGGAATCCTTAGGATTGATGCCAGTCTGGCTGTAGAGCCAAGACCGCATGGAGTACCCCCATGATCCGCACAGCGGGCGTCTGCTTGATGCTGAGCCTGATCGCTCCTGCTGCCTATGCCCAGACGGACACGGGAACAGAGCCCATGTCTGCAGGTGGAGCGGAGACGCCGGCCCAGCCGGGAGTCTACCAGGTCTTCTTCGCCCTCGGCAGCGACCGCCTCGACAGCGAAGCGCTGGACACGGTCACGGCGGCCGCGAATGAGTACCGGCGGACCGGAACGGCGAGCCTGACGGTCACCGGCCATACCGACACGACCGGCAGCCCAACCTTCAATGAGGAGCTTGCACGGCGTCGCGCCGAAGCAGTCGCCCAGGAACTCGTCCGCCTGGGTGTGCCGGACGCGGCGATCACGCAGATGGGTGTGGGCCAGAACGATCTGCTCGTCCCGACGGGCGAAGGGGTCGCCGAGCGCCAGAACCGGCGCGTCGAGATCATGCTCCAGCAGCCGGTGGCCGAGGAGACCCCGGCCGAGCCGACCGTGGCAGCGGCAGCCACGACCGTCGCCGAGGCCATCGAACGAGGCAAGTTCGGCATTGGCCTGTATTACGGCGCGAACCTGCTCGACGAGGGCGATGATTCGGGCGAGGACACCCACCAGGTCACCCATCTGGTCGGCCTCAATCTCACCTTCGACTACCTGCTGACCAATTGGCTGAACCTGTCCCTGGAGCAGGCCGGCTTCTACAATTTCGGTACCGACGATAACGGCCTTGGCGGCCGGACTGCCGTCGGCCTCGACTGGGTCTTTGCCCATGGCGAGGGCGGCTGGGGCACCGTCACCAACTTCCTGCCCTATGTCGGCCTCAACCTCGGCGGCATCTACGGGTCGGGCATCAACGACGACTTCTTCTGGGGTCCCGAGATCGGCCTCAACCTTGGGCCGGTCCAGGCCAAGATCGCCTATGACGTCCCGTTCGACCGCGATTTCGACGAGGGGATCATTTCCACCACCCTTGGTATCGGCATCAAGTTCTGACCCGGGCCAGCCCCGGCGATGCGCACAGGCGGCGCGCAAGCGCCGCCTCCTTGCGGTTCGGCACGAGTCGGCATCGTCCTGAGCCGGATCATGCCGACGGCTGGCGCAACCCGTGCCCGGATCGTTCGGACGGCTGGCCCTGGTCCAGTTCCTCGGCCCGGTGGCAGTAGGCGGTCTGGCCGCCCGCGAAGCTGTGCGCCGCCGGGTCCACCTCCCGGCACAGCGGCAGCACCATCGGGCAGCGCGTCGAGAAGCTGCATCCGGCCGGCGGACGGTAGGGATCCGGCAGCTCCCCTTCCAGGCTCACCGTCTCGGTCCGCCGTTCCGGGTCGGGCTCCGGGATCGCGGAAAGCAGGGCCCGCGTGTAGGGGTGGCGAGGCCGCTCGAACAGCTCCTCGGTTCCGGCCGTTTCGGCGATCTTGCCGAGATACATCACCGCCACCCGGTCGCTTACCGTCCGCACCACCCCCAGGTCGTGGGCGATGAAGATGTAGGACAGGTTCAGCCGCTGCCGCAGGTCCAGGAACAGGTTGATGATCTGCGCCTGCACCGAGGCGTCCAGCGCCGAGACTGGCTCGTCCGCCACCAGCACTTCCGGCTCCACCGCCAGCGCCCGGGCGATGCTGATCCGCTGGCGCTGCCCGCCGCTGAACGCATAGGGCAGCCGGTCCTTCAGGGCCGGCGACAGCCCAACCGTGGTGATCAGCTCGTCCACCCGGTCGCGCCGCTCCGCCGCCGTCGCCCGCAGGCCATGGACCTGCAGCACCTCGTCCAGCGTGTCGCCCAGGCTCATGCGCGGGTTGAGCGAGGCGTAGGGATCCTGGAACACCATCTGGATCCGCCGGGCGCGCGCCAGCCGGTCGCCCAGCTCCTCCGCCGGCCGGCCCTCGTACAGGATCTCGCCCGAGCTCGGCGCGTGCAGCCCGGCGATGCAGCGCCCGAGCGTCGACTTCCCGCAGCCGCTCTCGCCGACGATCCCCAGGGTCTCGCCGCGCTCCAGGGTCAGCGACACGCCGCGCACCGCCTGCAGCACCCGCGCCGGCCGCCCGACCAGCGCATCGGCGATGCCGCGCCTGGAAGGAAAGCTCTTGCGGACGTCCTTGAGCTCCAGGAGCGGCGTCATGGTACCGCCTCCAGCCGGATGCAGGCGGCTTCATGGCCGGCTTCCACCGGCAGCAGGACGGGATCGGTCGCCCGGCAGGCATCGATTGCCATCCGGCAGCGCGGATGGAACCGGCAGCCTTCGGGCGGTCGCGCCAGGTCGGGCGGCGCTCCGCCGATCGGCTCCAGCCGCCGCACGCCCGGCCGCGGCAGGGCCGCCAGTAAGGCCCGGGTATAGGGGTGGGAAGGCCGCGCGAACAGTTCCCGCACCGGCGCCGTTTCCACGATCCGCCCGGCATACATCACCGCGACCCGGTCGCAGGTCTGCGCCACCACGCCCAGGTCGTGGGTCACCAGCAGCACGCCGGTGCCGTGCTCGCGGCGCAGCTTCAGGATCAGCTTGAGGATCTGGTCCTGCACCGTCACGTCCAGCGCCGTGGTCGGCTCGTCGGCGATCAGCAGCTTCGGCCGGCAGACGAGTGCTATCGCGATCAGGACGCGCTGGCGCATGCCGCCGGAGAACTGGTGCGGGTAGTCGCCAAGCCGCCCTTCCGGCCGGGTCACCCCCACCTCGCGCAAAAGCTCGACCGTGCGCGCCTGCAGCGCCCTGCCCGACAGGCCGAAATGCCGTGCTACCACCTCGCCGATCTGCCGCCCGATCGGCATGGTCGGGTTCAGCGCGGTCATCGGGTCCTGGAACACCATGGATACCTCGGCGCCGCGGATGGCGGCCAGGTCCTCCGGGCTCGGCCGGGTCAGGTCGCGCTCGCCGAGCTGGATCCGCTCCGCCTCGACCCTGGCCCTGGCGCCGGCGAACAGCCGCACGATCGAGCGGCAGGTGGCGCTCTTGCCGCTGCCGGATTCGCCCACCAGCCCGAAGATCTCGCCGCGCCCGATCTCGAACGAGACCCCGTCCACCGCGACCGTGGGACCGAAGCTGGTCCGCAGTTCCCGGACGCTCAGCACCGTGTCGCCGCTCACTGCTTGGGCCTCAGCACGTCGTCGAGCCCGTCGCCGATCAGGGTGAAGGTGATGCCGACATAGACGATCGCCAGGCCCGGGCAGACCGTCATCCACCAGGCGTCGAAGATGAAGTTGCGCCCCTCGGAGATCATCACGCCCCATTCCGCGTCGGGCGGCTGGATGCCCAGGCCCAGAAAGCCCAGCGAGGTCACTGCCAGGATGGTCAGCACCACGTCCGACATGGCGAACACGATCGCCGGCGTGATCACGTTCGGCAGGATGTGGCGCAGGATGATCCGCCCATGGCCATAGCCCAGCACGCGCGCCGCCTGCACATATTCGAACTCTCGGCAAAGCAGCACCTCGCCGCGCACGATCCGCGCGAACGAGATCCAGACCACCAGGGTGAAGGCCAGGTACATGTTGGCGATCGACGGGCCGAGCGAGCCCACGATCGCGATCACCAGCACGTAGAACGGGAAGGCCCAGATGATGTCGATGATCCGCATGATGATGCTGTCGGCCACCCCGCCGACATAGGCGGAAACCGCACCCACCACCGAGCCGATCACGAAGGGCAGCGCCACGCAGATCAGGGCGATCTGCAGGTCGATCCGTGCTGCCACCAGCACGCGCGTGAGGATGTCCCGCCCGAGATTGTCGGTGCCGAGCCAGTAGTCGGCCCCGGGCGGCAGCATCGCCGCGGCGAAGTCGATCGCATAGGGGTCGTAGGGGCTGAGCATCGGCCCGAACAGGGCGGCTGCCACCAGCACCAGCAGCAGGAACAGCCCGATCAGCAGCGAGACCGAGCCGCTGGCCCGCGCAAGGAAACCGTCGCCTTTCCTCATGACAGCCGCACCCGCGGGTCGGCCACCGCATAGGCGATGTCGGTCAGCATGTTGATCAGCACCACCAGCACCGCGAAGGTCACCGTCAGGCCCTGCACCATCGGGTAGTCGCGCGCAGAGATCGAGGAGACCAGCAGGTAGCCCAGGCCCGGGATCGCGAACACCGATTCAATCACCACCGTGCCGCCGATCACCCAGCTCGTATGCACGCCCAGGACCGAGATCGAGCTGATCAGGGAGTTGCGCAGCACGTGGCGGCGCATCACCGAGCCTTCGCTCAAGCCCTTGGAGCGCGCCGTGTCGACATAGTCGGCGCCGAGCACCCCGATGATGCTGGAGCGCAGGGAGCGGATGGTCAGCGCCGCCGTGCCGAAGGCGATCACCAGGGCCGGCAGGAACAGGTGATGCAGCCGGTCCAGGAAGCCGCTGCCGTAGCCCGATACCGGGAAGAGCGGCCAGTGGATGCTGAACAGCAGCACCAGCAGGATGCCCAGCCAGAAGGCCGGCATCGACATCGCCACCACGAACACGGCCTTGATGGTGAAGTCCGCAGCACCGCCCTTGCGGGTTGCCGCCAGCATCGCCAGCGGCAGGGTGATCGTCACCGCGATCAGCGTCGATAGCCCGACCAGCGCCAGGGTCGCCCAGAGCCGCTCCCAGATCAGGTTGCCGACCGGCTGGCGGTAGGCGATCGACTGGCCGAAGCTGCCGGTCGCCATCTCGCCCGCGAACTGCAGGTATTGCTGCCAGAGCGGCCGGTCGAGCCCGAGCTGCGCGGTCAGCCGGGCGATGTCCTCGGCATCGCCCCGGCTGCCCAGGATCAGGGTCGCCGGGTCGCCCGGCAGGAGCCGCAGCAGGAGGAAGGCCACCAGCGTGATGCCGAACAGGGTCGGCACCAGCTGGATGAGCCGCTTGAGGCAGAAACGCAGGAGATCCATCCGCCAGCCACTGGAAGCATCACGTCGGTTGAAGGGAAGGGGAGGCTGACGCCTCCCGGCCGCCTGCAGGCGGCTTACTTGATCACGACGTCTTCCAGCCGCCAGTTCGAGGTCGGCAGCACCGCGAAGCCCTCGACGTTCGCCCGGGTCGCATAGGTCGCCTGCGGCAGGTAGAGGAAGATGAACGGCGCGCCGTCATGGATGCGCTGCTCCATCTCCTGGAACTGCTTTTCCCGCTCCGGCCCGTCCAGCGTCTGCCGTTCCAGCGCATACAGCTCGTTGACCCGCTCGTCCTTCCATTCGGTGTGGAAGGCGTTGGCGCGCTCCGGGTTGATCGCGGTGAAGCCGATCAGCTGGTCGGGGTCGATCGTGTCGCTGGTGGCGTAGCTCAGCGACATCTCGTAGTTGCCGGCCTTGGTCGTGCTGAACTGCGAGCTGCCCTCGATCGTCTGGAGCTGGACCTGGACGCCGATCTTGCCGAGCTCGCTCTGCAGCACGGTGGCCACCTGGCGCGCCGTCACGTTGCCGGACGGCACCAGCATCGACGTCTTGAACCCGTTGGCCATGCCCGCTTCCGCCAGCAGCGCCTTCGCCTTCTCCAGGTCCTGCGGGTAGGGTTCGAGCGCCTCGTTGTGGTAGGCCATGATCGGGATCGACGAGGTCGCCGGCACGCCGTTGCCGAACAGCACGCCGCGGATCAGCGCGTCCTTGTTCACGGCATAGTTCAGCGCCTGGCGGACCCGCTGGTCGTCGAACGGCTTCACCTTGGTGTTGAGCTGGACCATGTCGACGCGGAACACGTCGGCCACGTCCGCCTGCAGCTCCGAATTGGACTTGAGCTGCGCCACCTGGTTGTAGGGAACGTTCAGGATCGCGTCGATCTCGCCCGCCTGCAGCTTCAGGACCCGCGCATTGTCCTCGGCGATGACCTGGATCTCGGCCCCGTCGACCGACGGCTTGCCGGCCTGCCAGTAGTTCGGGTTCTTCTCCAGGACGATCGCCTCGCCCTTGCGCCATTCCTTCAGCTTGAACGGCCCGCTGCCGACCGGATTCTCGAAGAAGCCCGGCTGGTCCACCAGCTTGGCCGGCATGATCGATGCGCTGAACATGGCGAGGTTGTTCAGCATCGGCGTGAACGGCGTGTCGAGCGTCATCCGGATGGTCTTCGCGTCGACCGCCTCGTAGCCGGTGATCGGCCGGAAGAACCGTCCCCAGTCCGACTTCTCGCCGGCCGCGCGCTTGAGCGAGGCGATCACGTCATCCGCGGTGACCGGATCGCCGTTGGAGAACTTCGCGTCGCGCAGGGTGAACACGTATTCCTTGCCGTCCGGCGCCACCGTCCACTTCTCGGCCAGCCCCGGCTCCAGCGACTTGCCGTCCTTGGTCGGCCGCACGAGCTGGTCGTAGATCAGCAGCTCGGTCCAGATCGACGAGTTGTCGCTGGACGCGATCGGGTCGAGGGTCAGCGCGTCCTCGGGCATGGCCAGACGGAACTCGGCCGCGTCCGCCGCCGAAACGAGCGCCGTGCCCGCCATCAGGCCCAGGCCCAGCAGGAAGGAAAAGCGCCACCTGGTTCGCAATCTGTCCGTCATGCCAAAACGCCTCTCGCTGTTATATCGTTGAACCCGGGGAGCGCCTGCTGCCCCTTCGGTCGGCGGCGAACACGGCTCCTGCCGGCCGACATCGGTATTCGGCTCCCGCGCCCGTCCGTCCACGCCCGGTGAGCCGGCAGGGGAACGTCAGCCGCGCCGCGCCGCCTCGATCGCGGCCACGTCGATCTTCTTCATCGTCATCATCGCATCGAACGCGCGCTTCGCTTCGGCGCCGCCGGCCGCCAGCGCCTCCGTCAGCACGCGCGGCGTGATCTGCCACGAGATGCCCCACTTGTCCTTGCACCAGCCGCAGTCGCTCTCCTTGCCGCCATGGCCGACAATGGCGTTCCAGTAGCGGTCGGTCTCCTGCTGGTCGTCGGTGGCGATCTGGAAGGAAAACGCCTCGTTGTGCTGGAAGGCCGGGCCGCCGTTGAGGCCCAGGCACGGTATGCCGGCAACGGTGAATTCGACCGTCAGCACGTCGCCCTCCTTGCCGGACGGATAGTCGCCGGGGGCACGGTGGACGGCAGTCACCGCGCTGTCGGGAAACGTCTCGGCGTAGAAGCGGGCGGCAGCCTCGGCGTCCTTGTCGTACCACAAGCAGATCGTGTTCTTGGCCATTGCCTTCTCCTTCCCGTTTGCCGCCAGGTTAGGCGGCCGCGATCAGCTCTGCCGCATGCGCCGCGATGCTGGGAAGAAACTCGCCATTCAGGTTGATGCCCTTGCCTTGCGAGAAAGCCACCAGGGTGAAGGCCTGGCCGCCCGGCAGCTCGACATAGGCCGCATCGTGCCGCCGGTAGCTGGCGGTGGGGTCGCCGGTCCAGCCGGTCCAGCCGGCCTTGGACCAGAGCTTCGCGCCTTCCGGAAGTCCCTGCCCGAAATAGTTCAGCACCTGGTAGGCCGGCGTGTTGACGACGACGTCCTTGTCCAGGGACCGGTGGAGATGGCTGGCGATCAGCCGGCAGCGCTCGGGCGTGACCACGGTGCCGGTCATCACCGCCTGGAACAGCCGCGCCGCCGCCTCAGTCGTCAGCGCATTGTGGTTGCGGCCGTCCGCGCCCACGAACATCTTCTCGCGCCCGTAGCGCTCGTCGTCCATCAGCTTCTGGCAGACATTGATCGGCGCGAACTCGGGCCAGTCGAACGACCGGAAGTAGCGGTTCACCCAGTTCCGCTTTTCCCGCCACGCCGCCATCTCCTCGGGCGGAAGCAGCGTGTCGCCGGTCGTTTCGGTGACGAGGTCGATGACGTAGTTGGTGCCGGTATTGCTGGAGACCCGGATCATGTCGAGCATCGCCCGGTCGAGCTCGCCGTGCTCGGAAAGGAATCCTTCCTCCAGGCGGGCCTGCGCCGCCACCAGGTAGAACAGCTTCACCACGCTGCAGGGATAGAACGGCCGGCTGCCCTGGTGGGAGAAGCCGGCTGGCGCCGCAGCCTCCGGCACGCCCCGCAGCGGTGCTTCGTGCAGGAGCAGGGTAAGCGCGATGCTGTCCGGGCTCACCCCGTCCGCGCCGAAACGGTGCACCGCCCGCCCGACCAGTGCCCGCCCGATCTCGGTCGCGTTCGGGTCGTTCCTGAAGAAGGGCATCGCGTTCTCCGCAAACTGGTCGCAGCTCATCCCCAAAGCTCCGGCGACGCCGCGGCCAGCACGCCCGGCTCCACCGCCATGGTCGGCATCCGGTCAGCGCGCAGGAGGAACGGCGCGTCCAGGTCGACCAGCATGGTGCCCTCGACCAGGAGGCTGGCCGGCGCCATGGCGAGCGAGGTGCCGAGCATGCAGCCGACCATCAGCTTCAGCCCATGCGCGATGGCCGCTTCCCGCAGCGCCAGCGCCTCGGTCAGCCCGCCCGTCTTGTCGAGCTTGATGTTGACCCCGCCATAGAGGCTTGCCAGCCGCGGCACGTCGGCGGCGACATGGCAGGCCTCGTCGGCGATCAGCGGCACCGCGCTCTGGATGTCCCGCAACCCCTCGTCGCTGCCGGCCGGAAGCGGCTGCTCGATCGCGACCACGCCGAGTTCCGCCAGCCGTCCGTGGACGTCCTGTAGCAGCGCCAGCGGCCAGGCCTCGTTGGCGTCGACGATCAGCCGGGCGTTCGGCACCGCGTGGGCGATGGCGGCCACCCGCTCGACCACCAGTTCCTGGTCCAGCTTGATCTTCAGGAGCCGGCCCGGGCCCAGCCTGCGCGCCGCTTCCGCCATGGCGTCTGGCGTGTCGATGCTGAGCGTCATCGCCGTCTGGAACCGCTCCGGCGCCCGCAGCCCCACCCGCTCCGCCACCGGCACGCCGGTCAGCTCCGCTTCCAGGTCGAACAGCGCGCAGTCCAGCGCGTTGCGCGCCGCACCCGGATGCAGACGTTCTTGCAGCACCGCGCGTCCCGCCGCATCCGGCGTGAGCCCGGCCAGGTCCAGCACCGCCAGCTCCGCCGCCACCGATTCCGGCGTCTCGTTGTAGCGCGTGTTCGGTCCGCACTCGCCCCGGCCGGTAACGCCGTCCTGGCTCACCGATGCCACGACCACCGAGGTGGTCGTCCGGCTGCTCCGCGAGATCCGGAACACGGCCGCCAGGTCGTACCGCTCGACCGCTACCTGCAGTTCCATCGGCGTCAGCCCACCAGCCGCTCGACGATTTTGGCCGTGCCGTGCAGCACCGGATCCACGCAGGGCAGGTGGAACTCGTGCTCCAGCACCCGGCAGAGCAGGTCCGCCTCGGCCCGCTCCATGTGCTGGGTATTGAGCGCGATCCCGACGAAGCGCGCGTCCGGGTTGGTCAGCCGGGCCGCGGCCAGGTTGGCGGCCATGCACTCGCCAAGGCCCGGCACCGGGAAGTCCGGCATGTGGCGCATGTGCCGCCGGGTCGGCTCGTGGCACATCACCAGCGCATCCGCCGCCGCTCCATGCAGCAGCCCGAGCGACACCCCGGCATAGGAGGGGTGGAACAGCGAGCCCTGGCCCTCGACCACCCACCAGTGGCCGGGATCGCGGTCCGGCGTCAGCCATTCGATCGAGCCGGAAATGAAGTCCGACACCACCGCGTCCAGCGGCACGCCGCCGCCGGCGATCAGGATGCCGGTCTGCCCGGTCGCCGCGAACTCGGCGTCCAGGCCCTGCTTCTTCATCTCGGCTTCGAGGACCAGCGAGGTGTACATCTTGCCGATCGAGCAGTCGCTGCCGACCGTGAGCAGCCGCTTGCCAGACCGCCGCTTGCCCTTGCCGATCGGATAATGCCCGCCGGCATGACGCACGTCGATCAGCCGGCGCCCATGCTGCTCGGCCTTCTTCCGGATCGGCTCGATGTCGGCGAGCTTGGCATGCAGCCCGTTGGCGACGTCCATGCCCAGCTCGAGCGCCTGCAGGATCGCCGGGAACCAGGCCTCGTCGATATAACCGCCATGGTTGGCGATCCCGAGCACCAGCGTCCTGGCCCCCTTCGCCGCCGCCTCCTCGATGGTCAGGTCCGGCAGCCCGACCGAGAGCGGGCAGCCCGGCAGGCGGTGCTGGCCGACGCAAAGTTCCGGTCGGAAGAAGGCGATGCCGCGCGCCGTCTTGGCGCTGATCGGATCCTTCACGTCACCGAGATAAAGGAGGTAGGGGCTGGCGAGCATGGTCTTGGAAACCGCGAAGGACTTCGAAAGGCGATCCAACGTTAGGTGCTTCGCATGCCGTCGTCGCATATCAAGAATGCGCAGCCTATGAGTTGCGGTTATGGATGGCGTGCCGCCGCGGCAAAGGGATCTGGATGCGCCTGCGCCACCTCGAGGTCTTCAACACCGTCATGCTGACCGGCTCGGCCAGCGGCGCGGCCAGGCTCCTGCGCGTTTCCCAGCCGGCCGTCACCAAGATGCTGGCCCAGGCGGAGGACCAGGCCGGCTTTCGCCTGTTCGAGCGCGCCCGCGGCCGGATCGTGCCGACCGCCGAGGCCCAGGCCCTGTTCGCGCTGAGCCGCAAGGCGTTCTCGGCCATGGACGATGTCCGCCGCCTTGCCCGCAACCTGCGCGACCGCCAGGCCGGCCGGATCCGGATCGCCACCATCCCAGCACTTAGCCTGGGCGTCCTGCCGCTCGCCGTGCAGCGCTTCCTGGCAGCACATCCCGGGGTCGGCTGCGAGGTCGCCACGCACCACACCCACGAGATCGTCCAGAACCTGCTCCACCACGAGCTGGACGTGGGCTTCGTCTTCAACGCGCCGCCGCACGAGGCGATCCGCTCCGAGGTCATCGCCCAGGCCCGCATGGTGGCGGTTGCTGCCGGCAACAGACGGGACGATCCGCCCGTTGCCCTGCGCGAGCTGGCGGCGGGCCCGTTCATCGGCCTGGACCAGGCCGATCCGCTCGGCAGCCTCTTGCACAGCGCCTGCCAGAAGGCGGAAATCCAGCTGGATGCGGTCGTGACGGTCCAGACCTACCACACCGCGCTGCAGATGGCGGCTGCCGGCATGGGCGTCGCGGTGATCGATCCCTACACCGCCCTGGCCGCGCGCGGCGCGATCGGCGTTCGCGAGCTCGACCCGCCGCTGCTCTTCACCCTGCACGCGCTCACGGCCCGCTCCCGCCAGTCCAGCCATCTGGTCGACCAGTTCGTCGCCCGCCTCAAGGCCGCCGAGCGCGAGGTGACGCGCCCGATCCCCTAGAGCCCCGGCATGGTCCGGCCCGGACCAGCCGCTACCTCGCTTGCCAGCCGCCGATTCGTGCTATGCTGGCCCATTCGTCCCAAGCGGCCGGGCATCTGGCCGTGATCCGCATCAAAATGCCATTTTTGCACGAACGAACCCGAGAACCCAAATTTATTATTAAATATCAATAACTTAACTAGAACAACATGCCGCTGGAACGGTGCCCGGCTGCCCGCCTCAGAGCCAGCGCTTCAGCTTGAACACGAGCCACGGCACGAAGGCAGAGGCCAGCATCAGGGCGAGCGCCCAGGCATAGCCCCAGCGCCAGTGCAGTTCCGGCATCCGGTCGAAGTTCATCCCGTAGATGCTGGCGATCACCACCGGCGGGGTCAGCACCATGCTCATGATCGACAGGACGTAGATCACCTTGTTCTGCTGCACGTCGATCAGGCCGACCGTGGCGTTGACCATGAAGTCCATGCTGTTGTTGAGGTCCTGGTCGTAGTCGGCGATCGCGCGCAGATCGCCCTCGATCGCGTGGAACTGCGTGGTCGCGGGGTGGTCGTGCCCGTGCGCGCGGCGGAACGCCAGGAGCCGCTCCAGGCTGTGCAGGCAGTCGCGCAGGCCGAAGCTGGTCATGTGGTGGATGCCGATCCGCTCGATCGCCTCCTGCAGCACGCGGATGCGCCGGGTGACGTTCGGCCGGTGCGGCCTGCCCGGGCTGGCAATGTCGCGCCGGAAGATCGCGTGCTCGATCTTCTTCAGGTCGGCGCCGATGAACTCGAGCCGGTCGGCGATCCGGTCGACGATCACCTCGAGCAGGGCCGCCAGGATGCTGTCGGCATCGTACAGCCGCCATTCGCCATGGTTAGCCCGCTCGACGAACTGGTCGACGGCATCCGGCTGGCCGTAGCGGATCGTGATCAGCCGGTCGCCGATGCGCACGAAGATCACCGGCAGGGTCTGCAGCGGCTCCATCTCCTGGCCATAGGCGACGATGGCGCTCATGTAGAGAGCGCCATCCCGGGCGATCAGCCGGCTGGAGGTCTGGATCTCGCTGACGTCCTCGCGGGACGGGACGTTCACCCCGAGCAGGCGCTCGAGCTGCGCTTCCTCGGCGTCGCTCGGCTCGTTCACGTCGATCCAGAGCGCGCCATCGGGCAGGCCGGCGGAGCCGGGCTCCGCCAGCTTCCGCAGGGTTCCGCCCTCCAGCTGGAAGCAGCGCAGCACCTCGGGCGTCCGCTCAGATCGATCCGGCTTCGACCATGTAGTTGTTGGCCGTGCACATCGCGGAATCGTCCGAGGCCAGGAACAGCACCATGCGGGCGAGGTAGACCGGCTCGATCGGGAAGGGCAGGCACTGCCGCTTCATCGTGTCCGCCAGCGCCTCCGGGGTCACCCACAGTTCCTTTTGCCGCTCGGTCATCACCCAGCCCGGCACCACCGTGTTGACCCGGATCCGGTGCGGGCCGAGGTCGCGGGCGAAGGAGCGGGTCATGCCGTGCACCGCCGCCTTGGCGCTCGTGTAGACCGGCATGCCGCCGGTGGCCTGCCACCAGGAGTTCGAGCCGAAGTTGATGATCGAGCCCTTCTTGGCCTTGATCATGCCAGGTGCCACCGCCTGGATCGCGAACAGCATGTGGCGCAGGTTGGTGGCAATGCGCTCGTCGTAATATTCCGGCGTGACGTCCTCCCAGCCATGGCGGTCGTCCCGCGCGGCATTGTTCACCAGCACCTCGGCCGGGCCCAGCGCCGCTTCCAGGCTGGCGAACGCGCGCTTCAGGTCCGGGATGTCGCGCAGGTCGCAGGCCTCGAAGCGGATCTGAGCACCCTGGCCCGCCAGTTCGTCGGCCAGCGCCTGGCCGCCCTTGGCGTCGATGTCGACGAAGCCCACCTTGGAGCCCTGCGCGGCGAATGCCTTGACGATCTCCAGGCCGATGCCCGACGCACCCCCGGTAATGAAGACGACCGCGGATTTCAGGCTGGGATAGATCGCAAACGACATGGCAAAGCCTCCTGATCAGGTGCGCCGCACCCTCTGCCGCCGCGGGTCCGGCCGTCAATGGCATGCGGGCTCGATGCTGCCGGCGATTTAACAGAAACCGCGCGCAACCTCCGGGGGGTCGGCGGGTTGAAGC